>ERZ761602.863-NODE-863-length-60438-cov-6.243794_pt1 | contig 60438 bp, 54 predicted proteins | sample MGYA00512165_ERZ761602 | MGnify/ENA primary metagenome ERZ761602 (study PRJEB28899, sample SAMN02445085) | bioreactor sludge metagenome | biome: EBPR sludge; isolation source: Thorneside wastewater treatment plant | place: Australia: Brisbane, Thorneside Wastewater... | reverse complement strand
AAGTAATCCCGTCAACCAGTGTTGTCTCGGCGTGTCAAACAGGTGATCCGCCCGAAAACGACTCCTACACTTCTTGCAGTCCACCAGTGGGTCCGAAAACGTGGCCTCGTGGCCTGAGTGTTGCCAGACCTTGCGGTTCATCAGGATTGCGCAATCGACACCTTCGATGTCGTCGCGCTCCCAGGTCATGGCCTTCCACCAGGCGTCCTTCACGTTGCGCATCAGCTCCGCGCCCAGCGGCCCGTAGTCCCAGAACGAGCCCAGGCCGCCGTAGGCGGCGCTTCCGGGAAACACAAATCCGCGGCGCTTGGAGAGGCTGACGATCTGGTCAAGGCTTCTGGCAGGCATGGCTGTCCTTCCATGTTCACCACAGAGAGCGGGGAGCCCACATGTGCGCGCGCCGTGCTACCAACCAGCGCCCGTTGCGCAAGGGGCAAGGGCAGTGAACTATGTATCTTTCGGTTGTTTCAGGCTAAACTCTTCGCCCTGTTGCCTGGTCGGGAACCGGGGCTTGCCGCACCACGTCAAGACATCCCCGGGGGCCTGCCGACCAGCAAACCCCATTTCATCCGGAGCCTTCATGAACCGTTTTTGCCTTGTTTCTGCGTCCGCGCTGCTGGCGCTTCTGACTGTTCCCGCCCTGGCCGACATTCCTCCGCCCAAGCCCAAGCCTGAACCCAAGCCCGAAGAAAAGACGGCCGAAGTGGAGTTGCCCTGGACCGTCGATGAGATCCGCGAAGCCTGGGGCAAGGGCCGCTCCTTCCTCTACGACGTGGAGGTGGAGGACAACGGCAAGGGCTGGGCCCGTTTTGAAACGGAAGATGTGAGCGAGAAAGGCTTCAAGCGCAGCAGCGTGATGTGCGAGAAGGGCAAAGCAGAAAAGCGCCAGAGTCCCGGCGAGATCACCTGGGAGCGTCACCTCGGCGAGCTGAAGACGATGCTCAAGACGGCCGAGAAGGCCGAAGTCGAGATCACCGTTCCCTACATGACACTGACCTGCGTCCAGTACACCATGAAGCGCGAAGGAGGCTGGCAGAAGCTCTGGCTGCACTCAGGCGTGCCGGGGCTCTTCGTTCAGATGGAGCGGGAGTTCAAGCGCGGCGAGAAGGTGGACTACGAGAAGCTCTCCCTGCGCGCCATGGAAGAGCCTTCCATGCTGGCGCCCTGGACGGCCGACAAGCTGGCCGAGCACTTCAAGGACGGGGCCACCATGAAGTTCACTTCCAAGTCCGACGACGGACAAGGCCGCTTTGAGGTGGCGATTTCGGCGGCGGATATTGACGGCCTGACTTACACGACGCTGGAAGCCCACGAAGGCCAGGAGCCCAAGACCGGCGAGGCTCGCACGGAAACCTGGGATGCCTTTTTCCGCCACATGTCCACGCCGCGCCATGACACCAGGACCGGCGAGGAGACCCTCAAGACCGTGCTGGGTGAGACGGCCTGCATCCTGTTTCACCATGAGTCGGCCAAAGACGACGTGAAAGTCTCCCAGAAGGTCTGGCTGGCCAAGGACAAGCCGGGCGTGCTGGTGCGCATGGAGCAGTCCGTGACGGTCGGCGACAAGGTCCAGAGCTTCGTGCTGGAACTGGCCGAGTTCAAGAAGGGCAAATAGGGACCTCCTGAAACCTCAAGCGGGTGTCGAGCCCGCCACTCCAAAGGGATGAGTATGAATCGCACGATCATGTTTTCATTGGCGTTTGTGCTGCTGGCCCCGCTGGGGTTGACGGTCGCGGCGGATGAAGCGCCGGAGCGTCCCAAGCCCAGGCCCGAGCCCAAACCCGAAGAGAAGTCCGCCGAGGTCGAGTTGCCCTGGACCGCCGAAGACATCCGCAAGGGCTGGGGCAAGGGGGTATCCTTCCTGCTCGACGTTGAGTCGGGCACCGACAAGGGCTGGCTGCGCTGGGAAGCCGAGAACATCACGGACAAGGGCTTTGACGAAAGCGAAATCGAGTGCAAGAACGATGCTCCTCCGCGGTTTGGCAAGGCACGCCAGCGGACGTGGGACAAGCACCTGAGCAACCTCAAGCAGGAACTGGCCGGTGCCGTGAAGTCGAAGGGTGAAGTGGAAGTGCCCTACGGCAAGTTGGCGTGCGACATCTACACCATCACGAAGAAGGAGGGCACCCAGAAGGTTGCGCTCAGTGCCAAGGTTCCCGGCATGGTGGTCATGATGGAAGTCGAGGGCGAGGGGGGCGAAAAGCGCCAGCACGAGAAGTTTTCCCTGCGCAGCATTGATCCCCCGGTGTGCCAGGCTCCCTGGAACTTCGACAAGATCGCCGAGAACTTCAAGGCGGGCACCAAGACGGTTTATGCCGGCAAGTCGAGCGAAGGCGACGCCCGAATCGAGTACGTGGTCGATGCCAGCAACATCACGGGCATGACATTTACCGCCACGGAATCCCAGGGCGGCAGCGAGCCCAAGAAGGCTGAGCCGGCCACGACGACCTGGGATGCCTACCTGCGCTACTTCGTGCCGCCGCGCTATGACACCAAGACCAGTGAAGAAAAACTCAAGACACCCGCGGGAGAGTTCGAGTGCGTGGTGTTCGCTCACGTCACGGAGTCCAATGGCGCCAGGGCGTCGCAGAAGGTGTGGCTGGCGAAGAACGAACCCGGCCTGATGGTGCGCTGTGAAGTGGAGCATCAATTCGGCGAGCAGAAGATGTTCTACAACATGGAACTCACGGAGTTCGTCAAGGGCAAGTAAGCCGCGCCGCCGCCTTGGCAAAACCGTTCAGGAGAAATGCATGTTCAACATTTGCCGCTGGGTCCTTGCGCTTGGCTTCATCGTGCTGGGGGCGGCCGTCGTCGTGGCGGACAAGGCGCCGGAGCGCCCCAAGCCCCAGCCCAAACCCCAGCCCGAAGCACCCGAAGAAGTCAAACTTCCCTGGGGCGTCGAAGAGGTCAAGGAGGACTGGAAGCATGGGCGCGTCTTCTCGTTTGCCGTGAGCATCGGCGGCAAGGCCGGCCAGGCGACCATGACAGCCGACCCTGTCACGAAGAATGGCTTCACGTTGACGGCCGTCATGCACATTGAGGGCGCCGAGCACAAGGACAAGCCGGAGAAGAAAACCTTTGAAGAGCACATCAGCACGCTCAAGACCCAGGTGACGGGCGCCGAGACCGAGGAGGTGGACATCGAGGTCAAGGCGGGCAAGTACACCTGCACCTGCTACAGCCTGGTGATTGCCACCCGCGCGGCGACTCGAACCCAGAAGTACTGGCTCTCCAGCGCCGTGCCGGGCATGTTTGTGAAAGCCGAGCGCACGGAATTGCGCCACGACGACACCAAGCGTGTGGACAGCTGGGAACTGGCCTCCGTGGACCTGCCGCGCGTGTCCTTGCCCTGGAGCCTTGCCCAGGTGCAGGAAGCGTGGAAGGGGGGCCTGGCGCTGAAGTATGGCATTGTGTCGGAGACCGGCGAAAGCGGCTGGGCCTCCATGGCCATCAGTGAGGTCAACGCTGAAGGCTTCACCATCACGCGGACCCTGGCCATTGAAGGCCGCGATCCCCGGACCGACGAGCCGCGCGTCACGCGCTGGGAGAGCTGGCTGCGCGAACTGGCGCCGCCGTCGCATAACGCCGCGCTCAGCGACGAGGTGTTGGAAACCAAGGCCGGCAGCTTTGAATGCCTGGTGGTCACCACGAGCGAAAAGCGCGAGGGAGGCACTTCCACTCAGAGGGTCTGGTACTCGAAGAAGGACCCCGGGGTGGTGGTGAAGATGAGCATTGAAGGCGAGCATAACGGTACCAAAGACGTTGAAATCTGGACGCTGGTCGAGCTGAAACGGGGCAAGTAACGAGTCGCGGGCGGCTTTGCCGTCCGGCCGGTGGCCGCGGGGCTGATCGCGGCCATTCATGGATCGAGGATAGATATGCGCAGTGTATGGAGCCTGATGTTTGCGGCGATGTTTGCGTCTTCTCTGGGTGTGTCCGTCGTGCTGGCGGATTCCGCTCCTGAGCCGCCGAAGAAGGAAGAGCCCAAGAAGGAAGAGCCGAAGAAGGAAGAGCCCAAAGCCGAGGAAACCATCTCTCTTCCCTGGACGGCCGACGAAATCAAGAAGGGCGTCAAGAAGGGCATGATGATGCTGTTCAAGGTCGAACAGACCCGGGGCGAGCAGAAGATCACCGAGTATCAGAAGATCGAGATCACCGCGGTCACCGACGAAACCTACACCCAGCGCCAGAGTCGTATGGACGCCGAAAAGAAGGAAGTCGGCAAGGCCAAGGAGAGCACCAAGAAGTGGTCTGAGTACATGGGCAACATGAAGTTCAGCAAGGCCGGCACGACCGTGACCGAAGAGAAGCTGACGCTGGCGGGCGTGGAGTGGGACTGCAAGGTCTATACCCGCACGGAGTCAACCACTCGCGGCGATAGCACCACGAAGTACTGGTTCCCCAAGGACAAGGCCGGCACGCTGGTCAAAATGACGTTCGAAGGCGGCGGCATGGGCCAGACCATGACGCTTGAGGAGTTCAAGGCGGGCGAGTAAATCAGCCGCAAACAAGAGAGCCGGCAATTGCCGGCTCTCTCATTTAAACTCCGCCGAATCTGAACACGTACCAATACATCGGCAAGCTGGCCCCCGTGAGGGCCGCCAGGGTCAGCCACTGGCGCCAATGTCGCGCCAGGGTTCGCCATGACATCAGGCGCAGGCAGGCGAGAAACACGGCAGTCTTGATGATGTGGCCTGGCCTGGCTTTGAGCGCGGGCTGGCGGGTGAGGTCAATCGCCGGGTCCAGGGCGAGGCGGGCGTTGTCAAGCAGTCGCTGGCCTTTGGCCTGGCGATCGAGATCGTTGAGGAAGGCGAGGAACTGGCGCAGGGATATCGCGCTGCTGACCGTGAGATAGATGGTCAGCCCGGTGAGCACGAGCCCCAGCGTGAAACGGAAGCTGGCGTAGGGTTCAAGGGCGGTCAGCAGCTTTTCCATGCCCTTTGATTATTGAATGCCAGGCCATGATTACCAAGGGGCGATTGAACCCACAGCCACAGCGAGGCAGCCCCTGCAAGGCAATGGCAATGCTGCTGGCCGGCCGTTGAAATGCGGCCCGCTTAGCCAAGCCCTGGATGGCTTGCGCATTTCAGCCGGCTGAAAGGCCGCTTGAAATGCAGGTCGGGCCAGATTCCCTTTGGCCCGACCGGGTTGAGAAAGTGGCTGGATGCCACTCTTTCAACGACCTGCTAGAGTGAATCCCATGAACAGGCTTCGTGACGAATTGCTGCGTGTGTTCAAGCAATGGGAGGACGGTCAGCTCACAAGCCAGGCCGTCATGAACTGGGCCAAGAAAACCAGCTCGCAGGGCGCCGACGTTTGCGCGATCGAAGTGCTCAACCATCTGCGTGGCCTGGACATTCACCTGATCACGACTGAAGACCTCGCAATTTACCGCGAAGCGCTGGCGCGGCCGGCGGCCGCGGGCCTGGAGTACCTCAAAGAGCAGGAGCAGCAGTTTGACGTAGTGAAGCGGGCCACCGAGCTTCAGCACGACCGCTTTTACGGGCCTCACACCAAGGCCATTCTGAAGAATCTCGACGACAGCAAGTGATCATTCGACGGCCGGCAGCCATCCGCTCTGCTCGGCGGTGCGCGCCAGCACGCTCAGGGCCAGGACCTGGCTGCTGCGCTCGGTTACCTTGAGATGGTTGGCGATGGTCTGGCCTACCACCCAGACAATGCCGTTGCTGTCGCAGACAAGGGGAACGAGGTCGCGCTGCTCGCGCGGCACCTTGGAGTCAGTCAACAGGTCCTGAACCTTCTTTTCGCCCTCCATGCCCAGAGGGCGAATGCGGTCACCATCCTTGCGGCTGCGCACATAAAGGGGGAACAGGACCTTGGAGGCGTCCACATACTCCACCTCAGGCGGTTTGCCCTGGAGCAGCTGTTTCACGCCTCCCGCCGGCATGGCCAGCATTTCGGCGCGCACCCGCGAATAGGGGCCCGCGTTCAGCTCCGCCAGCCACGAGCCGTCACTGCAGATGGTGAATTCGGCATGCTGGAGGTGTTCACCCTCCAATTCTTCATGCGAGAGCAGCACGACCAGCTCGCGGTCATCCAGCCGCACCGTGGCGGCGTCCGTAAGCTTGACGACGATGCCGCGGCGCTCACTTGAGAGCAGGTCACGGATGCTCTCCACGCGGCGGTGGGTCACTTCGCGGATGGGCATGCCCACGCCCAAGAGCGCATTGCGCAGGATGTAGCGCTGCACCAGGGGGCCCTGCATGCGCAGGCGCTCGATGTCGATGCGGGCGCTGGTTTGCCCGGCGCGGGTCTGCGGCGGCTCGAAGAAGCCGGCGCTCATGCGCGCAAGTTCCTGTTCCAGTTCGGCGGCCTGCATGCCCAGGCTGGCAAGGTGCAGCTTGGCGTTAGGGTTGAACTCACGGACCAGCATGGGCATGAGCTGGTGCCGCACGCGATTGCGCGCGTAGCGCAAGTCGGCGTTGGACTGGTCTTCGAACCAGTAGATTTTCTCCGAACGCAGGAAGTCCTCCACCTGCTCGCGGGAGATGCGCAACAGGGGCCGGACGACTTCGGTGCTGATGCCGCGCGCCAGCGGGCGGCGCACGGGAATGCCGGCCATGCCGATGAGCCAGGAGCCACCGATGGCGCGCATGAGCACGGTTTCGGCCTGATCGTCGAGCTGGTGCCCCGTGGCCAGTTTGGAGATGCCCCGTTCCCGGCAGGTGTCGATGAAAAAGCGGTAGCGCTCGCGGCGGGCCAGGGACTCCACGGAGAATCCGCGATTTCCCGGCTTGGCATGCAGCTCCAGCACATTGGAACTCTGTACCAGCAGGGGCAGCTTGAAGAACTCCCCGGCCGCCTTGCGGCAGAAGGCCTCGTTCTCGCTGGCGCGCGGGGTGATGCCGTGATTGAGGTGAGCCAGTGTCAGGTCCCAGCCGTACTTGTAGGTCTGGCTGATGGACTTGAGGGCAAAGGCCAGAAACATGCTGTCCGGCCCGCCGGAAAACCCGAGCAGAACGCTCTCGCCGCGCTCGAGCAGTTCGTTGGTGCGGATAAAGGCGTGGACTTCGTCAAAGGTGCGGTTCATGGTTTGGCCGGTTCGCCCCGCAGCCTTTTATCAGCGCCGCGCGCTCAAGGCACCTGCCTTCAGGCGCAGGCTGAATGATCCACTTTGATGCACTGATCCACGAACACCGTGATGCCGGCCTGCTCCAGTTCTTCCCTGACCCCTTCGCCCCCCGCGAACAACTGGAACCAGACCGCGCGCGGCTTGACCTTCATGGCGAGAATCTCCGCGGCCACTTCATCTTCGTGTTCCGCGGCGCGGAAAACATCCACGATGTCCACCGGCTGCGGAATCTCGGCCAGGGACTTGTAGCAGCGCGCGCCCTGGATCTCCTCGTAGCGCGGGTTCACCGGCACCACTTCATAGCCGTGGCGTGATAGGTAATTGGCGATGTCATGGGCCGTGCGGTCAGGCCGGGGGGAAGCCCCCAGTACGGCGATGCGGCGGGAGGTTCGCAGGATTTCGCACATGTTCATGGCTAGTAGTTCGCCCCGTTCTTGCGAACATGAACCCAGGGCTCGCCCTCCTTGAGCATCTTGCCCGAAACAACTTCGCCCACGATCAGGTTATGTTCCGTGGAAGGTTCGAGCACGCGGATCACACTGAGCTCAAGAAAGCCCAGGGCGTCGAGCAGATAGGGAGTGCCGTTGGCCGTGCGCGCGATCTTCGCGCCGGCAAAGGGGTCGGCGTCCAGGGGAAATCCCTTGGCGAACTGGCCCAGCAGCGCCTTGTCCTCTTTGGCCAGAATGTTGACGGCGAGCCGGGCGCCCCTGCCCATCTGTCGCATGATGGGACGATCCTGCTTTACTGCTACGCTAACCGAAGGCGGCGAAAACCCCGCCTGCATGACCCAACTGGCGAGGAACGCGGCGCGCTGGCCGGAGTTCTCCGCGGTCACGATGAATAACCCCGAGGGGATTCGTCCCAGGGCCTGCATTTCGTCGGAAACATCGGGCATCGGCTGGCTCCACGAGTAGGTATCCACGATATTCGAGAGACGTCTTGCAAGCAAACCATTGGCCCCGTCCGCTAGCCAACCTATACACTTGTGTCACGTTCCCTTCAGGCATTGAACTTCGCATGGCCTACACGCGCGTACTTCTGACGTTGCCGGCGGTGCCGGAGTTTGTCGGCCGGGAGGCCCAACTGGCGCAACTGGCCCAAAGCCTCGCCGCGCCCGACCAGTCTCCCATCGTTCTGGTCACCGGAGAGGCCGGCGTGGGCAAGTCACGGCTGGTGGCCCACGCCTTCAAGGATCGAGCCGAGTTCCGCATTTTGACGGTGACTGCGCCGCGCCCCGTGAGTGTGCCCGGGTCGCTGGTCATGGAGATGCTGCTCGCCCTGCTGGACGAAGACGAATCCATTCAAGACCCCGTGGAAAAGCTTCGGGTCCAGTTGTCCGAGTTGGCCTCGCGCCACGGCGAGACGGCGCGCGGCAAGGACCTCAAGGCCGGCTTGCCTTATCTGTTGAGGAGTGCGGGCTACGACGCCGCGGACACACTTGAGCGTTCCCTCACGAAGTACGGATACTTCGGCGAGCTGGTGGCCGCGTTGCGCGGCCTGCTTGGCTGCCTGACATTGGATGCCCGGGGCGGCGGCCAGCGCCTGCTGCTGGTCATGGACGACCTCGACCGCGCGGACTCCTCCAGTGGCCAGTTGATCGGCCGCGCGCTCCAGGGGTTGGCAGAGGCCGAGTCCCCGGTGATTGTCGCCACCTGCGCCAATTCGGCCGAAGCCCTTTCCCGCGTGCGCTCGCTCGGTCGCGAGCCCGCCGTCGTGCATGTGCCGGCGTTCACAGCCGAAGAGCAGAGCGTGTTCATCAGCCGCATTCTCAAAGGCACTGTGCTGCCGCGCCGCCTCAATGAAACGCTGTGGCGGCGCAGCAACGGTAACGCCCTGGTGCTCGAACAGCAGATCCGCCTGCTGGTCACGCAGCACATCATCATCAGCAGCGCGGAGAACACCTGGACCGTGGCCGAGGGCGTCGAAAGCGCGGGCTCGACCAAGTCCACGGCGCCCATGATCGCCGACAACCTGCGCGGCCTGCCGGGGCCCACACTCCAGGCCATTGTCGCGGCAAGCGCCATTGGCCTGCGCGCGCCCCAGCCCATGCTCGTGGCCATGATCCGCGAGCTCGGCGGCGACATTGAAGACCTGCCGCGCCACGCCGTGCGCCTGATCAAGCAGGGTTTCCTCAAGCCCCTGCAGCGCGCCGAGGGCGACTGGGTGTTCCGGCACCCCGTGTTCCGTGACGCCTGCGAAATGGTCATGCCGGCGGCCGACCAGCGCCAGTTCCACCGCGCCGCCATCAACGCCCTGGCGCCCTTCACGGCGGCCCTTCCCCAGCGCATGGCCTGCCTGCAGATGCACCATGCCCTGGAATGCCACGCCTACACCGAAGCCCTGAGCTGGGCGGCCGCCGCCGCGCGCGATGTCATCAAGCGAGGCCTGTTTCTCGGCGTCGTGGAACTGGCAGACCGCATTTTGCCGGTGCTGGCGCAGATCAAGGACAGCCCCGAAACGGTGGCCCACAAAGCTGCGTTGCTGCTGGCCCTTACGCGCGCCCACATCAAGCTCGGTAATTACGGTCGCGCGGCAGACGTCATCGGACGGCTGCCGGACCGCTCCCAGCTTGATGCCGAGACGCTGCGACTTGCCCTGTGCGAGACGGCCGATGTCTATGTGGTTTCGGGGCGCCACCCCGAAATTGTGGCTGAACTCGAAGTTGCACTTTCACTGACCCCGCGCGGCACGCTGGATTACGCGGAGCTGGCCTTCTCCTTTGGCGTGATTGTGCGCCGGCGCGGCGAAACTGAGCGCGCGCGGGATCTGTTCTTTGTCTCTCGCGAAATCTTCCTCGCTCAGGGGCTCCACGGCCGCGCGCTTGACTGCCTCCACCAGGCGGCCAACGTCTATCGTCAGGAGAACAGGCTCGATCAGGCCGAAATGCTGCTGGACGAGGCCTACGAGCTGACCGGAAAGACGGCCAACCGCTTTGATCTTGCGGGCACGCTCCTGGCCCTGGGTTCCGTCAAGGCCCACCGCGGCCGCCCCCTGGAAGGCGAGGCCGCCTTCAAGAAAGCCTACGACCTGCTCGTCGCCATCGGCGACATCGGCCGCGCGGAAATGGCCCGGCTCAACCTGGGCTCGGTTTACTACTGGCAGGGCCGCATCGAGGAAGCGGTGCAGACCTACGACAACATCCTGAGTAATGCGCGCCGGCGCGACGAGGCGGCGGCCACGCTTTACTGCCTGCTCAACCTGGGGCTCATCGCGCTCTATGGCGGGCGCCACGAACAGGCCGTGGCACGCCTGAGCGAGGCGCGCTCGGAGTGCATCAACGCCGGCACAACCGCCGCGCTGCCCGTCATCGAGACCGGCCTGGCGCGGGCTTACGTGGCCCTGGGCCGCATGTCCGACGCTCGCGACCTGGTGGCCACGGCGCGTCAGACTTCCGTGGCGCAGGGGCAGATTGACTTCGAGGCCATGAATCTGGCGCTGGAGGGCGAGTTGCTGGCCCACGACGGCAAGCTGGTTGACGCCTGCCGTCGCTTTGAAGAAAGCCTGGCGAAGTTTGACGAACTCACGGCTCTGGGCATGACCAGCGAGGAAATGGCCAAGGGCGACCTGGTTTTGCGCTTTGTGCCTTTCCTGATGAAGCACGGGCCCTCGCTTGCGGCCCAGGGCGCGGTGACCGGCGATCCCATCGCGCGCTGCCGCGCCTTGCTGGAAGAGGCCGCCCGCGAGTATTCGCAGATGATCCAGAGCGGCAACATCGTGCGCCAGCGCGAGTTGGACCAGACTCAGGCGCTCATGAAGGAGCTGTCCCAAACCTGATGACTCGCCGCGCAGGCGTTGGTGTGCCGCGGCTGTCCGCGCTCGTCTGAGCCGGATGAAATTAACTTGTCCTGAAGTGATTGGATACGACACTGTCAATATCGACACGTGTAGCAGGCTTTCGTCGCTGTCAGGGGCAAGGCCATGGTTCTGATCCCGATTGGCACTTCTTACACCGCCCAACTCGAGGGCTCGAGCCTCAAAGAGGTGTGCTGCGAGCAGTGCCGCTGCGAGTATGTGTACGTGGCAGCGCGCAGCGGCTCAGGCCACGGGCTTGCACCCCTGTTCATGTTTCAGGAGGCGGCGGAAAGCAGTGCTGAGAAGGCGGCCTATCAGCGTTTGCAGAAGGAACTGGCCAAGGCGGTGGACATCGCGCCCTGCCCGCGCTGCAGCCGGGTGCAGGGCTTCATGATTCGCGCCAAGCGCCTCAAGATCATGCAGGGGGCCGCGGTCACGGCGTTTGTGTTTCTGGCGCCGGTACTGCTGTTTGCTGCCTTTGGCGTGGGTAAGAGTGTGCTTCCCGATACGTTGAGCCGTGTGGCGGTGGGCGTGCTGTTTGAGGCCGGCCTGGTCGCGGCTATCGGGGGCGCGTTAGCGTTTCTCTTCAACCCCAATGCGGGGCGGCTCTTTCCGTTTACGCGCAAGGCCATTCAACCGACGATGACCGTTGAGGACTTTCAGGCCCATCAGGAGTCGGAGCATCAGCGCGAACAGCAGGAGCTGGCCGAGAGGGCAGAACAGATTCGCCAGAACCAGGAGAAGATGGAGGCCGAGAACGCGGCCAAGCGAGAGCGCGCCAAGACCCGCAAAGAGGAAGAGGCCCGGAAGCTGGCCGAGCGGGCCAAGCGCTGAATCTAGCGGACACAGACGACAGCATGCCGTTGTGCCCTTTCATCGGAGGGTGGCAGCATGCACCCAGCGACTGAGCATGGACACGTGGGCAGCCGCGTCGCCGGTGAGCATGGGGGCGCCACCTGCGCTACGGTGTTACGCGACCGGTGCGGTGGGATCACGGTTCATGGGAGCCGCCCGAGGAGTTGGACCTGTCATTTGAGCCAGTCGGCGTTCAGCCATTGATCGCTGCGGCGCCTCGAACCGGCGCTCGGCGGTCGCAGATCAAGCGTCGGTAGGAACGCCGGTTTTCTCAGGCCGACGCATCATGTAACTCGTGCTGACCACAATGGTAACCAAAGCGATGTTTGCCGCGTGCCAGGTCGTCTCCAGGTCGAACAGTGAGCCAAGTACGAAGTAGCCCCAGCTCCCGATCAACAGAGTCACGAGAAACCTGAAGTTCTCACCGTAGGTATGGCGCCGTCGGCAGACCTCGAACAGCAGTGAAATCACCACAGAAGACAGCACCACCAGCCCGAAGGAGAGCATCAGCCGCCCAGTGGGGCTTTCCATCCAGCGCCAAACGTCAAACGATCGCAGCCAGGCGGGCGCGCGTGCACCGTGATCGACAGGCCAGGGCCGGCCCTTGGGGCCGAAGTTCAGCAGAGGAAGCATGCCTAAGAATAAACCCGTACCACGCGGCGCCCAAGGCCGCAGAGAAGTTCATAGACGCTGACGCCCGCGTCCGCCGCGAGACCTTCGGCGGAGATCGCCTGCCTGCCGTCCGAGCCAATGAGCGTTACAACGTCGCCCACCTGCGCCTGCGGCACCGCGCTGACATCCACCGTGGTGTAGTCCATGCTTACAAGGCCGACGACCGGGCAGCGTTTTCCGCGGATCAGAACTTCCGCCTTGTTGCTCAGAGCGCGGCGGTAGCCGTCGTTGTAGCCCACGGGCAGCGTGGCGATTTTCGTGGGGTTGGGCGTGTAGTAGGTGCGGTTGTAGCCGATGGGCTGCCCTTCGGGCACGTCCTTCAAGAACACGATGCGCGTCTTCCACGACAGCACCGGTTTCAGTCTCTTCGCCAGGCCCCGCTCGTCGCCGGGCAGCAGCCCCCACAGGGCCACGCCCGGCCTCACCATGTTGAACAGCGACTCTTTGCGCCGGAACAGGGCCAGGCTCGAAGCCGCGTGCAGTGTCAGATTGTCGTAGCCCAGGCGGCGCGCGACATCCACGGCGACGTTGAAGCGCTCAAGCTGGCGCAGCGTGAAGCTGGGGTTCTCTTCGTAGGGGTAGCTGAAGTGCGTGCACATGCCCACCAGTTCAAGGTTGGCGAGGTTGTGCATGCGGTGCAGGAACGGCACGGCCTGAAAGGGCTGCATGCCCAGGCGGCCCATGCCGGTGTCGATTTTCAAGTGCACGCGCACCCGTTTGCCCTGGCGCGCGGCTTCCTGGTTCAGCGCTTCAGCCATTTCCACGGTGTGCAGGTTGACTTCCAGGTCCTGCTCGACGACGGCGGGCATCTCCCCCTCAATGATGGCCCCCACGATCAGGATGGGGGCCTTTATGCCCGCTTCCCGCAGTTCCAGTGCTTCACCGGAATCGCCCACGCCGATGGCGTCCACTCCATCGCGCACGAACACCCGCGCCATTTCCGCGGCGCCGTGGCCGTAGGCGTTGGCCTTCAGCACGGCCATGACCTTGCGCCGGCCCGCTGCGCGCCGAATCTGTTTCAGGTTGTGCCGCGCGTGGTCGAGGCTGATTTCAGCCCACACGCGCTGGGGAAGTCTGGACATGGCCGCACCCGCAAGCGCACTATAGCTATCGGCCTGAAGCGGGGCTGAACTGCATGGACGATTCCGAGCGCAGGGCACTTTCCAGCCGCTTCGTGCGGGTGATGAGAGCCATCTATCTGACCTCACTGACGGCCGCCAACGTGTGCGCCGCCCACGTCCGCATTCACGCGGGAGAGACCCGTGCCCGCCTCGAAGCCCACGTGACCGAACTGCGCGACCGGCAGTCAGAGGCGGCACGCCTGCTGGGGCTCTTCGGCCGGGGCCGGCCCCTGTTACGCTGGGTGATCGGTCCGCTGACGAGCCTGTGGGGCCGGCTGACCACCCTTACGGGCGGCCGCTTCTCCCTGCACATGCTTGGAAACATGGAAGCCCAGGGCGCGAAACTCACGACTTACGCGCTGAACCTGGCACGGGAACTGGCCCATGTCGCGGCGGTGGAGGCGCTTGTCAGGCTGCAGCGGGCCGAAGACAACCGCAAGAAATACATAATCAGCCAGCTTGAACTGGCCCAGGATGCGGACGAAGCCCTGAAGTAGCTACTTCTTCTTGGCGAGTTGCGCGGCGCGCTTCTTGGCGCGGGCGTTGGCAATCTTGCGACGCTTGGCCTTGAGGTGTCCTCGCTTGCTGCTGAAGTACGCCATGGAAACTCTCCGTGATTGAGGCGGAGTATTTGCTTCGCGCCCGCCTTGCCGTCAAGGGGCCGGCGGTGCTTTGTTCGCGAGATCAGAATTGCTCTTCCTGCTCGTCGGGGTCCGCCGGCGGAGTTGCCTGTCGGGGTGCCGGGGGTGCAGTCTGACGCTCCGGGAGAGGCTGGTTGGCAGCCGGAGCCTTGGGGGCGGCTTGCGCATGGGGCGGCAAGGGGCGTGCCTCAGGGGCCGGAGGCAATTCCGGCACGCATTCTGTTTCGTATGGGCAGGCGGGCTCGCAGATGGTCAAGCCGGGGCCGGATACCGGGCCCGAAGGGCGCGGCGAGACGATCAGTGCCAGGGCTGCCATCATCAACCCCAGGGTGGATGTCCAGCGGCCCTTCTTGAGCCGGAACATTCCCGAGATGGAGAGCCCGATGATTCCGCTGGCCATGGCAAGCAGCGAGAGCGCAATGGCGGCCTTGGCCAAAGTGTCTTCGTGGGCCCGCAGAGCAAACATGAGTGAGCCCAGCCCCAGGCTGAAGGCCCACCAGGCGGCCGCGTTGCGCGGCGGATCAGGGCGAACGGATACGGGCTGCGGGGCGGCAGGTTGGTGCCATGTAACCAGCGGCGCATAGCCGTAGGGAACGCGCCGCAGGCCGGTCGCGCGGGCATCGCGGCGGGGATTTGGGCCCTGCGAGTTGTACTTCAGTGGTCCCATCTCGCACCTCATCTCATTCTACCCCATGAGCGGGGTTGCTGCCGCGATTTTGGCGCCGCGCCCGGTTTGCCCTGGCGTGAACTTGTGCTGTCGTATGCTGCCGCCTTGCTTCACTCTTCAAGCGCGTTACAATCCGCCGGCCCCGCCCGGGTCCCCTTGATACGCACTACCTTTGCCCCCGGCTCTCCCAATGTCCCGCGTTCCTCCGCCCCAAGACGACGATGCGCCGCATGAGGGCCAGGTTTTCGAGGAAGAAGACGAGGATCTCGATCTGAGTCTGGACGACGTTGCCCCCCTCGGTGAAACCGTGGAGCAGCGCCTTCAACGGGCCGCCGAGCGCGCTCGCCAGGCCGCTCCGTCTTTGGCCGATCGAATGAGGCAGGCAGCAGAGCGCGGCAAGGTCAAAGCCCATCACGAAGGTGAGCCCCCGGTTCATGAGGTGGTGGAAGAAGAAGACGACAGCCTCGGAGATATTTCCCTGGAGGGCGATGGCAGCCACGAAGTCGTGGAAGAACACGACGACGACGTGGGGGACATCAATCTCGAAGATGTTGCGTCGGAAACCGGGCCCGAAGAGTTCAACCCTGACGCGCAGGCTGCGGAAGTCGGCGAGATTCAGGAAGGTTGGGACGATACCGAGGCTATCGAGCGTGCCAAGCTCGAGCAGCTCAGGGGCGAGGCGGGGCCGGCGACCGTCGCGGATATGAAGCTCGACGCCATGGGCTTGCCTGCGGCCCCCGACATGCAGGCCGGCCCAATGACAATGGCCATACACGAGGCCGGCCAGAATCTGACACTGGGTCCGATAAGCGATACGGACCGGGGAGATGAAGTGGCGGCCGAGGACAGCGCCCCACTAGCCACTGGCGTAACCGACCCTAAGCTGGTAGATATCAGGCCATTCGGAATTTCTGGAGAAGACCCCGCGCAAGCGGACGCGGAACTGGAAAGTTCCGGCTCTGGTCCTTTGACGTCTGAAGAGGAGATGGCGGGTTCCACGGCGTTTGGGGACGGAATCCCGAGCAGCGGCGGAGACACGCTGACATTTTCGCGGACCGATATCGGGGGGCCCGTTGCGCCGGATCGCACGTTGACCTATGAGCGGGACGAAACCGGGCGTATCGTGCGCAGCGACCATCTCGCGCGCCGTCTGACCGAGAACGAGGAACTGGCAGAGATTGCCCGCCGCGCTGATGAGCAAAGGCGGCTTGAAGAGGAGCGGGAGGCGGCGGAGCTGGCGAGGCAGGAGCAGGCCGCGAGGGATGCCGCGGAACAGGACCGTCTGGAGGCTGAGCGCCAGAGGCTGGAGCGGGAGGCGGCACAAGAGCAGGCGCGGCAGGAGCAGGAGGCCGAGCAGCTCAGACAGGAGCAGCAGGAAGAAGAACGGCGCCTGGCCGAAGAGGCCCGAAAGGCCGCGCAGGCCAGGGCTGAAAGCCAGAGGCGCAGGCAGGAAGATGAGCGCAAGCGCCGGGAGGACGCTGCGCTGGCCGAGCAGAGAAGGGCCGAGCTGCTGCGGCAGCAGGCGCAGGAACAGGCGCAGCAGCGCGAAGCCAGGCGTCGCGCGGAAGAGCAGGCGGTGCGGCAGCGCGAACAGCAGGACGCCCGCGCCACCTTCGAGCAGGAACGGCAGCGCAAGAGCGCCGAGCAGGAAGGAATCAGGGTCGCGCAGGAGCATGGCAGCGAGTTTGAGCGCGAAATGGCGGCCCGGCGCGAGAAGCACGCCAGGCGGCAGAGCGAGAAGGACAAGAACAAGCGCGCGGTGGAGCAGGAGATCGCGCGGCTGGAGGCGGAGCAGAAGGCCCGCCGTGCCAGAGAGGCGAAGATAGAACAGGCCTGGGCGGCCCATGCCGCTAAAGGCCAAGGTCAGAATAACCCCAGGGTGGACGGGGGCAGGGTTTCCGGGACGGTCTCGGGCGGCCATGCTCAACCCGCGAACACCAAGGATTCACAGTCGGAGGTTTCTCTCGTGAGTGACGATTCTGGAGCGCCGCTGGGACGCGGCCTTGACGTGGGAACGGCCAACCTGGTCGCTGCCCGCATGGACGCCGAAGGCGGCATTGAATTCTTCCCCGCGCGCAACGCGTTCCTTGACGTGCCGGAAGACCCCTACACCCTGAAGATGTTGAAGAGCCAGGGCGTGCCGTACATCAAGCGTGAAAACAAGCTGTACGTCATCGGTCAGGACGCGTTTGAGCTGGCGAACATCTTCAATCGCGAAATGCGCCGCCCGATGAAGAACGGCCTGATCAGCCCCACGGACGCCGACGCCATGCCCATGGAAGTCGAGCTGTTCAAGAAGATTCTGGGCCCGCCGCGCGTGGACGGCGAAGCCTGCTACTACTCGATCCCGGCGGACCCGGTGGACAGCACGATGAACATCGTGTACCACACGAACATCGCCAACGGCCTGCTGCAGCGCCTGGGGTACAAGGGCACGCCCTTCAATGAAGGTCTGGCCATCGTCTTCTCTGAACTCGGCGACGACGAATTCACGGGCATCGGCATCTCCTGCGGCGGCGGCATGGTGAACGTGTGCGTGGCCTTCCGCTCGATGAACGTCATTTCGTTCTCGTCTGCCAAGGGCGGTGACTGGATTGACCAGCAGGCCGCGCAGGTCATGGGTTGCGCCGCCTCGCGCATCACTCACATCAAGGAGTCGGGCGTGGACATCAACGCGCCCAAGACGCCCGAAGAGGAAGCGATCGTCATCTACTATCGCCACCTCATCAAGTATTCGCTCGAAAACATCATGAAGAAGTTCGCTGTCACCAAGGACATCCCGAACTTCCCCAAGCCCGTGCCGATCGCGGTTTCCGGCGGCACGTCGATGGTGGGCGGGTTCATCGAGGTGTTCAAGGACGAGTTCAGCAAGGTGTCCAAGAGCTTCCCGATCAAGGTTTCCGACATCCGCCGCGCCGAGGACCAGTTCAACGCCACGGCCAAGGGCTGCTTGCTTGCGGCCCTGAGCAACGAAGAATAGAATCCCGTTGCGGTTTCAGAGCCGAGCGCCCGGCCAAATCGCGGTCGGGCGCTTTGCTTTTCACAGCGGGTTTTCTGCGCAAAGGAAATTCGAAATGGCTGACCTGGCTAAGCTCGCAAGCCTGTCCAAGCGAATGAAGACGGCGACTCCCAAGAACGTGGATGACCGCACGGCTGCCGTCGTGCCGGATGAGCCGGAGGCCGAAGGGCGCGACGAAACCGGGACGGCGACCTCTTCCGGGGCGACGGAGGCGGCTCCCGCGCCCGCCCGCACCACAGCGCCCGTTGTGGCCGGCGGCGGAGGCGGGGGCGGCCCGGTGACGGTCAACATCGACCTCACCCCGCTGCGCAACGTTCTGGGCGACATCCGCGACGGCATCAAGGATCTGACCGGAGAGATCCGCAAGATGCGCGAGAAGGGCAGCAAAGTGGGCTTTGACGATGGCGCCGTCGAACTCGTTGATCAGGCGCTCAAGCATCTCAGCGCTTCAAGCAAGGCCAACCGCGAGCTGGCCGAGAAACTGGTCACCAGCATGCCGGAGGCCCGTTGGTACGGCGAGCTTCAGGAACTGCTGCGCACCATCGGCGAGAATTTTGTCGCGGGGGGGGGTGGCGGCGGTGGAAGCTCCGGGGAAATCACGGCCATCAAGGATCAGCTCGAAATGCAGAAGACGCAACTCACGGCCATCCTGAGTATCCTCCAGAGACGGTAGGCCTCCACGGGCCCCACATCCTGGGTGTCGGGTGTCACCCGTCCTGGTGCAGCGTGTCAGGGCTGGTCCCCGAAACCCTATACCCCTGTTTTTTCCAAGCCGATGCCCACCCAGATTCATCCCACTGCGCTGGTCGACAATTCCGCTCAACTCGGTGACGGGGTCTGCGTCGGCGCCTACAGCGTCATTGAAGCCGGCGTGAAAATCGGCGCGGGCACCATGATAGGCCACCACTGCGTGCTGGCCGGCCCCCTCGAGATCGGCGAGCGAAACCGCATCAGCAACTTTTGCAGCTTCGGGGCCCCTCCCCAGGACCTGGGCTACAAGGGCGATCCCACGAAGCTCGTTATCGGCAACGAAAACTTCTTTGGCGACTACGTGCAGCTTTCGCGCGGCACCACCAAGAACCCTGACCAGACGACCCGCATCGGCAACAACTGCTTCCTTATGGCCTATTGCCACGTCGGCCACGATTGTGTGCTCGGCGACCGTATCATCGCCGCCAACGCTGTGCAGCTGGCCGGCCATGTCAGGGTGGAGGACAAGGTGGTCTTTGGCGGCACGGTTGCCATTCACCAGTTCTGCCGCGTCGGCAAGATGGCTATGGTCTCCGGCGGCAGCGTGACGAGCCTGGACATTCCGCCGTACACGCGGGTGGGGGGCTGGGGCTGCGCCGTGTTCGGCCTCAACCTCATCGGCCTGGAGCGCAACGGCTACTCCAAGGATCAGATTCGTCGAATTCGCGAAGCCTACAAGGTGCTGTTCCGCAGTGATGTTCCCTACGAGAAGGCTCTGGCGTCGCTGGAGGCTGACTTCAAGGACTGCGAGCCGGCCCAGCACTGGGTCAGGTTCTTCCGCGAGAGTGACCGCGGCGTGGTGCGCGAGCGCGAGAACAAGTAGGCGGCCCGGCGCGCCTTTTGTGAGGCTTGCCCAGTTTGTACACTCCCGCCCATCCACGGGCGCGCTCCATGAACTTCGAACTATTGAGTTACCTCAAGAAGCAGAGCGACTTCACGGCGGTCGCTGACGTCGAGGCGGCCCTGACCAGGGGGAAGTCGAAGAAGCCCAAGAGCACGGGCAAGCAGGGGCCCGCCAATGATGCCCTGTTCCGCGACATCGAAGAACTGATCGAGCAGGGCTACAACATCGAATTCCACCCTTATCTGGGCGTGAAACTGATTGATATTCCGGACCGCCTGTTCGAGCACGAAATCCGCGAGGACCTCAATACCGAGCGCGTCGGAAAAGTCCTCCACATCCATGATCAGGTGGACAGCACCAACGAGGCCGCCTGGAAGCTCCTGGAGTCCAACCCCGCCGCCGAGGATGGCACGGTCATTCTCGCCGAGCGCCAGGTCAACGGGCGCGGCCGTCTTGGACGTTCCTGGCACAGCCCGGCGGGGTGCGGCATCTGGATGAGCGTGATCCTGCGTGTGCAGCTGCCCCCGGACAAGCTGGCCCTGTTGACCGCGACGGCCAGCGTGGCGCTGGCCAACATGTTGCAGCAGTTCATCCACCTGCCCAGCGAGATCAAGTGGCCCAATGACGTGATGGTGCGCGGCCGCAAGGTGGCAGGTGTGCTGGTAGAAGCCCGCAGCACCCTGCCTGATACCTATGTGATGGGCATTGGCCTGAACGTCAACCAGCAAACGACGGACTTCCCGGAGGAGCTGAGGGGCATTGCGACGAGCCTGCGTATTGAGCGGCCGGGCAGCGCCCCGGTCAATCGCGTGCGCGTGGTACGGCCGCTGCTGTTCTATCTCGACAGTGTGTATCGGCTCATCCACAAAAAGAAGTACGACAAGATCGCCCGCGCCTGGGCTGAGTTTGTGCCCATGGGCGGGCGCAAGGTCCGGCTTTCCCAGGGCGACAAGGAGTTTACGGGAACGGTCGTCGAGCTCGATCCGGCCCGAGGCATCACCCTGAAGCTCGAAGGCGGCAAGGAGACAAAGCTGTTCGCCGCGGAAACCGTCAATAACGTGCGCGAAGCCTGAGGCCGGCGCCGCGACATCGAACCCATGACCGACCCCGTCCGCGAGTTCTACCTGAATGCCCGCGACTACGACCTGATTTCAGGCCACGGTGTCGCGGGCGACATTGCCTACTTCAGCCGCCTGGCAGAGAAGTCCAGATCGGTACTCGAGTTGGCCTGCGGCACGGGGCGTGTTACCTGGCCCATGGCGCGCGCGGGAGCCAGGGTGACGGCGCTGGATCTGGTGGGAGAAATGCTGGCCCTGGCGCGAGAAAAGGGCGGCAGCGAGAGCGCTGCCGTTCAGGGCCGCGTGCGCCTGCTTGAAGCCGACATGCGCGCATTTGGGCTGGGGAAGCGCTTTCCGCTGATTGTCATTCCATTCCGGGCCTTCCAGCATCTGCTCACTGTCGAGGAGCAGATGGATTGCCTGGCCTGCTGCCGGAAGCACTTGACGCGTCAAGGACGTCTGGTGATCAACCTGTTCGATCCCAACCTGCGCATCCTGGCCGCCCACATGCAGTCAGGGCTGCCGGGCCCCGTGACGCGCGTGGAAACCAGACTCGACGGCGACGAGAAGCTGATTGTTTGGAGCTCGCGCACCCTTTCGCCTGAGCAACAACGCATGCAGGACCAGTGGGTGGTTGAGCGCTTTGACGCCCAGGGACGCTCAGTCTCGCGCCGGCTCCATACACTCACGCTGCGCTGGTGCTACCGCTTCGAGATGGAGCATCTGTTTGCGCGCTGCGGCTTCAGGGTGCTCTCGCTCGAAGGCGGTTTTGACGGCCAGCCGTTCACTCACGGCCAGGAGCAGGTCTGGACGCTTGGCCTGGCCTGACGTCAGGACTTGGCCCAGGTGCCGGGCGTGCTCTGCCCCTGCGTCCGGAGCCAGGCGCCGATGCGGGCCGCAATCTCGTCACGCACGCGCCGGAAGACCGCCAGTCGTTCCTCCTGGGTGCCTTGCGCCGCCGCCGGGTCATCAAAGGGCCAGTGAAGCCGCTGAGAGACGCCGGTCCAGGTGGGGCAATTCTGGTCGGCGTGGCCGCAGACTGTGATCAGGCAGTCAAACGTCACGCGCCCCTGGTATTCTCGCAGGTGCTTGGAGCGAAGGCTTGACGTGTCAATGCCTGCCTCGCGAAGCACCTCAAGGGTCAGGGCGTGCACCCCCTTGGGCTCGATCCCCGCGCTGTGAGCTTCGAAGCGGTCACCCGCAGCATGGCGCAGCAGCGCCTCCGCCATCTGGGAGCGTGCGGAGTTGCCCGTACACAGAAAAAGAACCCGGACTCTGGTCATGCGGTTTCCCCGAGATTCAGCGGTTGGAAGAATTGGCCGCTCGCCGGTGAATGAAGGCCGAAAGCGGCACGGCCGCCAGCGCCCCCAACGTTGGCGCGGCCAGATAAATCCAGATGCCATCCATACGGGCACTGACCAGCGCCGGGGCCAGGGAGCGTGCAGGGTTCATGGATGCGCCGGAAATGGGCCCTGCGAAGAGGGCCTCCAGCGCGACCACGCCGCCAATGGCCGCGCCTGCAAACAGGCCCTTTTCGCGCGCTCCCTGGCTGACGCCCAGTATGGTGAACATGAGCAGCAGCGTCAGGACGAGCTCCAGGACGGCGGCCTGCATGGCGCTGCCGGCGGGCAGCGTGGCGCCCAGCGTGGCGTGGCTTTCGAACAGGGCGCGCAAGAGCAGGCTGGCGGCACAGGCGCCAGCCACCTGGGCCGCGATGTAGGGCAGCACGCGCGCGGCCCGAAATCGGCCTGCCACGGCAAATGCCAGCGTGACGGCGGGATTCAGGTGGGCTTCGCTGACGTCTCCCAGCGTGTAGATCATGGCGCTGACGATGAGGCCGAAAGTCAGCGCCACGCCCACGTGGGTGATCGCCCCGCCACTGACGTCATTGATTACGATGGCGCCCGTGCCGGCAAACACCAGCGCAAAGGTACCCACAAACTCGGCGGCCAGTGTCCGCATCAGGGTGAAGGTCCCAAAAGGCAGGCAACCACGCATGAACACAGTGTCTTGCTGCCCCGTTTTCGATCGGCGTATCGACCTGTATCCATGCGTGGTTCCACTTCTCTAGCAGCAGGCGGACTTGGCGGGCTGCTCCTGTTTGACGGTGGCCCCGGCGGCGCAGCAGCTCCCGGCGGCCTTTGCCTTGGCGTTCTCCTGCGCGCTGGCGCCGCAGCAGGCACCTTCTTCGCTGGGGGCGTTGTCGGCTCCGTGCATGGCGTTGGCCTCTTCGTGCCGCACCCAGAACTCCCACTCGTTGCCATCGGGGTCGGCTACCCAGAACTTGTTGGCAATGGCGTAGCAGCAGGTCACTTCCTGCTCGGTGCGTACGCTCAGGCCGGCTTCCTCGACGCGCTGCTTCCAGCCTTCCAGTTCCCGGTCATCAAAGAGTTCGATGCCGAAGTGGCGGGCGTGGGCGTCGGCCACGCTGGCCTTGGGAATGTGCACCAGCGCCAGGTGCAGCGCGGGGTTATCCAGGCGCCAGTTGGCGTAGTCAGGCCTGAGCTTGGTGGGCTTCACCCCCAAGAGTGCGCCGTAGAACTCGACAGACTTGTCGAGGTCGCTCGCGCTGAGGTTGATGTGGACTCGGGTTTTCATGGCTGCTCCTTTATCGTATAAATACGATATATTGTCGCATGAAGATTCATGCAAGTTCGCTCAAAAGTGCCTCCAGGCGCCTGAGCGCTTCGCGCCTAACGCAGTAGCAGATCTTGGGCCCCTCGGTTTGGCCCACAATGATGCCGGCCTCCTTGAGCACTTTGAGGTGCTGGCTCACCGTGCTCTGGGCCAAGGGAAGCTGGTCGACGATGTCGCCGCACATGCAGCCCTCGCGCCGCAGCAAGAGCTGCACAATGCGCACGCGCGCCGGATGTCCCATGGCCTTGGCGAGCCTGGCCAGTTCCTGCTCAGGCTTGAGCCTTCGCGCGGGAGCCGGGGGGAGGCAACAGTCGTCGGGTTTGGCTTTCATCGTCATGTTACGATAAACGTCCGACGCCCGACTTTCAATCGTAAAAATACGATTTTATCCATGCAGGGCCCGCGCCAACGAAAACGGGCGCGGCAGTAGCCGCGCCCGCGAGAGTCGCGAGAGGCCTACTTCTTGCGCTTGTAGGTCATCTCCACGATCTTCATTTCCGGGTTGTCGCCGTAGGTATCGAACACCTCGACCAGGGCTTCGTCTTTGCTCTTGCGGGTGTTCACGACGCGGCTCTTGATCTTCATGCCGCCCATGCCCTTCTCGGTCCACTCGCCAGATATGGTCAACTTGCCCGTCTTTTCATCAAGCTGCCCGCTCATGATGTGCATCGAGGTGCCCATGTTGCTCGTCCACAAGCCCTGGAATTCCTTGTTGCTGTTGTCGTAGCCGAAGATGCCAAAGCCCTGCATGGGCATTTCGCCTTCGCCGTTGAATTCTTCGTGGATGTAGCGGTCCAAGCGCATCGTGATCTTCGAAGTGGCCTTGAAGGGCATGGGGTCCTTGCCGGGCTCCATCCACATCTTGCCCTCAATGGTCCAGTCGCCAACTTCTTCGGCGAGCCACTTGTGCTCGGGCCCGGGCTGCTGCAGCTTGGCCCAGTCCTCGTGCATGTCACCCTCCTTCTTCTCCCCGCCCATGTCCTGCGAAAGGGCGGGAATCAGGTTGGCACAGACAATCACGAACAGCGCGGCACACATCGTGTAGGCAAAGCGAATCATGTGGTCTCCTTGGGTTGTCCCGTAAGGACGGTCGGGCCATGATTTGAGATACGGTGAATCCGAAATACTTGCCATACTTCGTGACTTGGGGCAACAACTGAGCGGCGCACCACCACCTCTCCGCTTCTCAAGCGCCGCGGCAGGTGTTACCTTTTTACACATGGCCGTGGACGTCATCGCCCAGCGTATTGTCGGAATCTCGCCGCGCATTCGCACCCTGCGCCAGCAGGTGGCCCAGGTGGCGACGAGCGATCACCCCGTGCTGATTCTGGGTGAAAGCGGTTCGGGCAAAGAAGTTGTCGCGCGGGCGATTCACGCGGCCAGTGCCCGCCATGCCGCGCCCTTTGTGGGCCAGAGCTGTCTTGCGATTCCCGAGACGCTGATCGAGAGCGAGCTTTTCGGTTATGAGCCCGGAGCGTTCACAGACGCCCGGGAGCGCCGCATTGGTTTGTTCGAGCAAGCCGAAGGCGGCACGCTGTTTCTCGACGAGATCGGCGACATTCCGCTGGCCTTCCAGAAGCGCTTGCTGCGCGTGCTGCAGGAGCGCGAAGTGCGTCGCCTGGGCAGTGTGGTCGCAATTGCCATCAACGTGCGCATCATTGCCGCCACGAACGCGCCCATCGAGCAGGCCGTGGCCCAGGGCACCTTCCGCAGCGACCTGCTCTATCGCCTGAACACGTTCGAGATTCGTGTGCCCCCGCTGCGCCAGCGCGCCGAGGATGTTCCCCTGCTGGTCGAACATTTCATTGCCAAGCACGGCCGCGCTTACGGCTTTGCGGGAAAGCCGTCGGCTGCGCTCTTGAAGCGGCTCCAGGAATACCCTTGGCCGGGCAACGTGCGCGAGCTGGAGAACTTTGTCGTGCGTTGGATGACGTTGGGAGACGAGGCCCTGGACGTGCTGGACAAGAAGCTGGCCCTGAGTTTTGACACCACCAGCAACCGGCGCTGGCTCTCGATGACCATGGAGGAAATCGAGGCCGAGGTGATCAAGATGTTCCTTGAAGATTGCGGCCGCAACAAGACGCTGGCGGCCAAGCGGCTGGGGCTGGCGCGCAAGAGCCTCTACAACAAAATCGAGCGCTACGGCATTGAGGGCGCCGTCAAGGGCAAGTAGTGCTTCTCGTGACGTTGGGCGATGTTCTGCGGGGCGCAACGGCCCCTGAGTGTGGTCCGCAACACGCGAAACGACGCCCCTTGGGGCGTCGCCGGGCTTCCGAAGTCTTTTGGTGCACGGGGTGGGACTTGAACCCACAAGCCCTTTCGGGCACTCGCACCTGAAACGAGCGCGTCTGCCAATTCCGCCACCCGTGCACTGTCACGGCAAAACATGCCGTGGCGAGGCGGGAAAGATACAAAGGAAGCAAGGGCCTTCAAGGGCCGGGGAGACTACTTTGAAACCGTTTCGCGCTCAGACTTTTCCACATTGACCTCGCGCGAGGGTTTGCTTTCAAGCTTGGGGTCGGAGTTGGCGGCGTCGCTGATGTCGTCCTTGACGTCCTTGATGCCCTTCTTGAACTCGACCACGCTCTTTCCAAGGTTCTTGGCGATCATGGGAAGGCTGCCGCCAAAGAGAATCAGCGCCACCACACAGATGACAATGATTTCACCCGTTGAGAGGTTGAAGAACGCTAAGAAGTCCATGGGCTGCCTCCGTCATCGTCATGCACTGATTCTGACATACTCAACACCGCCCGTAACCAAATGTTCCGCCAATACACTCTTTCAGCGTACAATAGCTCCACAGACACACAAGGAAGCCTGCGAGCGATGCCTGCACCTCAACCACAAACCGTGACCGTCCACTTCAGCTGCCAGGCCTGCGGCAACAGCTTTCCCTCGACCAAAGAGCAGATGATGGTTCAGCCCATCTGCCCCAAGTGCCGCACTTGGGGCAAGATCGTGGGCCCGGACGGAAGACCCGTGCAGGCCGCCCGCAAGGGACCCGGGGCCTCGCCCTATGCCGCGGCCCTGGGCGCGCCCGCATCGGACGATCCTGTTACCGTGGACTTCACCGTGGCCCACGGCAAGAAGGATTCCACGGCCATGCTTCGCATGGTGTTTGTGGTCGTAGCGGGGCTCGCGGTGCTGATTCTGGGCTACATGCTGATCAGCAACCTTCAAAGCGGCGCGGCTGAGCGCAAGAAGCAGGAACGTGAAACGGTGCTCGACGTCAAAGCCTATGAAACCGCCGTGGATGAGGCCCTCAAGCGTGTGCGCTCTGCCCTCAGCGCCGGGGGCAAGAACGAAGTGATTGAGGCCTCCGACCTGACCCAGGCCCTGGAGGCCATCTCCGCCCAGCCCACGGGCGGCATGAAGCTGCCCTGGAGCACGCCGCCCAAGCCGGGGTCTCCGCACCGCTCCTACAGCTTTATCGTCAAGCACACGGATGCCAAGGGCGTGCAACACGTGGGCTTCATCGTGCTGCTGTACTACAAGAAGTCCGAAGAAGTGCTTTCGGCCGAGCAGGCCCTCAAGGACCAGCTCTCGAACAAGACGCACTTTGGCCTTTCGGTCCAGAGTGCCATGTGGTTCATCGGTTATCAGGGCGTAAATTACGGCGGCCCCGTGCGCGATGCCATGAATGTTGCCATGGCGGCGGCCCCGCCCAGCGACTTTGCCCAGTTCCGCAAGCGCACCGGCATCGCCGGCGACGATTAGCGCTCAAGATTTCCGCCACGTCAGCCGATGTATCGGATACGTGATGTCGGCGGGATGTCGTGAACTGGCCCTATCTGCTCGAGCGCATGGTCTTCATGGCGGTCCTGCTCGGACTGCCCGCGATGGCACTTTACAGCTACGTCATGCTGCTCGTGCGCCATCGTGAGCAACTGGACGCCCTGCACGCCGAGCGCACTCGCGCCCGGGAGGCAGCCCGCCTGGACCAGATCAAACGCGCCGAAGCAGCGCGGCTGGCGGACCCCCTGTTCCGCTTCCGGCGCCGGGCCCCGGAAGTTGGCGTGCTTCACCCCACTTCAATCGAGCACGTCAGGCCCGGCATGATTTTGGGCCGCGACCTTTCCTTGAGCCAGGGGCGCACCTTGGCGGCCGGACATCGACTCGATGCCGCGTCCATTGAGCTTTTGCGTCAAGCCCAGCAGTTTCTGGTACCTATCTTCTATGAGGAGGATCAGGGACCCCCCCCGGGCCGGACTATGGCATAATTGCAGGACCTTCAGCGTCTGCCCCCGGGGCAGACTGAAGGCAAGCCATGGAAGGGTTCGCGTTGGACCTGGGTGGCGGCCTGTGCCAATGGGCGAGCCTGTTCCGACGCGCGGCATCCTGGCTCAAGTTTGGTTGGGGTTGGGGGCGCGGCTAAGACTGTGCGGAGTGATCACTGATGCACGTTCGTCTATGGACCGCCATCCTGGCGGTAAGTCTCTGCCTGTCGTTGATGACAGCGTTGCATCACGGACAGGGGAGTGAGGACGCCAACCCCGCCCCCAAGCAGGACAAGCGCACTCCAAAGGAGCTGGCCCAGGAGCATGTGCGGCGTGCCCGCCGCCTGATCGACTTTGGCCGGCCGCTGCTGGCCAAGAAGCAGCTTGATCTCGCCCTGGCTCAGGACCCCCAGAGCCGCGACGTGATGCTCTGGCAGTTGCGGCTCTATACGCGCAGCACCGGCGGCGCTGAAGATGCGCGCAAGTGGGCCCAAGCCCTGGCCAAGAATTTCCCCGATGATTACGAGGCCTGTTTCGAGATCGCCAACTTTCTGTTCATCACGCAGCCCGACCTGGTGGCTCCCAATCCCGGCAAGGATGACGAAGTCAAGGCTGCGCTTACGCGCCTGAAGGCCGAGATTGAGATTTTCCAGGAACTCGCCGATTACATTGTCGCTCCTGCAGAGACCCTGCCCGGCGCGGCATCGCCCCGGGCGGACCTTTCGCTGGCCTGGCTGGCGCGAGCGAGCCGGCAGACGCCGCGGACTGGCGAAGTCTGCTTCCTGGCGGCTCAGGAGCTGGATTTCCGCGCGCGCCGCTTTGAGAGCTTCTCAAAGCTTCATGAGCGTTTTGGGCCCTTTGGCGAAGCGGCGCAGATGCTGCTGGAGCGGGCTGAGAAGCTGTACCGGCGCGTCATCGAAACCAGCGCGCTCGACCTCACGGCCCGCGCGGCCCTTTGCCAGGTGCTGCTGCGCCTCAAGCGCTACGAAGAAGCGCGCCGCGAGTGTGACGCGGCACTGCTGCTCTCGGGCGAGAACGCGCCGGTCACCAACCGCCTGACTGCCATCTTGATCGACGTTGCAAGCGCGACGGGCGACCAGGAGCTGCTGATTGCCAATCTGGAGTTGAGACACCGGGCCTACAACGACGTGGACAGCGCACTCGATCTGTCCGCCGCGCGCAGGATTCGGGATTCCAAGTGGCCCTTTGTCCGCTGGCGGGAGTATCGCGTCGTGTTTGGTCTGCGGGGCGAGGCGCGCCTTCAGGGCTGCGGCGAACTGCTTCAGCTTCAGCCGGACTTCCTGGAGATTCACCTGCTGGCCGCGGAGGCCCTGATCAGCCGCGCCGAAACGATCACGGAGAATATAGAGGCTCGCAACTCCTGGTACGAGGGAGCGGTCAAGGCCGTCGACAAGGCCGCAGAGTTGGGCGAGAAATTGCCTGATGCCTCGCGGCTGCGGGCGCTGGCGCTTTGGCATCTTGGGCGCTACGAAGATGCGGCCGAGGCGTTTACTCGCACGGCCAGGCTGGACCCGGAGGACGAGTACGCGCGCCGCTATGCCCGTGCCGCGCGGGATATTGCGGCGGGCCTCTACTCGGCGCCGGACTACATGGCCTTGCTCAATCTGGGCCGGGACTCGGACTTCAAGCTTCAGCGCAGCCTGCTGGAGTCTCTGGTCAAGCGTGCTCCCCGCTTCTTTGATGCCTGGCTGATGCTGGGTGAAGTCAACTTCCTTCAGAAGTTCAACGAGGAAGCTCTGGCCGCCTACAAGCAGGCTCTCGAGCTTGGGCCGGAGAACCTCCAGGCCCTGTACGGCGCCGGCTTTGCCAGCATCAACCTTGGTGACTACCAGCAGGCCCTGAAACACTGGGAAACGCTGAACGCCCTGAGCGACGACTACCGCGGTACGCGGCGCTGGGTTCGCATCGCCAGAAGCGCGCTTACCAAGGGCAAGGCGCGCGCCGAAGCCGTGCGCACCTGGATTGGAGCCTCCACCCCGACAGACGCGCCGCGAAACCGCAAGGCGCAGCTTGAAAAGGCCGTGGAGCAAGACCCCACGTTCTCCGAAGCGCTGACGGACCTGGCCCGTTTGCTGCGTGAAGAGGCCGTCGCTTCCGGCGAGCGAAACATCGGCATGCTCGAGCGCGCGGAGGTCCTGCTCGGCCAGGCTTGGCAGCACGCGGAGGACAACTACGCCAAGGCATCGGCGCGCCTCGAACTGGGGCGTGTGCGCGTACAGCTTCGGCGTTTTGAGTCCGCCGCTGAAGACATGGAGGCCGCATTTGCGCTTGACCGTGATGACGGTACGTCCCTCATGATGGCGGCGCTGGCACGGCGCGCCCTGGGTGACGAGGCGGGTGCCGCGGCGCTGATGCGGCGCCTTTACGCGGAGGTACCCGATTCCATACTCCTGCGACCCAGCGACCAGGTGTTGACGCTGCTGGGTCTGGCGCCCGTCAAGGCACAGGGCGCGCGGGCCGTCACGCCGCGCTGGACGGCGGGCGAGAAGCTGAAGTTTGATGTCAGTATCTCGGGTGAGGGTGAGGGCGGCGAGGTGGGTCAGCACCGCGCCCAATGGGGCTTTGAAATGCGTGTGGAGGTCGCGGCCACGCCGGAAAACGGCGGCGTCTGGAAGCTGATAGTCACCTTTGCGCCGGGTGCAGCGGCGGCCGTGCCGGGGCTGGAAGAGCTTCGGCTCCAGGTGGAACTCAGCCCATGGTTTGGGCTGGTGCGCAATCCGCTGCCGGCGTCCCGTGCTCTGGCCGATGCCGTGGACCCCGCGATCTCCGCCCTGTGCGACGCGCTCTGCCTGGGCCTGGGGGATTCGCAGATTCTTCCGCCCTATGGCTGGCGCAACGAGCGCACGCAGGGTCCGGCCCACTACAGCGGTGAGGGCTATGCCGAGGCCGCTGCCGTTGAGCAGCTGGTGGGGGACAACCTGGTGGTGCGCCGCGTGGCGGCCCGGGGCCGTTACGCCGGCGGCGACCCCGAGTACGTGAATGACGGCGGGCGCGTGGAGTGTGTGGCTGAACTTGCGGGCGCGCGCTGCCAGTTGCGCCGCCTGACCTTGACGATTACGAACGAGCAGCTGGCAGAGACGGACGACGACGTGATTTCATCGAAGCTGAGCGTCAAGCTCACCGCCAGGTAGCCAAAGCACGCCATGCCCTATCCCGATTTGCGCTCCTTCATCGCCGACCTCAAGCGCCGCAAGGAACTCGTCGAAATCAGCGATGCCGTTTCGACGGACCAGGAAATCGCCTGTGCGGCCGACCGTGTCTCCAAGCTGCCCAGGGGCGGCCCCGCGCTGCTGTTTTCCAACGTGCGGGGCGCCGGCGTGCCCGTGCTGATCAATGCCCTGGGCAGCGAGAGGCGACTCTCGCTGGTGTGCGGCGTCGAACACTTTGAGGGCCTGAAGCACCGACTGGCCGAACTTCTCGAACTGCTGCAGGCGCCGCGCAAGAGCCTGATGGACAAACTCAAGGCCCTGCCACTGCTTTCCCAGCTTGCGGGCTACTTCCCGCGTTATGTGAAGCGGGCTCCCTGCCAGGAAGTTGTGCATACGGGGGATGCCATTGACTTGTCAATACTTCCCGTACTCAGAACATGGCCGGAAGACGGCGGACCCTTCATCACCTTTCCGCTGGTGTTCACGCACTCGCCGCGCGACGGCAAGCGCAACTGCGGCATGTACCGCATCCAGCTCTACGATCGGCGCACCACGGGCTTTCACGTGCACACGCACCACACGGCCGCCGAACACATGCGCGAGGCCAAACGCGCCGGCAAGGACCGTCTGGAGGCCGCGATTGCCATCGGTGGAGCCCCCGCGGTCACGTTTTCGGCCGTGCTGCCGCTGCCCCCGGGGCTGGACGAGATGATCCTGGCGGGCTTTCTGCAGGGCCGGCCCGTCGAGATGGTGCAGTGCAAGACCGTAAACCTCCAGGTGCCGGCGAGCGCCGACTTCGTGATCGAGGGCTACGTGGCCATCGACGAAAAGCGCCGCGAAGGCCCCTTTGGCGACCACACGGGCTTTTACTCGCTGGCGGACGACTACCCCACATTCCACGTCACTGCCATTACGCGGCGGCGCGAGCCCGTCTACTTTGCCACCGTCGTGGGACCGCCCCCCCAGGAGGATTCATGGATGGCGCGGGCGATTGAGCGCCTGTTCCTGCCCCTGATGCAGCAGACCATCCCCGAAGTCATCGATTATCGCCTGCCCTTTGCCGGCGTGGCCCACAACCTCATGCTGGTCAAAATCCGCAAGAGCTACCCCGGTCAGGCCCGCAAAGTGGCCCACGCCGTCTGGGGTCTGGGTCAGGCCATGTTCACCAAGGTGATCTGCGTGGTCGATGAGACTGCGCCTGACATGACCGACGAGCCGGCCCTGGCGCGCCATATCCTTGAGCGTGTCAACTTTGCACGCGATGTCGAGTTTGTGCTGGGGCCCACCGAGACCCTGGACCACGCCACCCGCGCCCTTCACTTCGGCAGCAAGGTCAGCCTCGATGCCACCCGCAAGCTTCCCGGCGAAGAGCTGACGGGGCTTTTCCTGGCCTCTGAGGGTCCGGCGGCCATGCCGCCGCTCGACGGCCTGGGCCTGGCCGGCCACTGGGAAGTCGGCGGCGTTCACGTGCTGGAGATTCAGAAGCAGCGCGGCTATCAGGCGCACGAGTTGGCCCGGGAGCTGTTCCAGCGGGCCAAGGATGCCCCCTTGCCCCCCATTGTGGTACTGGAGGCGGGGCTGGTGACGCGCGGCAGCGGCGAGGAACTGGTGTGGGCCGCCCTGGCGAACATGGATCCCGAGCGGGACTGCATCTTTGATGAGCGCCCTCAGGCCGATCCTTCCGGCCGCGTCAGACTGGCGCGCCACACCGGCCGCCTGGTGATTGACGCCACGAGCAAGGACAGCCGTGACGGTTTTGCCCGAGACTGGCCCCGCAAACAGACCCATGCGCCGGAGGTTCTGGCCCGGGTCCGTGAACTGCTGGGAAGGCACGGGCTTGCGGTTTGAAAGGCAAAAAATGCAGGCGGGCGCGGCGACATGCCGCGCCCGTATGCATTTGATGGGGTCAAGGCCTGGCGGCGGTGATGACGGTGACTTCGGCTTCCTGACCGTCGCGGATGTATTTGACGAGCAGGGGGGTACCGGCGTCCACGGAGATGAGGATATCGCTCACGTCGCAAAGGAAGTGAATCCTGCGCCCGCCAATGCTGATGAGGATGTCATTGACCTGAAGGCCGGCGGCCTCCAGCGGGCTCTGTTCACCGCCCACCTTGGCGAACTTGAGCATGATGAAGCCGCCCACCTTGCGGTCCGGGTTGCGCTTCCAGCCGCCGTTGGCGATGCCCAGGGAACTCTTGGCTGTGGGGAGTTTGAAGGGGTCCATCATGCCGGCAATGCCGCCGCCACCGTCGCGGCGGGCTTCTTCATCGCTGCGCGGGATGGTACCGAACTGGCCGGATTCCGTGGGCAGGTCGTTGCGGGCGCTCAGTTCGACCGTTTTGTCGCCGCGTTTGACCATGAACTTGAAGGTGCTGCCGCGAGGCTTGGTCCCGACGACGCCGTAATAGCGGAAGGCGTTGAAGATGACGGAATCGTCCATCTTGACGATGACGTCGCCCGCCTGAAAGCCGGCGTCAGAGGCCTCGGTCTCGGGCTCGACGGCCTCCACCACCGCGCCCTCGGCCTTGGCGCCCAGCGAAATCTTCAGGCCGCTGACGAGGCCATGGCGAACAACGATGGCGCCGCCTTCCTGGGCCTTCAGCGCGTCCATGAAGTGCCGGATCTGGTTTGCGGGGATGGCGTAGCCCGCGCCCGTATTGAAGCGCTTGCCGTGGCTGGCGATGTTACGGCCGTTGATGCCGATGATTTCGCCGTCCATGTTGAAGGAGGGGCCGCCCGAGTTGCCGGGGTTGATGGCCGTGTCAATCTGGATGCAGTCGCAGTAGCCGCCCTGGAAGCGGTTCTTCGCGGTCACAGTGCCCAGGGTGATGGTCGGCTCGGAGCCGCCTCCCGAGAGCAGGAAGGGGTCGCCGATGCTCAGGCAAAGGTCGCCAATCTGGACCTTTTCGCTGTCCGCCAGCTTGGCAAAGGGCACCTTCTCGCCCTTCTCCAGCACGATCTTGCCCAGCACGATGTCGCCGCGCGGGTCAGCTCCCACGGGGATGGCCGTGAACTTGCGCGAGTTGCCGGCCATGCGCACCGAGGTCTTGGCCACCATGCCCTTGGGGGCGTCGTTGTAAACGTGGTGGTTGGTCAGGAAGTAGCCGTCCTCGCTGATGCACACGCCGGAGCCGCCGCCGATGTGCACGAACGCGGGCCAGACCTTTTTGACCAGGTCGCGCGTTTCACGGTCAATCTTCTCGATGCTGGTCGAGGGCGCCGACGTCTTCTTGTCCTGCGCCTGCGCGGCAAACCCGCCGATGAAAAGCGAGAGTGCAAGTGCTGCCATCAACTTCTTCATGATTCGCTCCGCAACTGGAGTGGGTTGAGTGTTTGAGTGTCTAGGGCCTGGGGCCAAGGGTAACCTTGACGTCCATTTCCTTTTCGCCGCGCAGCAGCTTCACGGTAAGCACATCGCCCACCTTGTGGCCGGCGATGTGGGCAATCAGGTCCGGCACGTCGTTCATCTCGGCATCGTCCACCTTGAGGATGATGTCGCCCGTGCGGATGCCGGCCTTCTCCGCACCGGATCCTGAAACCACGTTGCCGACTTCCAGGCCCGGCTTGTCGGGCCACTTCTTGTTGGCGCCAATGCCCATGAAGGGGGCCTTGGGCCGCTCGACGAACTTGCCTTCCTTCATCAGCGCATAGGCGCGCTTTACTTCGTGCATGTAGGCCGCGTAGCTCACGCCCGAGGCCTGCCCGAACGTTTCGTGGTTGTGCAGCGTGACCATGCCGATGATCCTTCCGTCGTTGTCGGCCACGGGCGCGCCCAGAGTGGCGTTTCCGATGCGGGCATCGAGCTGGAAGGCCTTGCGCGCCTCACGGTCAATGGCGCTGACAATACCGTCATTGACCAGCACGCGCAGCGGGTTCTGCCCGCGCCCCACGACGAAGACCTGCTGGCCGCGCTCGGGCTTCAGCTCATCGGCGGGAAAGGTGGCAATGGCGACGTCTATGCTGGTGCTCAGGTCGGCGCTGATCTCGAGCAGGGCGAGGTCAATCTCCTGGTGACGGCCGACGACCTTGGCCGGGTAGCGGTCGCCACTGGGCAGCGTAACGGTCACGCCCTCAACGCCCGGGCCCGCCCCCGTCGTGTTGAAGTCGCCCAGGGTGCGATCAGAGATCAACACGTGGTTCTTGCCCACGATCAGGCCCGAGAAGGGCCCGATGTCATAGCGCTGGAAGGGGTCATTGGGGTCCTCGCCGCCCATGCCGGGAATGGGCAGCCGCGGGGTACGCGGCGTGGGCGGGCGCACGGCCTCGTGGTCGTAATCGATTTCGACCGAGACCGTGAACTTGGCCATGGACTTGGCCACCTTGATGCGCTGGGCCTCGAGCTCTTTGTGCAGCACAGGCTCCTGGGCCGGGAGTGCCGCCGCCGACAGGCCCAGGGCCAGAAGCAGTGCGAAGGTTGTGAACTTGGTTTTCATGATCGTTCTTTGTCGTTCTGTCCGGGAGTGATGTCGGGACCAGTTTCGAGGTTAGAAGTCGTCTTCCTTCTGGACCGTGATCAGGTCCACCGTCTTTTCCCGCCCGCTCTCGGCATCCTTCACCGTGAGCTGGATGTGCGTACCGATGGGCAGGCCATAGCTCACGGCCACCTTGGTCTTGCGCGTGCGGCCAAAGCCGCCGTCAATCTCCACTTCCCGCTCGATGAATCCGATGCCCAGCATTTCCTTCAGCCGCGGCATGCTGGGAATCTTGTAGTTGTCTACCCGCATGAGGTGCATGCCGTTCTTCATGCCCGCCTTCTCGGCAGGTCCGCCGGGCGTTACGTCGGTGACGATGATGGCGCCCGCTTCCTTCGAGTACTTGGCCTTGAAGCCGAGCGTGGCCTGAGCCAGGTCGTCTTCCTTGACACCCTTCTTGAGCTGCGGCAGCACCGCGGCAATCTGGTTGGAGGGTACGGCGCAGCCCATGTGGCGGCCGGCCATCCAGTGGGGGCACATCATGGCGATGACTTCGCCGTCCAGGTTGCAGATGGGTCCGCCGTGGTCGCCGGCGTGGATGGCCGTATCGACCTCGAATACGTTGCCGCGGTAGGGGTCGCCGCCTTCGTCGGGATTGAGCACACCGATGGGTTCAAAGCGGTAGAAGCCCGAAACCGTTCCAAAGGAAAAGCTGATCTGGCGGTCGATGAGCAGGCTGTCCAGCGTGTTGCCCAGAGCCAGCGCCGTGGAGCCGACTTCCACCTTGTCGGAGTTGGCCAGCTTCAGGGAAGGCAGCTTGGGGTGACCTTCGTCCATCTTGACCAGAAGCATGAGGTTGCGCTTGTCCTTGCCGACCACCTTGCCCGTGAACTCCTTGCCGTCATGGGCCATCAGCCAGCAGGAAGAACCGGGCTCCAGGTTGTTCGTGGGCGCGGACTCGAAGTTCGTCACGACGTACTCTTCGTCCACCACAAAGCCCGAAGCCGCAAACGCTGCGCCCTGCGCCAGACCGGTGGCCTGGGGGTTGCTCAGGTCGGGAAGGCTGTCCGCGACGGCCACCACGCTGGGTGTCAGCTTCCGGGCCAGCGCCACGCGCTCGGCCTGAAGCTTCTTCAAAGTTGGAAATTCCTGCGCCTGGGCCGGCGCGGCTTCAAGCGTTATGGTGGCTGCGCTGAGTCCCAGCGCGAGCACGGACAATGCGGCAAGCTTCAATCGCATCTGCGGCATGCGAAACCCTCTCTTGACCTTGTTTGCGGTTAGCGGTGACCTTCGGCCCCGGAAGTGCGGCCCTTCTGAAATGTCCTGCCCCAAGCCTATTACGCGGTGGCCGGCCCCAATGGCCAGAAAAACCACGGGGCCCGTTCAGTTCAATCAGGACCGCGCTGCCGGCACGGGCTCTAGTGCGGCGGGCATTGCCAATCCTCACGCAGGATTTCGGGGATGAAAAAGAAGCGCCGCCCCAGAAGAGGCGGCGCCGGGAGTTCACGCAGGTCAGGGCTTGTTCGAGCGAGCCTCGACGTGACGGCGCACAATCTGGTCGGCCCACTTGCGCTGGACCTCGACGTTCAGGGCGCCTTCTGTGGCCCCGATCAAGGTCTTCATGCTGGAGAGCGCGAGGGAGTGCTTGCGCTCGCCATTGGAAGCCGAGACGTCCTGGCCGAGCAGAATATAGGCGCGACTGGTATCACGCTGCAGGTCAAACACCACGAACTCAAGCCGGACTGCCGCGTCGCCCTGGGCCTTGACCGTGAATACGTCGCCCAGTTGAACGCCGTGGCGCGAGCCCGCATCAAAGACCGCGACATCGACGTCACCTTCCTGGAGGCGGCCGATGTAGTTCTGGCTCTCCAGGCCGATGATGTGGACGTTGTCCGCCTTGTTCAGGCCCTTGGGCCCCGCGGACTCATAGTCAGTAATCTTCTTGGGGCCCGGCAGGAAGCCAAGGAAGCCCGTATCCATGTGCTGGTGGGTGTAGCTGACCGCCAGTACCAGCGCCGTCAGAGCCAGCACGGTGGCCGGGAGGGTCAGGCCGAAGAGGGCGAACTTGTCGAACTTGCCGACGGCCTCATTCTGCACCGGGGCGCCTGCGGCTCCGGGAGGCGGAACTTTTCCTGCGGGTGGCGGCTTCTTGGCCATGGTCTTCTCTTCCTGATTTGCGATTCAGCGGGCGAGGCCCGAAAACTTTCAATAGTTCCTGCGTCAGCCAGACTGCTACCGAACTGCCGCGGAGCCAAAGGTGGCCGCGCTCTTGATGGAGTCATTCTCGAGCACGGTGACCTTGCCGCGGAACTCGTCCGTCAGGCGGCCCACGGAGTAGTTGTCCTCGATCTGCTCCACGCGCATGCGGCCGATGACCTTGCCTGCGCGGTGAATGGTAAAGAGCTGGTTGAACTCCACGCCCGCCTGCTTGCCGATGCTGATGGTGACGACGCCTGTGCGCGGGTCATCTCCAACGGCCATGACGCGGCCCTGCAGCCAGGTGCGGCCGGACATGTCGGCGAGACGGCGGATGTTGGGGTCGATCTGCTCGTACATGGCCAGCGTCTTGACCGTGTTGGTGTAGTTGCGGGAGAGCTGGTAGTAGACGTCTTCCAGCTCCGTTTCCTGCTTCTTGATACGCTCGATGTCGTTCTTGACCTGGGCCAGTTCGGCCGTCAGGGCATCACGCTCGATGATCACGCGCTGGATTTCATAGTCGAGGTTGAACACCTTCTGCTGGAAACTCGCGATGATGTAGCGGAAAGCCTGCATCTCCGCGCCAAACAGACGGGCGCGGTCGCGCGACTCGCTGAAGCGGTTCAGGGCCTTGCGCCAGGCGCGGCCGTTTTCCGCGATCTGCTTTTCCAGCGTTGCCAGCTGGCTGTTGATCTCGGCCACGCTTGCAAGGTGGGCACGCTTGGCTTCGCCGCCCTGGTTGCGCTCGAGCTCAATGAGGCTGTGGCGCTTGTCAATCTTGGAGCCGGGCAGCGGATCTTCGGAGCCGCCCGAGCCGCCTTCGTCCGGCAGGCCGTAGGGCGCGCCCCCCAGGCTTTCAGGGGCAAGCTGGGCATCGGCCGAGTTCAGGCCCTTGTCGTGGCCGCGCTCGCCCACAATGCCGCCGTTGAGGTCGACATAGCGGTAGGCTATGGCGCGGCGGATGTTGGCCTCGGCGACCCACTTGTCACGCCAGTCGGGCTCGGGGTCCATATGCATGAAGATGAACGCCACATTCAGGCCGACAAGCCACGCGACGGCGAGCATCAGCATCGTTCGGGAGAATACGCCCATCGTTGTTCCTCAGGTTTCCAGCGCTGCACTGCAAGTGATCGACTGTGCCATGCACTTCAGAGTTTCAGACTTCCGCCTAGGGGCGTCGGCCCGTCAGGCGCGCCATGAACAGGCGGGTGACAGCCTCGTCGCCTTCGCGGGGCAGCACCTGACGGTTCGGAACATCCTCAATGGTGCATTCACAGGTTTCGTTCTGGACTTCCACGACGTTGACCACAGCCACGGTCACGCCGTTTCGCGTGATCGTGTACTTCTGGAACAGTTCGACGCCATCGCGGCGGCCCTTGTTGAGCTGGAGGCTGGTGGGGGTGGACCACACCACACGGGCGAAAATCACGGGGCCGTTTTCGCCAAGGTCCGCCTGCAGATCGGGGCGCAGGGAGCGATAACGGGCGCGCATGTCGAGGCGGCGCTCCAGCTCTTCCTGCAGCACGAACTGCTGGAACTCCATGCGCAGATAGTCTTCCTGGTGGCGGGCATAAAGGCTGTGGGCGGTGGCCACCTGCTTGAGCAGCGCGCCGCGCTCGGTGAACAGTTCGCGCTTCTTGCCCGTGCGCTCGGCAACGGCGGCCTGAAGCACGGAGACGACTTCGTTGTCATAGTCGCGGGTAATGGAAGGGAAGTCGCGAACGGCGTCTTCAAGTTCCTGGGCGCGGGCTTCCACGTCGCTCCGGGCCAGGGCAGAGTCCGCCTGCCAGGACTCCATGGTCGCGCGCGACGCGTTGAGCTTGGCCAGTTCGGCACTCTGCTCGGCCTTGTCCTCGCGATTCTTGTGGCGGGCTGCCAGATACTCGCGGTAGGCCGCCTCGAGGCGGTCCTTGTCGCGGTGGCGCGCCGCCACTTCCCATTCGTAGCGCTCGCGCCACTGCACGTTGCCGGCAAGCGCGACAGCCACATACTGGCTCAGGATCAAGCTCAGCAGCAGTACGACGATGATCAGCACCTTGGTGGCGATATGCACGCGAAACTCCTACACGCAAACAGCAAGCGCCCAACCGCGCCTGGTTGAATGATGTGCTTCTCTGGGGGTGAGAAACGAAAGATAGCGGTCGGGCTAGGCAGGTCAAGAGGATAAATGGCCGCCCCTGCCAAGCTTATGCGCAGGGTGTTTTGGCCGTCACGGCATGGTCACGCCGTGCCGGAGGTCCGGAGGCACGGTTTTGCGCCGCCCGCCGGTTGACAATCCGCCACTGCTCCCTACACTTCTCGCCCTCATTGCCGGACGCGCCGGGCACAGGGCCTGGTGACGGCATGAATTCAGACTCCAGCAGGGCCGGCACCGTGGTCAGCACCAACGGCGCCCCAAAGCCCGGACTGGAACAGGCGAGATCACATGGCAACAGCGCAGGCGCAGCCGGCCCCCAGCGGCCAGGCGGACATTCCCAAGCTTTCTCCCGAGTCCCTTCTTGAAGCCGGCTTCCACTTCGGGCACCGAACCAGCCGTTGGGACCCCCGCATGAAGGGGTACATCCGCGACAAGAAGAACGGCATCCACATCATTAATCTGAAGGAAACGCTGCGCGGCCTGATTGCCGCCAAGCACTTCCTGCGCAACCTGGTGAGCACCGGCGTGAAGGTCGTGTTCGTCGGCACCAAGAAGCAGGCCAAGGACATTGTCCGCGCCGAAGCTGAGCGCTGCGAGCAGGCCTTTGTGAGTGAGCGCTGGCTGGGCGGCACCCTGACCAACTTCCCCACGATCCGCAAGCGTCTGGCGCGCCTTGACAAGCTGGAGGCCCTCGAAACCAGCGGTCAGCTCGCCAAGATGCCCAAGAAGATGCAGGCCGTCGTCAACCGCGAGCGCCGCAAGATCCTCAGCAACCTGGAGGGTCTGCGCCGCCTCGACAACCTGCCCAGCGCCCTGATCATCGTTGACGCCAACATGGAACGCACGGCCATTCTCGAAGCCCGGAAGCTGGGCGTGCCGGTGATTGCCGTGGTGGACACGGACAGCAACCCCGAGCACGTCGACATCGTCATTCCCGGCAACGACGATTCCGTGCGCGGCATCCAGATTGTGCTCCATGCCCTGGCCGATTCCTGCATCGAAGGCAAGAAGCTGGCCGAGCAGGGCAAGGGCCTCGAATTGAAGAAGGGCCTGGGCATCGTCGGTTATGACGATGCGGCGCCCAAGCCCAAGGACGACCGCGGACGCGGCGGCCCCCGCGGCGACCGTCGCGGCGGTGGCGGCGGCACTCGCCGGCGCGGTCGCGCTGATGAGGCCAGCCCCGAGGCGGAGGCCGCGGCCAAGGAGGCCGTGGAAGTCGCCGAGGCGCAGTCAGCACCGGCTCCGGCCCCCACGGTTCGCACCAAGCCCCGCGCCCAGAAGAAGGACACTCCGGCGGAAGGTGGCGAGAAGGCAGAGTCCAAGGAATAGTCCTGTGAACTCAGAAGTCAGAAGCGGGGATCAGAACCGGCTTTGCTTCTGATCTCCGGCTTCTGATTTCGCGATTTGTGATCGGCGCATTACCGACCAACGAGGAATGACCCATGGCAGAGATTACGGCAGCGATGATCAAGGCGCTTCGCGACGCAACGGACTGCGGCATGATGGACGCCAAGCGCGCGTTGACGGAAACCAACGGAAACCAGGAAGCCGCCATTGAGCTGCTCCGCAAGCAGGGCGCGCTCAAGGGCGGCAAGCTGGCCGGCCGCAGCACCGCCCAGGGGCGCATCGGCGTGGCGGTGAGCAAGGACGGCAAGCATGCCGCGCTGGTCGAGGTCCAGTCGGAGACGGACTTCACGGCTCGTAACGACCAGTTCGTGGCCATGGTCGATGCCATCGCGCAGGACTTCGCTGACAAGGGCGGCGACCTGGCTGCGCGCCAGGACAAACTGACCGCCATGGTGGCCAAGACCGGCGAAAACATGAAGTTCGGTAAGAGCGCGCGGCTGACGCTGGGCGGCGCGGGTTTCTTTGGCACCTACCTGCACAGCGACTTCAAGCTGGGTGTGCTGGTACAGGTCGAGGGCGACGGGGGCAAGAGCGACACGGCCAAGGCTCTGGCCAAGGACCTGGCCATGCACGCCGCGGCCAGCGCGCCCATTGCCCTGGACCGCTCAGGTGTGCCGGCGGACTACCTGGCCAAGGAAAAGGAAATCGCTCGCGAGGCAGCCAAGGCCGAAGGCAAGGCCGAAGGTGTGCTCGACAAGATCGCCGAGGGCAAGGTCAACGCCCTGCTCAAGGAAAAGTGCTTCATCGAGCAGCCCTTCGTGAAGGAACCCAAGCTGAGCGTAAGCCAGCACGTGGAGAACATCGGCAAGACCATCGGCGCCAAGCTGACGGTCAAGGCCTACGCCCGCATCAAGGTCGGCGAGTAGGCCGCACGCTGGGGCGTTTCACGCGGGGCGAGGCTCAGGCCTCGCCCTGTTTCGTAGGTGCGGGTTTGCCCTTAGGCAGCGGCTTTCGCTCGGCCTTCTGCCGGGCCGCACGCTCGGCAGCCTCGCGCGCCATGCGGGCCTTCTCCGTGACGGTCTCGACGATGGCCACTGCCACCACGAGGCCGCTCAGGGCAAACAGCAGGTCCACGAAATCCAGGGGCGGGCGGGCGATCTGCCAGAGCGGGGTCGTGGCCTTGAAGTGCCGTTCATAGCCGCGGGCGTAGATGTCGTAGTAGGCCTCACGCGCGTCACTCTGCCTGGGAGGTTGGCTCGCCCAGGCCTTCAGGTAGGGCGCCACATCGCCGTTGAAGTGCTCAAGTTCAACGGAAGAAACCTGATGGTCCCTTTCTCCCAGTTCGTAGCCCCAACGCACAATAAAGGACTCCAACTGGTCCGGCGGAGTCTCTTTGAACTCACCGATCTGGCGCAGCATGCGGTCGTAGGTGACGTCTACGAAGGGGTGGTGCCGCAGGGCGCTGGCCGCGATGGTTTGACGGTCCTTCCATCCCCATTCCCGATTCAGCAAAATCCATGCGCCCAGCACGCGCCCGCCAAGCATGGCGACCACCGCCAGGCCCCCGGCCAGCAGGGCCATCTTCATGCCGCGCCCACCCAAAAGCGCGCAGCCCCCGCCGGAGAGGGCGCCGACCAGCAGCGCCACCCAGGAACCCTCCATCGCGCCTGGCCCGCCAAATCCCAGGCCCCAAATGAGGGCCCCCAGCAATGCGCCCAGGAGTGCCCCCAAGAGTCCGAAAATCTGCATTCTGGCACCCGGGATTCCGTCAGTCGTGTGACCCTCCTCTACACGTGTCATTCGGATCCTGCAAGGCATTGGAGCTTGCTGCGAGTTATGATTGGTTTTCGGGGGCCTCTTCGTTGAACGATACGCCCAAACCCGTAGACCCTGCGGCCGGCCTGGACATGGATCCTTCCCTGGCGCAGCAGCGCTTTGCCGCGCTCATGGCCTGCAAGCCATGGATGGTGCTGGCCCTGCGGCCGGACATGACTGTCGAGTTCTGCAATGAGGCCTACGCCCGCTTCGTGGGCATGAAGGTGCAAGAACTCGCCGGCCAGAATCTGCTCAGCCTGTTTCCCGTGTTCGCGCAAACCAAGTCTCTGGCGGCTTACCGTGAAGTCCTCAAGACCGGCCATCCGGCCCGGGTGGAGGGCTGGTTGGGCAAACGCTGCATGCTGGCTCACGTTCATGCGGCTCCCTGGGGACTCATCGCCCTGGCGGACGACATCACCGCCTACAAGCAGGCCATCGAGGCGGCCGCGGCCGGCCCGCAGGGCCAGAGCGCGCGCCTGGAGGAAGAGCGTTACCGCCTGGTGCTGGAATCCACCCGCGACGTCATCTGGGAGTGGGATGTCCCCGGCGGCCGGGCCCGCTATGCCGGGCCCCTGCGCGAGCTGCTGGCATGGCCCGAGGGGGGCGAGGAACCGAGCTTTTCCGAGGTGCAGCGCCGCATCCACCCGGAAGACCGTGACCGTTACATGGCGGCCCAGCGCGAGCATTTTGACAAGGGTCTGCCTTACGCCGATACGTTTCGCGTGGAGCGTTGCGACGGCTCCTGGGTCTGGCTGGAAGCGCGGGGCCAGGCCATCTGCGATGCGCAGGGCATGCCCTGGCGCGTGATCGGCTCGCTGCGAGACATTACGGAGAGCCGCAGGCTTCAGGAGCAGCTTCTGCAGGCACAGAAGATGGAGAGCATCGGGCGTCTCGCCGGTGGCATCGCCCATGACTTCAACAACCTGCTGACCACCATCATGGGCTACACCGAAATGGTGCTGGGGCGCCTGCCTGAAACCTCGCGCGAGCACGAAGAACTGGAGGTGGTGCGCAAAGCCTCCCGGCGCGCCGCGGAGTTGACGCGCCAGATGCTCGGCTTTGCCCGCAAGCAGATGACGCAGCCAAGGGTGCTTTCGCTCAATGATGTCATCCGCGGCATGGAGCAGATGTTGCGCCTGGGCGAGGAGATTGACACCTCGTTTGTGCTGGCCAAAGACCTCTGGCGCGTGAGCATGGACCCCAACCAGTTCGAGCAGATTCTCATGAACCTGGTGGTCAACGCGCGCGATGCCATGCCTTCGGGCGGACGCCTGACCATCGAAACTGCCAACTGCGTGCTGGATGAGGCCTATGTCCGGACACGGCGCGACGTCAAGCCCGGCGAATACGTGGTGGTCACGGTTACCGACACGGGCGTGGGCATCGCCCGGGAACTTCAAGAGAAGTTCTTTGAGCCCTTCTTCACCACCAAAGAAGTCGGCAAGGGAACGGGGCTGGGGCTTGCCACCTGCTTTGGCATCGTGAAGCAGAATTCCGGCCACATTGCCGTCTACAGCGAGCCCGGCCATGGGGCGGCCTTCAAGGTTTACCTGCCGCGCTGCGCCCAAACCCCGCTCCAGGGACCGGCCGCCGGGCTCGAGTCCCTGCCCACGGGGCACGAGCGAGTCCTGCTGGTGGAGGACGAACCCACGGTGCGCGAGATCGCGGTGCTGCAGCTGCGCAAACTTGGCTATGACGTGCTGGCCGCCAGGGACGGGCTGGAGGCTCTGGCCCTGGCCATGGCGGAGGAGAACCGCTTTGACCTGGTGCTCACGGACATGGTGATGCCGCGCATGGGCGGCCGCGAGCTGGCGGAGAACCTTCGGCAGGCCCGCCCCGATGTCCGCGTGCTGTACATGTCAGGCTATACGGAGAACGGCGTGTTTCAGGGGGGCGCTGGCGGCCTCTTCCTGCAAAAGCCGTTCTCGCTGGGCGAACTGGCGCGCAAGGTCCGAGCCGCGCTGGACGGTGGCCGCCCATGAGGGGGCGCCACGCCCTGTCGTTTTTCGCGACCAAGGCTACGCTCTTGCGCCCATGGCCAGGCTTCGTGTTGGTGTGGTTTCCTTTCTCAACGCCCAACCCCTGTGGGTGGCGCTGGAGCGTGACCCGGATATCGAGTTGATTCCGGACACTCCGGCCCGACTTTCCGACCTCATGGAGCAGGGGCGCCTCGACCTCGGTGTGCTGCCCGCGGTGGAGGCCCTGCGCCTGCCGGACACCGAGCTGGTGCTGGAACTTGGCGTTTCGGCGGAAGGGCCCGTGGACAGCGTGGGCATTTTCACGCGGCTTTCCAGCGGCGACACCGTCGAGGCCAACAGTCTGCGCATGGATCAGCGCTCGCGCACCAGCGTGGCTTTGGCCCGCATCATCCTCAATGTGCTGGACGTCCAGCCCGAGATCAACCTGGCGGAGGTTCGGCCTGAGCTTTTTGCCAACTACAGCGAGAGCGCGCTGATGCTGATCGGCGATGACTGCCTGCGGGCGCGCGCGCTGTGGCCGGATTGGCGCTACCTGGACCTCAGCCAGGCATGGTTTGAGTGGACGGGCCTGCCCTTCGTGTTTGCCCTGTGGACGGCAAGGCCCGGCGTACTCAGTGCTGCCGTGCGACGCAAGCTCCATGACGCGTTGAACCTGGGCCTGCTGGAGGTGCCAAGGCTGGTGCGTGCCGCCCGCGAGTCCACGCGTCAAAGCGAAGACTTCCTTACGAACTACCTGACACGCACCATCCGCCACCGCCTGGACGGGCGCTGCGTCGAGGGGCTGACGGAGTTCGCGCGCCGCGCCGCCGATCTTGAGATACTGCCGAAGTCGGCTATCTTGAAGCTGGGCGCGGCATAAACGGGCACTGCAGAGGCTGGGGGGCTGTTCAGGCCGGGATATTCCATGATCGCGACAAGCAACCACGCACCGTTCAACGCCATTGCCGACAAAGTGCTCAACGGGCGCCGCATCAGCGCGTCGGAGGGCCTGTGGCTGCTGGAGAACGCCGGAGACCACGAGCTGGGCCTGCTGGCCCATCACGTGCGCATGCGCAAGCACCCCGATGACCGGGTGACCTACGTGATCTCCCGCAACGTGAATTACACAAACGTGTGCATCACGGATTGCGACTTCTGCTCATTCTACCGCCACCCGCTGGACGGCGAGGCCTATACGCTTGACCTGTCAAGTCTGCGCTCCAAGGCGCAGGAAACGCTGGACCTCGGCGGTACGGAAATCCTGCTGCAGGGCGGCCACAACCCCAAGTTGCCCCTGAGGTACTACCAGGACATGCTGGGGCTTTTCAAAGGCATGGGGCTGCACAATCACGGGTTTTCGCCAAGCGAGATCCAGCACTTCGCCCTCTTCTGGCGCATGTCGCTTGGCGACGTGCTCAAGGAGCTCAAGGCCGCGGGCCTCGACAGCATTCCCGGCGGCGGCGCCGAAGTGCTGTCAGACCGCGTGCGCGAGATTATCTGCCCCAAGAAGGGCGGCGCCGATGCCTGGCTTGAGCCCATGCGGCAGGCCCACAAGCTCGGCATCCGCAGCTCCGCGACGATGATGTTCGGCCATGTCGAGACGCTGGCAGAACGCATTGAACACCTGCAGCGCCTGCGTGACCTTCAGGACGAGACGGGGGGATTCACCGCCTTCATATGCTGGACGTTCCAGAACCGCGACAACCGCATGGCCCATATCCCCGTGGCGGGGGGGCGCGAGTATCTGCGCACGCAGGCCGTCGCCCGCATCTTTCTGGACAACTTTGACAACTGCCAGGCCAGCTGGGTCACGCAGGGGGGGCAGGTGGGGCAGGTCAGCCTGCGCTATGGCTGCAACGACATGGGCTCGCTCATGATCGAGGAAAACGTCGTGCGCCTGGCCGGTGCGGCCTTCCGCATGACGGAACTGACCATCCGCGATCTCGTGCGCGACGCGGGCTTCACGCCCCGGCGCCGCAACTTCTACTACCAGTTGCGCGAAGAGCCCAAGGGGCTGGACGAGAAGCTGCGCGAGGAACGCATGGCGGCCGACCCCGGGCGAATTCCCGTGCCGGGGTAACCCCCAGGCGCTTTACGGCGCCCGGGCGATGGTGGCGAGGAGTTCACCCTCGGCGTTGCGGAATACCACTGACTTGCCGTCACTGTTTTTCTGCGGATAGCTCAGGCTAAGCCTCGTGCCCGAAGGATAGTCCTGTCGCGCCTGTTCCAGCGCTTCCTGGGCCTCGACAAAATCGCGCGGCACGCTGACACCTGCCAGGCGCAGGCGCTCGCGCCGCCCCTCCGCCTCCACAATCACGAGGCTGCAATCCACCCAGCGCAGCACGCTGGCCGAGGCGGGGCCTGCCTGCGCTTCTTCAGCCGGCTGCCGGGGCGCATCGGGAGAGGCGGGGTTTCTGCCGCTGTCGCTTTCCAGGCCGCCAGACGTGCTGCGATCTCGCGGCTCTTCCGTGGGCCTGGCCCTGGGCTCGGCGCTTTCGTTGGCGCGCGGGTCTTCGCCGCGTTGGATGGCGGCCAGCTCTTCTTCCGTGGGGTAGTAGCCGAGAACCTTGCCGCACCCGCAGGGAAGCAGCAACAAGAGGCAGAGAAGTTTCTTCATGGGGGCGAGGATACCACGGACGCAGGACTGTGGCAGCGGCCGCGGGCAGACAAAGCAGTGCCCCGCCAATGAGGCGGGGCACGCGGGATCTGAAGCACAGGCGGAGATTATTCGCCCCACGAGGTGCTGATCTTGCCCTCGTGGTCCATCTCGATCCACTCGCCCTGAATCGAGATGCGCACTTTGTAGCCCTTGGCCGAAGAGGTGATGGTCATGTGCTCCGCGGCTTGGCGATCCATCCAGAAGCCGTCTTCTTCCGTGACCTTCAATGCCTTGCGCAGGGCCTCATAGGCGTCCTCGTGCTCGGCCCCGGAAAAGGTGAACTCGGTATAGCCTCCGTCCTTGGCCAGTTTGCGCTCGCAGATTTCGCGGGTGTAGTAAAGGTTGTGACGCAGGCGGCGCAGCTTGGACTTGACCTTCCATGCCGGCAGCTCCACGCGCTGCTTGAAGGCCTTGAGGCGGCCGCCCGAACTGTTGGAAAGCTTCAGGGCGTTGTAGTCGGACTCGCTGAGCCACACCACGCGCATGTTCAAGCCGGACTGCAGCAGGCACATGCGCCCCTCGCGTGCCCAGCTACCCTTGTGCGCGGCCACGAGCCAGGCGTCCGTGAGGTCGCCGTAGCCGTACTCTTCATCACTGCGAATCACGACTTCGTCCAGAGGCAGGCCAAACCACTCAAAGCCGCATTCATCAAGCTCGGCGGACTTTTCAGCCAGCTTTTCGCCGCGCGCCTTGAGCATGGCCTTGAACTTGTCAACCATGGCGGGGTCCAGGGCGCTGCGCAGGCCATCTGCCGGCTGATACAGGCTCTGCCGCAGCAGCGCCTGAGGCGTGATGGCCCTGATGGCGTCCTTGCGCTCACTCTCCTTGAGTTTGGCCAGCCCTTCGCGGTTGGCGGACAACCATGCATCGCAGGCCTCACTCAAGGCATAGAGCTCGCGTTCGTCATGGCGCCAGGCACGCTCGAACTCGAAATCCTCCGCGAGGTGGTCAAACAGCACGCGCAGGCTGCTCGTTCCGCCTGTACTGGCCTGAAGCTGGATGCGTGTGGGGCTTTCGATGTCGTAGGCCGCCAGTCGCAGACCGTCCTTGAAATAGGAGCGCAGGTCCTGCATGGACTGCGGCGGGGAGCCCCAGCGGGCCCTCCTGGCGCGGTCGCCGGCCAGCATCCGCGCCGCCATTTCACCGATATCGGCGTACACCACCTTGCTGCCTGAGGGCACTCCGCCCGGCACCTTGCCCAGCGCAAAGCGGCCCTTGCCGGCATGGGCCAGGAGAATGAGCTTGGCGACTTCATCATTGGCCGCCAGGCCCAGGATACCCTCACCCAGATAGATGACCGTCGAGTCGCCCTCTCCGGGAGTGATAATCTCGCCGCCCTCGACGGCCTTGCCGGCAATGGGCGTGCGCTGGCCGCGCTCGCGATTCATGGCCTCGAGAAACTTGTCGCGGATGGCCTTGATGTCGCCCCGGGTGCGGGCCGCCATGAACCACATCTCGCTGAAAATGCTCGGGTCGTCGTCTTCCGGCGCTGGATCCGGCAAGCCGACGATTCCCAGTGCCACCTCGCTACCCAGAATCTCGAAGAGCTGCTCGCGGGTGAAGCCGCACCCTGTGCAGAACTCATTGAATTCGTCCAGGAAGCGCTCGGCTTCGCTGGCCCTGGTCTGCTGGCGCGCGCGCTCCTCGCGGCTGGGCTCGAAGGCGCGCATCTTGCCCGAAGCCAGTTCGGCCTTCATGCGCTCGGCTTCCTCGCGATAGGAGGCTGCCTGCTCCTGGAAGGATTTCTTTTCTTCTTCCGACTCAGCGCGGGCCGCCAGTTCATCCATTTCTTTGGCCCAGCGTTCGTAGTTCTCAATGTCCGTCGTGAGCCGGCCAAAGCGAGTGCGGAATTCGACGTCATGGAAGAAGCGCAGCAGTTCGTTGAAGCTGCGCTCGTGGTCGTTGCCCAGCTGCGCGGCAATCAGGCCCAGGGTTTCGGCGGGCAGGCTGTCAAAGAGGGCGTAGCCTCCGGCGCTGCGCAGCAGGGCGGCTGCCGGGCCCAGGGCCTCGGTTAGGCTGAGGTCGGCCCGCAGGTTCAGGCCGGCTTCCGTGATGTCCAGTTCAAGGGAAAACACGTCCCACTTGGACCACTCGAGGATGCCCAACACGTCCAGCAGTTCGCGGTCCACTTCGCGGCCGAGGCGGTCAAAGCAGTTGCGCCAGGCCTTCATGTCGGCAAAGGCCACCAGGTCGCCGCGGGCGCGCTCGCGCCAGTCCTTGAAGCGCTTGACCTTGCTCAGGCTTTCTTCGGTGCTGCCGCCCAGCACATCCTCCACGTGCTTGAGCATGCCCTCGCCGGTGGTGACCACGAGCAGGCCGGGGAAGCGGCGCACGCGCACGGTCTCCATGTCCAGGGCCTTGGGCTCGGCTTTGGCTTTGCGCCCGAACTCCTGTTTGACCCACTCGCGCAAGGGCTCGCTGAACTCTTCGGGAGCCCCTTCGGTGAGTTCGACCACCGTGATGGTCTGGGTGTAGGGTTCGCGCACCATGATGTCGCCCAATGCGAACTCCAGGCTGTTGGCGCTGGGGATGTAGGCGCGCAATTCGTCAATCAGGGGCTGCATTTCTGCCGCGTCGCGGCTGGGCGCCGTGGCCCAGATGCGCTCAAAGGGCGCCAGATAACTGTCGCCGCCCAGCTTCTTGAGATTGGCCTGCGCGTTGGAGAGGCGGGCGTGCAGCAGCGCTCCGCGGGGTGTGAAGTCTCCCTGCTCCCGCGCGCAAAGCGGCGCGGCCAGCACCAAAGCCAGCAACAAACCGAAAGTCGCTCTCATAAGGTATCTCCGCGGCCCGCGTAAAAGGCCCCGGATTGTAACAGGGCGGGGTTGCCTTCAGCGCCAGAAAGTGCCGCGCGAGGGAAGGGCCGCGGTGGCGAGGTGTTGACAGGCCATTGCCGCTGACTAGGTTGCAGCGTCTTGCCGACGCAATTCTGCGCGGCCGACGGAAAGGAGAAAGCCATGCTCAAGACGGTTCGCGGCGTTCTCCACGCGCAGTTTCCGTCGGGTTTCCGGCGCTGATACTCCGCTTCGCGCCGCTTCATACGTATCAGTCGACTCTGATTGCCAACGATTCAACGGGCGCCCCGGGCGCCAGCCCTATGCTTCGCGATTTGTTCCATCTGCTCCGATATGTCAAGCCCTACTGGCGGCCTTACCTGTGGGGCACGCTCACACTCTTGATCGTGGACGCCCTGGATACCTTCGCGCCCAAGATCGTGATGTGGGCCGTTGACCATCTCGTGTTCGTTACCCAGGGGCAGGGCGGGCAGTCGGTGGGCAAGGTGGTGGACAGCCCCCTGACCTCCATGCTGCCGGAGGGCTGGTTTGGCCCCGACAGCTTCATGGGCGGCATGTGGTTCTACGGCCTGTTCTTCGTCATCACGGTCGCCGTGACGGGCATTTTCCGCTACCACATGAGCATGCAGTACAGTCACGGTGCGGTGAACCTGACCCACGACCTGCGCGGGCGGTTCTTCAGCCACGTCCAGCGGCTGCCTGCCAAGTACCACGACAAGAGCAAGATCGGCGAGATGATGACGCTCGCCACCAGCGACATGAACGCCTGTCGCGAATTCTTCTGGGTTGGCGTGCTGATCGGCATCGATACAGCCTTCTATTTCACGATGGTGCCCCTCTACATGGGCATGATCTCCTGGAAGCTGCTGCTGGCCAGCCTCTGCACCCTGCCCCTGATTCCCCTGATTGTCTGGCTGCTGACCAGCCGCGTCGAGAAGCGCTACGACGAGTTGCAGAAGCAGTACGACCTGCTGGCCGAACGCGCGCGAGAGAGTTACGCCGGGGCCAAGGTCATCAAGTCGTTCGCGCAGGAAGCCAGCGAGGTGAGAACCTTCGGCAAGCTGGCCCGTGAGTATCAGCGGCGTGCGCTGAAGCTGGCGGCCCTGGACTCACTGGAGCAGCCGCTGCTGGTGCTGCTCCTGGCCCTGGCCGACCTCGCGATGGTCATCTACGGCGGCTATCTGGTGATCTCGGGCGAGCTGAGCGTGGGCCAGTTCTCGGCATTCTTCATGTACCTGATCAAGCTGTCCGGCCCCATGGTGGGCATGGGCTGGGTCGTGACGCTGTACCAGCGTGCCAACGTCAGCATGAAGCGCATTGAGGAAGTGTTGAATACCCCGGCGGAAATCGTTGACGCGGCGCGCCCGGCCAACGTTACCAGGCTGAGGGGAGACATCGAGGCCCGGGGGCTCACCTTCAGGTTCTTCGACAACGGCCCGGCCGCCTTGAGCGATGTTTCGCTCAGCGTCAAGGCCGGGCGCACTCTGGCCATCGTGGGCGCGGTGGGCAGCGGCAAGAGCACGCTGCTGAACCTGATCACGCGGCTGTATGACCCGCCGCCGGGCGCCCTGTTCATTGACGGCATTGACGTGCGCGAGATTCCGCTGGAGGTGCTGCGCACGCAGATCGGAGTGGTGCCCCAGGAGACCTTCCTGTTCAGTGAGACCATCCTGCAGAACCTGGGGCTGGGGGTCCACGGCGCCAAGTCCGACTTGGAGTGGCTCAAGCAATGCGCGCGGCTGGCTCAGGTGGAGCCGGACATTCTCGCCTTTCCGCGGCAGTACGAGACCATGCTGGGCGAGAAGGGCGTCAACTTGTCCGGCGGCCAGAAGCAGCGCGTGGCCATTGCGCGCGCCGTGGCGCGCAGGCCGGCCATTCTGCTGCTGGATGACTGCCTCAGCGCTGTGGACACCCAGACGGAAGAGGCCATCCTGCGCGGCCTGAAGGAAGTCATGAAGGAGTGCACGACTCTGATTGTCAGCCATCGCGTCAGCACGGTCGAGCACGCCGACGAGATCATCGTGCTGGGCGAAGGCCGGGTCACGGAGCGCGGCACGCACGAAGAACTGCTGGCCCGGGGCGGCTATTACGCGGACTTGCACAAGAAGCAGCAGTTGGAAGCGGAGTTGAGTAACGCATGAGCGACGACCAGTTCGAGGATGATCTCCTCGAAGAGAGGATAAAGACCAAGACGTGGGACCCGGTGCTGCTGCGCCGGATGCTCCTCTACGCCCGTCGCTACTGGCCCATGGTGCTGACGGGCACCCTGCTGGTCATGGTCAGTTCGTTTCTGGCTGTCATGCCGCCGCTGCTGGTCGGGGCGCTGGTGGACATCGTGTTCAACACCGGCCAGAGCTGGCCCGGCGATATTGTCGCCGGCGCCGTGAGCCTGTTCACGCCCTGGTCCGCCCTTGAAATCCGCCGGCTGGAGGCGGCGGACAAGCTCGCCATCTTTGGTGTGCTGTTTCTGTCCTTGCGGGTGGGGACCTTCTTCATTGACTGGGGCAACGGCTACCTGCTCAACAACCTGGGCCAGAAGATCCTCTATGACATCCGCATGGAGCTCTTCAGCCACATGCACTCGCTGTCCCTGAACTTCTTCCACCGCAACCCCGTGGGCCGGCTGGTCAACCGCACCACCAACGACGTGGGCTCCCTGGAGAAGATGTTCAGCGTAGCCCTGGTCACGGTGCTCAAGGACCTCTTCATGCTCACGGGCATCGTGATCATGCTGTTCATCCTTGATGTCACGCTGGCGGCCATCGTATTGAGCGTGATCCCCTTCATGGTGCTGGCCGCGCTGATCTTCCGCAAATACTCGCGCGTGGCCTATCGCAAGTGGTACGCCGCGCAGAGCCGTCTCAATGCGTTCATGGCCGAGAGTATGAGCGGCGTGCGCGTCGTGCAGCTCTTTCACAAGGAGAAGCGCAACGACGAAGCCTACGACCGCATCGGCAGCGATTTCAGGCACCACTTCCTCGTGCAGCGCAAGGCCTGGGCTTACTTCCGGCCCGCGGCGACGACGCTTTCGGCCTGCGGTATCGGCCTGGTGCTCTGGTTCTGCGGCAGCGCGGTGTTCCGTGGCCAGGGCCTGAGCACGGCGGCGGAACTGACGGCGGTGGGGGCCATTTCCGTGGGCGTGCTCGTCAGCTACCTGCAGTACGCGGAACTGTTCTTCAATCCCATCCGCGACCTGACGGAAAAAATCGATGTCATCGTCGGCGCCATGACAAGCGGCGAGCGCATTTTCACGATCCTCGATGAAAAGCGCGAAATCGTCGACCGCGAGGCAGCCCAGACTCCCGGCCGCTTCTCAGGTTCATTGACCTTCGACGACGTACACTTCAGCTACAAGCCCCAGGAGCCCGTGTTGCGGGGCGTGAGTTTTGAGGTCAAGCCCGGCCAGAGCGTGGCCATCGTCGGTCACACCGGCGCGGGCAAGACCACGATCATCAATCTCGTCTGCCGCTTCTATGACGTCAACGGCGGCCGCGTGCTCGTGGACGGACGCGACGTGCGCGACTACACGTTGCAGGGACTGAGGCGGAACATCGCCGTCGTGCACCAGGACGTGTTCCTGTTCGCGGGAACCATCTTTGACAACATCCGGCTGGGTGAAGAGTCCATCACGCTCGAGCAGGTGAAGGCGGCCTGCGAGTACGTGGGCGCGCACAGGTTCATCGAGAAGCTGCCCGGCGGCTACGACGCCAAGGTTGAAGAAGGCGGCAAGACTTTTTCAGCGGGCGAGCGCCAGTTGCTCAGCTTCGCGCGCGCCCTCGTGTTCAACCCCAGCATCCTGATTCTTGACGAAGCCACCAGCAGCATCGACACCCACACCGAAGAGATGATCCAGGCCGCCATGGTCAAGCTCACCCGCGGCCGTACCAGTGTCATCATCGCGCATCGCCTGAGCACCATCCAGCGAGCAGACAAGATCCTCGTCATGCACAAGGGCAAGCTCGCTGAACAGGGCAACCACCAGCAGTTGCTGGCCCTGCGCGGCATCTACCACCGGCTTTACCAGCTGCAGTATTCGGCCCTGGCGGACACTCCCAAGGATCAGCCCGCCGGCAACGGTGAGGTGCCGCGCCCCGAGGGCACCAGCGCGGGCGCCATGCGCAGTTTCGCCGCCGTCACGCGCGGCAAGGCCGCCGACGCCGCCCAGCAGGTGGAGGCTGACCGGCGCGGCAGCAAGCGCAGCGCGCCGGTGCGACCAAGCTAGCGTTGCTGCTGAGGGCTGGTTTCCTGCCGCGACTCCTGCTGCACGGCTATTCTGCGCAGGGAAATGCGGCGGCCGCCGGGAACTTCCTTGAGCGAAAGCGTTTCCAGCATTTCCTTGAGCTGCGGGTGCTGGCGGGCCAGTTCTTCGAAGTTGGCGGCGCGCAGCTCAACCTTCTTGCCGTCCAGCTCCGCTTCGCCCAGCACTTCAGCCGTCGTGACACGAAGCGTAACGCGGGTCGCGCCCTCGATGATCTGCATGACCCCGTTGGAGTGCTCGTACTCGCGCCCGTTGACGCTGATCTTGAGTACTACATTCTCGGTCAGCTCGATGATCTTCTGGGCCGTGTCAAGCTGCTTGCGCATGCGCTCGAGCTCATCCTCGAACTTCCTGCGCTCGCCCGGCAGCAGTCGCTCAACCAGGTTCATGACTTCCTCCAGCTCCGAAGACCCGCCCTGGGCGCGCAGGCGTTGCATGCGGTCCAGCACCACTGTCTGCACCTCAAGAGTCTGGCCTGAAGCCACCCGGCTGGCTTCCGGCCGTTCCCAGCTTTCACCGTAGGGCATGAACAGCACGTCGCCGCGCTGCACGTGGGTGCGTACCAGGGCGCGACCCTTCTGCGGACTGGGAAGGTCTTTGCCGCGCTGCCGGTAATTGGCGAACACGAAGGCGGGGTCGCACTCGAGGTCAAAGGTCGAGCCCGGCGTGGCCAGAATGTCGCCGGTGCCGGTCTGCACGGTGAGGCTGCGCCGCGGATCCTTCACCGCGAAGTTGGCATCGCCGCGCAGCACAAAGATGGCGTACTGGCCCGGCGTGCCGGAATCGGGCACCAGCTTGAACATGGAGTCGGGAACGAACGACAGCCGCGCGTTGTCCAGTTCGCAGGCCACCGGTTCCGAGCCGGAACTATGCACCCACACGTTGGCCGGAATCACCTTCGAGCGCGTCCAGCGGGCAGTTTCCGGGTTGGCCTCGGGGTCCATGGCCACCATCACGCTGCCGTCCGTGACGCGGCCGCCGGCTTCCAGCCCGGGCAGGGAGGCCGCATCGGGGCTCTTCACGCTGCCGCCCCCCGCGGACTCTCCGCCGGCCACTGTCGTGGGCGGAGTCTCGCCGCCGGGCAGAGCGACTGCCACATAGTAGACACCCGCCGCCAGCAGCAGGGCCGCGGCGGCCTGAAGGGCCCATGCGGCGGGCCGCAGCGAAATCAGCCTCCCCGGCCTCTGAACCTGGCCGGCCTTCTTGAGCTGCTGCAAGACGGCGTCGAGCGCGCGGGACTCCGCATCGCCGCTGCGCGTTTCCCCAAGCAGCACCTCGCGCACCTCGGCCTGCTCGGCCAACGCCAGGTCATAGGCTTCGCGGCAGGGGGCGCAGAAGTGCACATGCTCCAGCAGCGATTCGCGCTCAGGGCTGGGCACCAGGCCATAGGCCAGGGCTGTGATGTCATGGGGTTGCGGATGGTTCATGTTTGCCTCGTGCTTCCTGTTGCTTCGTCCGGCTCCTGGCCCAGCTTCCGGCCCAGCTTCTCGCGCAGGGATTCCAGGGCGCGGTGCACCGTGACGCGCACGGAGGTCTCCGTCATGCCCTCCAGCGCGGCAATATCCTTGCTGTCCATCTGCCCAAAGAAGCGCAGCTCCAGAATGCGGCGCGCCTTGTCCGGCATCCGTTCCAGCTCGCGCCGGATGTGGACCATGCGTTCTTCATGGGCGATGCGCTCCAGGGCCTCGCTCGTCGCGCTGGGGGCCTCGCCACCTTCGGGCAGCTCCTCAAGCGTCACGTGGCGGGCGCGGCTGCGGGCTACCTCCACGCACACGTTATGGGCGATGCCGAAGAGCCACTTGCGGGCGTCGCGGCTCTGGTCCAGGCTTCCCCAATACTTGTGGGCGCGCAAGAAGGTCTCCTGAAGGGCGTCGTTGGCGTCGGCGTCGCGGCCCAGGCGCCGGCGGCAATAGCCGTACAGCGCCCCGTGATGGAGCACCGCCAGCCGCGACAGCGCTTCGCCTGCGTCCTCACCCGACACTCTTTGGCCCCCCGTCGGTCTTCAATGCCTCTACCGCCCAAGCCCCTGGCGCGTTACTCAGGAACTGCGCAAGCCGCAGCCTCGATCAGGCGCGCCAGTTCGAAGTCCAGCCTTGTCAGGCCCTGGGCGTCATGGGTCATCAACTCGATTTCCACGGTGTTGTAGACGTTGCGCCAGTCGGGGTGATGGTCGAGCTTCTCGGCGGCCAGGGCGACAGAGGTCATGAAGGCGAAGGCCTGCCTGAAGTCGGAAAACTTGAACCGGCGGAAAATGGAAGCGCTGCGGAGCTCCCAGTGGGGCAAAGCGGTCAAGGCGCTCTGGATTTCGGAGGGTGTCGCCCTCGCGGGTCGTTTCATGGCAAAGTCCGATAATGCTTCAGTGACAGTTGAAGGGTGGCCGATAAATGCCCTTGAAGTCTCAGCATGCCCCAAAGGGCAGCTTGTTGCAAAGCCATGACAGTAAAAACGATAGCTGGAGCCGGCCGCAGCTCCGGGTCATGAATTGGCTTGTCGGGAGCGGCTTGGGGTGGTTTACTTCACCGAACAGTCCAAAACCATTTCGCCGCGTCCGGTGCGTGCACCTTAGCGGTGGCCCTTCCAGCGTGAACTATGGCTGAGACTGCGCAAAATCCCGTCGATTACGCGAGCCTGATCAAGAATCAGACGCGTCAGATCGACATTGACGCCTTCAAAGAGCGCGGCCTCAAGAAGGTCAACGTAATCAACGCCAAGAAGATCAATGAACTGATCTCCCAGGCGGTCACGAACATCATCGGCAAGATGGAGGGGTCGGGCGTTGATATCGCCCACATCAAGGAAGACAAGCAGCAGATCGTTCAGGACTCCATGGAGGAGTTCAAGCGCCTCTTTGCCGAGCAGAAGAAAGAGCAGGAAGGTCAGAACAAGCTGCAGGAGGAACTGGCGGCCCTGCGCGAGCAGTTGACGCAGCGCAACGAAAGCCAGGCCGTGGTGGCCACCTCCCAGGTCTCGGACGAGATTGCCGAGCTCAAGGCCTTCATGATGAACCAGGCGGCGCGCGCCCAGAGCGAGCAAATGACCCGCCAGGCCATGCTGGAACAGCAGCAGGAGTTCCTGAACGACCGTTTCTCTGAGTTGCGTGAAACTCTGGCGGCCCAGAACAGTGTGGTCTCCCAGGTTTCGGCTTCCGCCAAGCTGGATGACGACACCCAGGCGGCCATCAAGGAAATGGCGTCCCAGCTCAAGCAACTGGTTCAGATCTCGCGCAACACGGAAAAGGCCGTCATTGAGCAGAACGAGAACATCAACGACAAGCTTGGCGAGCTGCGTGAAGCTTTGGTGGGCACTGCCGGAGCCGAGTTGGCGGTGGCTGAAGTGGGCGGCACGGCCATCAAGAGCGTGCGGCAGATGATGTCGGACATGCAGTCGCACCTCGACCGCAGGAACGGCCAGGAAGAGATCGTCTCCACGCTGAAGGCCGAAATCGCCGGCTTGCGTGAGGATCTCAAGGACAAGCTGGTGGCCGCGGCCGACATCAAGGCCAGCGGCGGCGGCGGGGGCACCGCGAGCCCCGAGATGATGCAGGCCATGCGCGAGATGCAGGAAAAGATGTTCAGCGAGCTGGCGGCGGCCGGCCTCATGAAGAAGCAGGTCAGCGCCAGCGAAGCTGTCGAAGTCTCCAACGTCATGGTCAATGCCGCGTTCAAGGGCATGGACGACGTCGAGGTCAACCTCGGCAACATGGAAAAGGACCGCAAGGTGGACAAGGGCGCCGGCGTTGCCGCCAAGAAGGGCCTGGATGCCCTCAAGAAACTCAAAGGTGGCGGGCCCAAACCGGGAGCTTGACCTCACTCCGGCGCCGCAAGGCGCCGGTTTTCATTTCTACTTCCGTTGCCCGTACCTGAACTCATTGCGCTGCCGCGTCCTCCGATGGCGCGGCAGTCCAGTGGGCATTTCGGTGCATAGTTTACAACTTTTACACATACAAAAGTTTTGAAAGTGCGACTAGCAATAAAATTGCTTGACTACCCGACGGCCCTCCTCCCTAATCTTGCGCGCTCAATCTTGCGTGAGAAAGGGCCTTGTATGAAAGCAATCGTCACAAGAGTAGTTCTTTGCGGAATCGCGTTGTCGTCGCTGGCCGTCACGACGCTACTCGCCGGGTTTGCATGGGGCTATCACGGCGCTCCCATCGATATTTCGGGGTCTCCTGGAGCTCTGGCCCTGACCAGTTCCTGTCGGTCAACGTGTCTCAAGGCACACCGGTGCGAGCTACCGCACACGGACGCATCAAGTCAACTTCGAACAGCTATGCGTGGGATTCCCATGCCACGGATCTCACCCCCTGGGTAGGCGTCGTGGAGGATGTCGAAATGCCCCTGTGGGTTGTTTCGCTGAGCACGCGTCAGACGGTTCAGGTCGCTGGTGAAACCAACGCTCCGCTGATCTGGGGCATGTCCTCCTACTATTAATCGGCAGAGGCCGCTCACGTCGGGTACGGCAGAGTGGACGGCGTCAGTCTCGTTTGGGGAGGAGGTCACCTGTTGGTGGGCAACGGCGAGTCTGATTTCGACGGCTTTTGGGACCATCGCACTTCCTCCACGGATGGCTTTCTTGTCTGCAAGCGCACGCGAAGCAGCGGTAGCGTCACCAACCAGGACTCCACCGGTTGGCCAACGCACACGGACACCGTTTCCACTTCGCTGCCAGTGGTCATCATTGATTTCGCCAACCACAGCGACACCCTGCGACTGGTTCATCGGCCGTTTACCTACGCCTTCCCCGATGGAACGCAGTTCAACTTTGGGCACGAAGTGTCCTTGGGTGTGAACACGGTGGATACGGCGGACGGCAAGATCACTGGTTTTGCGATCGCGCGTGATTTGGCCTCCGGACACGTGCTGAACGTGTTCATGTTCAATTAAGATGTCGGGTTGAGACCATGACGGCAAGTGCTGACATGCAATCGAGAAGTCGCTGGCCCCTGAGGTTGGTGATTGGCTTGTTTCTTCTGCTGGCGCTTGGTTCCGCTTACTGGCTGTGGGATAGCGCGGGCAGCGATCTTGGCAAAGGCGGCACGCCCGCTCCCGTTGAGGACGTACACACATCTGACACTGACCGTGCCCAGCCCGGCGAAGCACCCAAGGTGGCGACGGGCGTGCCCTCTCGCAGGGTGCCAAGCGCTGCGATGGTACAGGAGGGCAAGCGCTGGCGTGTTCGCTGCCTGGGCCCACAGGGGCCGGTGGCCGACGCGACGCTGGCCATTGCGCTTTACTACACCGAGGCTTCACAAGCCCATGAGAAGTTCAGGGTCCAATGCGACGCCGCGGGTGTGGCGAGCTTTGACTCCCGAGCGGGTCTGGCATCGCTGATCGCTCGCGTTGACGACGATCGCTGGGGAGGCGCTCGCACCTTGAGCTACCGGGACTTCTCCTGGGATGAATCCTCCGGCGTGTTCACTGCCGACCTCGAACTTGTGCCGGTGTTTCGCCTCTACTTTGACGTGAAATACGCTGATGATACGCCTTGGGAGGGTTCGCTTGAGTTGGTCTCCGGAGGGTTTCGCGATTCCGTACACGTCGTGCAGGGGCGTTGCGATGTCAGCCGCGTGCCGGCTTTGGCCCTGACCTGTATGGCCAATTCAGCGCGGCCGGGGTTCGCGCAGGCGGTGCGCGTCATCAAGCCTGACGAGATTATAGCCGATGCCCACTTTACCCTGACGCTGGCTCAATCGAAGTCACCCAGGGGCGGCCTGGTGGTGCGTGTGCCCGATGTCGGCAATCGCCACGGTGCCGAGGCGGCCGTGAATATGAACGCGCTCATCATCAACGCGGAACTGGGTTTTGTCGTCAAGAAGGGAAGGCTGGGAATTGATCCCAGCAAGGACAGCAAGACACTTCGTTTTGCTTCGTATGACCTCAAACCCGGCCGCTACGACATAACCCTGCGGTATGAAGGCAACGTGTTTTTCAGAAGCGTGATGGTGCTTCCCTCGGAAGTCTGCGAGGTGGACGCCTATGACTTCGAGCCGGGAGCCACGGTAAGAGTCCGGGTCGTTGATGAGGCAGGCGTCCCCGTCAAGGGGGCCGTCCTGCACTACGCGGACGGAACCTACATCTCATTTCCGCACCGGCTTGCCACCAACGGCACCGAGGCCATGACCGACGAAAAGGGGCATGCCGCACTGGTAGGCGTATCTGCCTCTGAACAGCGATTGCTGGTGGAGGGTGAGGGCTTTGAAGTTTATCCCATTGATGTGTCGCCCTTGCCGGGCGTCGCGCTTGAAATGACCTGTGTGCTGCAGCGTGCCACCGTCACCATGGCTATTACTCTCACCAACGCCAAGCCCGGGAATTACAAGGTGTCGTAC
>ERZ761602.862-NODE-862-length-60486-cov-7.913323_pt1 | contig 60486 bp, 53 predicted proteins | sample MGYA00512165_ERZ761602 | MGnify/ENA primary metagenome ERZ761602 (study PRJEB28899, sample SAMN02445085) | bioreactor sludge metagenome | biome: EBPR sludge; isolation source: Thorneside wastewater treatment plant | place: Australia: Brisbane, Thorneside Wastewater... | reverse complement strand
GAATTCGACGTGCGCGCCGTCCAGTTGCCGGGTGCGCTCGCCGATCCACAGGAAATGCGCCGAGCCGTCGTACCACTCGTCGGTTTGCGGGTCGCGCCGGGTCAGCGCCTGTTCGTAGCCCAGCAGCAGCGCCTCGTGCGAGGTGTAGAAATTCACCTGCCGCACTTGCGGGTCGGCCATGGCGTCCAGTCCGCAGGCGCGCATGAACCCCAGGGTTTCGCTGATCCGGTTGGCCAGGTCGCGGTAGCGCGCGCCCTGGGGACTGGCGCGCAGGAAATCCAGGTTCCACTGCTGGACCCGGTGCAGATCGGCGAAACCGCCCTGGGCCAGCGCCCGCAACAGATTCAGCGTGGCCGCCGACTGCGAGTAGGCGCGTAACTGGCGGCGCGGGTCGGGCCGGCGGGCCTCGGCGGTGAAATCGAGATCGTTGACGATGTCGCCTCGGTAACTGGGCAGAGTCGCGCCAGCGCGGATTTCGGTCGGCGCGCTGCGCGGCTTGGCGAACTGGCCGGCCATCCGCCCGACCTTGACCACCGGACAGGCGGCGGCGAAGGTCAGGATGACCGCCATTTGCAACAATACCCGGAAAGTGTCGGTGACGGCACGCTCGGTGAAATCGGCGAAACTTTCGGCGCAGTCGCCACCTTGCAGCAGGAACGCCCGCCCGGCGGCGACCTCGGCCAAGTGCTGGCGCAGGGTGCGAATTTCGCCGGCGAACACCAGCGGCAACGAGGTGGTCAGCCGCTCCTCGACCCCGGCCAGCGCCGGAACGTCGTCGTAGACCGGCAGTTGCGCCGCTGGGCGCTGTCGCCAGCTTGTCGGGGTCCAGGAAGTTTGGGGATGTGACAGGGGTTGGGGCATCGGTGCATCCAAAAGTTGCGTATGATTCCAACGCCAGCAAGGCCGGCTTGAACGTAGGATAACTGAACTGGACCCGTCATGACCCCTGCCGAACTCATCGCCCAATGGCGCGACAACCCGCTGAGCGAGCGGGTGCCGCGAGCGCAATATAGCGCGATTTCTATCGAACACGGTCTGCGGGGATAATGACACCGCATCTGTGTTGAGGAGTCACCATGCAACCCACGCGCATTTTCCAGAGCAATCAATATATGCAACCTTCGGACGGGGAGCCGGTTCGGTCGGTGATTGTTGAAACCAAGGAAGCGGTTATCGTCGCCTGGCATGTGAAGCCCGGTCAGCGAATCACGGCGCACATTCACCCAGCGGGTCAGGATACCTGGACCATTCTTTCCGGTCATGGCGAGTACCAAATCGAAGCGTCGGGCGAAGCTCGGCCGATTGGCGCCGGAGACGTGGTCGTTGCCTACCCAGGCGCGGTACATGGCGTGTACAACAACGGCACGGAACCCTTGCGGTTCATTTCGGTGGTGTCGCCTGCCAATGCCGGGCATGAACGGGTTTAACAGGTTGAGTGGTCACGCCTGAACCATGGAATGACCGAAGTGGACGGATCACGAATAAAGAAACCGTGGAGAAATGCCATGCGCCCGGTCTTTTCAATTTCCCGACAATTTGACCCAATGTTTCGCGCCGATGAAAAAGGAATCGCGGGGATGCTGGGTTTCCTGTGGATAGCGTGGCTTTGGCTTTGCTCCCCTTGGGCGCTTGGGGCGGAATCGCCTTCCGCCGACCCGCGTTTCGCGGGGGTCACGATCACCGTTGGCGTACAAAATGTTTCGGCCATCGGCGCCCCGGCCAAAGCCCACGCCCAAACCTGGGAACGGCGCACGGGTGGCAAAGTCCGGGTCATGGAGACGCCTTTCGGGAAACTGTTCGACGAGTTCATGGCTGCCCTGACCGCCGAGCAACCCGTTTACGACGTGCTGTTGTATCCGTCCGCCTGGGCTGGCGATTTTTCTCCTTACCTCGCCGAGGCGCCGTCCGAACTGGTCCGCAGCGAGTCGTTCGACGATATCCATCCCACCTATCGCGAAAGGTTGATGACCTGGAACGGTAAGTGGATCGCCATGACCGTGGATGGCGACCTGTTCCAGGGCTACTATCGCAAGGATCTGTTCGAGGACTCGGCCCATCGCAAGGATTTCCGCGAGCGCTACGGCCGCGAGCTGGCGCCCCCCGATACCTGGGCCGAATACCGAGATATCGCCGAGTTCTTCACCGGCCGGCGGGCCGCCGACGGTACGGCGCTGCATGGTGCGGCGGAAGCGTTCGCGCGCGGCGGCCAACAGCTTTCGGACGTGTTCAGCCGGGCTTCCGCCTACACCAATCATCCCGACTTTCGGAGCGCCCAATTCTTCGATCCCGACACCATGCGGGCGCAAATCAACAACCCCGGTTGGGTGCGGGCGGTGCAGGATTATGTGGACATCCTGAAATTCTGTCCGCCGGACGCCAAGAACCACAGTATCGTCGAAGCACGTCAAGCATTCATGAGCGGCCGCGCGGCGATGATTCTGGATTGGGGCGATACCGGCCCGCTGGCCAACGATCCGACCCAGTCCCGCATCGTCGGCAAGGTGGGTTATTTCGTCCTGCCGGGCAGTCGCGACGTTTGGAACGGCCGGGCCTGGCGGTGGGAGCGGTTCGAGCGTCCGCACAAGGCGCCGTTTCTCGCGGCTGGGGGCTGGGTTGCTGGCGTGCCCAGGAACAGCCGCCATCAGGAAGCCGCCTGGGATTACATCCGGTGGTATTCCAGCCCGGAAAACAGCCTGCGCGACGTGGTGACCAGCGGCACCGGGATCAATCCCTATCGGCTGACCCACTTTACCGGCATCGACGCCTGGACCCAGATTTTTTCCAGGACCGCGGCGGCGGAATATCTGGAAGTGTTGCGCGCCAGCCTCGATTCGCCCCAGGCGGCCCTGGACCTGCGCGTTCCGGGATTTTTCCGCTACATCCAAGCCTTGGAACTCCAGTTGACTCGTGCGCTGAGCGGCGAGATACCCGTCAAGGAAGCGCTGGATAAGGTCGCGGCCCACTGGGAAACCATCACCGACGACCTTGGACGCGACCAACAGCTCGCCATCTATCGCGCCTCCATGGGATTGTCGCCCGAGCCTAACCGGCCGCATCCCCAGGCGGTCGCCGAGCAGCGGCGGGTCGTGATCGGCTTTTCCCAGGCCACCACCACCGAGCCATGGCGGTTGCTGTTCAACAAGGAGCTGCGCGAGGAAGCGGCAAAATATCCGCAAATCGACCTGATCGTGAAGGACGGCATGGACAAGACCGAGCAGCAGATCGCCGACATGGAGGCTTTGATCGCCCAGCGGGTCGATGCGATCCTCGTTTCGCCCAAGGTCACGGAAGAACTGACGCCGGTGGTGAGCAAGGCGTTCGACGCCGGTATCCCGGTGTTCGTGCTGGATCACAACGTGGCGAACGACCGCTACACCCAGTTCATCGGCGGCGACAACCGCGAGATCGGCCGCGCCGTCGGCCGTTACGCGGTCGAACTGCTCGGCGGCCCCGGTCAGGCTCGCGGCAAGGTGGTGGAAATCTGGGGCGGAATGGGAACCGTGGAGTCGCACAATCGCCACGACGGTTTTTATGAAATCGTCAGTCGGGAACCGGGCATCGAAATTGTCAACCAACCCCACGACGGCGACTGGAAACAGGATCGAGGCTACGACATCATGGTCCAGGCGCTACAATCCCACCCCGCTATCGATCTGGTCTACGCCCACAACGACCCGATGGCCTACGGCGCTTATTTGGCCGCCAAGGATGCGAGACGGGAAAAGGACATCTTTTTTCTGGGTGTCGACGGTATTCCGGCCGAGGGTGTCAAGTGGGTGAACGACGGTATGCTCACCGCCACCTTTCTCTATAAAACCCCTGGTAGCGAAGGCATCCAGCAGGCGCTGCGGTTTCTTCAGGGGAAGGAAGTCCCCAAACGGCTGACCTTGCCGACTCTAACTATCGACCGCGCCAACGCCGCGGAAATCTTGCGCGCCAACCGCTTACCGTGAAGTCCATGATGCGGATCGACGGAGTAGCCGACACTGGCCGAAGCAAGTTCAGGGCGGTGCTTTGCCTGGCTTTCGGCGGGATCGCCGTCATCCTGATGACCGCCGTCGGCCTCGCGCTCTACACGTCCGACCAACTCGGCCAGGCGGTGGAGCGCACGACCCACGAAGTCTTGCCGGAAACCTTGGCCGCCTTGCGCCTGTCGGAGCGCAGCGCGCTGCTGGTCGCGTTGGCGCCAGCCCTGGCGAACGCCAGCGATCGCGAACAATCGCAGCGGCTCGCCGACCAGTTGGACGGTCTCGTTCGCGAGATCGACGCCCACATCGCCCGGTTGAATGTCCGCATCGATCCCAACACCATCGCCATTCTGCGCGACCGGGTGGCCTTTTTGGCCACGACCCTGCAAACGCTCAAGGCGGCGAACGCCAACCGCATCGCGCTGAACAACCAGCAGGCCGCCATGTTGGCCGAGATCGGCACGCTGCATGGCGAGATGAACGATATCGTCAGCCCGGTCGTTTACGGGGTCAATTCGCTCAACCAGCTACTCACCAAGCGCCTCGTTCGCCAACAGGCGACGACCATGCGAGGACTGCAAGAGCAGCGCGTGCAACAGATACTGGCGATCATGGAACTGCGCCTGCTGCTCGACCGCCTGACCGCAGCCCGCCGCAACCACGGCAAGAACGGCGTCAACCTCCGGCAAGATGAGATCGAACCGATACGCGCCGCGTTCGACCGGCTACGGTCGGCGCAAGGCGACGGGCAAGACCAGCGTTTCGCGCAACTGGCGGTCGTGGCCGAACGGTTTTTGCGGCGGAAACCGCCCCTCCAGTGGTCCGAAACTTCGGATCGGGAATTTGGAACCGCGCTTGACAGCTACTTGGAGTGGCTTAAACCCCATCTGGCCAAGGAGTTGCAAGAAGAGCTGGACCAGACGCAATCGACCGTGCTGGCCTCGATCGAACAGATGGCGCGAAACATGGGTCACGCCCTCGACATCCGCGGCGAAGGCAATCTGCTGTTCGCCGTGCTGGCCGCGGTCACCGAAGTCAACGACGTCGACAACCTGGTGGTGCTACGGGAGCGATTCAAACGTTCCCACGACATTTTTTGGATCGCGGTGGAAACGTTTCGGACCAGCGAACTGGCCCGGCGCAACCCCGTGCTCGCCGACAACGTGGCCAATATCGAAAAGCGTTTGGCCGCATTCGGCGAAGGCGAACGCAGCATGTTCGCGGTTCGCCAAGACATCCTGAATTTGAACGACCAGATACAGCGATGGTTGGCGGACAGCCGCCGCATCGTCAAGGCGGTGACCGATCAAATCGACGAGTTGGTCGGTCGCGTCCAAACCGATATCGAAGTCCTGCAAACGGCGCTCGCCACTCGCCAACACGCCTTGACATGGTGGCTGGCATGGGTTTGCGGGGGCGGATTGCTGCTGGCCGGGCTGATCGCCTACTGGACAGGACGGGTTCTCGACCGTCACGAGCGCGACCTGCGCGCGGCCAAGGCCACCGCCGACCGGGCCCATGAAGCCAAGTCGCGTTTTCTGGCGAACATGAGCCACGAGATTCGGACGCCGATGAACGGCGTTCTGGGCATGCTTGACTTGTTGGAAAGGACCACGGTGGACAGCCGGCAGCGGGGCTATTTGGAGATGGCCCGGAGCTCGGCCGGCAAGCTGCTGACGGTGATCAACGATATCCTGGACGTTTCCAAGCTGGAGGCTGGCCGGCTTACGATGGAACGGATCGAGTTTGACCTGCGTCGCCAGGTCGAGGAGGTGGCGACGCTTCTGGCGAGCGAAGCCCGCCGCAAGGGCCTGGACATGGTCTGCGCGGTTGCGGAGCAAGCGCCCCGCCGAGTTCGGGGCGACCCGACCCGCCTGCATCAGGTGTTGACCAATTTACTGGGCAACGCCATCAAGTTCACCGAGCGGGGTGAGGTGGAGGTGCGGGTCGAGCCGGTCGAAGACGGACGTTTGCGCTTTGCGATTCGAGACACCGGGGTCGGCATGACCGAGGTCGAGCAGGCGCAGGTCTTCGACGCTTTCGTCCAGGCGGACGGTAGCACGACCCGCAAGTTCGGCGGCACGGGTCTGGGCCTGACGATTTCCCGGCAGTTGGTGACCTTGATGGGCGGAACGCTGACGGTGCGAAGCGCGCCAGGCCAGGGATCGGAACTCTCGTTTGTCCTGAGTCTGGAGACCGTCGCGGATCCACCGCTGGCGCCAGGGAGCGCTGCGCCACCGAACCGGGCGGCGGATGACCCTGCCGTCGACCCTTCCCGCAACGACCAGGAAGCGGATCTGTCCCGCCAGGGAAAGCGAGTGTTGCTGGTTGAGGACAACCTGGTGAACCAGTTGCTTTGCCAGGAAATGTTGGCGCAACTGGGGCTGAGCGTCGTGGTCGCCGACAATGGGCGGGAAGCGTTGGCGGCCCTGGCGGGCGAGACCTTCGACCTGGTTTTGATGGATTGCCAGATGCCCGAGATGGATGGCTATGAGGCGACGCGGGCCATCCGGGCGCGCGAGCAGGAGCAAAACCAGAAGCACCTGCCGATTATCGCCTTGACCGCGCACGCCATGCCCAGCGACCGAGAAAAATGCCTGGCGGCGGGAATGGACGATTACCTGGCGAAGCCCTTTCAATATGAGCAGTTGAAAGAACTACTGGGGCGCTGGCTGTAATGACGTTTCCCCCGTTCATGAAAACTCCAACCGCCGTGCATCCCTCGCCCTATCTGCTGCTGGTGCTGACCACCCTGTTCTGGTCCGGCAATTTCGTGCTGGGGCGGGCGGTGCATACCGTGTTCACCCCGTTCACCCTGTCGTTCTGGCGCTGGGCCGTGGCGCTGGCGATCCTGTTGCCGTTCGTGTGGGCGTCGCGGCGCGAACAGGGACCGCTCATCCGCCGGCACGGGCCGATCCTGCTGCTGCTCAGTATCCTCGGCGTGGTCAACTTCAACACCTTCGTCTACATCGGCCTGCAATCCACCACCGCCACCAACGCCCTCATCATGCTGTCGGTGACGCCGGTGTTGATCGTGGCGTTGTCGTTCCTGCTGCTGCGCCAGACCGTGACCGGCTGGCAGGCGCTGGGGATTCTGATTTCGCTGGCGGGGGTGCTGGTGATCGTCGGCCGGGGCGAGGTGAGGGCATTACTGGCCCGCCAGTTCAATCCCGGCGATCTGTGGATTCTGGCGGCGGTGCTCAGCTGGGCGCTGTACTCGGTTTGCCTGCGCTGGCGGCCGGCCGAGCTTGAACCGCTGAATTTTCAGGCCGTAACCATGATCTTGGGGGTCATCATCCTGGCACCGTTGTACGGCTGGGACTTGGCCCAGGGCCGCACCGTCGCCGTCAACACCGCCACCGTGGGCAGCATCTTGTATCTGGCCTTGTTTCCCTCAATTCTGGCCTACATCTTCTGGAACCGGGCAGTAGCGGAACTGGGCGCCAACCGCACCGGCCAGTTCCTGCACCTGATGCCGGCGTTCGGGGCGGTACTGTCCATGGTCTTTCTCGGGGAACGACTGTACGGCTTTCACGCCGCCGGCATCGCCCTCATCGCGCTGGGCATCTGGCTGGCGACGGTGCATGGCCGCAAGCCGGCCTGATCAATCCTCGCCCGAATCCAGTTGCCCGACCAGCGCCGCGCGCAGCGCCGCGTATTTTTGGGAATCGTTCAGTGGCCGATTCTCGCGGTCGGTGACGAAAAACACGTCCTCGACCTGAGCGCCGATCGTGGCGATCTTGGCGTTGTGCAACTGCACGCCGCACTCCATGAACGCCTGTCCGACCCGGCACAGCAGTCCGGGCCGGTCCCAGGACACGAGTTCCACCACCGTGCGGCCGTTGGCTTCGTCCTCGCGAAACGATACCCAGGTCGGTATCTGGAACGCCCGCTGAATCCGCGAAATGTGCCGGCTGGGCAGGATCGGCGCGGCGTCCGGCTGACTCAGGGCGTGGCGCAGCGTGGCGATGATTTCCTTGATTCGCGCCCGGTCGTGGATCGGCGCGCCGGAATCCTCTTGCACCGTGAAACTGTCCAGGGCGTACCCGCGATGGCCGGTCAGGATGCGAGCGTCGAGGATCGTCAACCCCAGGTGGTCGAGGAGCGAAGTGATCAGTGCGAACAGATTGTCCTGATCGAGGGTGTAGATGAAGATTTCCGTGCCGCCCCGCCGCGGGTCGGCGCGGGCCAGGACCAGCGGTTGCTCGTTGTATCCTTTCTTGAGGATCGCGCGCGTGTGCCAGGCGATTTCGTCGATGGAATGGCGCAGGAAGTAGTCGTCGCCAAAGCCTTCCCAGACCCGATCGACGCGCGCCTCGTCGATCCTGGTCGCGAGCAGCCGTTGTCGGGCCTGGGTTTGCACCTCGCGAATGCGTTCTTCCTTGTCGATGGGGTTGTCCAGTCCCCGGCGCAACGCCCGGCGGGTGGCCTCGTACAACTGCCACAGCAACGAATCCCGCCAGGTGTTCCACAGCTTGGGATTGGTGCCTCGGATGTCGGCCACCGTCAGCAGATACAGATAATCCAGGTGCATTTGATCGCCCATCCGTCGGGCGAAGTCGTGAATGACCGCCGGGTCGTGGATGTCTTTCTTCTGCGCGGTGAGCGACAAGGTCAGGTGATGGCGCACCAGCCAGGCGACCAGTCGGGTATCGAAGCTGCTCATGCCATGCCGTTGGCAGAACCGTTCGACATCGCCGGCGCCCAGTTCGGAGTGATCACCACCGCGCCCCTTGGCGATGTCGTGATACAGGCCGGCGATGTACAGCAACTCCGGCTTGGGCAGTTGCTCCATGATCGTGCTGCAACGCGGCAATTCCTGGGCGAACTGGGGCAGGAAGAACCGCCGCAGGTTGCGCACCACGAACAGGATGTGCTGGTCCACGGTGTAAGCGTGGAACAGGTCGTATTGCATCCGGCCGACGATCTGGCCGAATTCCGGCAGATAGGCCGGCAGCACCCCGCAGGCGTTCATCAGCCGCAACTGCTGGGTCACGCCGTGAGGCTGGCGCAGGATTTCCATGAACAGGCTGCGCGGCCGCATGTCGTGGCGGAACTTGTCGTCGATCAACGGCAGATGTTCGCGGATCAGACGGACGGTGGCGGCGCGGATGCCCTTGAGTTCCGGGTGTTGCTGCAAGATCAGAAAGATTTCCAGCAGGGCGAACGGGTAGCGCAAAAATACGTTGGGCCGGGTGACTTCCAGATAGCCGCGCCGGACCTGAAACCGGCGGCCGATCGGCGTCGGTTCGTCTGGATCGTCGGCCAGCAGGATCGCTTCCTCGAACAGTTGCAGCAACATCTCGTTGAGCTGGCCCAGGGCGTTGACCGTGCGGTAGTAGCGCTGCATGAACTGCTCGACCGCCAGATTGTGATTCTGGTCGCGATAACCCAGTTGTCGGGCGATGCGCCGTTGATGATCGAACAGCAGATGGTCCTCGCGGCGACCGGTCAGGACGTGCAGGGCGAAACGAATCTGCCAGAGGAAGTCGCGGCACCCGATCAACTCCTCGTATTCGCGCGGACTGAGAAAACCGTGGCCGACCAGTTCGTCCAGGGTGTTGGCGCCGAAGTGGCGCTTGGCGACCCAGCCGATCATCTGCAAATCGCGCAAGCCGCCAGGGCCTTCCTTGATATTGGGCTCCAGGTTGAAGGCGGTTTCGTTGTACCGCTGGCAACGCTGCTGGCGCTCGCGCCGCTTGGATTCGAAGAAGGCGGCGTCCGGCCAGATGCGGTCGGGACCGGTGACGGCGCGCATCCGCTCGAACAGCGTCGTGGAGCCGGTGAGTCGCCGCGCCTCCATCAGGCTGGTGGCGACCGTGATGTCGGCGGCGCCCTCGTGGGCGCAGTCCTCGACCGTACGCACGCTGTGGCCGACGTCCAGGCCGATGTCCCACAGGAACGTCAGGAAGCTTTCCAGCCCGGCGCGGTGGGCGTCCAGGGCCCGATCGTCGAGCAGGATCATGATGTCCACGTCCGAACCGGGGTGCAGTTCGCCGCGACCGTAGCCGCCCACCGCCACCAGCGCCAGGTCCGGCGCGTCCGCCTCGAAAAACCGCGACCAGGCTCGCAGTAGCAGCTCGTCCATCAACCGGGCGCGGGCCGACACCAACTCGTGGGCGGGAACGCCCTGCAGGAACAGCTCCTTGAACCGGGCGTCGCCGTCCTTGAGCCGGGCGCGGAACGGAGCGATGGGACTGGGGGCGGCGGCCAGTTCGCGCTCGAACGCCGCCGCGTCGAAGGGAACGATGGCGACTTCGTCCCAGCGTCGGTTTTCGACCGGCGGGGCGGGATCGGAAGCGAGGATCGTCTTGTCGGCGGAAGGTGCGTAAGACATGGATCTCAAAAAGGAGCGAGGTGAAAGTTCAGAGCGATTCGCCAGGGAGCAGCGTGAGGATTTCGTGACCGGTTTCGGTCACCAGAACGGTATGCTCCCACTGGGCTGAGATGCTGTGATCCTTGGTGACCACGGTCCAGCCGTCGGGCAGCAGTTTGACGTGGCGCTTGCCGGCGTTGATCATCGGCTCGATGGTGAAGGTCATGCCCGGCGTCAGAAGAACGCCGTCGCCGGGTTTGCCGTAATGCAGGACCTGCGGGTCCTCGTGAAATTCCCGGCCGATGCCGTGGCCGCAATATTCGCGCACCACCGAGCAATGCTGGGCCTCGGCGTGCTTTTGAATGGCGTGGCCGATGTCGCCGAGGCGGACGCCGGGCCGCACCATGCGAATGCCGGCGCACAGGCATTCGTAGGCGACCTGGCTGACTCGCCGCGCGGCGATGGGCGGCGCGCCGATCGCGAACATCCGGCTGGTGTCGCCATGGTAGCCGTCCTTGATCACGGTGATGTCGATGTTGAGCACGTCGCCTTTCTTCAGCGTCTTCGGACCGGGAACGCCGTGGCAAACCACCTGGTTGACCGAGGTGCAAATCGATTTGGGGAAGCCGCGATAATTGAGCGGGGCGGGAATCGCCCCTTGCGTGTTGACGATATGGTCGTGGCAGATCCGATCCAGTTCCTCGGTGGTGACGCCCTCGCGCACATGGGGTTCGATCATGCGCAACACCTCGGCGGCCAACCGGCCGGCCACCCGCATCTTTTCGATTTCTTCCGGCGTCTTGAGCGTGATGTTCAGCGATTTTTTGGGGGGCTTTTGAAACATGTTCGGTTCGCGGAAACGGCTATGCAGCATGGGGGAAACGGCGGTTGGCGCGGTCGCCGGGAGTTGAGACAGCGCGTCGCGGGCGGCGTTCGTTTGGTTTTCCGAAGCGATCCATGTTATAAAGCGCGCGCTTTTTAGGCAAACCCTCGATTCGCCCGCTCGCGATGGCGGGCCGATTGAATCAACAACCAAGCAAGCGGCAGGCAAACCACTTCTCACATTCGCCGGCACGGGTGGCCGGGTGCCCGATAACACGGGTCGCCACCTGGGGCGGATGGAGGCCCAACCCCCCTCTCAGGTAAGGAGAACACTCGGCAATGGCGACCGTTTCCATGCGCCAGATGCTGGAGGCCGGCGTGCACTTTGGCCACCAGACCCGTTACTGGAATCCCAAGATGGCCCCGTATATCTTCGGGGCGCGCAGCAAGATCCACATCGTCAACCTGGAAAAAACCCTGCCAATGTATCTGGAGGCGCTGAATTTCGCCGGCCGGATGGCTTCGCAGGGCGGCAAAATTCTGTTGGTGGGGACCAAGCGCTCGGCCCGCGAAGCGACCGCCGAAGCGGCGTTGCGCTGCGGCATGCCTTATGTCAATCACCGCTGGCTGGGCGGAATGCTCACCAACTTCAAGACCGTCCGCCAGTCGATCAAACGGCTCAAGGACCTGGACCTGATGGCGCAGGACGGCACCTTCGACCGCCTGGCCAAGAAGGAAGTCATCGGTCTGCGCCGCGAGATGGACAAACTGGAGCGCAGCCTGGGCGGCATCAAGGACATGGCCAGTCTGCCGGACGCGCTGTTCGTGATCGACGTCGGCCACGAGCGCATCGCGGTGCAGGAAGCCAACAAGCTGGGCATTCCGGTGGTTGGAGTGGTGGACACCAACAACTCGCCGGACGGTATCAACTACCTCATTCCCGGCAACGACGACGCGATCCGCGCGATCCAACTCTACGTCGGCGGTTTGGCCGAGGCGGTGTTGGAAGGTCGCGCCGTGCTGACCGTGGGCCGCGCCGAGGAAGAGTTCATCGAAATTCCGGAGGAAACGCTGCTGGCGAGCGGCGGCGTCTGAGTCCCGCGACCGGGCATGGTCCGACAGGCTCGCGCGCGTTTGGCCCGCGAGCCTTTTTGATGGGGTTGACCACGACCCCCCTTCCGATTTCAAGCACGTTTTGAATTGAATTCGCTTTTTTCAGAGGTAAACAAGCATGGCGGACATCACGGCGGCTCTGGTCAAGGAACTGCGCGAGCGCACGGGTTCGGGAATGATGGAGTGCAAGAGAGCCCTGCAGGAAACCGGGGGCGACATCGAGGCGGCGGTCGAACTGATGCGCAAGGCCGGCCAGGCCAAAGCCGACAAGAAGGCCAGCCGCGTCGCCGCCGAGGGTCTGATCGTTCTTCGGCAGGCGGCCGGGGCGGTGGCCATGGCCGAGGTCAACTGCGAAACCGACTTCGTCACCAAGAACGACGATTTCCGGACCTTCGCCGCCGAGGTCGCCGATACGGTACTGCGCGAGGGTCCCACCGATCTGGACGCGCTGTTGGCGGCGACCATGGCCAACGGCCAGAGCGTCGAACAGAACCGGCGCGACTGCATCGCCCGGATCGGCGAGAACATCAACGTCCGGCGCGGGGCTCGGCTGACGTCCTCGACCGGCGTGCTGGGCAGCTACCTGCATGGAACCCGGATCGGCGTGCTGGTGGAACTGGAGGGCGGCGACGCCGACCTGGCCAAGGACATCGCCATGCACATCGCCGCCAGTCGACCACTGTGCGTCAGCGCCGATCAGGTGCCCGCCGAGTCGATCGCCAAGGAAAAGGAAATCTACGCGGCCCGGGCAGTGGCCGAGGGCAAACCGGCCGGGATGATCGACAAGATCGCCGAGGGACGGTTGCGCAAGTATTTCGAGGAGGTGACCCTGCTGGGCCAGCCCTTCGTCAAGGATCCCGAACAGAGCGTGGAACAACTGCTCAAGTCCCGCAAGGCGCGCGTGGTTCGGTTCGAGCGTTTCGAGTTGGGCGAAGGCATCGCGAAGAAATCCAGCGATTTCGCCGCCGAGGTGGCGGCGGCGCGCGGCGACGGCGACGACTAGTCCCGAACCCGCCTCGAACCCGCGGTCGCGGCGCTGTCACTGACGCCGGGATCGCGATCAGGTACAATCCGCCCGTTTTCGACCACCCAGGCAACGCCATGTCCACACGGGATTCCAAACCGGCCTTCAAACGCATTCTCCTCAAGCTCAGCGGCGAGGCCCTGATGGGGAACGGGGAGTTTGGCGTCGATACGGAGGTGCTGGCTCGGATCGCGAGCGAGGTGCTGGAGTTATGTCGCCTGGGGGTGGAAGTGGGCATGGTGATCGGCGGCGGCAATCTGTTCCGGGGCGCGGGGCTGGCCCAGGCCGGGATGGACCGAGCGACCGCCGACCACATGGGGATGCTGGCCACGGTGATGAACTCCCTGGCGATGCAGGACACCCTGGAGCGACTGGGCGTGTTCACCCGGGTGATGTCGGCCATCCGCATCAACCAGGTGTGCGAGGATTACATCCGCCGCCGCGCCATTCGCCATCTGGAAAAGGGCCGGGTGGTGATCTTCGCCGCCGGCACCGGCAACCCGTTTTTCACCACCGATTCCGCCGCCAGCCTGCGGGCGCTTGAAATCAACGCCGAGGTGATGCTCAAGGGCACCAAGGTGGACGGCGTTTATTCGGCGGACCCGGTCAAGGACGCCGGCGCGGTGCGCTACGAGCGGATCACCTACGACGAGGCGCTGGCGCGCAAGCTGGGCGTGATGGACGCCACGGCCATCGTCATGTGTCGCGAGCACGATTTGCCGCTGAAGGTTTTCAACATCAATCGCCATGGCGACCTGGTGCGGATCGTGCGTGGCGAGAACGTGGGCACCACCGTGGTGCGGGAATGACGACATGATCGACCCTCTCAAAAAAGAAACCGCCGCCCGCATGGCGAAGAGCGTGGACAGTCTGAAGCAGGCGCTGACCAAGTTGCGCACCGGCCGCGCCCACGCCAGCCTGCTCGATCACGTTACGGTCAGTTACTACGGCAACGAGACACCGCTCAATCAGGTGGCGTCGGTCGCGGTGGCCGACGCCCGCACCCTGCTGGTCACGCCCTGGGAAAGGAACATGGTCGGACCCATCGAAAAAGCGATCCTGAAGTCCGATTTGGGCCTGAATCCAGCCTCCGCCGGGACGACCCTCCGGGTGCCGCTGCCACCGCTGACCGAGGAGCGGCGTCGCGATCTGGTCAAGGTGGTGCGGCGCGAGGGCGAGGAAGCGAAGGTCGCGATCCGCAACATCCGCCGCGACGCCAACAATCAGCTCAAGACCCTGCTCAAGGATAAGAAGATCCCCGAGGACGTCGAGCGCCAGACCCAGGACGAGATTCAAAAACTCACCGACCGGCATATCCAGGACGTGGACAAGACGCTGGCGGCCAAGGAAGCCGAGCTGATGGAAATCTGAAGCACCGGCCTAGAACCCCATCGCAATGGCAATTTGGCCAGGGAGCCTTCAGGGTGACGTTTGACGTTTGCGCCACGTCGCCGTGCGCGCTGTTGCCCCGACACGTGGCCATCGTCATGGACGGCAACGGGCGCTGGGCGCAGCAGCGTTCCCTGACCCGCACGGCTGGCCACCGGGAAGGCGCCAAGGCGGTGCGGCGGATCGTCAAGGCGTGCAGCGAGCGCGGCATCGAGGTGCTGACCCTGTTCGCCTTCAGTAGCGAGAACTGGCGGCGGCCGCGGCCGGAAGTCGAGTTGCTGATGAACCTGTTCCTGACCACCCTGCGCCGCGAGATTCGCCGCCTGGACGTGGCCAACGTCCGCTTGCGCTTCATCGGCGACCGGAGCGCCTTTGCCGCGACCTTGCAGGAATACATCGCCCAGGCCGAGCAGCGAACCGCCGCGAACACCGGCCTGACCCTGGTCATCGCCGCCAACTACGGCGGGCGCTGGGACATTGCCCAGGCCAGCCGGCGCGTGGCCGAGGCGGCGGCGACGGGCCGGGTGCGGCCGGGCGACGTGACCGTCGACCTGGTGCATCGCCATACCTGCCTGGCCGATTTGCCGGAGCCGGATTTGTTCATCCGCACCGGCGGCGAGCAGCGGATCAGCAATTTCCTGCTCTGGCAGTTGGCGTACACCGAGCTGTACTTCACCGACCGGTTGTGGCCGGACTTCGACGACAAGGCCCTGGACGCCGCCTGCGCCGCGTTCGCCAGCCGGCAGCGACGATTCGGCCAGACCAGCGAACAGGTTGCCGGAGTCGCCGATGCTTAAGCAACGCGTGATCACCGCCTGCGTGCTGGCCCTGATCGCTCTGTGGGTGGTGTTGAAACTGCCGGCTGTCGGTTTTGGCGCGGTGCTGCTGGTGGTCCTGTTGCTGTGCGCCTGGGAGTGGGCCGACCTGGCCGGTTTGACGCAACCGCGCGACCGCTGGCTGTACGGCGGTCTGGTGCTAGCCCTGACCCTGGCGGTCTGGCCGTTGACGGGACGGGCGGCCTTCATGACCGGCCTGATGGTTTTGGCGTTCGTCGCCTGGTGCGGCGTTCTGGTCTGGTTGTGGCGTTACGCCGAGCGACCGGAACGCCAGGACCGTCCCCGCGTGGTCGGCGCGGCCGGCGTGGCGGCGCTGGCGGCGGCCTGGGCGGCGCTGATGGGTTTGCGCAACGAATTCGGTCCGGGTCATGTGCTGTTCCTGCTGATGCTGATCTGGGTCGCCGACATCGGCGCCTACTTCGCCGGCCGTCGCTGGGGACGACGCAAGCTGGCGCCGACCATCAGCCCCGGTAAAACCTGGGAAGGGGTCTGGGGCGCGGCGGCGGCGACCCTGCTCTTCGCCCTGATCGGCGCGGCGGTGCTGGGCGTAGGTTCGCGCTGGCCTGGATTCGTGGTGGTCTGCATGGTCACGGTCGGTTTTTCCATCGTCGGAGATCTGTTCGAAAGCATGCTGAAGCGGCAGCGTGGGGTGAAGGACAGCGGTTCGCTGTTGCCGGGTCACGGCGGCGCGCTGGATCGACTGGACAGCCTGATCGCCGCCGCGCCGGTGTTTCTGCTGGGCTGGCATGGGCTGGCGGGATGAACGCGCGCGTTGGCGTCACCGTTCTCGGTTCGACCGGGTCGATTGGGGTCAGCACGCTCGATGTGCTGGGCCGCCACGCCGACCGGTTCCGGGTCGTGGCGCTGACCGCCCACCGCGACGTTGAGGGGCTGCTCCGGCAGTGCCTGAGCCACGAACCGGAGTATGCGGTGATGGTGGAGCCGGACGCGGCCGAGCGGTTGCGCGACCGGTTGCGAGCGGCGGGACGGCCGGTCGAGGTCCTGGCCGGCGCGGCTGAACTGGAACGGGTCGCGACCCTGCCGGAAGCGGCTTACATCATGGCGGCCATCGTCGGCGCGGCCGGCCTGTTGCCAACCCTGGCGGCGGCGCGGGCCGGCAAGCGGGTGCTGCTGGCCAACAAGGAAGCCCTGGTCATGGCCGGGCCACTGTTCATGGCGACGACGCGCGAGCACGGCGCGGAGTTGCTGCCCATCGACAGCGAACACAACGCGGTGTTCCAGTGCCTGCCGCCGGATTTCGCGGCCAGGGGTTTGACGGCGGCGGGCGTCCGACGCGTTCTGCTGACCGGTTCCGGCGGGCCGTTCCGCGCGACGCCGTTGGAACAATTGCCGGACGTGACGCCGGATCAGGCCTGCGCCCATCCGAACTGGCGCATGGGCCGGAAAATCTCGGTGGATTCCGCCACGATGATGAACAAGGGACTGGAAGTGATCGAGGCGCGCTGGCTGTTCGCCGCGCCGCCCGAGCGAATCGAGGTGGTGGTGCATCCGCGGAGCGTGATTCACTCGATGGTGGAATACGAAGACGGCTCGGTGCTGGCGCAGTTGGGCAACCCCGACATGCGCACGCCCATCGCGCAGGCGCTGGCCTGGCCGGGCCGGCTGACGTCCGGCGCGGCGTTCCTGGATTTCGCCCGGCTGGCTCCTCTGGAATTCCAGACTCCGGATCTCGCCCGATTTCCCTGCCTGCGGCTGGCCTTCGCCACGCTGGCGGCGGGTGGAACCGCGCCGGCCATTCTGAACGCAGCCAACGAAGTCGCCGTGCAAGCCTTCCTGGATCGGCGGATTCGCTTCACCGACATTGCCGCCGCGGTCGAATGGACTTTGGAACGAGTGTCATCACATGGGGTCGATACGCTGGCGACGATCCTCGCCGATGACGCCCTGGCGCGCGCCGTGGCCGTTGAGAGGATCGCCGCCCAAGTGTCGGAGGGGCGATAATGAGCAGTGGTCCGTTGATTTCGTTGCTGGCTTTCCTTGTAACACTGGGCGTGTTGATCACCGTCCACGAATTTGGGCATTTCTGGGTGGCCCGCCGGCTGGGCGTCAAGGTGCTCCGGTTTTCCGTCGGTTTCGGCAAGCCGTTGTGGCGACGGCTTGGTCGGGACGGGACCGAGTACGTGGTCGCCGCACTGCCACTGGGCGGCTATGTGAAGATGCTGGACGAACGCGAGGGCGAGGTTCCAACCGCCGAACTGCCCCGCGCGTTCAATCGCCAACCGGTCGGTTCGCGCATCGCCATCGTGCTGGCCGGGCCGCTCTGCAATTTCCTGTTCGCCATCCTGGCCTACAGCCTGATGTTCATGGTCGGCGTCCCCGGCGCCAAGCCGCTGCTCGACGACCCCAAGCCCGGTTCCGTGGCGGCGGCGGGCGGCTTTCAAAAGGGCGATCTGATCGTCGCCATCGACGGCAAGCCAACGCCGACCCTGAGCGCGGCCATGCTGGAGCTGGTGGATCGCGTCATGGCCGACGAAGCGATCCAGGTCGAGGTCAAGGACGCCGACGACCGGGCGCGGGTTCGCGTGCTGGACGCGCGTGGGGTCGAGGACTTGGGGGATGCCGCGTCGGTGTTCGACCGGCTGGGATTGAAACCGTGGCGGCTGGTGCTGCCGGCGGTGATCGGCCAGGTGACGCGCGGTGGCGCGGCGGAGCGCGCCGGTCTGCAACCGGGCGATCGCATCGTGCGGGCCGCCAGCGAACCCATCGCGGACTGGGACCAGTGGCGCGGGTTGATTCAGCGGCATCCAGGCCAGTCCTTCAGCGTGCGGATCGAGCGCGACGGCGCCGAACAGACGCTGGAAGTCATTCCCGACACGCGGGAAACCGAGCAGGGCGAACGGGTCGGTTTCATCGGCGCCGTCGCCGAGATCCCCGACGATCTCGCCCAAAGCTTGCGGGTCGTGGTACGGTATGGACCGCTGGACGCGGTGGGCGCGGCCCTCGGCAAGACCTGGGACATGTCGCTGCTGACCTTGCGCATGCTGGGTCGGATGCTGGTGGGCCGGGCCTCGCTGGACAATCTCAGCGGGCCGATCACCATCGCCCACTTCGCCGGCCAGGCGGCCAGCGCCGGCGCCCTGGCGTTCCTGTCGCTGCTGGCCCTGGTCAGCCTCAGCCTGGGGGTTTTGAACCTGTTGCCGGTGCCGGTGCTGGACGGAGGCCACCTGCTGTACTACCTGATCGAACTGATCAAGGGCGGTCCGTTGTCCGACGCGGTGCAAAATTTCGGGCAACGGGTGGGGATTGTGGTCCTGGTGCTGTTGATGGGGCTAGCCTTGTTCAACGATTTCAACCGTCTGCTGGGATAGGAACCGCCGATCCCGGCCCTGGATAATGACGTACTCATGAACGTGTATCGCTCCCTGCTGTTTTCGCTGGGCCTGCTGGTCGCGGTCGCCCAGGCCCATGCCGCCGCCTTCGTCGTGCGCGATATCCAGGTCGAGGGATTGCAGCGGATCTCCGCCGGCACCGTGTTCAATTATCTACCGGTGCAGGTGGGTTCGACGATTTCGGAGAAGGATTACCCGGAAATCATCCGCGCGCTGTTCAAGACCGGTTTCTTCACCGACGTGAATCTGGAGCGCAAGGGTGAGGTGCTGGTGATCACCGTGACCGAGCGGCCGGCCATCGCCGAGGTCAAGATCACGGGCAACAGCGACATCAGCACCGACGATCTCAAGAAGGCCCTGACCGGGGTCGGCCTGGCCGATGGCCGCGTGTTCGACCGGTCGCTGCTCGACAAGGTGGAGCAGGAACTGCTGCGGCTGTACTACAGCCGCGGCCGCTACGCGGTGCGGATCGACAGCCAGGTGCGGCCACTGGAACGCAACCGGGTCGCGATTACCATCGAGATTTCGGAAGGGGCGGTAGCCAATATCAGCCAGATTACCATCGTCGGCAACAAGGCGTTTACCGAAAAGGAACTGCTGGGCCAACTGCAATCGTCCACGCCCGGCTGGTTCTCGTTCTTCACCAAGGACGATCAGTATTCCAAGCAAAGGCTGGCGGCCGACATCGAAACCCTGCGTTCGTTCTACCTGGATCGGGGCTATCTCAAGTTCAACGTCGATTCCACCCAGGTCTCGATCACCCCGGACAAGAAGGACGTCTACATCACGCTCAACATCACCGAGGGCGAGATGTATACCCTGGCGGACGTGCAACTGAGCGGGGATTTCGGCGTTGTCGCGGAATCGGATCTGCGCCAACTGATCACCCTCAAACCGGGCGAGCCCTTCTCGCGCGCCAGGTTGACCGAGACCGCCAAGGCGATGGGCGAACGGCTGGGGCAGGAGGGCTATGCCTTCGCCAATGTCAACGCCGTGCCGCAAGTGGATGACGAAACCCGCAAGGTCGCGCTGAATTTCGTGGTGGATCCGGGCAAGCGGATCTATGTCCGGCGGGTCAACTTTCAGGGCAACATCAAAACCCAGGACGAAGTGCTGCGCCGGGAGTTGCGCCAGACCGAAGGCTCGTGGTTCTCGACCAAGGACATCGAGCGTTCCAAGACCCGGTTGCAGCGGCTCGATTATCTGGAAAGCGTCAACCTGGAAACCCCCGCCGTGCCCGGCGCCAACGATCAGGTGGACGCCAACTTCACCGTGGTCGAACGACCATCGGGCAGTCTGCTGTTCGGCATCGGTTATGGCCAGGAGTCCGGCCTGATGCTGAACGCGAGCGTGACCCAGAACAATTTTCTGGGGACGGGCAACCAGCTCAGTCTGGCGCTGAACAACAGCGACACCGGCCAAAACTACAGCCTGTTCTACAACAACCCCTATTTTACCCCCGATGGCGTCAGTCGCGGCTTCCGGCTTTACTACCGGGAAATCGACAGCGCCGAGACCAACACCGCCGACTATATCCTGAACAGCTATGGCGCCCAGGTCAGTTTCGGGTTTCCGCTCAATGAATTCGATACCCTGCGCGTCAGTCCGGGCTACGAGCACCTTTGGATCGACACGTTTGGGTGCGGGACGACCGAACCCGACACGACCAACCGGACACCGCCACAAATTTGCGAGTACCTGCGGCAGAACGGCGATACCTACAATGAGTTCAAGCTGGACGCCGGTTGGGCGCGCGATACTCGCAACCGGGTTATCTTCCCAACGAGCGGCTATCTGAACCAACTGGCGGCGGAAATCGCCCTTCCCGGCAGCGACGCCGAATTTTACAAACTCAGCTACCGGGGCATCGCCTATTTCCCGCTGGCGCGCTGGCTGACTTGGACGGTGGGCGGCGAAATCGGCTATGGCGATGGTTACGGCGATACCGACGGTCTGCCCTTTTTCGAGAACTTTTACGCGGGCGGCCTGCGTTCGGTGCGGGGCTGGAAAGCGAATACCCTGGGACCCCGTTACTACCAGGAAGGCGATTCCCTTGATGACCCCACCGGCGACCCCACCGGCGGCGCGTTCAAGACCGTGGCCAGCACGCAATTCATTCTGCCGGTGCCGTTCATGGAGAAGTCCGAAAACATGCGGGTGGCGGCCTTCTTCGATATCGGCAACGTCTTCACCACCATCAGTGATTTCGACGCCAACGAGTTGCGCTATTCGGTCGGTTTGTCCGGCTTGTGGATCTCGCCGCTGGGACCGATCGTATTGAGCATCGCGGCGCCGCTCAACGAACAGTCCGGCGACGAAACGGAGGCTTTCCAGTTCTCCTTTGGGGTACCGCTGAACTGACGCCGAAGCTTTGAACTCGATTCTTGCATTGGGGCGATGCCCCCCACTATTCTGCCGATGGAGGTACTGACGTTGAAACTCGTGCGTAACTTATTGATCGCAACAGCCTTGACGTTGCCGGCTTCGCTGGCGTGGGCGGCCGAAGTAAAAATTGGCTTTGTCAGCATCGCCAAGATCCTGAACAGCGCGCCGCAGGCCGAGACGGCCAGCAAACGGCTGGAACAGGAATTCGCGCCGCGCAAGAAGGGCCTGGACGATGCGCTGAAAGCATTGCGCAAGCAGGAAGAGAAACTGGCCAAGGACGGCGCGGTGATGAGCGAAAGCCAGCGCCGCAATCTGGAAAACGAGATTCGCAACCAGGCTCGAGAACTGAAGCGGACCAGCGACGAATTCCGGGAGGACTTCAACCTGCGCCGCAACGAGGAACTGGGTAAGTTCCAGAAGCAGGTGTTGGAGGTGATCAACGGCGTCGCCAAGGAAGAAGGCTTCGATCTGGTCATCAACGACAACGCGACACTGTATGCCAGCCCCCAGGTGGATGTCACCGACAAGGTGCTCAAGCGATTGACATCCAAGTAGCGGCCGACATGACCACGCTGGGCGAGATCGCGGCGGCGGCGGGCGCGCGTCTGCAAGGCTGCGACGCCGCGACGATCATTGTTGGAGTGGCGCCCTTGCAGAGCGCGGGACCGGGGCAGATCAGCTTTCTGACCCATCCTCGCTACCGTTCCTACCTGGCGACCACCCAGGCGACCGCGGTGATCCTGTCGTCCGAGGATGCCAAGGCTTGCCCGGCGCCGGCGCTGGTGGCCGCCAATCCGCATGTCGCCTACGCCCGGGCCGCGGCGCTGTTCGAACCGGCCGTCGAATCGCGGCGCGGCATTCATCCCACCGCCTGGGTCAGCCCCACGGCGAGCGTCGCCACCGACGCCTGGATCGGACCGCATTGCGCGGTGGAAGCGGGTGCGGTGATCGAGTCCGGGGTGATCGTGGGGCCGGGCTGCGTGATCGGCGAACAGGCCGTGATCGGCGCCGGGAGCCGGCTGGTGGCGCGGGTGACCGTCTGTCACCGAGCGCGGCTCGGGCGTCGGGTGCTGGCGCATCCGGGCGCGGTGATCGGCGGCGACGGCTTCGGCCTGGCTCTCGACCATGGGGGCCGCTGGCTCAAGGTGCCCCAACTGGGCGGCGTGGCGGTCGGGGATGACGTCGAGATCGGCGCCAACACCACCATCGACCGCGGCGCGCTGGAAGACACGGTGATCGAGGAAGGGGTCAAGCTGGACAATCAGATTCAGGTGGCCCACAACGTCCGCATCGGCGCCCACAGCGCGCTGGCCGGCTGTGTCGGCATCGCCGGCAGCGCCCGGATTGGTCGGCATTGCATGGTGGGTGGGGGTGTCGGCATCGCTGGTCATCTGGAAATCGCCGACGGGGCTCAGATTACCGGTATGTCGCTGGTCGCCCAGTCCATCACCAAGCCGGGCGCGTATTCCTCGGGGCTGACGGTGGAGCCCAACCGGCTCTGGAACAAGATCAGCGCCCGCCTGCGCCGGCTGGATGAGTTGTTCCGGCGGTTGACCGTCCTGGAAAGAAAGATCAATCGAAACAGCGCTTGGCAATCACTCATCCGAGATGACAAGGATCAAGGCGGAACCATGAACGAGTCGATGGACATTCAGGGGATTTTGGAATATTTGCCGCATCGCTACCCGTTTCTCCTTATCGATCGGGTGCTGGCGATCGAACTGGGGCGGTCGCTGATCGGCCTCAAGAACGTCAGCTTCAACGAACCCTTTTTCCTGGGACACTTTCCGCAGCGGCCGATCATGCCCGGAGTGCTGATCCTGGAGGCGCTGGCGCAGGCGACGGGAATCCTGGCGTTCAAGAGCGAGAAGGAGAAGCCCGACCATCGTTCCATGTATTACCTGGTGGGTGTGGACAACGCCCGGTTCAAGCGGCCGGTGGAACCCGGCGATCAACTGATCCTGGAGGTTCGGCTGGATCGGATCAAGCGCGGGATTGGTAAGTTCCTCTGCGAAGCCAAGGTGGATGGACAGTTGGTGGCGTCCGCCGATCTCATGTGCGCCAAGCGGGACATCGACCTGTGATCGATCCACGCGCCGTGGTGGACCCGGCGGCTCGACTGGCGCCAGACGTCACCGTGGGGCCGTTTTCGGTGATCGGCGCGGAAGTGGAGATCGACACCGGCACCTGGATCGGCCCGCACGTGGTCATTCAGGGGCCGACTCGGATTGGCCGCGACAATCGGATTTACCAGTTCAGTTCGCTGGGGGAAATGCCCCAGGACAAGAAGTATGGCGGCGAGCCGACCCGGCTGGAGATCGGCGACCGCAACACCATCCGCGAATTCGTCACCATCAACCGCGGCACCGCGCAGGACATTGGGCTGACCCGGCTGGGCCATGACAATTGGATCATGGCCTATGTCCACATCGCCCACGACTGCATGGTGGGCGACCGAACCATCTTCGCCAACGGGGCATCGCTGGCCGGGCATGTCCATATCGAGGATGACGTGGTGCTGGGCGGATTTGCCCTGGTGTATCAGTTCACCCGCCTGGGGATGCACAGCTTCTGCGGTTTCGCCTGCGGGGTGCATCGGGATGTGCCACCCTACGTGACCGTGGCCGGCTATCGCGCCGAGCCGCACGGCATCAACGCCGAGGGTCTGCGTCGGCGCGGCTTCGCCGACGAGGAGATTCAGGCGATTCGCCGCGCCTACAAGGTGATCTACCGCGCCAATCTGCGGCTGGAGGAAGCCCTGGACAAGGTGCGCGAAATGACGGTGGAATGGCCGCAGTTGCAAATCCTGGCCGATTTCCTGGCGGCGCCCTCCCGCAACGGGATCGTTCGCTAGCGTCGCTGATTCATGCACGTCGCCATCGTTGCCGGCGAGTTGTCGGGCGATTTGCTCGGCGCTGGTCTGATAGCGGCGCTCCGGGCGCAGGATCCCCAACTCCGCTTTACCGGGGTCGGCGGGCCGGCCATGTTGGCCCAAGGCTTTCAAACCCTGGTTCCGATGGAACGACTGGCGGTCATGGGCTTGGTGGAAGTGCTGCGGCACCTGCCCGATCTGTTGGCTCTCCGCCGTCAGCTTTATCGACAATTCATCGCCGATCCTCCCCTGGCGTTCATCGGCATCGACGCCCCGGATTTCAATTTGGGCCTGGAGCGCCGGTTGCGCGCCCACGGCATTCCCACCGTGCATTACGTCAGCCCCTCGGTCTGGGCCTGGCGGCCGTGGCGGGTGCGCAAGATCGCCCGCGCCGTGGATCTGATGCTGACCCTGTTTCCCTTCGAGGCGGCGTTCTACCAGGATCACGGCGTACCGGTGCGCGCCGTGGGGCATCCGCTGGCGGATGCGATTCCACTGCGCGGCGATCCGGTGACGGCCCGGCGGACGCTGGGACTGCCGGGGCCGGACGAAGCGCCCGTCATCGCCTTGTTGCCCGGCAGTCGCTGGGGCGAGGTCAGCCGACTGGGTCCGCTGTTGCTGGACACGGCGGTTTGGTTGAACGCCCGGCGTCCCGACCTTCGGTTCGTGCTGCCGGCGGCGACGCCGCGCCTGTACGAAGTGCTGGCGGGGATGCGAGCCGAGCGCGCTCCCGCCTTGCCGTTGACGCTGGTGCAAGGCCAATCCCGCATGGCGATGGCCGCCGCCGACGTGGTGCTGCTGGCCTCGGGCACCGCGACCCTGGAGGCGATGCTGCTCAAGCGGCCGATGGTGGTGGCCTATCGGGTGGCGCCGGTGACCGCGTGGCTCGCTCGGCGGCTGGTGAAGATTTCCCACTTCGCTCTGCCCAATCTGCTGGCCGGGCGGGAACTGGTGCCGGAGTTCATCCAGGACGCGGCGACCGTGGCCAATCTGGGGCCAGCGGTGTTGCGCTGGCTGGACCAGCCGCTGACCCGCGACCGATTGACGGCGGAGTTCGACGCTCTGCACCGTGAACTGCGCCGCGACGCCAACCGCCAAGCGGCCGAGGCCATCGTGGAATTGTTGCGCCCGCGCTCAGGCGGGGCGTAACCGTTCACTCCCCTCCCCTGCCCACGGATGAGGGTCTTGGCGGGTCTAGCCGTTTGGCATGCGTCCGGCTAATCTTATGGCGCAATAATCATACAACCGTGTTTGCCCAGGGAGAGATTGCCGGATGAACGAGCCACCGGAAGAAACCCGCCCTCAACCGGTCGAGGTGACCTGTCCGGGCTGTTTTCACCCCCGCGCCGGGGACACGGACGCCGTATGCCCGATTTGCAAGTATCGACCCCAAGCGGATCGATCCGGGGCGTTGTTGCCGGTGGGCACGCAACTGAAGCGGTATGTGGTCGGGGAAAAGCTGGGCCAGGGCGGGTTCGGAATCACCTATCGCGGCTTTGATTTGAAGCTGCACATGAAGGTCGCGATCAAGGAATATTACCCCAGCGATTTCGTGGGGCGCTCCACGGATCGGAAAACGGTGATGTTGAATGCGCGAGAACATGAGGAACTGTTCGGTTACGGGCTGAGAACCTTCCTGAAGGAAGCGCGCACCCTGGCGCAGGTCAAGCATCCGCACGTAGTACGGGTGTTGAACTACTTCGAGATGCACGGGACCGCCTATCTGGCGATGGATTACCTGGAAGGCGAAGAGTTGACCACGTATCTGAAGCGGCAACCGGGTGGTCGGCTGTTGTGGCGCTCGGCGGTTCATCTGCTGTTGCCGGTACTGGACGGGTTGCGGAAGGTGCATGAGGCCGGGTTTATGCACCGGGATCTCAAACCGGGCAACCTGTATTGGACCGATGATGGATTGGTTCTGCTGGATTTCGGCTCGGCGCGGCAGGTAGCCAGCCCCCACAGCCGTAGCCTGCTAATCTTTTCCGCCGGCTACGCCCCCTACGAACAATACCTGGAAGGACAATTGAACCGGCAGGGGTCGTGGACCGACGTGTACGGCGCGGCGGCGACGCTGTATTTCATGCTGACCGCGCAACGGCCGCCGTCAGCGCTGGAGCGCAAGCAGAGCGAGATGCGCCAACAACCGGATTTGCTCAAACCCGCCCGGCACTGGATTCCCGACGTGCCGGAGGCGCTCGACGCAGCGATGTTGCGAGCCTTGGCGGTGGAGCCGGAACAGCGGTTGCAATCCATGGCGGAGTTCAAACAGCAACTGGAAACGGTGTTGGCGGCGGAGCAACCACCACCACCCCAGCCTACTCCAGCCCCGCAACCGCCGCCCTGGCCCCATGTCACGCCAAACCCGCTGACCCTACCCCTGCCCGCTTCGGAATCACCGGTAGAGCCATCGCATCCAGGTCCATCACCCACGTCAACCGAAGTTTCCAAGCGGTCCGTAACACCAAAGCGGCGGACCGCGATGATGGGGCTTGTGATGATCGGGCTTACCACACTGGGTGGTTGGTGGCTTTGGCAGAAGATCGAGGTTCCGCCGAAGCTACCGGATACACCGACGGTGGTCACGCCACCCGTCGCGGACTCTGCGCCGATAGCCCAGCCCACTCCCCCGCCGACGACACCGACGCAACCCGTCATTGAACCGAAGATGGTGCGGATTCCGGGTGGCTGTTTCCAGATGGGCAGTCCGACATCGGAGAAAAATCGGAGTGACGATGAACGGCAGCATCAGGTGTGTGTCGCGGCCTTCGAGATGGGGCAATACGAAGTTACACAAGCCGAATGGCTATCGGTGATGGGTAGTAACCCCGCCTATTTCTTAGGCTGCGCCGACTGTCCGGTGGAGAACGTTTCGTGGAACGATATCCAGGATTACCTCCGCCGTTTGAACCAACGCACGGGCCAAAACTACCGGCTGCCGACCGAAGCGGAATGGGAATATGCGTGTCGCGGTGGGGTGAAGGGGCAACGCTACTGCGGTGGCGACGATGTGAACTGGCTGGCTTGGTATGGTGGAAACAGCGACAGCAAGACGCACCCCGTTGGGAAGAAGGCAGCTAATAGCTATGGGTTATACGACATGAGCGGCAACGTCTGGGAATGGACCTGCTCAGCCTACGACAAGGACTACAGCGGTGCGGAGCAGAAATGCGCTAATAATGATACAACTGGCCCCCTGGCGGTGCGGGGCGGCTCCTGGTACTTCTTTCCCGCGGGGGTGCGTTCCGCCGACCGCGACTGGTTCACGCCCGCGAACCGCCTCCGCGACCTGGGTTTCCGCCTCGCCAGATCATTATAACCCTTTGATCTTTAATCTTTTACCCTTTATCGCGCGCGAAGCGCGCGTTCTTTTCCGCGCGATTTTTTGGGGGGAGTTATCCACAGGGAAGGTTGAAACGCTGTATTTTTAGTTTTCTCGAAAACCTGGCGGCTACCGTGTTGATTCCACAAGCCGTCATCGCGGAAGCGAGCACCGGCCTGAATCGAGACCCCACCGCCGCTCTAACCCTGCAATGGGCCACGCAGAGGATCGTGCCGAATCTACCCCTGCCCTTGACGGTCGCAGCCTGGGGATTAGGGGCGGGCAAGTCATCGCTCGCTGCCTGGGAAATGCCCGCGCCACGGTTCTCGACGACCGGGCGGGCCGCTCGGGCGCGGGGAGTTTCGGTGATCGGTACGTTGGGCGTCATTCTCTTGGCCCAACAAAAGGGCCTGGAATGCCCCGATCAGGATTGCAAGGAGAGGTACTGCCAGACCACGCTGGCCGCGGCGAGGGCCGTGATTTCGGCGATGTCGTAGGCCGGGGCGACCTCGACCACATCCATGCCCCGAAAGTCGAGTCCGCCGAGTCGCTTCAGGATCGCCATCGCCTGCCAGGTGAACAGGCCCCCAACCTCGGGCGTGCCGGTTCCGGGCGCTTGCCCCGGATCAATCGCGTCGATGTCGAAGGACAGGTAAACCGGTCCCGCCCCCACGGTCGCGCGCACGAGATCGGCGACCGCCGGCGGGCCGGTCATGTGGACCTCCTCGGCGCTGACGATGCGCACGCCCTGCGCCAACGTCCACTCGTAAACGGCGCGCGCGACCGGCGAACGAATGCCAATCTGGATCATGCGCCGGGGATCGATTAACCCCTCGAGGATGGCGTGGTAGAACACCGAGCCATGCGCGAGCGGCTGACCGAAATTATCCGGCCAGGTATCCACATGGGCGTCGAAATGCACTATCCCGAGGGAGCCGGACCGCTTCGCCAGCGCCCGCAACAGCGCCAGAGTCACGGTGTGGTCACCGCCGATGGCGACGAGATGGGCAAAACGGGCCGCCTGCTGCTCGATCAAGGCCAGGGAGGCCGGAATATCGCCAAGGGCAATGGTGAAATCTCCGACGTCCGCCAGCCCTAAGTGCAAGGGATCGCGCCAGTTCGCCGGATTGTCGCCGTCAACCAACATCCGGCTGGCATGGCGCACCGCCAGCGGCCCGGCCCGCGCGCCCGCCCGGTTGGTGGTCCCGATATCCAGTGGTACGCCGGCCACCCAAAACCGCGCTGCCGCGGGTTCGAGAGCGGCGCCGAGAAAGGTGGGCGGAATCGCAAAGGTGGGCGTTAGGGTCATCGTCGCCAAATCTCCAAGACCAAGAACCAACTCGGATACAGGATCAGGTCTTGCCTGTGATCAATTGTGCATCCTGTGGTTCTTTCGTCATAAAAATATCATCGTATCCGCCTCGACGGCATGCCATCGCGTCTTTATCATGGAATTTCAGCCCTCAATTTCCCTTCCCTTGACCCCGAGGAATGGCCCGTGTTTCCGACCCCCACCCGTGTGTTTCTAACCAAGGGGATTGGCATTCATCGCCACACCCTGACCGCTTTCGAATTGGCGTTGCGTGACGCGGACATAGAACAACAGAATCTGGTTTACGTCTCATCGATCCTGCCGCCTGGCTGCGAACGAGTGACCCGCGAGATCGGGGTGGCCGCCCTGAAGCCAGGCGACATCACTTTTTGCGTGATGGCGCGAATCGAAACCAACGAACCCGGACGTCACATTCACGCCAGCATTGGCCTCGCCCGACCCGCGGATCCCGAGACCTACGGTTACATTTCCGAGTACCACGGTTTCGGCCAGATGGCTGAACAAAGCGGCGATCACGCGGAAGACCTTGCAGCCAGCATGCTCGCCAGCACCCTGGGCCTGGACCTTGACCCCGAGGTTGCCTGGAACGAACGCAAGCGCATTTACGAACACAGCCATCTGGTCATCAGCAGTTCGTCGATGACTGCGGCCACCGAAGGTGATCCCGATGGCCGTTGGACCTGTGCTGTCTCCGCGGCGGTATTTCTGTTTTCTTGACGCCGCCCGAACCAATGGTTATCCGACCCTGCCCAAAGCGGGAATTGTTACTGGCCTGGCGCCCGCCGTGCTTTACCCTTCAGCCGGGATCGTGCGCCAGCTTCAGCCCAATGATCTCGGCGACGATCAACCAGACCGAGACCAGCCGCCAGGCGCTGGCGGAGTCCCCATGGAAAGCGATGCCGACCATATAAGGTTCCCGCCGCGCCAATCCCGGTCCAGACCGCGTAGCCGTGCCGATGGGGATGTCGCGCTGGGCCAGCCATAGAAAGGCCCCGCTGGCGGTCATGCACGCCACGGCGACAATCACGCCCAGCACCAGCCGGCCCGGCGTCTGCGACAATTGGCCTGGCTCCCACGTTCCAGCGTGGGAGCAGGTCCAGACGCTTCAGCGTCCACGTCATTTCACTTGGACACGCACCGCTGGAGCGGTCAACCGGCGCTAGTGGCCAGCGCCACGCGGAGAACCTTGCGAAATCCCGGCGCCTTTCAGATAGCCGGCACCCGCCGCTGGCGGGGCAATTTTGAGATCAAGCTGGAAGGCGGGGAACCCGCCGAGCCGCGCAGCCGAGCTGCGCACGGGTGATCGGGCGCTGTCGGAGACCTGGCTGTATCAGTTCATCCCTCGCGCTTCGTCGAGCTGAACCGCATCCCGTCCCCGGGCAATCGAATGTCCCGGGGCCTCGCCCGCGCGGGGTGGTCGTTTATTTTTGGTGAACGTAAGTTCCGGGCGCGTCGCACAACGGTTCGTAGCCCTTGTCCGGATCGCCCATGGGCGGCGGCGTCACGCTGCCGCTCGAATGCCGCGCCAGCCATTGTTGCCACGCCGGCCACCAAGAACCTTGCGCGACCGGCGTCCGCGCCTTCCAGGTCTCGGCATCGAGGGCGCGTTCGCCTTCCTTGCAGGTCGTCATCTGGAAGCTGCGGCGCGGGCGGCCCGGTTCGTTGACGATGCCGACGTTGTGGCCGCCACTGGTGAGCACGAAGGTCAGCTCGGCCGCATCGCTCTGCAAGTGCAGCTTGTACACCGAATGCCAGGGGGCGACGTGGTCGCCGGCCGCGGCGACCGCGAAGATCGGTACGTGAATGTCGCTGATCGCGATCGGGCGCCCCTCCACGCGATACTTGCCCTCGAACAGCTCGTTGTCGCCGTAGAACCGACGCAGCAGCTCGGAATGCTGGCGGTAGGGCATGCGGGTGCTGTCGGTGTTCCAAGCCATGAGATCGAACATCGGCTCGCGTTGCCCAAGATAGTATTCGCGCACCATCCTCGACCAGATCAGATCGTTCGACTTGAGCAACTGGAAGCCGCCGGCGGCTTGTTTCGGATCGAGATAGCCCTGCTGCCACATCATGTCCTCGATGAGCGTCACCGTGCCCGGACCCATGAACACGGCGATCTCCCCGACCTCGGTGAAGTCGACCAGGGTGGTGAACAGCGTGATGCTCGCCAGCCGATCGTCGCCGTCGCGCGCCATCGTCGCCGCGGCGATCGTCAGTAGAATGCCGCCTAGGCAGTAGCCCACCGCGTGGATCTTGCGGCCCGGCAGCAGCGCCCAGATCGCGTCGATCGCCGCCAGGGTGCCGAGCTTGCGGTAGTCTTCCATCCCCAGGTCGCGGTCCTTTTGGCCGGGGTTGAACCAGGAAATCACGAACACCGTGTGCCCCCGATCCACCAGGTACTTGACCAGCGAGTTGTGGGGCGAGAGGTCCATGATGTAGTACTTCATCATCCACGCCGATTGCATCAGCACCGGTTCGCGCTGCACGCTCTCCGTGGTGGGCGCGTACTGGATCAGTTCCATCAGGCGGTTGCGATAGACGACCTTGCCGGGGGTGACAGCCATGTTCTTGCCGACCTGGAAGGCTTCCGTACCCGCCGGCGGCTCGCCCCGCGCGCGGCGTCGAAGGTCGTCGGCGAAGTACCCCGCGCCGCGCAGCAGGTTGGCGCCGTCCTCCGCGATCGTCGCCTGGACGATCTCGGGATTGAAGAACGGGATGTTGGAGGGGGACAGCATGTCGAGCAATTGGCGCGCGATGAAGGAGACGACCGCTTCGTTGTGCCTGGATACGCCGCGAATGCCGGTCGTGGCGTTGTGCCACCACTGCTGGTTCAACAGGAAGCCTTGGTGAATGACGTTGAAGGGAAAGCGCTGCCAGGCCTCGTGCTCGAACCGGCGATCCTGCGCCAGCGGTTCGATGCAGCGGGCGGCGCCTGGGTCGGCGGCGCAGGTCGCGGCGTAGCGAGCTAGACGCAGCGTCTTGCGCGCGGCTTTGTTGCCGAGTTCAATCAGCTTGCCGGGCGAAGCAGCCAGGTGCGCCATCCAATCGAAGTAGTCGATGGCGAGTCCGATGGGCGAGATGCCGCCCGTCGCGCGGGCGATGGCCGCGTTCGTCGCGCGATCCACATCCTCCAGCCATTTGGCTTCGTAGAGGGCGCGGTCGCCGATGCGCCGACCGGGTCGGGCACCGGACGCGCTCGCTCTCCGCGTGTCGGTCGGCTCGGTCGAAGGTGTCGGGTTCGAGGCTGTCATGGTCGTTTGTGGTCGCCTCCCGCTTGCCGATGACGACGCGGGCGCGCTGGAGCGGACGGGCCGCGAGTTTTGTATCCGGCCCGGTTGCCGTCGCGCGTCGATCGACCTCGCGCACGCTTTGCGGCGACCCCTCCTGTCAGCGAAGTGGTTGATAGACTTGCGACCTCGCCCGCGCAACCCGCGCGCGAGACCGGCGCCCAGGCCTTTTTACGGGTGGGACACGCCGAGGCGCCCACCGTGCGCCAGACGGGTGTAAACGTGGGGCGGACCCTCAATGCCCCGTAGCGTCCAGCCGGCTTTTTCCGGTTCCCCGATCAATTCCATATTGATCGTAATGATTATTATAGCCACTTTCGACGCCCGATCGGTACCGTTATACCAATTCTTGGTAGGTTTTAGCCGAATCGGTGGGTTACGGGCTGGCGCCCTAACCCACTCTACGACTTTGCACAAAACCTATCGAGAGACGGTACAACCACCCACCGCCCGGCTACGGCAGCGACCCCCCGAGCCAGGCGCGGCGGTCCACCCGAGCCGGGAGACGAGGGTGGTCGGCATCGACCTGGAGCGGCTGGCGTGGTAAACGATCAGGCAACGCAACGTCCAAGAGAATCGACGCCGCGCATCAAAGCACTGGCCAGTATCGGCGGGTGACCCTCCTTGGCCTGGCCTCCACGCTAACCCACCCTTCCCCGCCAAAACCCCGGTTGCCGCCAAACCGGGCCCCGACTAGACTTGGCGCCCAGTTTTCGCCCCTTCCCCAAGGACATCACCACGACGGTCAGGAGCCCATGCCGCCTACCTTTCCCCCCGATTCCGTCGGTCTGGTCACCCCCCAGACCGCCCATTTCGACGAACCGCTGGCGCTGGACTGCGGCCGGACGCTGGCGAACTACGAAATGGTCTACGAAACCTACGGCACGCTGAACGCCGACCGCGGCAACGCCGTGCTGATCTGCCATGCGCTGTCGGGCGATCATCACGTCGCCGGCTATCACGAAGAAGACGATCCCGGCAAACCGGGCTGGTGGGACAACTGCATCGGTCCCGGCAAGCCCATCGACACCCGCGCATTTTTCGTGGTGTGCTGCAACAACCTGGGTGGCTGCAAGGGCTCCACCGGCCCGACCGCCATCAACCCGGAGAATCGCAAGCCCTACGGTCCGGATTTCCCCATCGTCACCGTCAAGGACTGGGTGCGCAGCCAGGCGCGGCTGGCCGACCGACTCGGCGTCCGGCAATGGGCGGCGATCATCGGCGGCAGCCTCGGCGGGATGCAGGCCATGCAATGGACCATCACCTTTCCCGACCGGGTGCGTCATTCCCTGGTCATCGCCGCCGCGCCCCGGCTGTCGGCCCAGAACATCGCCTTCAACGAAGTGGCGCGGCAGGCCATCCTGTCCGACCCAGACTTCCACCACGGCCACTACTACGAATTCGGCGTGGTGCCCCGGCGCGGACTGATGCTGGCCCGGATGCTGGGCCACATCACCTACCTGTCCGACGAGGGGATGCGCGCCAAGTTTGGCCGCGAACTGCGCGAAGGCAAGATGAATTTCAATTTCAACTTCGAGACCGAATTTCAGGTGGAAAGCTATCTGCGCCATCAGGGCCGCGCCTTCGTGGACCGCTTCGACGCCAACACCTATCTGCTGATCACCAAAACGCTGGATTACTTCGACCCGGCGGCGGACTTCGACGAGGATTTATCGGCGGCCTTTCATCGGACGCAAGCGCATTTCCTGGTGATCGCCTTCACCAGCGACTGGCGGTTCGCGCCGACCCGCTCGCGGGAAATCGTCCGGGCGCTGGTGCGGGCCGGGCGCGAGGTCAGCTACGCTGAAATCCCATCGGAACACGGCCACGACACCTTTCTGATGCCGATTCCGCTATACCACGAAGCATTGCGGAGCTATCTGGCGCGAGTCGCCCGCGAGGTGAACGCCCATGCGGCCTGAACTGGAACTGATCAGCGAGTGGATTCGCCCCGGCGCGCGGGTGCTGGACCTGGGCTGTGGCGACGGCGCGTTGCTGGCCTATTTGCGCGAACATCGACAGGTCAGCGGCTACGGCCTGGAAATCGATGGCGCCAACATGCTCCGATGCATTCAGGCCGGCGTGAACGTCATCCACGCCGACCTGGAAGCGGGGTTGGCGGATTTCGGCGACGGCGGTTTCGACTACGTCATCATGACTCAGACCCTGCAAGCCGTGCGGCAAACCGAGGCTCTGCTGGACGAAATGCTGCGAGTGGGCCGACAAGGCATCGTGACCTTTCCCAACTTCGGCTTCTGGCGCTGTCGGGTCCAGATTGCCCTGCAAGGCTTGATGCCGGTGGTCAAGACCCTGCCCTATCAATGGTACGACACACCGAACATCCACCTGTTCACCCTGCGCGATTTTGAGCAACTGTGCTGGCGCAAGCGGGTCGACATCCTGCAACGCACCGTTCTTGATCACGCCCACCGCCCCCGGCTGGGGCCGCGGCTGTGGCCCAACCTGCTGGGCGAAATCGCCCTGTACCGGCTGGCTCGCGCCTGAGCCGCCGTTCAAAACCGGACTCCAGGACCATGCCGATGAGCCAACCCGCTTTCCGCCGTTGCCGACGCAATCGCCGACCCTTCCAGCCGAGCGGCTTCACCCTGATCGAAGTGATGGTCGTGGTGGTGATCCTCGGCATTCTGGCCGCCGTGGTGGTGCCGCGCATCATGGACAATCCGGACAAGGCCCGGGTGGTCAAGGCCAAGCAGGACATCCGGGTGATCAAGAATCAGATGGATCTGTACCGACTGCACAACTTCCGCTACCCGACCACCGAACAGGGCATCGAGGCGCTGGCGCGGAAGCCCGCCGACGCGCCGCACTGGCAGGAGGGCGGCTATCTGGACAAACCGCCCCTGGACCCCTGGGGCAAGCCGTATCAATATCTCAGTCCCGGCCAGCACGGCGACATCGACATTTATTCGCTGGGTGCTGACGGTCAACCAGGCGGCGAGGGTGTGGATGCCGACATCGGCAACTGGAATCTGGATCAATAGAGCAGGCGCCGGGGCGCCGAAACCTGAACGCCAGAATCGCCACCGCGCCGCCGCGCGGTTTCACCCTGCTGGAAATCCTGGTGGTGCTGGTGCTGATCGGCATCATCACCAGCTTCGCTCTGCTGTCGGTCGGCGGCGGCCCGCGCGCGCGGCTGGCGGAGGAAGGACGGCGGCTGGCGGCGCTGGTGGAACTGCACCAGCAGGAAGCGATCTTGAACGGCGCAACTCACGGCATCCAGTTCGCCCGCGCCAGCTACACCCTGCTGACCCTGGGCGAGAAAGGCGAATGGCAACCCGCCACCACCGATACCTTGATCCATCATGCCTTGCCGGAGGACATCATCCTGAGCCTGTGGGTCGAGGATCGGCCCGTCGATCTGAAAGCCACTCGCAGGCTACCGCAGGTGCTGCTGCTGGCCAGTGGCGAGGCCACCGAATTCGTCGTCGTGTTCGGCTTCGCCGACGACCCGTCCCTGGACGCACCGCGCTATCGGGTGGCGGGCGACGCGCTGGGCCATCTGACGACGGGCGAGGTGACCCCGTAAAGCGCCCAGCCGATTTCATTCCAACGCAAGGCGCGCGCTTCGACCGGTTCAACCGGGGGACAAGGCATCGCTCGATATGTCCAGCGCCTCGGCGCCGCGCGCCACATAAACGCCATGCGGTCGCGTATCCTCCAGCACCACCGCCCCCGCGCCCACGACGCCATGCGCGCCGATCCGGGCCTTGTTGCGAACCGTGACCCCGGTTCCCAGAAAGGCGTGCGACTCCACGATCACGCCGCCGCCAAGCATAACTCCGGAGCCGAGAAAGCAATGGTCCTCGATAACCGCGTGATGGCCGACGATGCAGCCGCTGCCGATGAACACGTCGTCACCGATGCGCGAAAAGGGTTGCAGCAGCGAGCCGGCGCCCACCTTGCAGTTGCCACCCAGCTCAAGGCCAGCCCAGAGCGTCGCCGTGGGACTGACATAGTTGATCAGCCGATATCCCAATGCTCTCGCCTCGGCGCATCGCCGCGCGCGCAGCCGATTCACATTCGCATAACCGACGGCGATCATCATCTCGTAGTCATCGGGCGGATAGCGCCTTACGATGTCCTCGAACGGCACGACGGGCAAACCCGCCAACCGATCGGCGCGGAGATACTTCGCGTCCACCGTGAACGCCTCGACGCAATGCCGCGATTCCCGCGAGAGATGGTAGTGCATCACCTGAGCGGTGGAACCAATCCCGAACAGAACGACCCTTGCCATGCGCCCGTCCTCACACCCACCCAATCCGCCGTAGAACGGCCGCCATGTCGGTCCGGTCCAGTGGTTCATCGCGCCGCGACGGGTTCACTGGCCGCTCGGCTTCGAACCTCGATTCCTTGGGATTGCCCGTCAGCATCTTGGAAATTTCCTCCGCCTGGACAGCCACGGTCGGATGTCTGGCGACCCACAGCGGGGCCAGCCGCAAACCGAACCGGCGCTCCAACGCCGTCGCGAGCGCCGCCGCCGCCAAACTGTCGCCACCGTGCTCGACGAACGTGCGGCCGTCGCTTTCGACCGGCCGCCCCAGCACGGCCGACCACGCCGACCGCAATGCACCGATCAACTCAAGCGCGCTCGACGCGCCACCTACGCCCGCCGGGCCGTCGCCCGCCAAGGCAGTTCTGCAAACCGACTCCAGCGCACGGTAATCGGTCTTTCCGGTCGGCCCCAGCGGCAGGGATTCGATATCGACGAACAGGGTCGGAATGGCCGCGCCCGTCAGCCGCTGTTCAAGCCGCTGGCGAATCACCTCCCCGGTGGCGAGCGCAGCGTCGCGCAACAGGCAGGCGCACAGTCGCAATTGTCCAAACGCATCGGGTACACCAACCACGGCCGCCCGCTCGATGCCCTGGATACATTCCAACTCGCGTTCGACCGCCGTCGGCATGACTCGCTCGCCGCGAATCTTCAATTGCCGGTCGCTACGACCGTGATGTTCGAGCAGACCATCCTCGTTCCACCGACCAAGATCGCGGGTCCAATAAGCGCGCCGCGATGGATCGTCCGCATCCGCCCTGAGCCGGCCGTCAACCCCATCACCGCTCAGTTCGAGCGCGATATGCGCGGACGTGACGACGATCTCCCCCAAAACGCCGTCGGGGACGGTCCGTCCATCGGGGTCGAGCAAGGCGACCGACCGTGACGGCAGTGGTCGCCCCACCGGAATCCGGGCCGCGCGCGCCAGTTCGCGCAGCGGCGCTCGATGCACCGCGACATGCAAGGTTTCCGTGCTCGAATAATTCACGTAGGCCATGCATTCCGGATGCACCACGGCCGCGATTCCACCCAGCGCGGCGGCGGCGATCGGTTCGCCCCCAACGATCACCTGCCGAACCTCGGACAAACGACCCAGTCCCTTGCAAGCGCGCGCGAACGATTCAAGCACGGTCGGCGTCCCATGCAAGATGACCGCTCCACTGCTGGCGATGCGGCGATAAACCTCCATGAAAGTCTCCCTGCGCAGGTCGCAGCATACCAACCCGACCCCACCTAACAGAGCGCGCCAGAACCCATTGATACCCGCCGCGCTGCTGGGTCTTGCCAAGCTGGCGACCCCCGTTCCTGGGCGATAATCATAGGCAACCCCCATTTCCTGGGCATGCACGACGATTGCGTCGCGGCCAATGATGGCATGGGTGCGATGCCCCGACGATCCGGAGGTGGAGATGCAGTGCAAGCGCCGAACCCCGCCATTTCGTTGCGCGGGTCCATCAATGCCTGCTGGCATCGACGACGGCGGGTTTTGGGAAAGAACGACAACCCGGATTCCGTCCTTTTCACGCAACCGATCGGTCAACGTTCGCGTGCTCAGACACAGTGTTATCCGGAGTTGGCGCAGTACCGACCGGATCTGTTCATCGGGAAGCTCCGGGTCGATGGGCACGGCCATGACGCCGGCCTTCATGCACCCGACCAGCGCGGCAAAGTAGGCGCGGCTTGGAGGGATGAACACCCCGACGGGTCGATCGACGCCCGACGGGCCAAGCCGGGCCTCGATCGTCTCGGCCCATGCCGCGAGCCGCGCCAAGGTCAGCTTGCCGTCGGGAGCGTCGATGGCGGGCGCGCCGGGAGCAGCATGGTCAACCACGCGATTGAACGTCTCTTCAAGTCGATCGGTCACGATCAGGCCGCTTTCAAGTGGGAATCTGGGTTCCGCCAACCAGCGCCGTCGCTCACGAAAGGCTGGGAGCGAGGGACGCGGCGTCCGGTTCGCCACTCCGCGACACTTGGCGCTGGCCACCCTCGGTCTCGAACAGCGGACAGCCACTCAAGAAAGGACGGCGATTGTATAGAGTCGTCTTTTGCAGCATGGCTTGTCTCCTTCGCTGGATTTCCTCAAAGGAATCCTGGGCAAAATTGCCAAGACGGCCATGCCCCGCAATATAATTGCACGTCGTCACATCCATATTCGCATCAACATAAATTTTCTCCAGACTCGCGCAGGACCTGCCTCGCGCATCGGAGCAAGACGTCTCGGGAAAACAGAGCACTTCCAAAAAATCATCATCTGCCCTCATCTCTCGGTATAACTCGCGTAAAGCATTCTTTATCGACTCCACCGCAAGACTCGCATCGAAATATCGACCACGACCGGATGGAATCAAGGGCTTGACTTGGAATTTGTAAACTCCCATGTCCTTGGCGAATTTAAAGCAGGTCATCAATTCGGCCAAATTGTATCGGCAAAGCGTGAAACGTAGAATGACCTTCAAATCATGCTCCAAGGCATTGCGAACGCCATTCAAAAGCTTACGAACCGAGAAATGATCGCCCCGCATCCTGCGCAAGGTATCCTCATCCAATGAATCCATTGAAATCTTCACGATCCCAATTCCAGCGCCCTTCATTTTTGCCGCCAAATCCGATGAAAGCAAAATACCATTGGTATTGACGCCACACGGCACCGCGACAGCCGACATTGATCGAGCAATTTTCAGTACCCCTTCCGCGCAAATCAAGGGTTCTCCTCCAGTCATGCGGACTTCCATAAGTCTGACTCCCAATCCAGCCGATGCGCGCCGCCAATCGGCAAAGCGAGACAGAAAAAGATCGATGTCGAGATTCCGGCTCTTTTTCGGTGAATCACTGTTCATGCAATGAAAACAGGCAAAATTGCACCGATCGGTCAATTTCAACTCGATTCCCAAGCGATTCGGCGCGGGAGTTTGATTCATGGCCTTGCCTTCCCTTTCCATCGATTCAATGCCTGCCTGTTGATGGCCAAGGCTTTTGGCAGAGTGTCGATACCGCCACAGGGTTCGTTCCGAAGCACGTGTCCCAGCGTCAGATAGACCATCGGATAGCCAAGGGCATCGAGATCGACGGCTAGGTATCCGAGCTTCTTCGCTCTTTTGTCGGGTTTTTTTTCCAATTCGATACAGTAGGTCGGTACTTCGCCAAGTGGAGCAAGGTAGGATTTGGCGGCTTCATGGTCGCCCTTGAACGCCACGTCGAAATGTCGCCCCGGAATCCCGCCGCGGGCGACGCAGTGATCCAGAAAAGCTCGCGCTCGACGAAAAGCGACGCGCTCAAGGTCATCGAAACTCGCTCTGCCGCGAGGCATGTCGGAAGCTCTCAGCGCACCGACGATATGGTATCGATCCAGGGACAAGCGCACCGTGACCTGCGAAAACGCCAGGAAGGCGGTCAACCGGCGGCGCCAATCCGGCTGGCCGACCCAGGATCCGTTGGTAAACAGAATCACTCGATTTTCAGGAAGCCGTGAGGCGAGAACCGCCAACATGTTCGGTAAATCGGGATGCAAGGTCGGTTCTCCCCCCGACAGGTTGAGGACGCCCTTGAAGCGCTCCTCGGCCAGAATGTCCACGATTCTTGCAAAATCACCGATCGACAAGACGCCTCCGCGCGAGGGACTACTTTTCGTGCAACAGGAAGGACAGCGAAAATTGCATTCACCGAGGATTCTGATGGAAACCTTCGGGTCTTCATATGAACTCGCGCCTTGAACTAAAGTCGGCATCGTCCCGCCTTCGGCCCTGTTTGGAATGGAATGGACGGACTCCCTTGGGATCGAATAAACAACATGTTATCGTGACGCCATCATAAAATCATCGTCCCAGTCCGTTCAAGCTGATCGCCCGGTTGCACCAGGATCGTTGGCGCATTCGCAGCGTGATCATCGGTCAACCGTTGCCTGGCGTCGACCATCGGTTCCGCACCGCCTGATCGGACGGTCGGATTTCGCACATGAAGCGCATTCATGGTTTTACCTTGCTGGAAGTGCTGGTGGCGCTGGCGGTGCTGGCCATCGCCATGGGCGCGATCATCCATGCCGCCACGCAAAGCATCAATACCACCGCTACCCTGCGCGATCGAACCTTCGCCGGCTGGGTCGCCCGCAACCAGGTCAGCGCCTTGCTGCTGGAGTCGAAACCGTGGCCCGAGGAAGGTTCCCGCAAGGGCAGCGTCGAACTGGCTAACCGGGCTTGGCGGTGGGAGGCGCGGTTCCATCCAACCGTCGATCCCGATCTGCGCCGCCTTGAACTCACGGTGCGCGCTGGCGAGAGCGACGTGGAGTTCGGCAAGCTGGTCGCCTTCAAGGGCAAGCCGCCGGAGTCATCCACCGATGCGACCGGCCAACCGTCCGACACCACGAATAATCCGGCGACGCCCAAGGAAAGCCAATCGCCGACGCCCCGGCAACCGCGTCCCGCGCCATGAAAGCGCCCAGTCATGGTCTTACCTTGCTGGAACTGCTGGTGGCCCTGGCGGTGTTCTCCATCATGGCGACCGCCGCCTACAGCGGTCTGCGCAATGTGCTGTACACCCGCGCCGCCGTGGAGGAGCAAAACCGACGGCTGGCGGCGGTGCAACTGGCGGTTTACCGGCTGGAGCAGGACATCGAGCAAATCGTACCGCGCGGCATCCGCGACGAGTACGGCGAATCCCATGGCGCTCTGCTCGGCGGTCCGCTCGCCGCCGACCCGCTCACCCTGACCCGCGCCGGCTGGGACAATCCCCTCGGCCAACCGCGCGCCAGCCTGCAACGGCTCGCCTACCGGCTGCGGGACGGTCGGCTGTGGCGGCTGCACTGGCCGGTGCTCGACCGGGGCGGCTCGATCGAACCGCGCGACACGTTGTTACTCGACCGGGTGCGAGACTTCAAGGTACGGTTTCTGGAACAGGACGACTGGCGCGATGACTGGCCACCGCCATCGCCCAGCGAAGCAACCAACCCACCGGATCCCGACCGCCTGCCGCGGGCGGTGGAAATCCGCCTGACGCTGGAGGACTGGGGTGAAATCACTCGCCTGCTGCTCCTGCCCGATTAGCCGCGCTCGACTTCAAGCTGGCGTGGCTCTGATCACCGTGCTGCTGATCGTGTTCCTGGCCAGCCTCGCCGCCACCAGCCTCGCCACCCTGCAACAACTGGCCATCCGCCGGACTACCGTGCTCGAACACCAGCAGCAAGCCCGGCTCTACACGCTCGGAGCCGAACAGGAAGCCATGATCATCCTGGCACGCGATCGCCAGCGGAACGAAACCGACCATCCCGGCGAGCAATGGGCCAACCTGCCTTCGGCCCTGCCGATCGAAGGCGGTACGATCACCGTCCGCCTCACGGACCTGCAAGGCTGTTTCAACCTCAACAACTTGTGGCGCCCGGCGCCCGGTGAACAGCCGCCCACGCCCAACGAACCGAAAAAGCGCGGCGACAACACCAGGGACGACGATGGGGATGAAACCCAGGATTCAGCCGATTCGAAACCGGACGCCACGGCCAAACCCAACCCGGCCAAACCCAAACCCACCCTCCCCAAACCGGCCGCGTCCTCGGGCAAGGCCGGCCTGGAACCGGCGCAGGTCAAGCTGCTGCAACGCCTGCTGGAAAATCTCGAACTGAAGTCGGCGCTGGCGCAGGTCATCGCCGACTGGATCGATCCCGATTCCGATCCCCAATTCCCCGACGGGGCCGAGGACAGCGATTACGCCGTCCTGCATCCGCCCTATCTGGCCGCCAACCGCCCGTTCCTCGACGGATCCGAGCTGCGGTCGATCAAGGACCTGGATCGGGAGGCTTACGCCAAGTTGGCGCCGGTGGTCTGCGCCCTGCCGTCCGGCGCGCCACTGAACGTCAATACCGCGCAAGCCCCGATACTGGCGGCGCTGAACGAGGAAGGACTCAAACCGACGGACTTCGAACGCCTGACGAAAGAGCGGCCGGCGGAAGGCTACAAAACCGTGGACGAATTCCTGAGCGCGGCCAAACTGACGGTGGACGCGCCGATCAAAGCCTTGCTGAGCGTCGACAGCCAGTATTTTCTCTTGCGGGCCGAGGCACGGGTGGGCGATGGGCGCGCGATCCTATACAGTACGCTCTATCGCGATGAAAACGGCGTCCGCGCCCTGCGGCGCGATTTTGGCCATCAAGACTGAAACGACCTTGCCCGCTCCCCTTTGCTTTTTCCGCTTTCAATCGCCTAACCAAGCCGAATGGCTGTGCCCCAACCGCGCGATCCAGCGCGGCGCGCTGGCTGAACTGGCTCAACAAACCGCCGGATCCCGGTTGGTGCTGATCGCGCCCGGCGAGAGGGTCACTCTGCGCCCGGTTTCCTTGCCCGGCCGCAAGCGGTCCACCTGGGCGCGCGCCGTGCCTTACGCCTTGGAAGATCAGGTGGTCGAGGACATCGAGGCGCTGCATTTCGCCCTGGGCGACAAACCCGACGACGACCGGTTGCCGGTGGCGGTCGTCAACCGAGAGGTTTTGCGCGGCTGGCTGGACGTTTGCGCCCAGGCCGGACTGACTCCGGCCGCCATTGTCCCGGAGCCGCTGCTGCTGCCCTGGCGGGAAGGCGATTGGAGCATCTTGCTGGAGGAACGGCGAGCAGTGGCGCGTATCGGTCGCTGGGACGGCTTCGCCGCCGAGCGGGATTTGCTGGATCTACTACTGAATCGGGTCATGACCGAGACCGGCGACGCCAAGCCGCGTCAACTGCGGGTCTGGGGCCACCCGCCGCCGGCCCTGACCGAGATCGGGTTGGAATCGCGCATCGAGGACAGCGCCCCCGAACCGCTCCAAGTGTTCGCCAGCGATTATCAGGCGTTCACGGCGATCAATCTGTTGCAGGGCCCTTATAGCCCCCAGGCCAGTTGGGGACCACGATTGCGGCCCTGGCGCGCGGCGGCGGCCCTGGCCAGCGCGTGGCTGCTGGTCCAGGGCATCGGTCTGGCGCACGAACACTGGAGTTTGCGACGCGAGCAAACCACGCTGCGAGCCGCGATGGAACAGATCTATCGGGAAGTCGTGCCTGGCGCGACCAATATTCCGAATCCCCGGTTCCAGTTGGAAACCCGCCTGCGGGAATTGCGGCCGGCCGGCGCCAGTGACAGCGCGTTTCTTGAACTGCTCCACCAGGGCGGCCAAGCGCTGGTCGGTTTTCCAGGCGTGACCTTGCGTGGCCTCGGCTATCGCGACGGCCAACTGGACCTTGATCTGGAAGGCGACAATTCGGCGGTGCTGGATCAACTTCGACGGACGCTGGACCAGCAACCGGGATTGCGGATCGAGATGCGCGCCACGCAACGGGAAGGTCGGGTAGAAGGCAAGATCACGCTGAAAAGGCCCCCCTCGTGAACGCCTGGTGGGAAAGCTTGAGCCGCCGCGAGCGCCTCTTGACCGCCGGCGGCGCGGCGCTGGCCCTGGCGCTGCTGCTCCATGCGCTGGCCTGGCAACCGTTTCAGATCAGCCACCGGCGATTGCGGCAGAACGTCGCCGAGCAACGCGCCGAACTGGCCGCGATGCGCCAGATGGCGGCGGAAATCAAGCGGCTGGGCGGAGCGGGCGTTCCAGCGCCATCGCCAGTGGATGGCCGTTCCCTATTGACCCTGGTGGATCAGACCGCGCGGGCAGCCGGGCTGGGCCCGGCTCTCAAGCGGGTCACGCCGCAGGGCGAGAACCGGCTCGGCGTTCAGTTCGATGCGGTTGAGTTCGACCAACTGGCGCCCTGGCTGGGCCAACTGGAACGCGACCATCGCGTCGCCATCGTCAATCTCAGCGTGGACCGGATCGCCGCTGGTCGGGTGAACGCGCGCGCCACCGTTCAGGGCCGCCGACCATGAAGCGCATCCTGGGTTACAGTCTGCTGGGCGGGCTGACTTTTCTGCTATCCCTGCTGCTGCTGGCGCCGGCCGCTCCGGTGATCGACCGAATCGCCGCTCGCCTGCCCGGCTTCAGCGTGCAGGCCGTCGAGGGACTGGCGATGGAAGGTTCCGCTCGCGGCATCCAGTGGCGCGGCGTCCGGATCGATCGGCTAAACTGGAATTGGCGGGCGTCGGCGCTATGGACCGGCTGGCTGGAATTTCAATTGGACGCGGACGATCCCGAACTTCGGTTGCGTGGCAAGGCGGCGGTCAACCCAAGTCAGCGATTGCGTTTGCGCGATGCCAGCGGTCGGTTGCCGCTCGCCCGGCTGCACACCCTGGCTGGACAACCCAAGCTGCCGTTGCAAGGCGTGGTGGAATTCAACCTGCGGGAATTGCTCCTGAACCACGCCGCCGGCTGGCCGCAAACCGCCGATGGCGTCATTCGTCTGCTGGACATGCGGCTCACCCTGGACCGGCCGTTGAACCTGGGCGATTTCAAGGTTCAACTGACACCCGCCAGTCCCGAGGGCGTCCAGGGCGCGGTCCAGGATCAGGGCGGGCCGCTGGCGCTGGAGGGCGCGCTGCGCCTGCTGCCAGACGGTCGTTACCGCTTCACCGGTTGGGCGACGGTACGCGACGATGGCGACCCGGCGCTCCGTCAGGCACTGAGTCTACTGGGACCGCCCGGCGACGATGGTCGCTGGGCCTTGAATCTTTCCGGCGCCCTGCTCCGGTAGGGGGCCGGCTGGAACACCGTTCATCCACTTTCAATCGCAAAGGAATCACCAAGGGAGGCAACCACCGATGTACCTACAATCGCGCGGATTCCTGATCGTCCTGATGACGCTGGCGCTGGTCGCCTGCGCCAGTCAGCCGCCGCCGCCCAAGGTCGATCCGCCATTAAGCGACGCCACGTTCCCAACACCGCCGGAACTGCAACCCCAGATCGGCTTCTGGCGCAACGTCTACGCCACCTGGGGACGCAGCCAGGTTGTGCTGCACGATGACCGCTATCTCGATCTGGTGTACGGCGTCCTGACCCTGCCCGGCGAAGTGGGCGAAAGCCAAACTCCCGAACAGCGGGATTTCGTCAAGGAACATCAGGAAAACCTGCGCGCCATCCTGCGCCAGTTGGAGTTCAAGGTGGCCACCAGCGCCCCGTTGACCCCCGCCGAACAGAAGCTGGCGAACCATGTTCGGGCCAGCAGCGGCGGCCCCGGCGCCATCGTCGGCGCCAGCGACCGGCTGCGCACCCAGCGTGGCATGCGCGAGCGCTTCAAACGGGGGCTGGAAATCAGCGGCCGTTACGACGCGGCCTTTCGCGGTGTGTTTCGCGAAGCGGGGCTGCCCGACGATCTGGCCTATCTGCCGCATGTCGAGTCATCCTTCCAAAATCACGCCGCCTCCTCGGCCGGCGCGGTGGGCATGTGGCAATTCATGCCCGGCACCGCGCGCCATTTCGGCATGTTGAACGCGGCGGTGGACGAGCGGCGCGATCCCGTGGCCTCGGCGCAGGGCGCGGCCCGTTATCTGGCCAACGCCCACGACCGCCTGGAGAGCTGGCCGCTCGCGCTCACCTCCTACAACCACGGTGTGGGAGGGATGAAGAACGCCCAGCGGATTTTCGGCGACGATTTCGCCGCCATCGTGCGGAATTATTCCGGCAAAGGTTTTGGTTTCGCGTCGCGCAATTTTTACGCGGAATTCCTGGCGGCCCGTGAAATCGCCCGCAATCCCCAACGCTTCTTTCCGGAAGGCGTCCACTACGACCCTCCCCTGAACCTGGACCGGGTGCGGCTGCGGCAGGCGGTGAACGCCATGACGCTGGCGAGTTATTACGAGGTCAACCCAGGGGAGCTGACCAGTTTGAACAAAGCCTGGAACCCAGCGGCCCAGAACGGCCGCATCGAACTGCCAGCGGGAACCCTGGTATGGTTGCCCGCCGGAACCGTGGAGCGGTTGGTGCAACGGGGCACCGCCGACCGCGCGCTGGCGCTGGCCGACCCGGTGACCACCAGCCGGATGCGCTGATCCCGACCGACAAAAACCCCCTCTCCATAAGAAAAGGGGGTTTTGTTTCGACCGTCAACCCAATTTCTTGAGAAATGCCCTGGCCCGTTCCTTCTGGTTGGCGTCGCCTTCCCGCAATACCTCGTCCAACAGACTGCGCGCGCCTACCTGATCGCCCATTTCCAAATACGCCGAGGCCAGATCCAGCTTGGTTTCCACGTAATCGGCGGCGCTCATGCCGCCGGTGACCCTACCAGCCGCTTCCGTTCTATCACCAAGCTTCAAGGTATCGCCACCAAGGCCTTGCAGAACCTCATCCAGCTTGAGCGGCTCCTCGGCGGCCCCGGATTTCGCCAGTTCCTGAGTTACATCGGCGAATTCGAACTTCAATCCTGGCCTTGGCGAACCGGTTGGAACGGCAACCGTGGGCGTCGGAGCCGACGATTCGGTCGGGGGTTCGGCGATGCCTCGTTCCAGTGGCGAGGGTTCGGACAGCTTCCCTGTTCCCAAACTCCCCGGTTTCATCTCCAACGGCGGCAATTCGGACGGTTGCGGTCGAGCGGTCTTGCCCAGCCCAAGGCCGTCAAGATCGAAATCCAAACCATCCAGGCGCAACTCCGATGGCAAGTCCGCTTGCGGCTGTACCGGCGCCTCTCGCTGCTTCTCCTGTTCCGCCAGCGGGCTGGCGGGATGACGGGTTACCGACGCGGTGGGCGGCTCGGCTTCCAGCAACGGCGCCTTGATATCCCGCGCGGGCGCCATGCCCGGACGAGCCGCTGGCGCTGTTCCACCTTCGCCAAGGCCAAAATCGTCCTTGAGCAACTCTCGAATCGGCCTGGGGGTCACCGGACCCGCGGGACTGGGCGCCGCCTTCTCCGGACCGGGCGCCGCCGGGGGAACCGCCGCCAATTTCGCGGCGGGCCGCGGCCGCACCGAGACCGGTTCGCGCGGCCGGGTTCGGGCCGTTGTGCCTTCCTGGGATCGGACCACGGTCGGCAAGGTCTCCGTGGACTCCAGCACGGCCAACTCCTCCTCCGTCGACGGCTTCGTTCGAGCGGGACGTCGCAACAACGGAAGCACGATCAGGGCGGCGATGGCCAGTACGATCAGGGCGATGGCGATCCAGACGATCGGATTACTCATCCAACTGGATTCGTCGACCGGCGGTGGGACCGGCGGCTTGGGCTTGGGGGCCGGCGCGGGCGGTTGCGGCGCGGCGACCGGCGGCGCGGCGACCGGCGGCGCGGCGACCGGCGGCGCGGTGACCGGCGGCGCGGCGACCGGCGGCGCGGGCGGCGCTTCCGGCTGGGGAACGGTGGATTGCGGAACGATTTCCCGCAGTGGTTCAGCGGCAGGCAACGAGGGTGGTGTCGAACCGGGTTCGGTAACCGGCGACGGCGCGATGGGCGGCGGCGCCTCCACCACCGGAGCCGGGGGTAACGGCGTGGTGGTGATCGATCGAGGCAGTGGCGCAACGGGCGCGACAGGTTCGGATGGAGGCGCCGATCCCGGCGCGGACACCACGGCCGGACCCGCGACCGTCAAATCGGTCGGCGCGGCGGCGACCACCGGTCCAGCCGGGGCCGGCTCCGGTGGCGGTGGCGGCGCGCCCAGCGCCTGGGCCGTCGGCACCTTGAGCGTGGCGCCGGAGCGCAGGGTATTGGGATTGCCGTCGACGAAGGCCGTCGGATTACCCGCGATCAGGATCGACATCATCTGCGGCACGCTGATCGCGGTCGAGGGTCGAACCCGGTTGGCGATGGCCGCCAAGGTCTCGCCGGACCTGACCGGTCCATAGAACGAAGCGCCCTCGAAGCTGACCGGCGGCGCGGGCGGCAATTGTGGAACCGCGGGCGACGGCGCCGCGACCGGCGACGGCGCCGCGACCGGCGGCAACAGCGCCACCGGCGGCGGCGCGGGTGGTGGCCGGCGATTTGTGTACAACTCGGGATCGAGTTGAATTGGGAACTCGCGAATCAGTCGGCCACGCTGCCAGACCAACTCCAGCAGCAAGGTGAAATTCGGCTCGCGAATCGGTTCGAGCGAGGTTATCTTGACGGTTTTCGGACCACTCAGCGGCGTTTGCACCGAAAACCGCAGCTTCGATAAAAACTCCAGCCGTTCGATCCCCGCCCGATTGAATTCCTCCTGACGAGGAATCCGCGCGGTCAAACCGGTCAGCTCGGTGGGATTGTTGATGATGAGGGGCAGTTCGGCTTCGAACACCTGATTGAGCGCCGAACGCACCTCCAGTTGGCCAATACCTAGGGCAAAAGCGCACCAGGGCGCTGCCAGCCCGGCTAACAAGAAAAGTCGGAGTAATATCCTGATCGGCATGGAACCTGTCTCCATTCCGCCGCCGGTAAGATTGTTATGCCGGCGGGATGAGCTTGGATACCGCCGCCGGCATTTGGGCCGGCGGCCGTTCCGCTTGGAACCGTGGGCAAAATGCGCGGCGGCTCGAAGCTTCCCGTTAAAGATACTCCTTAATCGGGATTTCCGCGATTTGGATGCGCGATGAAATTCCGTGAAATTCCGTGGCCGATGGCCGGAAGCCCCGCCCCGCCGAGCTCAGCGCTCCAGCAGGATGCGCAACATCCGCCGCAAGGGCTCGGCCGCGCCCCACAGGAGCTGATCGCCGCAAGTGAACGCCGCCAAATAATCGGGGCCCTGATTGAGTTTGCGCAGCCGGCCCACCGGCACGTTCAGGGTTCCGGCAACCGTGACCGGGGTCAATTCACGGATGGAAGGCTCGCGCTCGTTCGGCACCACCTTGACCCAGTCGTTGGCCGTGCCGATGATCTCCATCAGTTCATCCAGCGGCGCGGCGCGGGTCAATTTGATGGTCAGGGCCTGGCTGTGACAGCGCATCGCGCCCACGCGCACGCAAAGGCCATCGATGGGAATCGGGCGATCCGAACGCCCCAGAATCTTGTTGGTCTCGGCCTGGCCCTTCCACTCCTCGCGGCTCTGACCGTTGTCCATTTGCTTGTCGATCCAGGGAATCAAGCTGCCGGCCAGGGGCACGCCGAAGTTCGCGGTCGGGAAATCGCTGGAGCGGAGGGTCTCGGCCACGACGCGGTCGATTTCGAGGATCGCCGAGGCCGGCCGATCCAGCCGGTCGGCCACCGCGCCATGGATCACGCCCATCTGCTGAATCAGTTCGCGCATGTGCTGAGCGCCAGCGCCGGACGCGGCCTGATAGGTCATGGCGGTCATCCATTCCACCAGACCATGGGCGAACAGCCCACCCAGACCCATCAGCATCAGGCTGACCGTGCAATTGCCGCCGATGTAGTCCTTGACACCTCGGGCCAGCGCATTCTCGATCACTGTACGATTGACCGGGTCCAGGATGATGACCGCGTCGTCCTTCATCCGCAGCGTCGAGGCGGCGTCGATCCAGTAGCCCTTCCAGCCGGCGGCGCGCAGTCGCGGATAAACTTCGCTGGTGTAATCCCCGCCCTGACAGGTGACGATGATATCCAGCGCCTTCAGCTCGGCGATGGATTTGGCGTCCTTCAGGGTCGGCGCATCCTTACCGATGGCCGGACCTGGACCACCCACGTTGGAGGTGGTAAAGAACACCGGATCAATCAGGGCGAAATCGTTTTCGGCCCGCATCCGTTCCATCAGCACGGAACCCACCATGCCGCGCCAACCCACCAAGCCTACTCGCATCATGAAACTGTCCTCATGTTCCGCAATCGTGTTGCATTGATCGATTCAAAGCCCTACAACGCCGCCGCCACGGCATCACCCATCGCCTGAGTCCCCACCGGGATCATGCCGGGCGCCATGATATCCATGGTGCGCAAACCCTTGTCCAGTACTCGGCCGACCGCGCGTTCGATCCGTTCGGCCTGCTCCGGCGCGTTCAGGGTATCACGTAACAACATCGCCACCGCCAGGATGGCCGCCAGTGGATTGGCCACGCCCCGACCCGCGAGGTCGGTCATGACGCCATGACCCGGCCGATACAGACCCTTGCCATTGGCATCCAGGCAGGCCGATGGCAACAGGCCGCTGACGGCGGCCCACTGGGGATGGAGAACCACCGGACGCGGACCGAAGGACAGCCCCAGGTCGGCGCACAGGTCCAGCGGGCCGCGTTCCGGGCGCAGCGATCGCTCCAGCTCGTCCCACTTTGGTCCCCCGACCGCGCCAAGCAGGATGGCGTCGGCCACCCGCGCCTGACGGCGGGTTTCCTCGGGATACGGCGCGCCGAGCGCGTCCACCGCGCAACCGCCTAGCAAGCCGTATTCCAACGTCACATCCAGGCCGTGTTCCTGGCGCAGGCATTCCAACACCTTCACCGCCTCGGCGACAACTTCCGGACCGACACCGTCGCCGGGGAGAATCAGGATGTTATAAGCCATGGATTGTCCTCGACGTACCGTAGCGTCCCACGCGCTTTCAACCACGCAAGCGCGTGGAAGCTTAAAACCCACTCGTTCACAAAACAAACTCCAATTCGACGCTTGTCGGACGCCGCTAGCGATTTCAATTTCTCCACCCCCACGCAATCGGGTTTGCAAACCCCTCCGCCCTCGCTACCCTAGCGCATCTCGACTACTTTCCAATGGGATCGTGCTCCCATGCGCCGCGACGATATTCTGGCTCTTCTGGTTTCGCTCGGCATCACCGGCCTGCTGCTGTGGGGGCTGGTGTATTTCGTCACCGAATGGTGGGGACGACTGCCCAAGGCGGTCGCCCTCATCTTCTTCATCCTGTTGGCGGTGATGGTCATCGGCTATCCGATCTACGCCTTGGCGCGCTGGTCGGATCGCTATCTGGCGCGGGTACGGGAGGCGCGCGGCCCGGATCGCAAGACGCCGGACTGACATCGCCACCGCATCGCCATCCCCATGTTCGGCCTGTTTCAATACTGGCGCCGACGCCGCCGACTTGAACGCGCCCGCCTTTCAGAGCTGGAGTGGCAAGCGACGGTCGCCAATCTGCCGGTTCTGGCGGGTCTGACCCCGGCGGAACTGGAGCGGCTGCGCGATCTGGCGACGCTGTTTCTGGCGGAAAAGGCGCTGGATCCAGCGGGGGGGCTGGAATTGACTCCGGAAATGGGTCCGTTGATCGCCGCGCAGGCCTGTCTGCCGATCCTGAACCTGGGGCTGGACTACTACCGGGACTGGAGCGCGGTGATCCTGTATCCCGAGGGCTTCCTCGCCCATCACGAATACACTGACCCGAACGGCTTGGTCCATAGCGTTCATCGGCCACTGATCGGGGAAGCCTGGGAACGCGGCCCGGTGATCCTGTCGTGGGCGGATATCATCGACACCCTGGACGAGCCAGGACTCAACGTAGTGATCCACGAAATGGCCCACAAGCTGGACATGCTGACCGGCGCGGTCAACGGCCTGCCGCCACTGCATCGAAGCATGACGGCGCGAAACTGGAGCCGCGCCTTCACCACCGCTTACGACCACTTGTGCCGCCAAGTGGACTGGGGCCGGCCAACGGCGCTCGATCCCTACGCCACCGACAGCCCCGCCGAGTTTTTCGCCGTCGCCAGCGAAGCGTTCTTCGAAACGCCAGCGGTGATCGCCGACACTTATCCCGCCGTTTACATCCAACTGCGGGCGTTTTATCGACAGGACCCGCTAGCCCGGCAGGCTAGCGTTTCCCTTCCAGCCGCATCCGTCCCTCCCGATCCACCACTCGAATCCGCGTAAAATCCACCGCCGACACGGTCGCCAACAAGCAAGGGCTGGTTATGACTTGCGCCTGCCGGCGTCCAGGCGGGGGCTCGCGCCAATCGACCCGTACCGTCAATACGCCGTCACGCAGGGCAGCGACGTCATCGGCCAGCGCCAACCCGTAACCCGCCGTGGAGCGCTGACCCATCGCGATCAGCAACACGCCGGCGCGGGGAAAATCCACCGCCGGTGGAGGCGGCGGATCCATCCACTGGCTATTGACTTGCGCGTACACCTCGCGCCATGCACCAGCATCGGCAATCCAGCGCGCGGCGGGACGGCTCAGCCCGCCGCACTGGCCCTGACTGGCCAATGCCGTGATCGGCAGGGTTGCGTCACTCGCCGCGTTGCCAACCGGTTGGGCGCACCCCGCCACCGCCGTCAACGCCATGGCCCACACCCCGCCTCGACGCTTCATTGCACGGGGACCATCGTACCGACGTTGACCCCGAAGTTTTGCAGGCTGGGATCGATGGCCTGGAACGACCCTGAACCCGACCCGCCACTCGCGGCGGCGGCGGCGACCGCCTTGCTGGCGTTGATCAGACCATAGCCGAACTGATCGTCCTTGCCCGGCGCTCCCAGATCATCGGTCAGCGCGCCACTGGTCAACAGCTCGGCAACCTTCTGCGGCGTCAGGCTGGGCGCCACCGCTTTCATCAAGGCCACCACCCCCGCCATGTGCGGCGTCGCCATCGAGGTGCCAGCAGCGATCCCGTAACCGTTGACCCGCGCGCCGGTACTGTCCGAGGCCGCCGTGCTCACCACGCCATCGGGATAGCTGTCCCCATTGACATCCTGCGCCATGTTACCGCCGGGTGCGACCACGCTGACCCAGGAACCAAAATTGGAATACGGCGCCCGGGCCTTGTTGATGTCCACGGCGCCGACCGCGATGACGCCGGGAAAGGCAGCCGGATAGTTCATCTCGGTGGTGCCATCGTTTCCAGCCGCCGCGACGATGACGACGCCGGCGGCGCGGGCCTGGTCGTAAACCGCCTGGGAACCCGGCGAGAAGCCAGTCCCGCCGAGGCTCATGCTAAGAACATCGGCGCGGCGCGACGGCACCGTGCCCGAATCGTTAGGCAAACCGGCGGCAAAGCGTATCGCCTGCTCGACGTCGTAATCGTAGCCGCCGCCGATCCCCAATGCCCGCAGCGGCATGACCTTGGCGCCGAAGGCGACGCCGGCCACGCCAACCCCGTTATTGGTCGCCGCCACCACCGTGCCGGTGACATGGGTGCCGTGGAAGGAACTGCTCCCGTCATCTTCGGAATGGTCGCCGGGATCGTCGGGATTGGGATCGATGCCATCGCCATCGCCGGCGATGGCCGGATCCTTGATGAAGTCGTAGCCGGGCACGAATTGTCCCTGCAAATCGGGATGGCTGAGCGCCACGCCGGTATCGATCACCGCCACAATCGTGCCGGCGCCCGTCGTCACGTCCCAGGCCTGCGGCAGGTTGATCTGCGGGTAATGCCACTGGTATTGGTAATAGGGATCGTTGGGAACGAACAACGGTCGGCGAACATAGTTGAGTCCGGCGGCCGCCACCTCCGAATCCAGATTCAGCGTCTTGACCTGGTATAGCGTCTTCAGCTTGTCCCGGGCGGCCGGATCGGTGGGCCGAAACCCGCCGGGGAACGGGGACGATTCGGTGCTGGCCAAGGTCCGATAGGCCGCCACCTGCTTCAATCCCGCCAAATCGAACAGAACATTCCGCTGTCGGGTTTCATGCTCCCGGCCCGCGAATCCGCCCAGCGCATGCACTCGCGCCCGCAGCCCGCCTTGAATCTCGGCCCGCTGATCCGGGAAACGCACGATGGCCTGGCCCACGGCAAACGAATCACTCAAGCGCAGGCTGGCGGCGGCCGGCCCCCGCGCTGGACCGATGGTCAATTCATAGCGGGACGCCCCTCGACTCGCTCCCACCAGCACCAGATAGTCGCCCGTGGTCTTGACCGTCAACGACTCGACCCGAACCTGACCGGCCGAGGCGTCGAGCAGATTGCCGTCCAGATCGGCCAGACCCAGGTCCAGATCGGCCTGGACGCCATCACCGGCGATGGTCAGCGTGATCCGGTCGCCCGCGCTCAAGCTGACTTGGTACACGTCCACCAGGTCGCCGACGGCGCGCGACCGGCCTTCGGGACCACTGCCGGGCTGGTTGACATAACCCGTCACGACAACGGGATTGGGAAGAGACTGCGCGGTCACCGCGGTATCGTTGGAAACGAAGATGGCGTTGGGGTCGTTGCCATCATCGCCGTCCACGACGGTCTCGACCACCGCATCGAGCGTTCCAGGCGCCGCGTCAGCCTTCAAAGAAAGAGCTGAATCGTCGCCGCCAAAGCTCGCTCGCAGCGGCAGGCTGACCAACCCCAGCAGGAGAAGCGCATATAAAAGCCTCGATTTCATTCACTATCCCCTTTCAAAACAAGCCCGACGGGCGCCAGTTGCTAAATACGATGGATTTTGCGCTGAACTTCATGGGCAATAATCGTGCCCTAATCCTCGCCATCCCCGAATGGGACTACAAGAAGTCGTCCAGCCGCGCGGGTTCCCAGGCGGCGCGCTGCACTTGCCAGTCTCCGCCGCGCCGAACCAGTTCAAGATCAAAACGATACAGATCGGCGTTCATCCCCGCCAGTTCGCCGGCGCTCACCACGGGTCGACCGGCCATCGCCGCCGCCACGCTGACCGTGGCGCGATCCGGTTGCAAAAAGGCAATGTCGCGAACTCGGGTGAACAGATGGATGGACTGATTACGCAGGAGGTGCAACCGGACCATATTTTCCATCGCCTTGCGGTCATTGCCCTGGGCATCGGCGTAGTCGTTCGCGATCAACGCGCGCAAGCTTGGCGCGTCGCGCGCCTCAGCCGCGATCTGGGCTTGGGCGACCAGCGTCCGAATTTGGACCTCGGGCGAAGCGGCGTCACGCGAGCAGGCGACCAGCAGCAACGCCAAGGTCATTGCCGCCCATGCCGGCATCCGGAGGCGGCCGCGGATTATCGTGGGCAACGACGTTTCCCACGGCGCCCGCCGGCCTGGATTACAATCGACGTTTGGTCTGTCCATCATTCTCACCCGCGAGAGAAACTTCATCTATGAACCATCGCTTTGAAATTCTTGAGCAGTCCAGCGGCTATCGCGGTTTCTTTCGTCTGGAAAAATACCGGCTGCGGCACGAACTGTTCGCTGGCGACTGGAGTTCGGAGATAGTCCGCGAATGCCTGGAGCGTGGCCACGCGGTCGCTGTCCTGCTCTATGACCCCGAACGCGACCAGTTGGTTTTACTGGAACAGTTTCGAGTCGGCGCGCTGGCGTTTCCCGGCGGCCCCTGGCTGCTGGAAATCGTCGCCGGGATCATCGACCATCCGGGCGAAACCACCGAGGACGTGGCCCGGCGGGAAACCATCGAGGAAGCCGGCTGCGAACTGCTCGACCTCGTGCCGATCCACCACTATTTGGTCAGTCCGGGCGGCACCTCGGAGAGCATTACCCTGTTCTGCGGGCGGATCGATGCCGGCACCGTCGTCAGCGGCGTGCGCGGTGTCGCCGCCGAGCACGAGGACATCCGGGTGCATGTGGTCTCCCGGACCGAGGCGCTGGCGTTGCTGCATTCCGGCCGAATCAATTCCGCCGCGCCGATCATCGCCCTGCAATGGCTGGAGTTGAATCGGTCGAAGCTGCTGGAACGCTGGCGAGTCGCGCCCGGCTAAATCCCCAGCCGGCGCAGGTCTGGGTCGGGCTGCGCCCGTTCCCAGAGCGTCCGAAACAATTCCCGCAGTTCCTTCATCCGCTCGCTCGGCTGGGGTTCGTACCCGCCGATCAACCGACGCGGATCGCTGAACCGCAGCAACGCCCGGTCGTCGGCGATGGCGAACATCTGCCCCAACTCGGGCCGGTCCGGCGCCTCTTCTCGACTTGGGGTGCGCAGGATCAAGGCGGTGGTCAGCCGCTCGGTCAGCCGCACCAGCCCCGGACAGTCGCTGCGCCACTCGCGGGCCGGCGGCAACAGTAGATGAAAGCGAATCTTGGGCTGGTTCACCACCCGGTTGCGGATGGCGGCGAGCACGTCGGCATCGTTGTACAGATCGGGACGCATCAATGGCGTGTACAGATGGAGCGTGCGCCGCATGCCATCGAGCAACTCCAGGAAAGCACGCCGGCCATCGTCCAGCCCAGCCAGCGGAATCAGGGAAGGTTCGTCAGGGTTCGCCATCACCGCCACCTCGCTACTCGGGAAAATCGTTGCTGTCAACGATCAATTAAAGACCAGGACGCGCCGAGGTTCACTCTTCTCCGCTCTTCGCGGATCGTCAAGGTGCGTTGCTCCTTTCGGTTCGGCGGTTACCCGGCCCAACATCGTGCCGGCCTTGGATCGCCCAACAGCCACGGCGACACGGCTGTTCTACACCTTGCGCGCCTGCACGGCGGCATTGCCGGTGTAGCTCGCCGGCGTCAACGCCAGCAACCGCTGCTTGGCCTCGTCGGGAAGGGCCAGATCGGCGACAAACGCCCGCAGGGTTTCGCGCTCCACCCGCTGGCCGCGAGTCAGGGCCTTGAGTTGCTCGTAAGGCTGTTCAAGGCCATGGCGGCGCATCACGGTCTGGATCGGCTCGGCCAGCACTTCCCAGTTGTCGTCCAGATCGGCGGCCAGCGCCGGCGCGTTCACCTCCAGCTTGCCGATGCCCTTCAGGCAGGATCGATACGCGACCAGCGAATGCGCCAGCCCGACCCCTAGGGTCCGCAGCACGGTCGAGTCGGTCAGATCGCGCTGCAAGCGGGATACGGGCAATTTGGCGGCCAGATGATCGAGCAAGGCATTGGCCACGCCCAGATTACCCTCGGCGTTCTCAAAATCGATCGGGTTGACCTTGTGCGGCATGGTCGAGGAGCCGATCTCCCCAGCCACGGTCTTCTGGCGAAAATAGCCGATGGCGATGTAACTCCACACGTCCCGGCAGAAATCCAGCAGCACGGTGTTGACGCGCATGACGGCGTGGAAGAACTCCGCCATGTAGTCGTGCGGCTCGATCTGGATGGTGTAGGGATTCCAGTCCAGGCCCAGGTCATCGGTCACGAAGCGGCGGGCGACATCTTCCCAGTCCAGTTCCGGGTAGGCGGCCAGATGGGCGTTGTAGTTACCGACCGCGCCGTTGATCTTGCCCAATAACGGCACGCCGGCCAGTTGCGCCCGCTGCCGCTTCAGCCGATAGGCTACATTCGCCATTTCCTTGCCGAGCGTGGTCGGCGAAGCGGGCTGGCCGTGGGTGCGGGCCAGCATCGGCTGGTCGGCGTACCGGTGCGCCAGGCGGGCGATGGCGTCGATCATCTCGTCCACTTGTGGCAGCAACACCTGGACGCGGGCTTCGCGCAGCATCAGCCCGTAGGCCAGGTTATTGATGTCCTCCGAGGTGCAGGCGAAGTGGATGAACTCGCCGACCGCCTCCAGTTCGGCGCTGCCGGCGATCTTTTCCTTGAGCAGGTATTCCACCGCCTTCACGTCGTGGTTGGTGATGCGCTCGATGTTCTTGACTCGCTGGGCGTCGGCGGGGGTGAAATTCTGGACCAGCCCCTCAAGCAAGCGGTTGGCGGCTTCGCTCAAGGGCGGAATCTCGGGAATGCCGGGATGATGGGCCAGCGCCTGGAGCCAGCGCACCTCCACCAAGACCCGGTGGCGGATCAGGCCGAACTCGCTGAAAATCGGCCGTAACTCGGCGGTTTTGCTGGCATAGCGGCCATCGATGGGGGAAATGGCGGTCAGAGCGGTCAGTTCCATGGGATCGGTTCCTAGGTGGCGCGGACGACGGATCGGTCACGCCATTTTAATCCCGCCCTCCCGCCGTCGCCCGGAAAATCACCGCGCCCAGAATGATCACCCCGCCCAGCAGCGCCAGCGGCCCCGGTCTTTCCCCCAGCAGCAGAAACACCCACAGCGGATTGAGCACCGGCTCGATCATCGGCAACAGAATCCCTTCCACGGCCCGAACATGGCGCAACGCCAGCGCGTACATCGCATAGGGCAAACCGAGCTGCACCACGCCCAGTAACAACAATCCAATCCAACCGGTCGCGTCCGGCATGGACTGAAACATGAACGGCACCCCAATCAGGCCCGCCAGCAGATTGCCCAGCACCAGCGCCGAAATCGCCGATTCCTCGCGATGGCGGCGCAGGAACAGGGTCAGCCAGGCGAAGCAGAACCCGCTGGCCAGCGCCACGCCGTTGCCGAGATAGCCGTCCAGGCTGAGCTGGTCGCCAAAGAACAGCAGCATCCCAGCCATGATCGCCGCCAGACTCAGCCAATCGTTGCCACGCGCCCGTTCGCCCAGAAACCAGGGGCTGAACAAAGCGACGTACACCGGCGCGGTGTATTGCAGCAGAATGGCGTTCGCCGCCGTGGTCAGCTTGTTGGCGATGACGAACAACACCACCGTGCCGGCGTAGGCCACCGCCGCGCCGATCTGCTCGAACGAACCGGAGAATCGCAACTCCTTGCGGAAGATCAGCGCGATCACCGTCGCGCCGATCAGGCTGCGCATCCCGGCGATGGCCACCGGATTCCAGTCCACCCACTTGATCAGTAGCCCGCCCAGACTCCACAGAATCGCCGTCGCCAACAACATCAGCACGGCACGGCGATGGGCGGGATCGGCTTCAATCCGGGTCGGCTCGTCTGAAGTCCCACTCGCCTCGGCGCTCATGCGCCGCCGCCCAGATAGGCATTCCGAATCTCCGGATTGGCCAGCAGCGCCTCGGCCCGATCCTCCAGCACGATCCGGCCCACTTCCATCACATAGCCGCGATGGGCCAGCTTCAGGGCGGCACGGGCGTTCTGCTCCACCAGCACGATGGTCACCCCCGCCTCGTTGATCTCCCACAGGGTCTGGAAAATCGCCTTGACCAGCAACGGCGCCAGGCCAAGGCTCGGCTCGTCCAGCAACAGGACGCGCGGGTTAGCCATCAACGCCCGACCGATGGCCAGCATCTGCTGCTCGCCGCCGCTGAGGGTACCGGCCAGTTGCTCGCGGCGTTGCGCCAAGATTGGGAACAGTTCGTAAATCCAGCGCAGGGTCTCGGCTACCTTGGCCGTGTCCTGGCGGGTGAACGCACCCAGATTCAGATTTTCCCGCACGGTGAGGGCACCGAAGATACGGCGGCCTTCCGGGGCCTGGGCGATGCCCATCCCGACCAGGTGATGGGCCGGCAGTTGGTGAATCGGGCGGGACTCGAAACGGATCTCGCCGCTGGCCGGCCGCAGCAGACCGCTGATGGCGTGCAGAGTTGTCGTTTTACCCGCGCCGTTCGCCCCAAGCAGGGTCACGATCTCACCCTGCTGAACCTGAAGGTTGATACCGTGCAGCGCCTCCACGTTGCCGTAACGAACGCGCAGGTTTTCGACTTCAAGCAGCATGGTGGGAGCATTCCAGGCGAGTACGGTTCAGGACCATAAGTCCGCCAGTGGAAAAGCAATGGCCTCAAAGGGTACGGCGCGCACCTCGTCATCCTGCTGATAAACATGCTCCAGCGACCAGCGCCCTTCTCTCAGCACAAACACTTCCAAGGTTCGTGGCGCGGGATCGATCAGCCAGAGAAACGGCATCCCCTGCGCGGCGTAAATCGGCATCTTGTCCGCCCGGTCGGTTCGAGCCGTACCCGGTGACAGCACCTCGCACACCCAGTCGGGCGGCAGGGTGAAAAAAGCCGTATCCGGCATGGTGGGTAAACGCTCCCGCCGCCACCCGGCCAGATCGGGAACCAGAATATGCGGGCCGAGATGCAATTCCGGCTCGTCCAGAATCCACCAGCCACCCGGACCGCCTCGGCCTTTTTGAAACGGGCCTACCAGTTCATCGCCGATGGCTGAACTGGCTACCGCATGTTTGGGCGCGGGGCGTGGATGGGTGATCAGCTGACCATGAATAATCTCACCCACCAAGTTTTCGGGCAGATCGAACAAGTCTTCGTAAGTGGCGAATTTGCGAGCGGTCGCGGACATGGCGCGGAACTCCGTTAAATGCACCGAGGGACGACGCTGATTTTGCCACGGATTAGGGTCCAACACCCGGCCAGATCACTCCATCCCCAGCAGCGCCCGTTCCTCGTCCAGCGTAGCCTGTTCGCGCTGCTGCAAGGCCCACATCTGGGCGTACAAACCACCCTGTAGCAGCAGTTCGCGGTGGCTGCCCTGTTCCCGCACCCGGCCATGATCCAGCACCAGGATTTGATCGGCGTCCACGATGGTCGACAGGCGGTGGGCGATCACCAGGGTCGTGTGTTCGGCGGCCACGGCCCGCAGAGCCTGCAAAATCGCCTGCTCGGACCGGCTGTCCAGCGCCGAGGTCGCTTCGTCGAAAATCAGGATGCGCGGCCGCTTGAGAATGGCCCGGGCAATCGCCACTCGCTGTTTCTCGCCGCCCGACAGCTTCAAGCCGCGCTCGCCGACCACCGTGTCGTAACCGGCCGGCAGCGCGGCGATGAAATCGTGCAACTGCGCCATCTGGACAGCAGCGACAATTTCCTCGCGGCTGGCGTCGGACCGGGCGTAGGCCAGGTTGTAGTACAACGTGTCGTTGAACAGCACGGTGTCCTGCGGGAC
>ERZ761602.860-NODE-860-length-60521-cov-7.045017_pt1 | contig 60521 bp, 55 predicted proteins | sample MGYA00512165_ERZ761602 | MGnify/ENA primary metagenome ERZ761602 (study PRJEB28899, sample SAMN02445085) | bioreactor sludge metagenome | biome: EBPR sludge; isolation source: Thorneside wastewater treatment plant | place: Australia: Brisbane, Thorneside Wastewater... | reverse complement strand
AAGGAAGAGGCCCTGCTCGGTGAGATCCGCGACCTGCTGAAGCAAGGCCGCTGACCGGCGGCCCGCGCCCATGAACGCCGCCTGGCTGGAAAATCAGCAGCTCTCGCTCCGGGCCGTGCCGGCGCCGGAGCCGCCGCCCGGCGAAGCCCTGGTGCGCGTACACATCGCCGGGGTTTGCAACACCGACCTGGAGTTGATCCGGGGTTACTACCCGTACGCCGGCGTGCTCGGGCATGAGTTCGTGGGGACGGTCGTCAGCGCCGGGCCGCTCCAGGGCCGGCGCGTCGTCGGCGAAATCAACGCCGTCTGCGGCGCGTGCGAGCAGTGCCGGACCGGCCGGCGCTCCCACTGTGAGCGGCGCACCGTGCTCGGCATCGCCGGCCGGCCGGGCGCCTTCGCCGAATACCTGACCCTGCCGACGGAGAACCTGCACGGCGTCCCGGACACGGTGCCGGACGACGAAGCCGTCTTCACCGAACCGCTGGCCGCCGCCTTCGAGATCCCGGCCCAGGTGCATCTCCGCCCGGATGATCACGTGGTGGTGCTGGGCGACGGCAAGCTGGGCCTGCTGTGCGCCCAAGTGCTGGCGCTCACCGGCTGCCGCTTGACCGTGCTGGGGCGCCACCCCAACAAACTGGCGCTGCTGGCCGCGCGCGGCCTCCGCACCGCCGGGCCGGACGATCTGCCGGACCGGCGCGCCGACGTCGTGGTGGAGTGCACCGGCAGCCCGGCCGGCTTCGAGCTGGCGCGGCGCCTGCTGCGGCCGCGCGGAACGCTGGTCATGAAAAGCACTTACGCCGGCACCGTCACCGTGGACATGAGCCGGCTCGTGGTCGACGAGATCACGCTGGTCGGATCGCGCTGCGGTCCGTTCCCGGCCGCCCTGGACGCGCTGGCGCGCCGGCTGGTGGACGTGCGCGCGCTGATCCACGCCCGCTACCCCCTGGCGCAGGCCCTGGCGGCCATAGAGCACGCTCAGCGGCCGGGGGTGCTGAAGGTGTTGTTGGAAATAGCCGGCTGACCCCGGCCCTTCTCTTTATCAGGAGGTCACGATGCTGCGATCAGGCTTGATCCTTGGCGGAGTCATGTTAGTGCTGGGCGGCGGGCTGGCGTTCTTCTTCCCGTTGTGCGTGCCGTGCCTGGCGCTGTTGGCCGGCGTGGGCGCCGGCTACCTGGCTGGGCTGTGGGACCGACCGGGCGACAACAGCCGCTCCATCCAGCGCGGCGCCGGGGCGGGCGCCATTGGCGGCGTGGGCGCTTTGCTCGGCCACCTGATCGGCGGGCTGGCCTCGGCGGCCTGGGTTGGCCCGGAGGGCGCCGCCGACATGATGCGGCAGTTGGGCCTGGATCTGGGCAGCGGCACGGATGTGGGCGGCCTCGGCTACTACTTCGGCGCTACCCTGACGGGCTGCTGCTTTGGCCTGTTCGAAGTGGTCCTGATGGCGGGCCTGGGCGCCCTGGGCGGTCTGCTGTGGTGGCAGATCACGGGCAAGAACCAGCTGGGCGGCACCACCCCGCCGAGCACGCCCTTCGCGGCCTGAGCCGCCCGAGCGCGGATGGCTGACCTCGGGGAGACTCTGCGCCTGGGCCTGCTCTCGCCCATGGTGCTGGCGTTCGCGCTGGGCGTCGCCGCCACCCTGCTGCGCAGTGATCTCAAGTTCCCGGGCGAGGTCTACACCGCGCTCTCCATCTATCTCCTGTTCGCCATCGGGCTGAAGGGCGGCGCCGAACTGGCGCAGACCACCCTGGCCCAGTTCTGGGCGCCGGCTCTGGCCACGCTGGCGTTGGGCGTCGCGACACCGCTGTGGTGCTACGCCCTCCTGCGCCGGCTGGGCCGGCTGGACGTGGCCGACGCGGCGGCGCTGGCCGCGCACTATGGCTCGGTCTCGGCTGTCACGTTCAGCACCAGCTTGATCTTCCTGGAAGGTCTGGGGCTGCCGTATGAGGGCTTCCTGCCGACGCTGGTGGCCCTGCTGGAAGTGCCGGCCATCGTCGTGGCGCTGGCCCTGGCGCGGCGGCAGCTCCCGGGCGCGGCCGGCGGCGCAGACTGGGGCGGCCTCCTGCACGAGCTGCTCACCGGCAAGAGCATCCTGCTGCTGCTGGGCGGCCTGGTCATCGGCTTCCTGGGCGGCCCGCAGGGGCTGGACCAGGTGGCGCCTTTCTTCGTGGACCCCTTCCGCGGCGCGCTGACGCTGTTCCTGCTGGAGATGGGGATGGTGGCCGCCCAGCGCTTCCGCGATTTCGGTAAAGTGGGCGGCTTCTTGATCGGCTTCGGGATCGCCATGCCGGTGGTGCACGGCGCGCTCGGGGTGGGGCTGGGGACGCTGGCCGGGCTGTCCGTGGGCGGCAGCATGGTCCTGGGCGTGCTGGCCGCCAGCGCCTCTTACATAGCGGCCCCGGCGGCAGTGCGCCTGGCCCTACCCCAGGCCAACCCCAGCTATTACCTGACCGCGGCGCTGGCGATCACGTTCCCGTTCAACCTGGTGATCGGACTTCCGCTCTATCTTGAGATGGCGCGCTGGCTGCACGGCTAGGCGCGGGAGGTCAGGATGCAGACGGTCGCCCTCAAACGCGTCACCATCATCGCCGAGGCCGTGCTCGAGGAACGGCTGGTGCGCGAGGTCAGAACGCTCGGCGCCAAGGGCTACACGCTCACGGCCGCGCGCGGCGAGGGCTCACGCGGGGTGCGCGCCAGCGAGTGGGCCGGCCAGAATATCAAGCTGGAGACGCTGGTCAGCGCCGCCGTCGCCGACCGGCTGCTGACGCACCTGGCCCAGCACTACTTCGAACACTACGCCGTGGTCGCCTACGTCGAGAACGTGGAAGTGGTGCGCGGCGACAAATACGTGTAAGCGCCATGAACACCGTCTACTCCGGCGACAACCTGCCCGTCCTGCGGAGCCTGCCGGACGCGGCCGTCCGCCTGATCTACATCGACCCGCCCTTCAACACCGGCAAGACCCAGGCGCGCGTCCAGCTCCAGACCACGCGCGCCGAGCCCGGCGCCGAAGGCGACCGCACCGGCTTTCAGGGCCAGCGCTACCACACCCGCCAGCTCGGCCAGCGCGCCTTCGCCGACACGTTCGCGTCGTCGGCGGCCTACCTGGACTTCCTCGAGCCGCGCCTGCGCGAGGCGCACCGGCTGCTGACGCCGGACGGCTCGCTCTACTTCCACATCGACTACCGCGAGGTCCACTACTGTAAGCTGCTGCTGGACGAGATCTTCGGGCGGGCGAGCTTCCTGAACGAGATCATCTGGGCCTACGACTACGGCGCGCGTACCAAGCGCAAGTGGCCGCCCAAGCACGACACCGTTTTGTGGTACGCCAAGGACCCGGAGCACTACGTCTTCAATTACGCCGAAATTGAGCGCATCCCGTACATGGCGCCGGGGCTGGTGGGGCCGGAGAAGGCGGCGCGCGGCAAGACGCCGACGGACGTGTGGTGGCTGACCATCGTCAGCCCAACCGGCAAAGAGAAGACCGGCTACCCCACCCAGAAGCCGCTGGCCTTGCTAAAGCGCATTATCGCGGCCTCGTCGCAGCCCGGCGACCTGGTGCTGGACTTCTTCGCCGGCAGCGGCACCACCGGCGCGGCCGCGCACGCGCTGGGGCGGCGGTTCCTGCTGGTGGACGACAATCCTCAGGCCCTGGACGTGATGCGGCGGCGCTTCGCGGAGTTGGCAGACGTGCGCTTCGTCGAAGCCCCCTGAGCGGCGCCGGGGCCGGGCGCGGGTTCAGGCCGCCGGCGCGTCCACAGCCGGCTCGGGCCTCGGCGCGGGCGGCAGATTGAGGAACAGGATCGCGACCAGGCCCAGGAGCAGCGCACCCACCACCGGCAGGGCGCCGGCCTCCCACCGGCCATCGGCGATCAGCCGCGCGATGACCGGCGCCCCCAGCACGGCCCCCAGATTCTGACCCACGCTCAAGATGCCAAGCGCCAGGCCGGCCAGCTCAGGCCGCGGCATGGTTTCCGGCGCCAGCGTGAACGCGGTCGTGGGGATGAAGCCGGCGATGGCGCCGAGCACGAGGAAATAGGGGGCCACGACCGCCTCCGCCGGCAGGCGGAAACCCCACCAGAGCAGAACGCCGCACACCCCCAGCGCTGCCGCCGCCACCCATTTGCGCTGCCGCGTACGGTCCAGCACCCAGCCGGCGGCCAGGGCCGCCGGGATCACGGCCAGGCTGGGCAGGCTGGCATCGAAGTTAGCGGTCTGCGGGTCGAGGCCCAGCGCCGCGCTCAGATAGGTGGGCGCCCAGGTGCTGTAGCCGGAAAACGCAAACGTAAACGTCGCAAACATCAGCGCCAGCAGCCAGCTGGCCGGGCTCCACAGCCAGCGCCCGAACGGCACGGCCCCGGCCGGCGCGCCAGCGCTCGGCGCAGCAGCCGGCGGGGCGCTGACCAGGGCCGCATAGATGAGCAGGGCCACGGCCGCGCAGGCCGTGCCGAACCACCACACGCTCTGCCAGCCGAAGGCCGCCTGCAAGGGGCGGGCCAGGTTAAGGACCAGAAAGCTCCCCACCGGCACCCAGGACGCCCAGATCCCCATCGGCAGTCCGCGCTCAGCCGGTGGGAACCACTGGCTGATGACGGCCGGCGCCACCACGCTGATCAGGCCCAGGCCGATGCCCTCCACCGCCCGGCCGATCAGGAGCAGCGCCGAGGTCGGCGCAAACGTCCCGAGCAGCGAGCCCAGCAGGGTGGCGCTCAGGGCCAGCAGGCCGGCCGGCTTCGGGCCGAGCCGGGCCAGCACCAGGGCGGCCGGCAAGCCCAAGACCACGCCCGCCACCGCGAAAGACGACATCAGCCAGCCGCCCGTCATCATGTCGACATGCAAATCACTCATCAGGATCTGCATTACGGGCGGAACTTTGAACTGGTTGATAGCCACGGCGACGCCGGCCAGGTAGACGGCCAGCATCACGGCCCAAGCACGTTGTTTAGAAGTCATCAGGTGAGTTTCCAGGTAGGCCGCCGCGGCGGTCGAGGGGCAAAATCAGGTGATCCAGCCGGCTGGCTGGATCACCATTGTCTCATATCCGGCGCCGAGAGATGGGCCGGGCGGCGCGCTCAGTACACGCCGTAGCTCTTGCAGGTGTCAAACATCGCGTGCAAGTTCTCGGGCTTGGCCTCATCCACCACCGCACCCGCCGCCATGGCATAGCCGCCGTCGCCGGCCACCGTGTCGATCAGCTGCTTGACGTAGTCGGTCACCTGCGCCGGCGTGCCGGCATGCAGCATGGAGTTGGGGACGTTTCCGCCAAAGGCCGCCCAGCCGCCCAGCTTGCGCTTGACGGCCTGCATGTCGGTCTTGTCGAAGGTCCAGTAAGTGCTGCCGGCCGGGATCTCGGGGTCGGCGATCACGTCCAGGCGCTGGTTGTAGCCGCCTTCGACAAACAGGTACGGCACCAGGCCTGCGTTGACCAGGCCGATCAGGGTGGCCTTGAGGGACGGCCAGTAGAACTTCTTGAAGTCGGCGTTGGACATGAACCCGTCGGCGCCCTTGTGCAGCGGGATGAACACGAACGGGTTGTTCTGGCCGGTGGCGGTCCCCACGCCCATCTGGACCGCGATCGGGACGGTGCGCTCCAGGGCGGCCAGCAGCTTGGCCGGCTGGCGGTACATGTCCATCATGATGGCGCGCGTGCCGCGCAGCGTGTCGCCGATGATGTCGAACGGGGCCTTGGTGAACCCGCCCGGCAGCGGCGGCAGGCCCAGCTCGGCCATGATCTGGCCGTCGGCCTGGCCGGAGGCGCCGGCGTATTCCAGGGCGGCCTCGGCGGCCGCAATAAAGGCCTTGAAGGACTGCACCACGGGCGGCAGGCCGGCCGGGATCATGAAGGCCGGGATCATGGGCAGTTCCATGGTGGCGAAGACGGTGGGCAGCATCGCCCAGCCGGACAAGGCCGCGAAGGCGCGCGGCATGTAGCCGCGCATGTAGAAGCCCTCCGGGTCGGCGATGTACCAGTCGTATTCGTCGGCGCGCATGTACTCGGCCTCAACGCACTGGAACGGCTGAGTCTTGGGCGTGCCGCGGCCGGGCCAGCGATAGACCTTGTAATCCAGCAGGTCAAACACCTTGCCGGGGTTGAAGGCGCCCGAGAAGACCAGGTAATCCGGCTGGAAGTCGCGGTTGTATTTGAGCCAGGCCTGGGTGTACTTGGCGTAGTCGTACATCACGTCATGGGCCGTGATGCCGCCGTAGATGGCGAAGAAGCTGCCCATGAACGGCAGCAGCGGAACCCGGTCCGGCTTCTTCAGATCGATGATGTCCTTGACGCGCTGAGTGTGGCGCGTGAAGGTGGCCTGGGCCGCCGGCGTCGCCATGGGCTTGCCGTCCAGGGCCATCCAGGCGGCGAAGCGCGCCTCGCGCCGATCGCGAGCCGGGAGGTCGCGCCAGTTTGCGGGAGGGGTAAACATGGGCTAGGCTCCTATCCAGGTCTTGGCGAGCGCGACGGCGGCCATGGCATCCTTGCCATAGGCGTCGGCGCCGGTGTACTCGCGGATTTGGTCATCGATCTGGCCGCCGCCGATCATCACCTGGCCGGTGAAGCCGGCCGCGCGCATGGCCGCGATGGTGGCCTTCATCGGGTCGTAGGCCAGCGTCAGGAACCCGCTCAGGCCCACCACCTGCGGCTGGAAGTCCCGCACCGCTTCCACAAACTGGGCGGTTGGCACGTCCACGCCCAGGTCCTTGACCTCGTAGCCGTTGATGTCCAGCATGAAGGTGACGATGTCTTTGCCGATGTCGTGGATGTCGCCCTCGACGGTGCCGATGAGGACGCGGCCGAGCTTCTGGGCCTGCGCGGCCTCGGTCAGCTTGGGCTTGACGAGCTCGGAGATCTGCTTGAGCATCTCGCCGGCCATGATCAGTTCCGGCACAAAGCAGTCACCGGCCTCAAAGCGCCGGCCGATGACGGCCATGGCTTCGCGGCAGGCGTCCAGGATTTCCAGCGGCGGCGTCCCGTCCGCCAGTTGTTTTTTCGCCAGCGCCAGCGCGTCTTCCTCGCGCATGTCGGCGATGGCTTCCACCAGTGCGTTGGTCATGAGGCTGTTCCTTTTCTGAGGGGTTGCCGGGAACAAGCGGCTCGGCCACGGACTATCCGGACGCCCACGGGTCGGCTGTCGCCGTCTCCGTGATCTCCGCATAAGCCGTGGCCGAGGACCACTTCTCTCTCGCGCGCGGTCAGCGGCGTGACGAGGCCCGCGCGGGGCGCTGCCCCGTCACGCTAATCAGTAAACGCCGTACTCCTTGGTGGTGTCCACCCAGACCTTCACCAGTTCCGGCTTGCAGCCTTCCATCTCGCCGATGCCGGTGGTCATGATGAAGCCGCCGCCCTTGCCCACCTCGCGGCACAGCTTGATGGTCTCGGCCCGCACTTCCTCGGCGGTGCCGGCCTGCAGCAGCGAGTTGCGCATGCCGCCGGCGATGCACATCACGTCGCCCAGCACTTCTTTGACCTTGTAGATGTCGCTGAACTGGAACAGGCCGGAGGTCTTGCCCTTGGGCAGCTCGGCCAGATACTTCAGGCGCTGGTCCCAGACGCCTTCGTAGAACACGAACGGCATGATGCCGGCGTCCACCAGCGCCAGCTGCATGGCCTTGAGCGTCGGCCAGTAGAATTTCTCGAACTGCGGCAGCGACATGAAGCCGTCTGACCCGCGGTGCAGCGGGATGAAGGTGACCTTGATCCCGGTGGCGTTGCACCAGCCGATGGCGTGCTCCAACTCGAACTTGAGCACTTTGTCCATGGCCGCCAGCAGTTTCTCGGGCCGGCGGTGGATATCCAGCATGATGCCGCGCATGCCGCGCAGCGTGTCAGACATGAAGTCGAAGGGCGCCTCAACCAGCGCGCCCATGAAGGTGGGCGGCGCGAAGCCCAAGGCCGCCATGCGCTGGACCGAGCTGACCGCGCGCGCGTCCGCCACGGCCTGGGCCTCGGCGGCCTTGGCCAGGAACTGCAAAGACTTGACCACGGGCGGCGCCTGGATGACGCCCAGGTTGTAAAGGTTGTAGTGGCCGAAGGCGGCCATGCCCAGCGGCGGCAGCAGCGCCAGACCGCCCAGCTCCGGGAAGACGCGCGGCCAGTACTTGCGGACGGCCCAATCGCCTGTGTCGGCGATGAAGTCGTCATAGTCCTCCGGCTTCATGTACTCGCCTTCCACGAACTGGAAGGAGCCGTTCGGCGGCAGGCCGTGGCCCGGGAAGCGCGTCATCCGGTCGCCGCCAATCGCCAGGCTGGAGGCCGGGTTGTTGTACACGCTCATGGCGCTGTCCGGCTGGAATTCCAGGGCCGCCTTCTCCAGCAGCTCCTGTTCCTTGGCGGCGTTCTCATGCAGTTCCTGGCGCGTGATGCCGCCCATCTCGGCCAGCATGTAGCCGAAGCCCAGCTGGATCGGAACGCGGTCCGGCTGCTTAAGCTGCAGGGCGTCCTGCAGGCGCTTGGCGCGCTCACCCAGCAGTTGTTGCGCGGTCTTCCCGGCGTCGAGCGCCGCGGCTGAAGTGACTGTAGCCATGTTATTTTGCTCCCGTCCATTCCTTGGCCAGCGCCACGGCCGCCATCGCGTCCTTGCCAAAGGCGTCCGCGCCGGCATAGGCGCAGATCTGCTGGTCCATCGTGCCGCCGCCGATCATGATCTTGACCTGCTGGCGCAGGCCGGCGGCCGCGATCGCCTCGACCGTCTCTTTCATAGAGGTGTAGGCCAGGGTCAGGAAGCCGGAGAGGGCCACCACGGCCGGCTGGTAGGTCTTGATCTCCTCGACGAACTTCGCCACCGGCACGTCCACGCCCAGGTCCTTGACCTCGAAGCCGTTGACGTCCAGCATGAAGCTGACGATGTCCTTGCCGATGTCGTGGATGTCGCCCTGCACGGTGCCCAGCAAGACTTTGGCGCCCTTCTTGCCGTCCACGCTTTGCTTCAGGCGGGGCTTGACCTCGGCCGAGATAGTCTTGAGCATCTCGCCGGCCAGGATCAGCTCGGGGATGAAGTACTCGTTCTTCTCGAAGCGCTGGCCCACGATCTCCATCGCCGCCCGGCAAGCGTTGAGGATGGCGATGGGTTCGGCCCCGCCGTCCAAGAGTTTCTTGGTCAGCGCGAGCGCCTCCTCCTCCTGCATATCGGCAATGGCTTTCACAAGTTCGTCCGACATAGAGCTCTCCTTGGGGGTAGTGGTGAATGGGCGGTGACGAAGGCGGCTGGCTCAGGCCTGGGCTTTCTGCGACGCGGGTGTCGGCACCCCGTCGGTCAGCAGCCCGGCGCGATAGGAGCGCGTGTAGCGCAGGCAGTGCTTGTCGCGGCCGAGCACCAGTTCGGCCGCGATGATGGCGGCTTGCAGCTCGCGGTCGTTGGGGTCGATGATGGCCGTGTCCATACCGGCGTCCAGGGCCAGCACCAGGAAGGTCCGGTTGATCAGGGCGCGCACCGGCAGGCCGAAGGACACATTGCTCAGGCCGCAGGAGATATGCGCCAGCGGGAACTCCGCCTTGATGGCGCGCATGGCGCCGAAGATGATGGGACCGGCCTGGATGTTGGTGGCGATGGTCATGGCCAGCGGATCGACGTAGACCTTCTCGTCCGGGACGCCGGCCTGGCGCGTGGCGGTGAAGACTTTGCGGATGACGTCCAGGCGCGCCTCGGCCGTGGCCGGGATGCCCTTATCGTCCATGCACAGCGCCACCACCTCGCAGCCGTGCTCGGCCACGATCGGCAGCACGCCCTCCAGGCGCTTGGCCTCGCCGCTGATCGAGTTGATCATCGGCGTTTTGTGGACGGCCGGCAGCACGGCCCGCAGCGCGACCGGATTGGCGCTGTCCAGGCTGAGCGGCACGTCGGTGACGCCCTGGATCAGGTCGATCAGCCACTTCAGGTCAGCGGCCTCGCGGTCCGGGTGCGTGCCGGCGTTGACGTCCAGCCAGTGGGCGCCAGCCTCCACCTGTTTCTTGGCCAGGTTTTGGATGAAGGCGGCGTCGCGCTCAGCGATGGCTTTGCCCACCAGCTTGCGCGTCCCGTTAATCTTCTCGGCAATGATCTTCATAGAGCGTCCTTTCAAAGGTCAAACCGGCGCCACGGCCGGAGCCGCCGGCGCCGGGAAGAGCATGGAATGCGCGAAGCGCCGCTGGAAACCCGGGAAGGTAGTCAACTCGATATAGCCGGTGCGGCGCGCGATGTGCTGGGCGCGGCCGCGCTCCTTGAGCGACAGCAGGATGGCCTTGGCGCCCACGCCGGCGGCGTTGCCCACCTGCGCGTAGCGCGCGCGCGGCAGGCGCGGCAGCAGGCCGATGTCGAGCGCGCTGTCCAGGTTGAGGAAGGAGCCAAAAGCGCCGGCGATGATGACTTCGTCCACTTCTTGCGGCGCGGTGCCGGTGGCTTCGAGCAGGATCGCAATGCCGGTCTGGATGGCGCCCTTAGCGAGCTGGATCTCGTTGACATCGCCCTGGGTGACCACCACATCGCGCCCGCTGCCGCTCTGGGCGGCCGGGGCCAGCACGAACTCCGGGCCGCGCTCGTCGGCGCGCACGCCGGGCGCCGCCCGGTTCAGCCGGCCGCGCTCATTCATCAGGCCGGCTCGGCGCAGTTCGGCCATGGCGTCCACGATGCCGGAGCCGCAGATGCCCACCGCCGGCGCGTCGCCGATGGTCTTGAGCTGGACGCCCCCGGCCGTGATCCGCACGGCTTCGATGGCGCCGGTGGCGGCCCGCATCCCGTCGCGGATATGCGCGCCTTCAAACGCCGGCCCGGACGCGCACGAGGCCGAGGTCAGGTAATTCGCGCCCGGCCGGCACAGCACGATCTCGGTGTTGGTGCCGATGTCCACGCCGACGGCCACCCGGTCGGCGCGGTCCAGGTCGGCGGCCAGGACCATGGCCACGTGGTCGGCGCCGACAAAGCCGCCCACGCACGGCGGGACGTGCACATAGGCGCCGGGAGCCAACGCCAGCCCCAGGTCGCGCGCGCGCACGTCCACGGCCGCGCTGGCCGCAGCCACAAACGGGGCCACGGCTAGCTGGCGCGTGGGCAGGCCCAGCAGCAGGTGGTGCATGGCGGTGTTGCCGACGATGCAGGCTTCGGCGATCTGGTCGCGGGTCACGCCGGCCTGCTCGGCCAGGCTCCCGGCCAGGTTGTCCAGGGCCTCCTGCACCACGCGCGCCAGCTCGCGCGCGCCGTCCGCGCTGCGGCTGGCATGGACCAGCCGGCTGATCACGTCTTCGCCATAGCCAATCTGCGGATTCATCAGGCCGGCCGAGGCCAGCTCCGCGCCGCTCTCCAGGTCCACCAGGTAGCCCGCGATCTTGGTGGTGCCCAGGTCCACGGCCAGGCCGACGGCGCGCCGGTCCGACGGGGCAAAACCCACGATCTCGGGGTCGCGCCCGCGCGCGCCGCGCACGTAGGTCGTCAGCCGCCATTCAGTCTGGCGGGCCAGCGGCGAGAGCTGCCGGACGACGGCCGGCTCGGCGGCCACGCGGCGCAGGCCGAAGGCCGTGTCGAGCGCCTCGGTGACGCGGTCCAGGTCGGAGCGCAAGTCGCGCAGGCTGGGGGCCGTGACCTCGAGCGCGCAGGCGCGGATAGCGGCCTCCACCGCAAGCTCGCGCATCAGGCCGCCCACCTGCAGGCGCTGGTCGGTGACGAGCGAGGCCTTGGGGACGTTGACCTTGACGTCGCTGTGGATGTGGGCGCGGCAGGCCAAACGCTGGCCGGCGTCCAGCTCTAGTTGCGAGAGGAAGCGCCGGTCCGCGTCTACGGGCGGCGAGACCTCGCCCGTCATCACCGCCACGCGGCAGCGCCCGCAAGTGCCCTCGCCGCCGCAGACCGAGGCCAGGCCGATCCCGGCCTGCCGCGCGGCGTCCAGCAAGGTGACCCCGGCCGGCACGTCGACGCGCTTGCCGATGGGCTCAAAATCAACCTGGTGTGTTGGAGCAGGCATGGGCGCTCACTTCTGGGGCAGCGGGGCGAACATCTCATAGGTAATGGTCTGACCCGGCGGGCAGACCACGATCTCGTCATCCCAGGGGCCGCGCAGGAGCTTCTCCACCAGCGACGGCGCGCCCTCGATCTCCTCGAAGCGCAGGCCGAAACGCTCGGCGGTCTGGCGCGCGTATTCGCGGTAGCGCTCTAGCTCATAGACGCCGGTGTTGATGAACGCCAGGCGCGTATAGTTCTTGAGCATCAGCTTGATCATGCGCAGCGCTCTTTGCTCGCCGTAGCGCCCGATCATGCGTTTGTATTCTTCGAAGGGGCTGTCGCCGACCTCGATCCAGCCCTTGGTGAGGTAATAGGTGCCGGGCTCTTTGCTGGCTTGCGCGTGATAGGCGTCGCGCGAGCCAAGGAAGATGGCGATGCAGTCGTCAACGCGCGGCACGACCAGGGTGGCCTGCTTGGCCACCAGGCCGATCACGGCCCGCGAGCACTGGCCGTAGCCCAACAGGATCAGGTCGGCGTCAGTCGAGGCGTCGATGGCGGCCTGGAGCGCCTTGGTCAACTCGCCCGGGCGCAGGTGCAGGCCGAACTCGAGCACCTGGCGCTGCATGTCCGCGGGCATGAGCGGCTGCATCTCTTCGATGACGGTGGCGCAGGCGATGACTTTGGTGCGGGTGGAGGGGATCGCGGACATGAAGCTCCGTCTTTCCAAAAGCGGCCCGGGCCTCTCGGGCGGCGCGAAGCACGGGGTCGATTGAACCGACAGACGCCGCGAAAGGCGGCGCGATTTGGGAGCGGCCAACCCCGGGGTGGGCCATTTGGGTCATAGGAGACAGAGAGAGCTTATATAGTTCTATAGGGAAGTTGCAGTGAGCAATGTCACTTCTCAATCAGTGACTAACCTGATATGGAAGTTCTTGGGGACCCGCTCCGATGGCTTTTGAGACAAAAAAGGTCGCCTTACCGGATGCAGCCGGGGAGCTGATCGACCGGACCGCCTACGAGCCCGTCTACGTCCAGCTCGTCAATATTCTGCGCCGGCAGGTGGCCAGCGGCGTTCTGCGCCCCGGTGATCAACTGCCCTCCGAGGCCCAGCTGTGCCGGCGCTACAGCGTCAGCCCGATGACGGTTCGGCGCGCGATCAACATCCTGGTGGATCAGGGCGTGGTCACCGCCGAACAAGGGCGCGGCACCTTCATCCGGCCGGTGGAGCTGGGCACGGCCAGCTTCCAGCTGCAGCGCCTGCAAGACATCTTCGACGATGAGCCGCACACCACGGTTAGGCTGCTGCAGGCGCGCATCGTCGCCGCCGATGAACGCACGGCCCAGAAACTGCAGCTGGCGCCCGGCGGACGCGTGATCTACATCCGCCGCCTGATCCTGGCACGCGCCGAGCCCACTCTGTGTCACGTGGAGTACCTGGTCTACGACCCCACCCGCCCGGTGGTGGAGGCCGAAATGGACGTGACTTCCCTGCGCGGCCTCTTTGGCGGGACGGGGGCGACGATGATGAAGCACGGCGACCTGAGCGTGGAGGCCACACTGCTCACGGAAGAGGAGGCGGATTGGCTGCAGGCCGCCCGGCCGGCGGCTGCGTTCCGCATCGAGCACCTCTTCTTTGATTTCGACGACCGGCCGGTCAGTTGGGGCTGGTTCATCTGCCGCAGTGACCGGCTGCGCTTCACCAGCCATATCGGCGTCCGTGAGACGGACTGAGCGCCCGGATTGGAGACCCGCCCATGCCTGCTGACACTCTCTCCGCCGAGCTGATCCGGGCGATTACGGACTTGGACGAGACCGGCGCCCTGACGTTGGTGGAGACACGGCTGGCCGCCGGCTACGACCCGTTTGAAATCGTGCGGGCCTGCCAGGCCGGCCTGCGCCGGGTAGGCGAACTCTACGAGCAGCGCCAATACTACCTGTCCGGCCTGATCATGGCCGGCGAGATCTTCCGCGAGGTGTTGGAACTGCTGCGCCCGGCCCTGGAACAGCGCTCGCCTCAGCCAGCGGTCGGCCGCGTGCTGCTCGGCACCGTGCAGGGCGATATCCACGACATCGGCAAGAACATGCTGGCGATGCTGTTGACCACGCACGGGCTGGCGGTCATCGACCTGGGCGTCGACGTGCCGGCGGTGGAATTCCTGCGCCAGACTCTCGAGGAGCGGCCGGACGTGGTGTGCCTGTCCTGCCTGATCAGCTCCTCGCACGAAACCATGCGCACGACCGTGGCCTTGCTGAAGGCCGAGCTCCGCCAGCGCGGCCTGGCTCTGCCGATCATGATCGGCGGCGGCCTGATCGACGAGCACGTCTTCCGCTACGTGGACGCCGATTACTGGGCCGGCGATGCCATGGACGGCGTGCGCCTGTGCCTGCGCCTCGTCGGTGCGCCGGCCAGCCCGGCCTGATCCTGGGCGGAAGCGCCTTCCACTGCAGGGCATCGCGGCGCCCGGCCCGCACCCCTGGCGCCGGACACGCGTGAGCGGAGCGGCGCACCCAGCCACTAAGCTCAAACTGCGCGCCGCAACCTGTCTCCCCGAGCGCAAGCAAGTGGGGGAAATCGCAGGGCGAAAGTCGCCCCCAGACCGAAAGGCACCCCGCGCGGGTTGGCCCTCGCTCCCGCCCTCGTTTCGTGGCACAATCGGCGCTTACGCCTGTGCGCCGACCATGACCGCACCCTTATCCCGTGTCCCCGCGCCGCCCGCCGCCCAGCCGGCCTGGCCCACCCTGGCGCTCCTGATCGGAGTCCTGGGCATGGGCCTGAGCGGCATCTTCGTCAAATGGGCTAACGCCCCGGGCGCGGTGACGGGCTTCTACCGCATGGGCCTGGCAACGCTGCTCCTGGCCCTGCCCTTTGGCGCGAGCGTGCAGCGGCGGCCACTGCGCGCGGGCCGCGCCATCGGCTGGGCGCTGGTGGCCGGCTTGTGTTTCGCGGCCGATCTGGGCTTCTGGAACACGTCGGTCCTGATGACCTCGGCGGCCAACGCCACTTTTCTAGGCAACACCGCGCCGGTGTGGGTGGCGCTGGGCGCGCTGCTGTTCTTTCGCGAGCGCCCGCGGCCGCTGTTCTGGCTGGGCCTGGCCGTGGCCCTGGCCGGCGCCGCCGTCCTGCTGGGCGGTGATTTCCAGGCCGGGGCGGCGCTGGGGATGGGCGGCCTGCTGGCACTGGTGGCGGGTTTCTTCTACGCCGGCTTTTTCCTGGCCACCCAGCGCGCCCGGGAGGGCCTGGGCGCAGTCGCGTCCTGGTGGCTGTCCGCGCTGGCCAGCACGGTCGGGCTGCTGCTGGCCAGCCTGCTGCTGGGCCAACCGCTCGCCGGGTATTCGCTCACGACCTACCTCAGTTTCCTGGCCCTGGCCGTGGTCACCCAGGTCGGCGGCTACATCCTGGTCAACTACGCCCTCGGCCACCTGCCGGCTTCCATCGTGTCGCCGACGCTGCTGCTCCAGCCGATTGTCACGCTCCTGGCCGGCATCCCGCTGCTGGGCGAGGTGCCCGACCTGGGCCGCGTCCTGGGCGGCCTGCTGGTGATCGGCGGCGTGTGGATCGTCAACCGCTCCAGCCGATGAGCGCGCCCACGCCCGCGGCGCGCGCCGCCGCCCTGGCCGAACTGCACGCCCGCCTGCGGGAGTGCCGCCGCTGCCTGGAGGCCGGCTACTGGATTGCGCCCGGCCCGGTGGTGCACGGCGTCCCCACCGCCCAGATCATGACCATCGGCCAAGCCCCGGGCGTCACCGAAGCCCAGGTCAAACGGCCGTTCAACGCCGGCTCCGGGCGGCGGCTCTTTCAATGGCTGGGCCAGGCGGGCTTCGATGAGGCCGAGTTCCGGGCCACCCAGGCCATGCTGGCCGTGACGCGCTGTTATCCCGGCAAGAGCGCGGGCGGCGCCGGCAAGCCAGCGCATGGCGACCGCGTGCCGACGAAGGAGGAGCAGGCGTTGTGCCGGCCGTGGCTGGATCAGGAGCTGGCGCTTATCAACCCGCGGCTGATCATCCCCATCGGCAAACTCGCCCTCGGCTTGTTCTTTGAGCCGCCCTGGCGGCTCGAAGACCTGATCGGCACCCAGGCTGAACGCGCCGGGCGCGTGATCATCCCGCTGCCGCACCCCAGCGGCGCCAGCACCTGGCCCAACCAGCCCGAGAACGCCGCCCGCATCCAGCGGGCCATCCGCCTGATCGCGCGCCAGCGCCGGGCGCTGGGGCTCTGAGGACCCGCAAGCCTGACGAGGCAGCCCTCCCCTCAGGCGCCAACCGTAGACGGCGCCAGCGCCTCGCTGCGCCGCAACTGCTCCTCGTCGGTCAGGTTCAGACGCAGCGGCGTCAACGACGCCCAGCCCTGCGCCACCGCCCAACGATCGGTGCCCTCTTCCGGCTCCGCCAGCGGGCTGGCCGCGAACCAGTAGTGGCCGCGGCCCATCGGGTCCTGGCCGTGCACCACCCGGCCGCTGTAAGCGCGCACCGATTGGCGCGTCCAGCGCAGGCCGCTCGGCGCCGGCGGAAAGTTGACGTTCACCAGCCAAGTCCCGGGCAAGGCGATGAGGTGCTGGAGCGCCCCGTCAACGCTGTCCGCCAGCGCCTCGAAATCCGGCTCGCGTTCGGTCAGGGCCAGGCTGAAGGCGGCGGCGCGGACGCCCAGAAAGGCCGCCTGCCGGGCCGCGGCCACGGTGCCGGAATGCCACACGTCGTGCCCGAGGTTGCTGCCCAGGTTGATGCCGGACAGGACCAGGTCGGCGCCATCCCAGTGATACAAGCCCAGAGCCACACAGTCGGCGGGCGTGCCGTCCACACGATAGGCCTCGAGCGAGTCGATCTGCGTCCGCCGGTAGTGCAGCGGCCGTTGAATCGTGATGGCGTGGCCCATCGCGGATTGCTCGACGTCCGGCGCCACCACGCGGACGTGCCCGTAGCGCGCGGCGACCCGCGCCAGCGCCCACAAGCCCGGGCTGTAGATGCCGTCGTCATTGGTCACCAGAATCCGCATCGGTTTAGCAACAGTGTCGTTCATCATGGTCTCCTGCCCGCGATGATACCGCGCCACGATTAAGGCCACATCAGGGAAAGCAGGCTCGACGCGATTGCGCCGCCCAACGCCCAGAAGCCCGTCAGGGCGTGGGCGAACGCCACCCAACGCACCGAGCCGGTCCAGGCCGCAATCCAGGCGTAGGCCAGCCCCAGCGGCAGAGTCATGGCCGCGAAGGCCAGCGGGCCGCCAGGATCGGGAAGAACCATCTGCGGCGCGAGGTGCCAGGCCGCGAAGCCCAAGCTGGGGTAAACGATGGCCAGGAACGGGGAACCAGGAAACGCGGCCGGATACAGCCCGCGCCACAACCCCTCTTCGCAGACGCCGTTGACGATGGCGACCGGCAAGGCCAGCCAGAGCAGACGCGGCGGCGCGGACGCAAAACCCGGCAGGTACATGACCGCGGCGGTACCGACGATGACGGCCAGCAGCCCGGCCGCCGGCCAGTTGCGGCGGCTGAAGAGCGGCCGGGGTTCAGAGAAGAGCGCGCGCCAACCCGCCCAGCCACGGATCATGATTGGGACGACCAGGCACCAGCCCAGCCAGGCGGCGGCGGCGGGAAAGACCAAGGCCATGCTGGCTGGAAGCAGTATGGGCAGGGCCAACAAGAACAGCCGGCGCCATCCTGTGACACCGGCTGAGTTTCTCTCCGTCGCGGGCCAATTCGGGCGGCTCAACCCGCCCCGCTGGAGCCGCCGCCCGAGGCCCCGGCGCCGCCGGCCGCGCTGGCGGCGCTCGACGAGTCCGAGCTGGCCATCACGGCCACGATCGCGCCGAAATCGCCGGAGCTGTTGGCGGCGGCATGGAACCACACCGGCAGCGGCACATTGCCCAGCTTCTGAAAGTGTTTGGCCCACTCCGCGCCCAGGCCAAACACGGCGGCCAGCGCCAGGTAGCGCTCAAAGTCATCGGCCCGCGTGATCGGTTCCCGCCCGCGGCTGATCTCTTTAAGATAGAGCCCGAAGCCCTTCCAGCGCGCCGCCTCCAGTTCGCCCGCGGGCGTCAACTGGGACAGGGCGCCGGCATAGAGCAGCAGCCCCAGCGCCACGAGGAACAGCCCCGCGCCGAGACCGATGAGCGCCATCGGTCCAATCGCCTCGGCCGCAGCCTCCAGCGCCAGGCCGGCCCACACCGCTCCGCCGATGAAGACGCCCAGCGCCGCCACCAGGCCGGCCAGGCCCAGCGCCACCAGCGTGGTGCGGCGCGCCCGGCGCTGCGGGTCCAGCCAGCCGCGCTCGATCAGCTCCGCCTCCAGCTGCTGATCAAAGAGCGGCCGGGCCGCCAGGCGCTGCGCGACCTCGCTCAGCGCCAGCGTGGTCTGGCCGGGCTTGAACAACACCTCCAGAAAGACCTGCTCATGCGGACGCAGCGGCTCGGGGCTGGGCTTCAGCTCAAGGAGATGCGACTTCGTCCCGAGCCAGCCGGTCTGCTCGTGAATCTCCAGACGGCCGCGCCGCGCCAGATCGAACAACGTGCCCATGCTGTTGCCGGATTGGCCGGTCAGCCGGCCCACCAGCGCCGGCGGCAGATCACGCGGCGGGATCGGGCTGGGCGTGGGCGCCTCGACAACCCCATCGCGCCGGTCGGCGCGCCCGATAGCCCACAAGCCCAGGCCGCCGCTCAACGCCGTGATCAGGCCGACCACCAGGCCGAAGGGCCAGGCGCGGGCCGTCGCCGCCGCGCGGGCCGCGGCGCGCGTCTGCCAGGCCGGCGGAGCCGTGATCAGGCTGCCGGCCGGAAACCGCGCCGTGATGATCAGATCCTCGTCCTCGTCCAAGTCCGACGCCACAAAGCCGACGCCGTCCGCCATCGTCTCCGGGGTGGCGGACCGGCTGAGCGTCGGCGTCTCCAGCGGTTGGAGGCCGGCCGGGTAGGTCAGCGTGACGCTGGCTGTCTGGATGTGGTAGTCGTGTTCTTCCGGGATGGCGCGCCAGCGCAACACGTCCGCGCCCTCCTGGCGCAGCGCACCCTGCACGCGGTAGGTCAGCGTGAAAGTGTGGGTCGCATCGGAGGTGGGCGGCAGGTGCCAGGTCACCTTGAGCGGCTGGCCAGGCTCGATCTCCGCCTGGCCGGGGCCGGTGCCCGTCGTCAGGGTCTGCCCGTCCAAGGCGGCCTGCACCTGGTCGATCCCGTCTAGTTCGGTGTAGGCCAGCTCGCGGAAAACATAGGTGAAGGGGCCGCCGTCGAAGCGGAAGACGATGGTCTCCGTGACCGCGAGCGAGCCGTCCGTCTGGACGGCGATTTGGACAGCGTAGCGCTCGGCCTGATAGCTCTTGGCGGCCTGAGCCGTGACCGGCAGCCAGAGTCCGGTCAGCAGCAACACCAGCGTCAGTAGTCGGCGCAACATAGTGGCCTCCGTGATAGTCTTGCTTGCCTGTGACAGGGCGGGCAGTCGTCTCATTGCTTAACTACGTCCGGCCCCGAGCCTGGTTGCCGCCGGCCGGTTCAAATCGGCTTAATGTGGCCTCACCCAGCCACAGTTTACTCCCGCCTGCCCGGCGCCGGACTGGCCTTGACCTTCGTCCCACCTTGCCCATGACTTTGTTCAGATGTGCCCGGCGGCCCGCCTGGTCACACTGAGCGCCAGACGCGCCGCCGTTCTCCAACGAAGCGTCCCCGCCCACAGCCTGAAGCGCCAAACTCACCGACCGCCGCCAGCGCTGGCCCGCCCGACCTCCGCTCGCGGCCGAGCGAGGCAGCGTATGCGGATTGTCGCCATCAATGCCAGCCACCGCGGATCACAGGGTCTGACGGCCTTCTTCCTCAGCCACCTTCAGGCCGGGGCCAGCACGGCCGGCGCCAGCTGGGAGACCCTGACCCTGGCGCGCCTTAAGATCAACCGCTGTCTCTCGTGTTACCAATGCCAGACCGGGCGCGCCCACCTGACCTGCGTCTACCAGGACAAAGACGACGCCCAGAGCGTGTTCGACCAGATGGCCGGCGCCGATCTGATCATCTACGCCACGCCCATCTACCTGCTGACGATGACGGGTCTGCTCAAGAACCTGCTCGACCGCACCTATGCGACGATGGATATCGCCGAGGCCCGCCTGTCGAATGGGCTGATCCACCACCGGATCAATCCGGCGATCTCGTCCAAGCCTTTCGTGCCCCTGATCGTCTGCGCCAACCTGGAAACGGGCTCGTGGTCCAACGCCGCCGATTACTTCCGGCGTTACGCCCGCTTCATGGAGACGCGCGCCGCGGGCTGGCTGGTGCGCAACGCCTCCGGCCTGTTCGATTTCGAGCGCGACTCGTCGCTGCCGCGGCGCTACCCCAAGGTGCTGGACGTGATCACGGCCTTCCGCCAAGCCGGGCACGAACTGGCGACGCGCGGCCGCCTCAGCTGGCGGACGCAGACCCGCGCGAGCCAGGAGGTCATCCCAGTGCCGTTCTTCTGGCTGCTCAAGCATCTGCCGCCGGTCAAGGCGCGCGTCGTCAAGGCTTTGAACGCAGGCGCCTTGCGCCCGCCGGAGTAGCCGGCCCCGCCGCTCCCGCAAACGACCTTGGGCCGGTGTTGAGCGCGGCTTAACCTGCGGGCCATATCCTGACCCCGGAACTGAAACGCTGGCGGCCGCCTCCCGCGCGGACCGCCGCGCCCCAACCACCCGGCGCTCCAGCGACGACTCGCTCCCGTTCTTCGGCGGGCTCCGCTGCCACCGGCCCGCCGTTCAGCCGGTTCTGTGCGCGCATGAATCTGAGCGACCTCACCCTGGTGCTGCCCACGCGCAACGAGTGCGCCAATCTGCCGGCTTTCCTGGCCTCCGTGCCAGACGCGCTGAATCTGCTGGTGGTTGATTCCAGCACCGATGGAACCGCGGACGAACTGCTCCGCGTGCGCCCGGCGCGCACGCGCCTGATCCGGCGCACGGTCAACGTCACCCAGGCTCGCCAAATCGGAGCGGAGGCCGCCGGGTCGCCGTGGCTGCTCTTCACCGACGCAGACGTGACGTTCGCGCCGGACTACTTTGAAAAACTGGCGGCCGATCGCGGCGCGCACGCGCTCTATGGCCCCAAGCTGTCGGCCGACGGCCGGTTCGCAGGCCACTATCGCCTGGTGACGGCGGGTCAGCAGCTGGCCGACCGCCTCGGTCTTCCAGCCGTGTCCGGCTCCAACCTGTGCGTGCCCACGCGCGCCTTCTGGGAAGTGGGCGGGTTTGACCTGGAGCTCAACTGCAATGAGGACTCGGAGCTGGGCTGGCGTCTGGCGCGGCGCGGCCACCCGATCCGCTTCCGGCCGGATCTGCGCGTGTACGCGCGCGACCATCGGCGCTTACGCCGCGGCGCGACGCGCAAGCTCGTCCACTCGCTGGCACGCTGCGCGTTGTTGTACCTGAACGTGCTGCCGCCGGCGTTGCGCCGCAGCGATTGGGGCTACTGGGCGGCCGCCCCGGAGAACAAGCAGGACACCTATGGAGTCGAGTCACAATCTTGAGGCGCCCTACCCCGACGCAGCCCTGACGGCCGCGCGCCCGTGGGCGGCCCGCTGGCTTTCGATCGTGTTCAGCCCGCCGCTCACGACGGTCAGCAGCCTGGCGCTGGCGGCCGGCACTCTGGCCACGCCCGCGGCCTGGGCCTGGGCGCTGGTCACCATCGGCCTGGCCCTGGTCGTGCCCATGGGCTACATCGCCTGGCTGGTCGCGCGCGGCGAAGTCAGCGACTACGACCTGCGCATCCGGGCGCAACGCCCGCGCCCGTACTTGATGACCACGGCCTGCGGCGCGGCCAGTTGGCTGCTGCTGACCCTGGGCAGCGCCCCGCCCCTATTGACCTTGCTGGCCGGCACGCTGGCCGTGCAGGCCGCCGTGCTGATGCTCATCACCCTGACCTGGAAGATCAGCCTGCACACTGCGGCCATGGCCAGCTGGCTGGCGGTGTGTTTGGCGCTCTTTGGGTCGGCGGCCGCGCCGCTGGCCGGGCTGGTCCTGGCGGTAGCCTGGGCGCGCGTGCAATTGCGCCGGCACACGCCCTGGCAGACCGTCGCCGGCGCCCTGGTCGGCTTTCTCATGACCAGCGCCAGCTTGGCCTGGCTGGGGTAATCCCATCGTGCGTATCGCCCTGCTCACCGAGACCTTCCTGCCGAAAGTCGATGGCATCGTCAATACACTCTGCCATCTCCTGGAATATTTGGCGGCGCGCGGCCACCAAAGTCTGCTGATCGCCCCGGCCGGCGGCCCGGCCAATTTCGCCGCGACCCCGGTGGTCGGCCGGCCGGGCCTGCGCTTCCCGCTATACCGCGAACTGACGCTCGTGCCGCCGCCGAACGTGGACCAGGCTCTCGGCCATTTCCAGCCGGACCTCGTGCACGTCTTGAACCCGGTTTCGCTCGGGCTGTCCGGACTGGCCTGGGCGCGTCTGCGCGGCGTGCCCGTGGTCGCGTCGTACCACACCGACCTGCCGGGCTTCGCCGAACGGTGGGGCTTGGCCTGGGCGGTGCCGCTCCTGTGGACGTTTTTGCGCGGCGTGCACGGCTTCGCCGACCTCAACCTGTGCCCGTCGCGGCACACGCAGCGCGAATTGCAACGGCAGGGTTTCCGGCGCGTGCGTGTCTGGGGGCGCGGCGTGGACACCGAGCTCTTCAGCCCGGCCCACCGCAACCCGACGTGGCGCCGGCGGCTGGGCGCCGGGGCGGCGACGGGTCAGCTGTTGCTGTATGTCGGCCGGCTCTCGCCGGAGAAGCGCGTGGATTGGCTGCGGCCCGTCCTGGATCAGAACCCGGGCGCGCGGCTGGCGATTGTGGGCGACGGCCCGGCGCGGCCGGCGCTGGAAGCGCTGTTCGCGGGGACGCCGACGGTCTTCACCGGCTACCTGCGCGGCGCGGAGCTGGCGGCCGCCTACGCCGCCGCCGACGTCTTCGCGTTCCCGGCCGCGAACGAGACCCTCGGCAATGTGGTACTGGAGGCCATGGCCTCCGGCTTACCGGTGGTCACCGCCAACTCCGGCGGCCAGCTTGATCACGTCCAGCACAACCGGCACGGCTGCCTGTTTGAGGCCGATGATCCGCAAGACTTGTCAATCCAGGTCAGCCGCCTCCTGCGTTTCCCCGAACTAGCGCGCGCGTACGGCCAAGCCGGCCGGCAGCACGCCCTGGCCCACACCTGGGGCGAGACCTTCGACGGCCTGCTGGAGCAGTACCGCGCCGTCGTGCGGCGCCGCGCGCGTGTCACCCGCGCCGCCCGCCTGGCCCCGCGCGTTTTTTGACCCAGACACGCCACCGAAACCCCGCCCTCCAGCCCCTTGTCCAGCGTCTGAACACGCTGCGCTACTGATCGTCCGGCGGTTTATCCTCGCGCGGCTTGCCGACACCGCTGTGGCAGTTGGCGCAGTTGCCGCTCATGTCGCTGAGCGTGCGGATTTGCGGCGGCTGCCAGTTGCGGCCCTGCGGCGGCTCGACGTAGGGCTGCCAGGTCCGCAACAGCGCCACGATCTGCGCGACATCGGTCTCGGCCAGCTCGATCTTGAACGCGTGCATCTCCGTGCCCGGCCGGCCGTTCAGGATCACGTCCAACAAGTCCGTGTTCATCCGGCCGCCCACCGTCGGGCTGCCGCGCAGGTCCGGCGCCAGGCCGCCCTCGCCCCGCTGGCCGTGGCAGCGCGCGCAATGGGCCAGGAAGAGCGGATAACCCAGCGCCGGATCGCCCAGCGGCCAAACAGAGCGCAAATCCCACAACCCCTGGCGTGCGCCGGCCAGGTCGCCGCGCTTCAACTGTGTCTGGAGTTCGGCCAGGCGTTCCCAGCCGAGACCGGTGGCCGCCGCTGCCAGCGCGCGGTCCAAATGCATGGTCGCGCTGGCGCGGTCGCCGTGGTCCAGCGCGAAGACCGCGGCGTCCAGCAGGTCCGGCACAGCGTACTCCACCGTCACCGAGACGCCCTCACGCCAGGCCACAGCCAGAGCCACCAGGTCCTCCACCTGCTCCGGCGCGAGCACGGTGCCCCAGGTGGGCATGCGCCGGGAGGGCCGGCCATTGACGATGGCTTGCCGAAAGTAGGCTGCGCCCGCCAGGCGCAGGCGCTCGGGGTCATTCAAGCGGACGGCCGAGCCGCCCTGGCCGTCCGGCCCATGGCAGGCCGCGCAGTGTGTGGCGAAGATCAGGGCGCCCCGAGCCGGATCCGGGTCGTTGGCGATGAGCAGCGGCGCGTTCGGCTCCCAGCCGCGGATAAAGGCCACCAGGTGGCGGATGTCGGCGTGGGTAAACGGGCCGCCAAAGGTCTTGCCCCAAGCCGCCATGTTAGTCAAGGGGACGCCATTGAAGATGATAGAGAAGATCTGCTCATTCGGGGTGTGGTTGAGGAAGGCGCGCTCGTTCAGGGCGGGCGCCCGCTCCGTGCCTTCGCCGTGCAGGCCGTGACACTCGGCGCAGTTGGCGATGAACATCAGCGCGCCGCGTTCGGCCTCCGGGGCTTCGTCAGTGGCGGCGCTGACCGGGATCGCCCAGCCGCGCAGGTGGGCGATGACCTGGCGGATGTCGGCCTCGGCCAGCAGGCCGCCCAGGTCGGCGCTGTGCGCGGCCATGGTCGTGCCCGGCTTGCCGTAGCGGACGATGGCGAAGAGCACCTCGTCCGGCGTCTTGGCCAGCCAGGCCGGATCATTCAGGGCCGGGCCTTCGCCGCCCTCGCCGTTCGGCCCGTGGCAGGTCGCACACACGGCCCCGAAGAGCTGCGCCCCGCGCGCTTCGTCGGCGCTGAGAACGGCCGAGTCCGAGGCGGTCTGGCTCGGCTGAGCGCGCAGGTGCGCGATCACGCTGCGCACAGCCTCGTCGGTGAGCGGGCCGCCGAGATCCACGCTCCAGGCGGGCATCGCGCTGCCGGGCACGCCGGCGCGGATCAGGGCGAAGAGCGCGGCGTCCGGCGCCGTCGCCACCGAGTTCGGGCCGGCCAGAGCCGGGCCGAGGCCGCCCAGGGCCTCCGGGCCGTGGCAGACGGCGCAGTGTTCGCCGAAGAGCGCGGCGCCCTGCTGCACCTGGGCCGCGGCCAGGCGCAGGCGGGCCGCCTCCCGGCGGTTGGCCTCGTCCCTACCCAGCCCGGCCAGAGTCAGCGCCAGCAGCCCGGCCAGCGCCAGCGCCACCCAGGCATAGGCCCGCACGCCGGAGGCGTCGGCGGGCACGCCGGTGTCGGCGTTGGCCGTCATAGCTCCGTCACCTGCTCCGGCGCAAACGCCGCCCGCTGCTGCGGCTGCGTCGGAGACACCCAGACCGCGTCCGCGTCCAGCGTGATCGGCAGCCAATCCAGCGGGCGCGGCGCGGGGCCGCCGGTCACCTCGCCGACGGTGTTGAAGGTGGAGCCGTGGCACGGGCAGTGGAACCGGCCCTCGGCCGCCTGCCAGGGGACGGCGCAGCCCAAGTGGGTGCAGCGCTGCGAGAGCGCCAGCAGGCCCGCGTCCAGACGGACCACGAAGCAGCGCCCGGCCAGCACGCGTGTGACCGAACCGACCACGAAATCGGTCAGGCGGCCGGCATAGACCCGCCCGGCTTCGGGTGCGGGCGGCAGAGGCCGCAGGAAGGGCACCAGGATCGCTGTCGTCTGGGCGCACAACACCGTCCCGCCGCCGCCGGCCAGCAGCGTCAGGAACAGGCGGCGTGACAGCGAGCGGCGCGGGAGTGGGGGCAGGGTCATAGGCAGGTCCACCGCTCAGGCCGAGCGTTCAGAAGCTGTCCCAGGGGTTATAGCCATCCGGCATCTGCCAGGGCCAATACAACTCAAAGCCCGGGCCGCGAAACTGGAAACCGATCACCGTGACGACGGCGGCGGTCACCAGCAGGAGCGTAAACAACACCAGCAGCGCCTCGCGCCTCGTCGGCCGGACGCGCGCCACGCCCAGCGCCAGCAGCGGCGCGAGGGTGAATAACACGGTGGCGCCGCCTGGGATCAAGGCTTGCGCCACCCATTCCGGCGCCTGGCCGCGCAACAGCTCGCGCGGCGGGAAGGCGTTGCTCAGCACTACCAGGGCCGGCACACCCACCAGCGTGTACACGGCTGACAGCGCCGTGATCCAGGCGCCGCGCCGCGAACCAAACCAGACTCCGGCGTCCGTCTCGGCCGGGTCCAGGTACGGCACGGCCGCCACGAACAAACCAGCCAGCAGCGGCCCGGCGATGGCCATCACAAACGGGTGGCCGTGCTCCAGCATCTCCTGCAGCCCGACGAAATACCAGGGCGCTTTGCTGGGGTCGGGCGTCAGGTTGGGATTGGCCACCGCCTCCAGCGGCGCGTCCACGGCCAGGGAGAGCAGCAGCAGCCCCAGGCTCACGGCCAGAGTCAGCATCACCTCGATGACGGCCACGACCGGGAAAGCCAGGACCGTGTCGCGCGGGATCTTGGGCACCGCCAGGCCGCCGTCTTTGCGCACGCGCCAGAAGTGGACGGACGTGAGCAGGGCCAGAGCCAGCGGAATCACCATGACGTGCAGTGCGTAGAAGCGCAGCAACGCCGCCTGGCCCACCTCCGGACCGCCCAGCAGATAGGCCTGCAGGTCCGCGCCGATTCCGGGGAGATGGCTGGCCAGGCTGGTCCCCACCGTTACGGCCCAGAAGGCGAGTTGATCCCACGGCAGCAGATAGCCGGTGAAGGAGCCGGCCAGCGTGAGCGCCAGCAGCCCAACGCCGACCACCCAGTTGAATTCGCGCGGCGGCTTGTAGGCGCCGGTATAGAACACGCGCGCCAGGTGCAGGACCGCCGTCAGCACCATCAGGTGCGCGCCCCAGCGGTGCAAGTTGCGCAGCAATTGCCCGTAGGGCACGGCCGTCTGCAGACTCAGGATGTCCGGATAGGCGCGCTCCACCGTGGGCGCGTACCAGAACATCAACAGCGCGCCGGTGACCACCAGCGACGCAAAGGCGATGGCCGTGACCAGGCCCAGGCCGAACGTGTACGTGGCGCGCAGGCTGGCCCGGTTAATCTTGACCGGATGCAGATGAAAGAAGACGTTGGTGGTCATCACCAACGCCCGGTCGCGGGCGTTATCCGGCCAGCCGTGCCGAAAGAACGACCGCCAGACGCGCGAACGCGTGAGCCAATCAATCAGGGAAGTCATATTATCCAACGCCGGATCGCCATGCTCATCTTAGACAGCTGACCCGCCAACCCGGCGGGCAGGCGTCCTCAATTGGGGGTGACAACCGTCAAATTAACCGGCCTTAACCCGGCGTCGCGTTGGACGATTAAGCAATGTTGCCACTGGCTTGAAAGCGCTTTGACGCGGGCGTGTCACAAATAAGCATCCACGCATTTAACAAGAGGAGAAGATAATGTCGTCGAAGCCAAGCCTATTCGTGCGCCTGGGCGCCGCCGTCGTCCTGAGCGCCGTGCTGCTGGCCGCCTGCGCGCCAGCCGCCACGCCCACAGCCGCCCCGGCGGCCACCGAGGCGATGACCGACTGGAACACCGCCAAGTCCGCGGCCGAAGGCGGCGGGATGGACGCCCTGATCGCGGCCGCCCAGGCCGAGGGTGAGCTGAACGTCATCACGCTGCCGCGCGATTGGTGCAATTACGGCGTGATGATGGACACCTTCAGCCAGAAGTACGGCCTCAAGGTGAACTCCCTCAATCCGGACGGCGGCTCCGCCGACGAGATCGAAGCCATCAAAGCCAACAAGGAGAACAAAGGCCCGCAGGCCCCGGACGTCATCGACGTCGGCCCGGCCTACGGCCCGCTGGCCAAGAGCGAAGGCCTGGTGGCGCCCTACAAAGTGGCGACCTGGGACACCATCGTCGGGGACAAGGACCCGGAGGGTTACTACTCCATCGACTACAGCGGCGTGATGGTCTTCGAGGTCAACACCGACATCGTCAAGAATGTCCCGCAAGACTGGCCCGACCTGCTGAAGCCCGAATACAAGGGCCAGGTGGCCCTGGCCGGCGACCCGCGCGCCTCCAACCAGGCCGCGCAGTCCGTGTACGCCGCGGCCCTGGCCAACGGCGGCTCGCTGGACAACGTCCAGCCCGGCCTGGAGTTCTTCAAGGAACTGAACGCCGCCGGCAATCTGCTGCCCCTGATCGCGGGCACCGGCACCATCGCCAAGGGCGAGACCCCGATCACGTTCCAGTGGAATTACCTGGCCCTGGCCAACATCGACGGCTTCAACGGCAACCCCAAGGTCGAGGTCGTCTATCCCAAGTCGGTCAACTGGGGCGGCTACTACCTGCAGGGCATCAGCGCCTACGCCCCGCACCCGGCGGCGGCCCGCCTGTGGCAGGAGTTCCTGTACTCGGATGAGGGCCATCTGATCTGGATGGCCGGCTACTGCACCCCGGCGCGCATGGCCGACATGATCGCGCGCGGCGTCGTCCCGGCCGATCTGCAGGCGAAGCTGCCCGCGCCGGAACTGATCGCCAACTCGGTCGTGCCCAACGGCGACCAGCTCTCCGCCGCCCGCGCCGCGATCAAGGAACAGTGGGACAGCGTCGTCGGCGTCGATATCAAGTAAGCGCAGCGTCTCTGTCAACGCTCGCAGCGCCGAGGCCTTGGTCGCCGCTGACCAGGGCCTCGGCCTGTCCGTCTGCTCCGCCACGGAGGGAACCGCCGCATGACCCAACTGGCGCAATCGCGATCGCTGCCGCGGACCAGCCCGGCCGCCCTCCCCTGGTCCTGGGATTGGCTCGGCCTGGTCCCGTTCCTGGCGTTCATCACGGCTTTCCTGCTGCTGCCCTCAGTGACCCTCTTCGCCGGCGCCTTCCAGGACAGCACCGGGGGTTTCACACTGGCTAATCTGCTGGCCTTGAACACTCCGCAGATCATCAAGGCCTACACGCTCAGTCTGCAGGTCAGCCTGGTGACCTCGCTGGTCGGCGGCGTCTTCGGGTTCATGGTCGCGTACGCCATCACCGTCGGCGGCGCGCCCGGCTGGGTGCGCTCGGCGCTGCTGACCTTCTCCGGCCTGGCCGCCAACTTCGGCGGCGTGCCGCTGGCCTTCGCCTTCATCGCCACCGTCGGGCGCACCGGCTTTATCACGGCGCTGCTCCGCAACGTGGGCCTGGACCCGTATGCGTACGGCTTCAACCTGTACGGCTTCACCGGGCTGACGCTGACGTACACCTACTTCCAGTTCCCGCTGATGGTCCTGACCATCACCCCGGCGTTGGAGGGGCTGAAGCGCGAGTGGCGCGAAGCCTCCGAGAACCTGGGGGCCAGCCCCTGGCAATACTGGTGGCACGTCGCCCTGCCGATTTTGTGGCCGTCGATCCTGGGGACGATGATCCTGCTGTTCGGCAGCGCCTTTGGCGCCTTCGCCACTGCGCAGGCCCTGACGGGCGGCCAATTCCTGCTGGTGACCATCCTCATCGGCCAGCAGATCCGCGGCGACGTGCTCGGCAACGCCAACCTGGGCTATGCCCTGGCGCTCGGCATGGTGGTGGTGATGGCGGTGTCGATCGCCGGCTACACGGTGCTGCAGCGCCGGACGACGAGGTGGCTGCGATGACGGTCAAACGCGCTTCGCTGTGGACCTGGCTGTGGGTGGCGCTCGGCGCCCTGTACTTTTTTGTGCCGCTGTACGGCACGCTGGATTTCTCCCTGCGCATGGAGCGCGGCCGGCTCAGCCTGCTGGCCTATCAGACCGTCTTCGCCGATCCGAAGTTCCTGAGCAGCTTCGCGTTCTCGGCGCAGCTGGCCCTGATCACGATCGTGGCCAGCGTGACCCTGTTTGTCCCCACCGTGTACTGGCTGCATCTGCGCCTGCCGCGCCTGCGGCCGGTGGTGGAGCTGATCACGCTCCTGCCCTTTATCGTGCCGACGATCGTGCTGGTCTTCGGGCTGATCCGCACCTTCAGCCGCCGGCCGTTCCTGCTCACTAGCACCACCTGGGGCACCGACCTGCTGTTGGTGGCCGGCTACGTCATCCTGTCGATGCCGTACATGTACCGGGCCGTGGACGTGGGCCTGCGCTCGATCGACGTGCACACGCTGACGGAGGCCGCCCTCAGCCTGGGCGCCACCTGGCCGGACGTCATCCTGCGCGTCATCGTGCCCAACCTGCGCGTGGCCCTGCTGAGCGGGTCGCTGATTACGTTCGCCACCGTCATCGGGGAACTGATCCTGGCGGACTTCCTGGTCCGGCCGGCGCTCGGCCCGTACATGGTCCAGATCGGACAATCGCGCGCCTACGAGCCGGCCGCGCTCGGCATCCTGAGTTTTGCGATCACCTGGGCGGCCATGGGCCTGATCCAGTTCTTCGCCCGCGGCGACGCCGGCCGGCAGCTCACGCTCCGCTGAAGACGGCCGGCCAGACCGGAGGAGATCACGATGGCATTCTTGGAACTCAGCAGCCTGCGCAAGCAGTTTGGCAGCCAGACGGCCGTGGAGAGCTTCGACCTGGAGGCCGAGCGCGGCGAGTTCGTGTCCTTCCTGGGGCCCAGCGGCTGCGGCAAGACCACGGTCCTGCGCATGATCGCCGGCTTTGAGACGCCCACCAGCGGCGTCATCCGCGTCCAGGGCCGCGACCTCACGCGCACTCCGCCCAACCGGCGCAACATCGGCATGGTCTTCCAGTCTTACGCGCTCTTCCCCAACATGACCGTCGCCGAGAACATCGGCTTCGGGCTGCGCGTGGCGGGCAAACCCAAACCGGTCATCGCCGAGCGCGTGGAGCAGATGCTGGCGCTGATCCGCATGCCGGACCTGGGCAGCCGCTACCCGTATCAGCTCTCGGGCGGCCAGCAGCAGCGCGTGGCGCTGGCGCGGGCCTTGGCCTTTCGGCCGGAGTTGCTGCTGCTAGACGAGCCGCTCTCGGCCCTGGACGCCAAGGTGCGGGCCGAGGTGCGCGACGAGATCCGGCGCATCCAGCGCGAGCTGGCCATCACCACTGTCTTCGTCACCCATGACCAGGAGGAGGCCATGTCCATCTCCGACCGGGTGGTGGTGATGAGCAAGGGCCAGATCGAGCAGTCCGCTCCGCCCTTCGAAGTCTACAACTATCCGCGCACGGCCTTTGTGGCCTCCTTTGTGGGCACGCTCAACCAGCTGGCCTGCACGGTGCTGGACGCCGGCGCCGGCAAGGTCCGCCACAACGGCCAGGTCTTCACCGCGCCGCAGCCGCTGGCGCACGGCGACGGCGCCAGCGTGATCCTGATGCTGCGGCCGGAGGAGCTGCGGCTGGGTGAAACCGGCGGCGAGAACCAACTGCCCGGCGTGGTCCGGTCGGTGAGCTTCCTGGGCGCAATTGTGCGCGTGCGGCTCCACTACGGCGAGACGCCCATCACGCTGGACCTGTTCAACGAGCGCCAGCTCAAACTGCCCGAGGTCGGCCAGGCTTACACCGTCTCCTTCCCGCCGCACGCCTGCTGGGTGATGACGCCCAACGGCGCGCACCCGGCGCCGGCCCACGCCTAGCCGCAGCGCCTACTGGGACTCACTGGAAATGGACACTTCTCTGATGTCGTGGAAAGACAAAGCGCTGTTCACGCCCGGCCCGCTGACCACCAGCCGCACCGTGAAGCAGGCCATGCTGCGCGATCTGGGGTCACGCGATGCCGAGTTCATCGGGGTCGTGCGCGATATCCGGCGCCGGCTGGTGGCGCTCTCCGGCGCCGACGAGGCGGCCTGCACCGCCGTGCTGATGCAGGGCAGCGGCACCTTCGCCCTGGAAGCGGTCATCGGCTCGGTGATCCCGGCCGACGGCAGACTGCTGGTGATCGTCAACGGCGCCTACGGCCGGCGTCTGGTGCAGATCGCCGCAGTCCTGCGGATCGCGCACACCGTCCTGACCTTCCCGGAGAACACCCCCGCCGATCCAGACGCCGTCGCCGCCGCGCTGGCCGCCGATCCGGATGTGACGCATGTGGCCTTGGTGCACTGCGAGACGACCACGGGCCTCCTCAACCCGGTGACGACCATCAGCCAGATAGTGGCGCAGGCCCGGCGCAGCTTCATCGTGGACGCCATGAGCAGCTTCGGCGGGGTGCCGCTCAACCTGGCTGAGAGCGAGATCGACTTCCTGGTCACGTCGTCCAACAAATGCGTTGAGGGCGTGCCGGGCTTTGGCATCGTCCTGGCCCGCCGCACGGCGCTGGTCATGGCCGAGGGCCGCGCCCGCAGCCTGAGCCTGGACCTGGTGGCGCAATGGCGCGGCCTGGAGGCCGACGGCCAGTTCCGGTTCACGCCGCCCACCCATGCCCTGCTGGCCTTCGACCAGGCGCTGCGGGAACTGCAGGGCGAGGGCGGCGTGCCCGCGCGCGCCGCGCGCTATCGGCGCAACTATGAAACGCTGGTGACCGGCATGCGCGCGCTAGGCTTCCGCGAGTACCTGGCGCCCGAACACCAGGGGCCCATCATCACGTCTTTCCACTATCCGGCCCAGCCGGAGTTTCAATTCGAGGCCTTCTACACGCGGCTGAGCGAGAAAGGCCACGTCATCTATCCCGGCAAGCTCAGCCAGGCCGATTGCTTCCGCATCGGCAGCATCGGGCGGCTGGGCGGCGCCGACGTGCGCGCCCTGCTGGCGGCCATCCGCGAGACCCTGACCGAGATGGGCCTGCCGGTGCCGCTGGCATGACCCGCCCCTTTGCCTGAGAGGTCACCATGGAGTTCTTCTTCCGGCGTGCTTATCGCGGTCCGCTGCAAGCCGTCATCTTCGACTGGGCCGGCACCACCGTGGACTACGGCTGCTTCTCGCCAGCGGCCGTCTTCATCAACGTCTTTAAGAATCACGGGATCGCCCTCACCATCGACCAGGCGCGCGGCCCAATGGGGCTGATGAAGCGCGACCATCTCCGCGCCCTGGCCGCCCTGCCGGCCGTCGCCGCCCAGTGGCAGGCCGGGCACGGCCGCCCGTGGACCGAGGCCGATATCGACGCCATGTTCGCCGAGTTCGTGCCGCTGCAGGTGGCCTGCCTGGCCGAGTTCGCCGAGCCGATCCCGGGCGTGCCCGAGGCCGTGGCCGAACTGCGCCGGCGCGGGCTGAAGATCGGCTCCACGACGGGCTACACGCGCGAGATGATGGCCGTGCTCGTGCCGGAAGCCGCGCGGCGCGGCTATGCCCCGGATGCATGGGTGTGCTCGACGGACGTGCCGGCCGGCCGCCCGGCGCCGTGGATGGCGTTTGCGAACGCCCAGCGCCTGAACGTCTACCCGCTGGAGGCGATCGTCAAGATCGGGGACACGGTGCCGGACATCGAGGAGGGCTTGAACGCCGGGATGTGGACAATCGGCGTGGCGCTGACCGGCAACGAACTGGGGCTGACCGAAGTTGAGGCGGCCGCGCTGAGCGAGGCTGAGCGCCAGCGGCGGCTGGCGCCCGTGTACGAGCGCTTCTACCGTGCCGGCGCCCACTTTGTGGTGGAGGCCGTGCCGGACTGCCCGCCAGTCCTGGACGAGATCGCGGCCCGGCTGGCGCGCGGCGAACGGCCGTAGCCGTCAGTACTTCGCCGCCTCGGCCTCAAACGCTTTCAACTCGTCCAGCTGGCCGCGGATCCGCTGGACCAGCGCCGGCACCTGCTCGGCCGCGCCCTTGGCGCCCAGCGCCTGCAGCCGCACCAATTCGCCCAGGATGGCGTTGAGCTCGTTGGCCACTGTCCGCACCTGCGTCTCGACGCGGTCCAGCAGGGTCTCCACCGCCTTGAGCGCGCGGATGCGCTCGTCCACGGCGGCCAGCACTTCCTGCTTGGCCTGCTTCTCCTTGGGGTCGGTGGTGCCTTCCACCCCCAGCACCGCCAGGGCGCGCTCGCCGTCCAGGTCGCTGTTGACCTTGGTCACTTTGACGTAGTTCTCGGGCCCGGTCATGCGCTGGCAGACGACATAGACCTCTTCGGTCAGGGCCTCGACGGCGTCGTGCACCGGGGCGCAGGCGGCCTGGGTGCGGCTGTCGGCGGAGGCCAGCGTGTTGAACAGCCGCGACTGGGCGCGCGAGACATCGTCGAACAGGCGCTGGAAACGCGGCGAGAGCGTGGCCGCCCGGGCTTCGCGGCGGATGGCCACGCGCAGCGCCGGGTCACGCGCCGTCAGCAGGAACATCACCAGCCACAGGACCAGCCCGAGCGGGAACAGCCACCAGGCCGCGCACAGGCCGGCCGCCGCCGACAGGGCCAGCATCGCCAGGTTAAGCGGGTTGAGAAAGGCGATCAGGTAAGGTGAGCGCATAGGCGCCTAAGACCCCCGTCCATCTCAGCGCGATGGACACTCGTCGGCCGAGGCCGGTTTGTGCAAAACGATGCCCGTCCAGCTTGTCCCGGTGGACGGAGACCTAGAAGAACGTCGCGATCTCGCCGTAGATCTTCTGGATGTTTTCGGGGCGGCTGGTGTACGTGCGCGCCCCGGTGGACTCGGCGATCTGCTTCAGGACCTCGGGGTCGGCGTCGTCGCCAAAGGCAATGGTGAAGACCTTGATCGACGCCCCGCCTTCCTGGCTCTGGCCGATCTGGGCCAGCAGCTCACCCAACTCCAGGCTGGAGGCCGTGTCCTGGCCGTCGCTGAGCACGACGATGGCGCGGATGTGCTTGGGGTCGCCGTTGGCCTGCAGATCGGCGTAGGCCTGGGCGATCGCGTCGTACAGGGCCGTGCCGCCGCCCTCGATGATCCCGGAGACGCGCCGCGTGACGTCGGCGCGGCTTTCGGCCAGCGGCTCCAGCGGGCCCATCGAACTGACCGAGTCATTGAAGAGCAGCACCTGCAGCCGGTCGCGGTCGTCCAGCAGGCCGACGAACTGGCCCAGGCTGGTGCGGGCGGCCGCGATCTTATCGCCCTGCATGGAGCCGGAGACGTCCACCACAGCCAGGATGTCGACGGGTTTTTTGGCCGCGCGCCACAACTCGCTGGCGGCGCGCAAGACTTCCAGGGAGGGTGTGGCCAGCTCGGTCTTGGGCTGGGCCGTGTCCACGCCGTGCTGAGCGTCCAGCGGCGACGTGAAGGCGATGGCGGGGTCGGCCGGCCGGAAGCCGTATTCCAGAGCCAGCGTCTGCTGGGGTTTGTCCAGCAAGAAATCCTCAAACAACTGCGCCGCCTGCTTCTGCTCGGGCGTCACCCACGGCGCGTTGAGCACGAGGTACGGGTGGTTGGCCGTGAAAGTGCCCTCGGCCGGATAGATGGCCACCACCGGCAGCTGCTGGCTCTGCCCGGACAAGCGCTTGGCCTCCTGCGCCACCACCAGGTTTTCGTAGAGCACGGCCGCGCTCAGGTAGGACGGCCCGCGCTCGAACATGCGCTCGCCGAAGAAGCCCGTGCTCGTGCCGTAGTGGATGATGCTGGCCTGCACTCCCTGCAGAAGCGTCGTCACCGCCGCGCTCTGCAGATCGGCCGTGGTCAGGTCGCGCTGCTTGCCAGCGCCGGCGTACGCCTGAGCCAACACCGCCGCCAAGCCGCTGTTGCTGAATTCCGGGTGCGTGTGGCCGAACTTGAAGGCGCCCCATTCCGGGTAACCGTACTGCGCCCAGCCCTCGTCCGAGATCGCCAGTTGGGCGAGGTCGGCCCAGCCGATCGCCTTGGCCGGCCAGCCCAGGGCTTCGGCCATCGGCTGCCACATCGCCACCACCACCGGGCTCAGCACCAGGTTCTTGGGTGAGCCGCTCACCAGGTCGTCGGCGTGGGTGCGGCGCCACTCGGCATTGGCCACGGGCACGTACAACGACGAAGCCGGGCTCCAGACCGTCGGCTTGATCTGCTCGTTCAGGATCGCCTCGACCGATTCGATCGAGCCCATCGGCGTGATCTCCACCTGGATCACCTCGCCGCTCTCCAGCTTGAGCTGGGAGTCATTGAACTGCTGGGTGAGCGGCTCCAGCCACTCGCGCTTCTCCGAGCCGTACACGATACTGACAGTGACCGTCGGCGCCGTGAGCTCCTGGACGACGTTGCAGGCCGACAGCAGCAGCGCCAGGGTGGTCAGGACGGCGAAGACCGGGTAAAGCCTGGGCTTCATCTGGGCAACTCCTTGGGAAGGCGTGAACGCTGACCGGGCGGCGGGGCCGCGCGTCAGCGATTGATGGTGCGCGACCACAGGTCGAGCAGGGTATTGAGCACGTTGCCGGCGGGCACTTCCACCTCCGGCGGCAGGTCGGCGCGGAACCCGTTGGTGGCGAACTGGCTGAGCGGACTGCCGGGCATGGTCAGCGACACGGCCGGGTTTACGGGCCGGAAGCCATGCTTGAGCAGCGCCAGCTCCTGGACCGGCTGAGCCGTGAGGTAGTCTAGAAAGGCCTGCCCGGCCCGGGTCTTCTCGGCCGTCACCCACGGCGTCGCCGGCGTGGCCTTGAGCGCGCAGAAGGGATGATCGCTGACCACCGTCGCCGGCGGATAGTAGATCCGCAATTCGCCGTAGCGGCCGACCGCGTTCTCGGCCTGCTCGATGGCCGTGGCCTCATAGACGGCGACGAAGTCGTAACGACTCGGGCCGATCGTGATCATGTCCTGCATCAGCGGGCCGGTGCTCTGCGCGAATGGCGCGACGGCGCTGGTCTGGAACTCGCTGAACCATTGCTGGTAGTCGCGGTCGCTGAGCAGGTCCTGGCCGGTCAGCCCGCTGGTCTTGCCGAAGTAGTTGTACGTCATCAACAGGATAGCCATGAAGCCGCTGTTGGATTTCAGCGGGTCGGTCTGGCCGTACTTCACGAAGCCCCATTCTGGATGCCCCAGCGCTTCCCACCCTTGCGCGCTGACCAGCGCGGCGTGGATGCGCTGCCACATCTGGCCATTGGGGTTGTCACCCCACATGACCTCGGCCCGCTCCTTCCAGGCGGCGATGACCAGCGGCGTGCGCACCACGGGCCGGCAGACGGCGCTGTCGGCCGTGCTGATCACGGCTGTTCCGAACTTGCTGGCTGAGAGGTCTTCCAGGATCGCCAGCTGCAAGGAGCTGGCCGGGCTGATCAGGTCCGGCTGGGCCTCGCCATTGATGACGGCCAGGACGATCTCGCGCGAGCCGAGCTTCTCCAGCTCGATCTGCAGCGGCCGGCCGTCCACCGTCAGGCCGTCCTGCTGCATGCGCGCGATGACCTCCTCCAGCCAGGCTTCCTTCTCGGTGGAGTAAAGGAGCTTGAGCACGATCGGGGCCGGCGGCGGGAGAACCAGCTCGCGCAGCGGCGCATAGGCGAGCCAGCCGTTGGCCCGGAAGGCCGGCATAATCAGCGCGGCCGCAAAGACGCCGGCGCTGAGCAGTGAATAAACACCGACGATGACCCAGTTCAGGATACGCATACCCCTCCGGCTTGGCGAAGTTCAGGACTCATTGTAGACCGGGAGGGGTTAAGCAAATTTGATCTGGCCCACGCCGGGCTGACGTTAGCGCGCCGCGTGACAGCCGCGCTCGTCAGGCCCTTTGGCATCGGCGCGCGGCCCGCACTGGGCCGAGCCGCCAACGCCCGCTGGTGAAGGCCTGACCAGGAACTCAGCACGGCGGCCGAAACCGGGATCAATCCCGGTCAGATAAACCGCCGACGCCACGCCGGCTCAAGACGCAGCCACGCGTCCGGTTGGAGGGCCGTCGCTTGGGGGTGAGCGGCAGGGCCAGCCAACACGTGACAATCGGCACTAGTTCTTTCCTGCCAAAACCCACCATAATAAGATCTAACGCCGCCTGGCAGTGGACAAAGGTAGACAGTGCACCCGGACCACCGTTATCGTCCGGGCGAATGCATCTGGAGGCGGCTCGGCCCAACCCATCCAACTAAGGACCGGCCCATGCGGCGCTGTGTCTGAACGACGGCGCCGGCCACTACGCTGCATGTCCACCCCCGCCGCAGCCCCAACCCAACTGGAAAAGAAAACCGGTCGCGCCTGGAGCTCACTCGGCTTCGGCGTCCTGGTGCCCAGCCTGGCCGTGCTGGCAGCCCTGACTGTCGGAGCGGGCCTGCTGCTGGTGCTGGGCGTGAACCCGCTCACGGCCTACGCGTCCCTGTTCGCCGGGGCGCTCGGCAACACCTCCGGGCTGACCCAATCAGCCGTCAAAGCGACGCCGCTGCTGCTGGTGGGCCTCGGCATCGTCATCGCCTTTCGCGCCAACGTCATCAACATCGGCGCGGAGGGCCAGCTCATGGTCGGCGCGCTGGCGGCCACCTGGTTCGCGCTGGCGTTCCGCACCTGGCCCAGCGTCCTGCTGATCCCGGCCACGCTCACGCTGAGCTTCGCGGCCGGGGCCGCCTGGGGTTTCATCCCCGGCGCGCTCAAGGCCCGGCTGCGCGTGAACGAAATCCTGAGCACCGTGATGCTGAACGCCATCGCCCAGCAGCTCATGAACTACCTGCTGCGCGAGGTCCTGATCGATCCGGCCGAGGTCCTGGCCGGCACCTTCATTGCCCAGTCGGAACGGCTGCCGGCCTCGTCCTGGCTGGCGCGCCTGATCCCCCAGACCCAGCTGCACGCCGGCGCGGTGCTGGCCGTGGTCCTGGCCGTGGCCGTGTACGTCTTCCTGTGGCGCACCACCATCGGCTACCGCATCCGCGCCGTCGGGCTCAACCCGGACGCCTCGCGCTACGCGGGCATCCCGGTGCCGCGCTACCAGGCGCTGGCGCTGACCCTGGCCGGCGGCTTCGCGGGCCTGGCCGGCGGCGTCGAGATCCTGGGCGTGCATCACCGCCTGCTGGAGGGCATCTCCGGCGGCTACGGCTTCACGGGCATCGTGGCGGCGCTGTTCGGCAAACTGCATCCGCTCGGCCTGGTCCCGGCCTCGTTCCTGTTCGGCAGCCTGCTGGTGGGCGCGGACAAGATGCAGCGGGCCGTGCAGGTGCCGTCGGCCCTGATCGACACGCTCCTGGGCGTGGTGGTGCTGTTCGTGGTCGGCTCGGACTGGTGGGTGCGCCACCGGGCGGCGCGCGCGCGCGCGCCCGAGCCGGAGCCCCAGACAGGGGAGGCGGCCGCGCATGGATGACTTCCTGTCTCTGCCCGTGCTCGTCGGCATTGCCTTCTCTGGCATCCGCCTGGCCACGCCGTACCTGTATGCCGCCATCGGCGAGACCTTCGCCCAGCGCTCGGGCGTCGTCAACCTGGGCGTGGACGGCATCATGCTCGTGGGCGCCTACGCCGCCTTCTACACGGCGCTCAACACCGGCCAGCTCTGGCTGGGCCTGGTCGTGGGGGCCGCCGTCGGCCTGATCCTGGGCGTGCTCATGGCGTTTGTCAGCGTCACGCTCCAAGCCGAGCAGGGCATCAGCGGCATCGGCTTATACCTGTTCGGGCTGGGTCTCTCCAGCCTGCTCTTCAAGACCACCATCGGCACAGTCAAGACCATCGTCGGCTTCCAGCCCGTGAACATCCCGCTGCTGAGCGACATCCCGGTGCTGGGCGAGATCCTGTTCCGTCACAACGGCCTGGTGTATGGCGCGTTCCTGCTCGTGCCGCTGAGCTGGTGGGTGCTGGAGAAAACCACCTGGGGCCTCAAGATCCGGGCAGTCGGCCAGCACCCGGCCGCCGCCGACTCGCTCGGCGTCAGCGTCAACCAGGTGCGCTATGCCTGTGTCAGCCTGGGCGGCTTGCTGGCCGGCATCGCCGGGGCGTCCCTGTCCATCGCCCTGACCAACCTCTTTCAGGAGAACCTGACCAGCGGCCAGGGCTTCATCGCCGTGGCGCTGGTGTACTTCGGCGGCTGGAGCCCGGTGGGCGTGCTCGGCGGCGCGCTGCTGTTCAGCTTCGTCAACGCGCTGCAGTTGTGGATGCAGGTCCTGGGCGTGGATATCGCCGCCGACCTGGCCGTGATGCTGCCCTATCTGTTGACGATCGCGGCGCTGGCCCTGGCCTCCAACCGGGTGCGCCAGCCGGCCGCTCTGAACAAGCCCTTCGAACGCGGCGAGGGTTGAATTGCCAGCGCCAACGCCGGGCCGCGCTTCACCGCGGCCAGCGCAAAGGAGGTGAGGCCGACTCGAATCGCTCTGGTTTGGCCCTAACGCGGCCGCCCCCGCGGCGCCTATTTCCGATTTCTGTTTGGGAGGACCTGAAGCGTGAACACCCGACGTCTCTTGCCCACTGTTTTGCTCGTCCTGGCCGTCCTGGCGTCCGCCTGCGCCACGGCCACGCCCACGGCCGCGCCGAGCGCGCCGTTCCGGATCGCCGTCGTCATGCCCAGCGCCACCACCGACGCCGCCTTTAGCCAGTCGATGTGGACCGCCCTGCAGGCCGTGCAGGCCGAAATGGGCGGCGAAAGCGCCGTGGAGCTGGCGTACTCCGAAGGCATGTTCAACGTCCCGGATGCGGCCGCCGCCATCCGGGACTATGCGACCCAGGGCTTTGACCTGGTGATCGCGCACGGCTCGCAGTATGGGGCCTCCGTCCAGGAGATCGCCCCGGACTTCCCTGAGACCAGCTTCGCCTGGGGCACCAACGTGGACACGTTCGGCCTGCCCAACGTGTTCGCCTACACGGCCGCCGCCGAAGAGGGCGGCTACGTCAACGGCGTCATCGCCGCCAAGCTCACCCAGAGCAAGATCATCGGCGTCACCGGGCCGGTGGAAGTGGGCGACGCCAAGACCTACATCCAGGGCTTCACGGCCGGCGTGGCCGCCACCGACCCGAGCATCCAGGTCAACGCCACCTGGACCGGCTCGTTCTCGGATGTGGCCCTGATGACCGAGGCCGCCAAGACCCACATCGCCGCCGGCGCCGACATCCTCACCGGCTCGTCGCAGTCGGTGGTCGGCTCCATCGGCGCCGCCAAGGACAACGGCGGCGTGCTGTGGTTCGGCACCCAGGCCGACCAGGCGTCGCTGGCGCCGGAACTGGTGGTGGCCAGCCAGGTCTATGACTGGACCGGCATCCTCAAGGACATCATCGCCAAGCACAAGGCCGGCACGCTGGGCGGCGAAGCCTTCACGCTGCACCTGGCCAACGGCGGCCTGAAGATCGCCTACAGCGCCAGCTACAGCCTGTCCGCCGACGCCAAGGCGGCGGCCGATGCCGCCATCGCCGGCATCCAGGGCGGCAGCATCAAGCCCATCCCGTAACCCTGACGGACGGCCTCTCCCGCCTCGCGGAGGCGGGAGAGGCGCGCCTCCCATGGCCACCGCCTCCCCCCTCCAACAGCGCGTCGGGCGCGTCGAGATGCGCGGCATTGTCAAGCGCTTCCCGGGCGTGCTGGCGAATGCCGGCGTGGCGTTCGACATCAACGCCGGCGAGGTGCACGCCCTGCTCGGCGAGAACGGCGCCGGCAAGAGCACGCTGATGCGCCAGCTCTACGGCCTGTACCAGCCGGACGAGGGCGCCATCCTGGTGGACGGCCGCCCGCACACGTTCCGGTCCCCGGCCGACGCCATCCGGGCCGGCATCGGCATGGTCCACCAGCACTTCATGCTGGTGCCCACGCTGACGGTGACCGAGAACGTGGCCCTCGGCCTGCCCTCGTCGCGCGCGCCGCAGCTGGATCTGGACAAAGTCGCCGCGCGCCTGCGCACGCTGACCAGCGCCTACGGCCTGAAGGTGGACCCGAATGCCTACGTCTGGCAGCTGGCCGTCGGCGAGCAGCAGCGCGTGGAGATCCTGAAAGCCCTCTATCGCGGGGCCAGCGTGCTCATCCTGGACGAGCCGACCGCCGTGCTCACGCCCCAGGAGGTGGACGACCTCTTCCACACCCTGCGGCGCATGACGGCCGAAGGCCACGCCCTGGTGTTCATTTCGCACAAACTGCACGAGGTGCTGGCCATCAGCCAGCGCGTCACCGTCCTGCGCGACGGCCGCGTGGTGGGCGAGCGCGCCACCAGCACGGTCACGCGCAACGAGCTGGCCCAGCTCATGGTGGGGCGCGAGGTCAAGCCGCTGCAGGCCCAGCCCAGGCCGGCCGGCGCGGTGCGCCTCCAGGTGGACGAGCTGCGCGCCCAGGGCGACCGCGGCGACGAAGTCCTGCGCGGCGTGAGTCTGGCGGTGCGCGCCGGCGAGATCGTCGGGCTGGCGGGCGTGTCCGGCAACGGGCAGCGCGAGCTGGCTGAGTGTCTGGCCGGGCTGCGCAAAGTGACCGGCGGCCAGGTGTTCCTGGAAGGCCAGCGCATGACCGACGCCTCCCCGCGCCAGCGGCTGGCGGCCGGCCAGGCCTTTATCCCGGAAGAGCGGATGCGCGACGGCGCCATCCGCGAATTCAGCGTCCGCGACAACGTCTTCCTGCACGACCACACCGCGCCGGCCTTCACCCGCGGCGTGTTCCTGGACCTGGGCGCCATGGACGCGCACGCCCGCGCCCTGGTGGCGCGCTTCAACGTCAAGACGCCGTCGCTGGAGACGCCGCTCAAGAATTTGTCCGGCGGCAACATCCAGAAGCTCATCCTGGCGCGCGAGTTGGCGCGCCAGCCAAAGATTCTGATCGCGGCCCAGCCCACGCGCGGCGTGGACATCGGCGCCACCGACTACATTCACCAGCGCCTGCTCGAACAGCGCGCCGCCGGCACAGCCATCCTGCTGATCTCCGAAGACCTGGACGAGATCCAGTCGCTGTCTGACCGCATCGCCGTGATGTACGAAGGCCAGATCATGGGCATCGTCGGGCGCGGCCAGGCCACGCCGGAGGCCCTGGGCCTGCTCATGGCCGGCGTGGCCCCGGAAACGCCGCCGGCCCAACCCGCGGCCTGAACGCGCTGAGCGCTCAGAACCGACCCCATCCGCGCAACAAAAAAGCCGCCGCCCGGACCCTCAAGGTCTGAGCGGCGGCTCGCTTTTCTCGGGTCAGGTCAGCGCGGCGTCTGCGCGCGCAGATAGTCCAGCACGTCGATGGCCTGCGGCTGCGCCAGGGCGTGCGCGGCCACCTCCCGGCAGGCCGGCAGCGTCCACTGGCGGATGGCGGTCTTGACCGACGGGATCGAAGCCGGCGCCATGCTGAACTCGTCCAGCCCCAGGCCGAGCAGCACCGGCACGGCCATGACGTCGCCGGCCAGCTCGCCGCACAGGCCCACCCACTTGCCGTGCGCGTGCGCGGCGTCGATGGTGAGCTTGATCAGGCGCAAGACGGCCGGGTGGTAGGGCGTGGCCAGCTTGGTGACGCGCTCGTTGGTGCGGTCCACAGCCAGCGCGTACTGGGTCAGGTCGTTGGTGCCGATGCTGAAGAAGTCCACGTGCTGGGCCAGGTGGTCGGCCAGCAGGGCGGCCGAGGGCACTTCCACCATGATGCCGAACTGGAGCTTCTCCGGCAGGGCCTGGCCTTCGGCGCGCAGGCCGGCCTGGGCCTGCTCCAGAATCTCGCGGGCGCGCACGATTTCGCCCAGGCTCGAGACCATCGGCAGCATGATGCGCAGATCGGCGCCGCTCTGGGCGCCGGCGGCCAGCAGCGCGCGCAGCTGCCCTTCCAGCACATCCGGGCGCTCGCGGATCATACGGATCGCGCGCCAGCCCAGGAACGGATTGGGCTCCTGCTGCAGGCCCAGGTACGGCACGGCCTTGTCGCCGCCGATGTCGAGCGTGCGCACAACCAGCGGCCGCCCGCCCATCACGGTGAAGACTTCACGGTAGGTGACGGTCTGCTCGGCCTCGGTCGGCATCGAGTCACGGTCGAGATACAGGAACTCGGTGCGGAACAGGCCCACGCCCTCGGCGCCCTGGCTCAGGGCCTGGTGGGCGTCGTCGGCGCTGCCGATGTTGGCCACCACCTCGACGGTGTGGCCGTCCGCTGTCGTGGCCGGCGCATGCGCGGCCGAGAGCTCCTCGGCGCGCGTGGCCTGCCATTCGGCCTGGCGCTTGCGGGCGCGGTCCAGCTCGGTCAGCGTCGGGCCGAGGATGACCGAGCCGGTAGCGCCGTCCAGGACGGTCAGCAAACCGGCCTCCACATCGGCCAGGTTGACGGGCGCCGAAACCACCGCCGGCACGCCCAGGCCGCGCGCCAGGATGGCGGTGTGCGAGGTCGGTCCGCCCTTCACCGTGCACAGGCCCAGGATCTTGGTCTTGTCGAACTGGACGGTGTCCGACGGCGCCAGGTCGTCGGCGAAGATCACGGACGGCTGGGTCAGCCCGGCCTCGGCCTCGGTGTCGCCGGCCAGGCAGCGCAGCACCCGGCGCCGCACGTCGCGGACGTCGGCGGCGCGGGCCTTGAAGTAGGCCTCTTCCAGGCTCTCTAACGCGTGGGCGTAATGTTCAAAGGCGTCGTGGGCGGCGGCCTCGGCGTTGAGGCGCTGTTCCTTGACCAGGCCGGTCAGGCTGTTGAGCAGCTCCTCATCTTCCAGAAAGAGCTGGTGGGCGCTGAAGATGGCGGCCTCGTCCGCGCCGATGTTCTCGCGGGCGCGTGTCTCCAACGCCTGCAGCTGTGTGCGCGCCATGGAGAGCGCCGTCTGCAGGCGCGCCCACTCGGCGGCCACGTCCGCCACGGCCAGGAGGCGGCGCTCCACGGTCACCTGGGCCGGGCGGTGCACCCAGGCCGGACCGATGGCGATGCCGGCGGAGGCCGCCAGGCCGCGATACTGCTTCATGCGTGTCCGCCCCCCGCGCCCTCGCCGAAGTTGCCGGCCACCAGGTCGCGCAGCGCCGCCAGGGCCTCTTCGGCGCGCTCGCCTTCGGCCGTCACTTCCACGCTGTTGCCCTGGCTGACGCCGAGCGTGATCACGCTCAGGACGCTCTTGGCGTTGACGGCCGGCTTGTCCTTGGCCAGGTTGCGCACGGTGATCGTGCACGGGAAGGAGGCCGCCATCTTGACGAACTGCGCAGCCGGCCGGGCGTGCAGGCCGGAGCTGTGCTGGATGGTGAGGGTGAGTGCGGGCATGGGCTTTATCCCAGAGCCAGGGCGGCGTCCTGCTCGCGGCGCAGCCGGACGATGGTCTGGCTCTCATCCAGGGCGACGTCGCCGTAGCGGATGGGCTGGCCGGCCGCCACGGGCCGCTGCACCACGGCGCCGACGGCCAGGCCGAGCGGCAGCATCTGACCGGCGTGGGCCACGCTGGCCTTCTCGATCAGGCCGTACATCGTGAAGCCGCCCAGCGCGTCCAGCTTTTCGCCGGGCTTGAGGTCACGCTTGGCGCAGGCCACCGTCTCGGCCACCGGCGCCTGATAGGTCGCCAGGGTTACTTCGTTGTCCAGCACGGCCTTGGCCACGGTGATGGGCGTCTCCAGGTTGGCCAGGTGATACGGCCGATACAGGGCCCAGTACTTGCCGGTGCCGCTCAGCCGCAGGTAGTTCAGGTCGGTGACGATCTTGGGCTGGTCGGTGGTGATGATGACGAACACGCCCGGGGCGACATCGCCGACGGCGTAATCCACGCCGCCGGGCTTCTCGAAAATGCCGCCGTCGGCCTTGGGGATGAAGACCTTGGCCAGGTCCTTGGCCGAGCAAGTCGGGCCATAGGCGCCGGCCACCTCCGGCGCGTAGCCGGTGCCGTTGCCCATGGACGTCATCTCCACCATCGTCTTGGTGCCGTCCACGAAGGAGGCCAGCATCTTGGGGCTCATGCTCTGCTGCTTGGCGCGGGCCGCCACCGAATCCGGGTTGGCGGTGCGGTCCAGCGGGTTGTTCTTGCCCTTGCCGATGCTGACGATCTCGAAGCCGAGGGCGTCGGCGAAGTCGTACATTTCCTTGACGGTGCCGGGCTCATCGCCGGCGGCCAGAGTGTAGACCACGCCCGCGTCCAGGGCGCGCCGGGCCAGCAGGTAGCCGATCGTGGCATCGGTCTCGACGTTCATGTTGACGACAGGCTTGCGGGCCTCGATGGCGGCCAGGCAGACGCGCGCGCCGACTTCGGGGACGCCCGTGCACTCGACGATGATGTCGAGGTTGGGGATGGTCACCAGCCAGTCGGCGCGGGTGGTGGCCACCCGCCGGCCCAGGGCGATGGCGTCGGCGGCGCGCGCGGCGTCGTCGTCGCGCGTGTCCACCAGGCCGGGGTCGACGCTGGCCTCGGCGTAGGCGGCGGCGGCGCGGCCGGGGATCACATCGGCCACGGCCATCACGCGCATGCCGGTCATGCGTTCCATCTGGCTGATCAGACCGGTGCCCATCTGGCCGGCGCCGATCAGGCCGACGCGCACTGGCGCGCCGGTGCGCTCCGCGCGCAGGCGTAAACGATCTTTCAGGGACATGTTTGCTCTCTCAATCCGGCCGGCGGGTCGGTCCGAGTGGTCGGACGACCGGCGTCCAGGCCGTCCACGCGCCCGTCTGGCCACAGGCGGCCGGAGCAGGTGTGGGGGATAAGTTCAGGCGACGATTTTCAGGTTCATCCCGGCCGCGATCGTCGGCAGCGGCCGGTTCTCGACGCAGACATCACCCGGCAGCTCCGGGCTGGTCTGGCCGTTGAATTTCAAGACCAGGTGGCCGAGCGCGGCGAGGTTGCTGTTGGCGACCTCGCCGACGGCCAGGATTTGGAACGTCTCGGCCCCCAGTTGGATCTGATCCCCTGCCGCCAGCGGGCTGTGCAGGGTCTGGCCATCATGCAGGATCGCGAACTCGGCCACTTCTTCCGGCGCACCCTGCCGGAACAACACCAGGATACCGGCCTGGGTGAACTCGCTCACCAGCGGGCCGACGCCAGTGACAGTCGCTTCGTATTTGATCACGCCATACCTTCCCAGCGGGCGCGCGGCGCGCGCCGGCCAGCGGTGAACTGAGCCGCCCGGCCTCCGGCTGGAGCTCCGGGCGGCCCGGACGGCCTCAGTCGAGCACTTCGAGATCGTCGATGCGCACGCCGGAGACGAAGAACTCTTCGGTGATGAAGCGCATCAGCGGACCCGACGGCGAGGTGGGGTAGATGTCTACCGTCAGCACTTTCTTCATCGGGTAAACGCCTACGCGGGCGGTGCCGCCGCAATCGATGATCGCCACGGCGATTTCATGGAAGTCGGCCTTCGACTTGAAGCCGTCGAACGGCCGGCCGCCGGTGAGCTCCGCGATCTTGGCCGCCAGCGGGTGGATGCCGCCGCCGGTGACCGAGTAGATCAGATCCCGGCCTGGCTTGCAGTCCACCACCAGCGGGCCGCCCCAGCCCTTGGGGCCCTTCTTGATGCGCACGCGCTTGTACTTCTTCTCTTCAGCCATCGTGAGGTCCTCTCGCTCAGACGAGTGCCCCGTCTGCCTGGACAACCCGGACGGGGTCACACGATACAGGTGCCGTGGGCAGCGCACCTGGCCGGGCGGCTGGCCCGCCCAGCGCCACCATCTTAATGCCAAACAGGATCGATCAGAAGGGCTGGCCGTCAGCCGGGCGGGGGAGGAAGCAACGCCCGGCTGACAGCCAGCGCCGGCCAAAAGCTACATGCCGATAGCGGCCACCCAGCCGATCAGCACGGCCACCGGGCCGGTGATGAAGCGCGAGAACAGCACCGCCGGCACGCCGACTTCCACTGTCTCGGGCTCAGCTTCGCCGAGGGCCAGGCCCACGGGGATGAAGTCGCAGCCGACCTGCGGGTTGATGGCCCACAGCGCGGGCAGCGCCGCCGAGAGCGGCAGGGTCTTGTTCGCGAACAGCGTCCCGAGCAGGGTGCCGATGATCTGGGCGATGACGGCGCCCGGTCCCAGCAGGGGCGAGAGCACCGGCAGGCCGATGATCAAGGACAGGACGATCAGGCCGACCACGCTGCTGGCCAGCGGTTCGAGGGCGGTGGCGATCCACGTGCCCAGGCCCGTGCCGTTCATGATGCCGACGATGACGGCCACAAAGGCCAGGAAGGGCAGAACGTTCTTCCAAACCTGATCCACCGATTCACGACCAGCCTGGTACAGGGTGCCCACCAGGCCGCCCATCGCGCGGCCAAACCGTGTCAGAAAACCCGTTAGTGCTTGCATGGCTTGCCTCCTAGGCCTTCTTCCACATGAAGGCGGTGATGCGCTCGGTGACGATACCGCGGAGCAGGATGACCACCAGGCCGGTCAGCAGATAGCGGACGGCCAGGTCGGCCATGGCGGTGTCACCGTAAGCGGACTGCACGCCATTGGCGATGCCGGCCCAGACGAACAGCTCGCCCGGGTTGACGTGCGGCAGGATGCCCAGCGGCGGGTGCACGAAGGACACGGCCGAGTCATAGAACGCCGGCTTGTACTTCTCCGGCAGGAAGCGGCCCATGGTATACGCCATCGGGTTCGTCAGCACGAACACGGCGACGATGGGGAGCAGCAGGTAGCGGAACGGCAGGAAGATGATGCCTTCCTGCGACGCGAACTTGCCGAAGCTCTCGATGCGCTCTTGGCCGATCCAGGCGACGACGGCATTGAAGGCAGTCATCAGGACGATGACGAGGGGGACGATGCCAAGAAACACCGCCCACCACCAATCGGCACCGGCCTTGAAGATGCCGATAAAGCCTTCCGCCAATTGAACTAGAAATTCCATGGCGAACTCCTTATCTCAAACGTGTCGGAATAGAAATCAGAGATCCCTGAGTGGAAACGCAACCCTAACTTGGCGCTCGTCGATAGACGCTCCTTTCTGTCAGGCGCTGGCTGGCCGGTCAGGGGGCGGAGGACGAAGCCGCCAACGCGCCGTTTTCGCCGGTCTCGGCGTCTGCGGCGGCGGCCGCCGCCTGCGCCGCCTTCTTGGCGGCATGGGCCTGCATGTGCTTGACCGCGTCGCGCAAGGCCGCCAGCTGCTTCTTGGAGACCGGCAGCGCCACGCTATCATCCGAGAGATCGCTCACCGGGCGGCCTTCCAGCCCGGGTAACGGCTTAAGGGTGGCCAACACCGTCCAACCGGACAACTCTTCCACGCGCACGATGCGCTGGTCCGGGCTCACCACCAGGGCCACGTACTGCCGCCGGCGCCAGGCTGAGCCGGCCATGCCCACCCAGACCAGGCCTTCGCGCCGCAGGTCGGCCAGGCGCTTGTAATAGCGGCGCATCTGGTAGAAGGACAGCACGTACTGCAGGATCCACATGGCTGCCAGGAGCAGCGCGATCAGCGTACCGGTTGAGTCCATGGCTTGCATCCTTCCACACCGGGCGCGGGCTCAGCCCCGCGCTCACACCAGTAATAGGCCGGGGTCTTCCAGCGCGGCCCGCAGGTCGGCCAGGAAGCGCGCGGCGGCCGCCCCATCCACCACGCGGTGGTCGGCCGAGAGTGTCACGGTCATGAGCGGCCGCGCCACCGGCTGATCATGCTCATCGGGCACAAACTGCTTGCGCGCCCGGCTGACCGCCAAAATGCCCACCTGCGGCGGGTTGAGGATGGCCGTGAAGCGGTCCACCCCGAACATGCCCAGGTTGCTGATCGTGAAGGTGCCGCCGGCGACATCGTCCGGGCGCAGGCGGTTGGTGCGCGCGCGCTCGGCCAGGTCCGCGATCTCAGCCGCCAGCTGGGTCAGGCCCTTGGTCTGGGCCGCCGGCACCACCGGCACGATCAGGCCCTCGTCCAGCGCCACCGCCACGCCCAGGTTCACGTCGCCGCAGACCTGGATCTCGTCGCCGATCAGCCAGCTGTTGAGCCAGGGGTGCCGGCCCAGCGCCCAGGCGCAGGCCTTGGCCACGATCGCCGTCAGGCTGATCTTGGGCTGGTTCTTGGCCAGCCGGGCGTTGGCGCGCGCGCGCAACCCTTCAGCCGCCGTCACGTCGATCTCGGCGTCGAAGAAGATGTGCGGCGCCTCCTGGAAGCTCTTTTGCAGGCGCTGCGCGATGGTGCGGCGCATCCCGGCCAGCGGGACTGTTTTGATAACGCTGGACGCCGGCCGTGGTCCGGCGGCCTGGTCCGGCTGGCGCTCTGCGGCAGCCGTCCGGCGCTGCGCCTCAGCCTGCACATCCGCCGACTGCACGCGCCCGCCGGGGCCGCTGCCGGCGACCGTGGCCAGGTCCACGCCCAGCTCGCGGGCCACCCGCCGCGCCGCCGGGGCCGCGCGCACTTTGCCTTCGGCCGGCGGCGTGGATTGCGCTGCATGCGCCTCCACATCCCGGCGCGTGACGCGCCCGCCGGGGCCGGTGCCGGCCACCTGGTTGACGTCCACGCCCAGGTCGGCGGCTAGCTTAGTGGCCACCGGCGTGGCCGGCGCACTCGCCCGAGCCTCCGGCGCACTCGTCGAAGGCGCAGACGCAACCGCGGGCGCGGGTGTCCCCGCCGCCAGCGTTTCCTGGGCGCCGCGGATGAAGGCGATGATCTCGGTCACCGGCACCGTGTCGCCTTCGCCGAAGCGCAGGCCGTCCAGGATGCCGGAGGCCGGCGCCTCCACTTCCATGTTGACTTTGTCCGTCGTCACTTCCGCAATCGGATCGCCCTGCTCCACCGCGTCGCCGGCCTGTTTCAGCCAGCGCACGATCTGGGCGCTCTCCTGCGTGAAGCCGAACTTCGGCATGATGACTTCTTTGGCCACACTCAGTTCCTATACCAGCGCTACAACCGTCCGGCCTACACTTCCCCGCGCGCCAAGCGCCGCGCTTCGGCGACGATGGCGTCCACCTGCGGCACAGCGTGCGCCTCCAGGTTGCGGTTATACGGGATGGGGATATCCAGCCCGGTCAACCGCCGCACCGGCGCTTCCAGATAATCGAACGCCGCGCTGTCCACGATCCGGCTGACCAGCTCGCCGCCGTACCCGCCGGTCCGGACCGCCTCATGCACCACCAGGGCGCGGCCGGTCTTCTTGACCGAGGCCACGATCGGGGCCTCGTCCAGCGGGTTGAGGGTGCGCGGGTCGATCACCTCACACTCAATCCCTTCGCCGGCCAGCTTTTGGGCCGCTTCCAGCGCCCGATTGACCATCAGCGACGTCGCAATGACGGTCAGATGCTGACCCGTGCGCGCCACGCGGCTCTGGCCGAGCGGCACCACGTAGGGCGCCTCCGGCACCGGGCCCTTGGTTTTGTAGAGCAGTTTGTGCTCGACGAAGATGACGGGGTTGTCGTCCAGGATGGCCGCCAGCAGCAGGCCCTTCACGTCGTACGGGGTGCTGGGCATCACCACCTTGAGGCCGGGCACATGCACGAACCAGTTCTCCAGGCTCTCCGAGTGCTGGGCGGCCGCGCCGGTGCCGGAGCCGCCCGGCATGCGCAGCACCATCGGCACCGTGGCTTTGCCGCCGAACATGAAGCGGATCTTGGCCGCCTGCAGCACCAGCTGTTCCATGCTCAGCGTCACGAAATCCATGAACTGGATCTCGCCCACCGGCCGCATCCCGGCCAGGGCCGCGCCCACGCAGGCGCCGGCGATACCGGCCTCGGAGATGGGGGTGTCGATCACGCGCCCTTCGCCGAACTCCTGGGCCAGGCCGGCGGTGGCGCCAAACGCGCCGCCGTACACGCCGATGTCCTCGCCCATCAGGAAGACGCGCTCGTCGGCGGTCAGCGCCTGGCGCAGCGCCTCGCGCACGGCTTCCACATAGGTGATCTCGCGCGTCCCGGCTGGGGGCGCAACGGGTAGATTCTCCAGGGACAGTAACTTAGGTGTCGTCATGACTTGCTCAACTCACGCTGACTGCACATACCAACTACGGCCGCGCCCTCAGGCATAAACGCCGTCCATAATCGTGCGGACATCCGGCTCCGGGCTGGCCTCGGCGAAGGCCACGGCCGCGTTGATGCGGTCCACGGCCGCCTGGCGCATGGCCTCGCGCTCGGCGTCGGACAGACCCAGCCGCGCCGCGAAGCGCAGGATCGGGTCGCGCTGCTGCCATTCCTTGACCTCGTCGCGGGTGCGGTAGGCCTGCTTGTCGCTCTTGGAGTGGCCGCGCCAGCGATACGTCTGGCTCTCGACCAGGGTCGGGCCCTGGCCGGCGCGCGCCCGCGCCGCCGCCGCCGCTACGGCCTCATACACAGCCACCGGGTCGTTGCCGTCCACGGTCACGCCCGGAATGCCGTAGGCGGCCGCCCGGTCGCTGATCTGAGCCACGGTCATCGCCTTGGTGACCGGCATGGACATGGCGTACTGGTTGTTCTCGCACAGGTAGATCACGGGCAGCTTCCAGATGCTGGCCATGTTCAGCGACTCGTGGAACGCGCCCTCGTTGGAGGCGCCGTCGCCGAAGTTCACCATGCAGACCTGGTCGGTCTGGCGCATCTTGATGCTCAGCCCGACGCCGACGGCGATCGGCACGCCGCCGGCGACGATGCCGTTGGCGCCCAGGTTGTTGGCCTCGACATTGGCGATGTGCATGGAGCCGCCGCGCCCGCGGCAGTAGCCGGTCTCCTTGCCCATGAACTCGGCCATCATCGCATCCACGTCGCTGTCGAACCAGGCCAGGCAGTGGCCGTGGCCGCGGTGGTGGTTGAGCAGGTAGTCGCCGCGGCGCAGGGCGCTGGCGGCGCCCACGGCCGTGGCCTCCTGGCCGATGGAGAGGTGCATGGTGCCGTGCACGCGCCCCAGCGCGAACAGCTCTTCGGCTTTTTCCTCAAAGGCCCGGATCAACATCATCAGGCCCAGCTTCTGGCGGGCGCCGTCCGCGCCCCACTCGGCCAGGTGCTCGGCCTCTTTTTTGCTTTGCGTAGAACGACTCACGTCTGACGGTCTCCTAAGACTGCTTCGCAAAATCAGGTATTGGCTTCGGCTTTCAAATACTGCACCACACCGCTGGCGGCCACGTCGTCCGTGACCAGCATATTGATGAAACCCGCCCGGCTCGCGCCGATGATCGGCCGGCTCTTGAACTGCCCGCCGGCCACGCCCAGGCGCACCGGGCGCTCCACCAGGACGTCCGGGGCGATGCCCATCACCTGGCGGGCCAGCGGGATGTCCACCAGTTCGCCGCGGACGTTGAAGTGGATGGTGGCCACATCGCCGACGGCGCCGGCCCGCTGCAGCTCGCCCAACTGGGCCTCGCTCAAGTAGTTTGAGCGCAGCAGGCTGGAGCGCTCCGCGTCCACGGTCCCCACGCCGAGCAGGCCGATGTCAACGTCGCGGAAGCGCCGGATCACGCGCTGGATGCGGGTGTCGCTCATCAGCATCGCGCGCGTGGCCTCGCTGTCCACGAACAACGGGACCGGGAAGGTGGTGTACTGGCCGGCCAGGGCGCGCGCCAGCCGGCGCGAAATCTCCGAGCCGTCGATATCCGGGTCCTGCGGGCCGAGCGAGCCGATCATCTGCACCACGTGGATCCCGGTATGGGGCCGCGGGCGCATCGCGTTGATCGTCTCAGAGATGGCCGTGCCCCAGGACACGCCGATCATGGCGTGGTCAAAGATCAGGTCCTCGAAGAAGCGCGCCGCCAGGCTGCCCAGCCGGCGCAGCATCTGCGTGTAGTTCAGCGTGCCGCGCGCCAGCACCTGGACCACCTTCAAGCCGAGGAGAGATTGCAGCGTCTCCTCCAGATCGCGCCGGCGCTCCAGCGGGTGGTTGACGCGGATCTCCACCACCTTCTGCTCGCGGGCCTCGGTCAGAAAGCGCGAGACCATCGAGCGGGAGTAACCGCTCTGAGCCGCAATCTCCTCCTGCGTGAGGTTGTCCTCGTAGTACATGCCGGCGATCCGCGCCAGGAGCTCCAGGCGCTCACCAGCCAGCGGCTTGGCAGAGGCACGATCGTTGGCTCGACGGACCACGGGTGGCTTAGCTCCGCGTTTCTTCTCGAGCGGCTATCTGGGTTTTGTTTTGGCCTTATAGGACCTTGGTACTACAAGGTAAAACCCAGTTACCGATTCTTAGTAACGCATTTGTGCGATACTCTCACGTTTGTGCAATAGACGACTCGCAAACCTTACATCAGCGCAACTCAAAGTGCGAGTTGCACGACGCCACGCTGGCTGGCCTAGCCACTCCAGACGGCTGACAGGCTATAATCGGTTCGACGTTGGGATGGATAACCCGTTATGGGCGGGTCGCACGTACTATATACCCGTTCCGGGAATTCCTGAGAATTAGTGCACAACATTCACATTTTCCACAATACCTTTATGGAAATATCACTCAAGTCTGATGGGGTCAGTTCTGGAATTGGCATCTCGGCTTTGGAGGCACGCACGGACCTGGCCATTGAGGCGGCGATAGCGGCCGGTGAGCTGCTGAAGCGCAAACTGACCGGGACGCGCTCGGTGAAAGTGAAAGGGCTGCGCGACCTGGTGACGGACGCCGACGTGGCCGCGCAGCACCTGATCCTGGCACGGCTGCAGGCCGCCTTCCCCGCTGACGTCGTGCTCTCTGAAGAGGGCCGTCACGACGTCGCCCTGACGACCGCGGCGCCCACCTGGGTCATCGATCCGCTTGACGGCACCAGCAACTACGCCCATCAGATCCCGATGTTCGCGGTCTCCATCGGCCTGCTGCGGCATGGCCGGCCGGTGGCCGGCGCCATCTATGACCCGCTCCGGCGCGAGCTCTTCTTCGCCGAAGCCGGGCGCGGCGCCTTCGTGCGCGTTGGCCGCGGCCGGCCGCGGCGCCTGACGGTCAGCGGCGTGGACCAGCTCTCCGAGGCCATGGTCGCCAGCGGCTGGCCGCGCGAGGACGAACTGCGCGCGCAGGCCGCCCGCTTGCTGCCGCGCGTCGGCAACGCGAGCCACAACCTGCGCCTGACGGGCAGCGCCGCGCTGAGCCTGGCCTACCTGGCCGCCGGGCGCCTGGACGCCAGCTTCCATCTCGCCTTGCAGCCGTGGGACGTGGCCGCCGGCGCGGCCCTGGTGCTGGAGGCGGGCGGCTGCCTGTCCGCGCTGGACGGCTCCGACTGGCACATCGCGGCGCCCCAGGTCGCGGCCAGCAACGGGCGCGTGCAGGCCGCCCTCACACAACTGCTGGCCGCCTGATCGGGGCATTTCTCTTTATTGGCCGGCCACTTCCAGGCCGCAGCTGGCTCCTTCGCTTCGCTTGGCTCAGGATGCCCGCTGCCTCGCGCACCTGTGCCCGGCGCCTGAATTCAGCCGCCAACGGCCAAGGCCCCTTCTGCCCCGCAGGTTTGCCCGCGCGCCGTCTCCCCCCTACAATAGTCGCCAGCGTCGCCGCCGCTCCCCGGCGCCGCCAGAGAGAGGCCGCCATGTCGTCGCGCCGCCCGCCGCAACGCCAATCGACGACCATCATCGCCACGGTGGTCACGCTCATCGTCGCCGCGCTGGTCCTGATCGCGCAGACTTTCCTGGGGGCGCCCGCGCCGGTGGCCGAATCCCCGGTGACCGGCCCGGACTGGTATCGCCTGTACTTCTCGGAGCCGGAGGTCACCTCCGCCCTAGACAACCCCACCGGCGGCCTCCCGGTCGCAATCAGCGCCACCTTCGCAGCCGCGCAGAAGACCATCGACGTCGCCGTCTACGAGATCGACCTGCCGCTCTACGCCGAGACGCTCATCGCCGCCTACCAGCGCGGCGTGCGCGTGCGCGTGGTGACCGACACGGACTACCTGGACGAGAAACCAACCCAGGCCCTGCGCGCAGCCGGCATCCCGGTGGTGGATGACCGCCGCGACGCCTTCATGCACCACAAGTTCGCGGTCATCGACGGGCTCCAGGTCTGGACGGGCTCGGCCAACTTCACCTTCAACGACGCCTACCGCAACAACAACGCGATGATCCAGATCCAGTCGGCGCGCCTGGCCGAGAACTACACAGCCCAGTTTGAAGCGTTGTTCACGGATGGGCAGTTCAACCAGGCCATCACGGCGCCGCATCCCACGCTCAACCTGTCCGGGACGCTGGTGGAGAATTACTTCTCGCCGCAGGGCGGCGTGGCCGCGCACATCCTGGACGTCCTGCGCGCCGCGCAGTCCAGCATCCACTTCATGGCCTTCGCCTTCACGCGCGACGACTTCAGCGGCGTGCTCATCGAGAAGGCCCAGGCCGGCGTGGTGGTGCAGGGCGTCTTCGAGCGGCGCCAGATCGAGGCCGGCGCGGACGCCGCCTGGGAGGCCTTCCAGCAGGCCCGGCTGGATGTCCGCCGGGACGGCAACACCTACCTGCTCCACACCAAGGTCTTCATCGTCGATCAGCAGATCGTGGTCCTGGGCTCGTACAACTTCTCGCGCAACGCCGAAGAGTACAACAACGAGAACGTCCTGATCATCCACAACGCCGACCTCGCCGCGGCCTTCGAGGCTGAGTTCCAGAAGGTCTGGACCTGGGCCGGGAATTAGGCCCCACGCGCCAGCCGCCTCTCGACTTGCGCCGCGCCAACGCGGTGGCGCAGCCTCCGGTCTGTGATACGATTGCGGCCGCCCCTAGATCATCCGAGCGAGAGGTTTATGTTTTTCCTCGGGAAGCACCTCGACCCCCACACGCACGCGCTCACCGCCGAGCGCCTGGAATATGACCCGGCCGACCTGACGACGCACGCCGTGTGCGTGGGGATGACCGGCTCAGGCAAGACCGGCCTGTGCGTGACTTTGATGGAGGAGGCGGCGCTGGCCGGCCTACCCGCCATCCTCATCGACCCCAAAGGCGACATCGCCAACCTGCTGCTCCAGTTCCCGGAACTCCGGCCGGCCGACTTCCGGCCCTGGGTGAACGTCGATGAGGCGCGCCGGGCCAAGCTCTCCGTGGACGATTACGCCGCGCAGACCGCCGAGCGCTGGCGCTCCGGCCTGGCTGAGTGGGGCCTGACGGCCGCGGACCTCCAGCGCCTGCGTGACTCCGCCGACTGGGCCGTCTACACCCCCGGCTCCGACGCCGGACGCCAGCTCAGCATCCTCAAGTCGTTGGAGCGCCCGGACCTGGCCTGGGACGAGAACCAGGAGCTGCTGCGCGAACGTATCGCCGGCCTCTGCTCCGGCCTGCTCGGCCTGGTGGGTGTCGAGGCCGATCCGGTGAAGAGCCGCGAGCACATCCTGCTCGCCAACCTGTTCGAGCACGCCTGGAAGAACGACCACTCCCTCGACCTGGGTGAGCTGATCGCCCAGGTGCAGACCCCGCCCTTCGCCAAGCTGGGCGTCTTTGAGGTGGACCGCTTCTACCCGGAGGCCGACCGGCTGCAGCTGGCGCTGCAACTGAACGCCATCATCGCCGCGCCGTCGTTCCAATCCTGGATCAGCGGCGACCCCATCGACGTCGACGCCCTGCTGCGCACGCCGCCCGGCCTGGATGGCGCGCCCGGCAAGCCGCGCATCTCGATCCTGTACGTGGCCCACCTCTCGGACGCCGAGCGCATGTTCTTCATCACGCTCCTGCTGGAGCAGGTGGTCACCTGGCTGCGCGCGCAGGCCGGCACCACTTCGCTGCGCGGCCTGCTGTACTTCGACGAGGTCTTCGGCTACCTGCCGCCGCACCCCTTCAATCCGCCCAGCAAGATGCCGCTGCTGCGCCTGCTCAAACAGGCCCGCGCGTTCGGCCTGGGTGTGATGCTGGTGACCCAGAACCCCGTGGACCTGGACTACAAGGGCCTGACCAACACCGGCACCTGGCTCATCGGCAAGCTGCAGACCGAGCGCGACAAGGCCCGCCTGCTGGACGGCCTCAACACCATCTCCATCGCCGCGCGCGCCGCGCTGGACCTGGACAGCCTGGACACGCTGATCTCGTCGCTGGCGCCGCGCACCTTCCTGCTGCACAACGTCCACGCCGACGGCCCGGTGGTCTTCCACACGCGCTGGGCCATGTCTTACCTGGCCGGCCCACTGACGCGCGAACAGATCCGCGCCTTCAAGCCGGCGCCCGGCGCCGAACCAGCGGCCGCGCCGGCCGGCCAGCGGCGAGCAGCCGGGATCGGCGGCGCGAAGCCGGCGGCGCTGGCTCTGCGCCCTGCCTCGCAACTGGCGATCCCGGCCTCGGTCCCCCAGTATTTCCTGCCCGTGACCCGGTCCCTCGAGGACTCGGTCGCGGATTGGCGGGCCGCCACCGGCAACCGCCGGGCCGTGTTCGGCGAGAGCGTTGACCTGCTCTACCGGCCGGCGCTGGTGGCCCAGGCCGTGGTCCGCTACGTCCAGGCCCGCGCCGGCCTGAACGCCGACCGGCACTTCGCCTTTGCCGTGGAAGCGCCGTCGCCGGAGATGGCGCCGGCCTGGCGCGAACACGAGGTCCGGCCGGTGACGGCCGCGGACGTGGACCGCAGCGCGCCGCCGGCGGCACGGTTGGCCGGCGAGGTGGCCGCCGGCCTGGCCGACCCCAAGAAGCTGGCCGCCTGGCAGAAAGACCTGGTGAGCTACCTGTATCGCACGGCCGACTTCACACTGCACGAGAACGCCCAGCTCAAGCTGTATTCGCGGCCCGGGCAGTCTTTCGAGGAGTTCCGCGCCCAGTGCCAGCAGTTGGCCGATCAGCGGCTGCGGGCTGAGGTCCAGGGCATCCGCGAAAAGTACGACCGCAAGATCGACCGGCTGGAGGACAAGCTCATCGCCGAGCAGCGCGATCTGAAACAGGGCCAGGAGGAGCTGCGCGCGCGCGAGGCCGAGAGCCGCTGGACCGGCATTGAGAACGTCGTCGGCCTGGTGCTGGGTTACACGCCCTACCGGCCGCTCTCGACGGCGACGGGCAAAGACCGGCTGGCCAAGAAGGCGCGCGCCGACCTCGAGGAGTCCGAGGAGACGGTGACGCGCCTGCAGGCGCAGATCGACACATTGAAGGCCGAAGCCCAAGCCACCTTCCAGGCCCGCAAGGACACCTGGCAGTCTATCGCCCTCGATATCAAGCCGCTGCGTGTGACGCCGCGCCGCAGTGATATCCTGATCGAGTTGTTCGGGATCGGCTGGCGCCCGTTCTGGCAGATCGACGTGGACGGCGCCGCCCTGGAGATCCCAGCCTGGACGGCTTAGAGCAATTTCCGGGGACCGCTCTAGCCAAACGCCTGGCCGTTTCTTTACGAAAGGCCGGGCGTCGATTATGATCGTTCTGCGCCCATCGTCCGCTGCGGCGCAGTCGTCACGGTGTTCCCGACACCCAAACCTCTCCGCACCAACCCGGCGCTTCCGGCCTGGCCGGCGGCTTTGCCGGTGGAGCCTCGGCTGGCCGGAGAGACAGGAGTAAGCGAGGTCCTTATGCGCCAAAGTCGCAAGCAAAGCGCCGCCGACAATTCCGACGATCTCAACCTGGGCCAGCTCTTCTCGGCCGCGCTCAACAACGTCAGCACCAACCGCCAGGCGATCAATGACCTGGACGGCCACAACGGCAATCACGGCGACAACATGGTCCACAACCTGCAGGTGGTGACCCAGGCGCTGCAGGCCCATGGCAGCCAGCCGCCGGCCGATCAACTGCGCCAGGCCGCCCAGCGCCTGCAGTCGGACGGGCGCGGCAGCACGGGCCAGTATTACGCGCAGGGCCTGGCCCAGGCCGCGCAGCAGTTCCAGGGGAAGCCGGCGCTCAACCAGAACGATGTCGGCACGCTGCTGCAGTCCCTGATGGGCAACGTGCCCGTCAAGCCGGCCGCGTCCGCGCCGTCGGCCCCGGCGGCCTCCTCCGGCGGCGAGCTCGGCGCGCTGATGAACCTGCTGGGCGGCGCCGGCGCGCAACCCGCGTCCAGCCCGCCCCCGGCCCAATCCGCGTCCGATCCGTTGAGCGCCCTGCTGGGCCTGGCCGGCGGCCAGCCGCAGACGCCGGCCGCCAACCCGTCCTCGGGCGGCGCCGCCGATATGCTCGGCGCGCTGCTGGGCATGGCTGGCGGCCAGCCGCAAACGCCCCAGCCGGCCGCCGGCGGCAACGTTTTGGGCGCCCTGCTCGGCATGGCCCAAAACCCGGCGCCGTCAGCCGGCCAGGGCCAGTCCAACGGCCTGGACCTGGGCGATTTGCTCAGCGCGGGCATGGCCTTCATGCAGGCCAAGCAGCAAGGTGCCGACACCATGCAGGCCGCCATGCAGGCGCTCACGGCCGCCCTGATGAACGGCAGCGTCAACCCGCTGCAATCCGGCTCGCCCCAGGCGGCTTCCGGCGGCCTGATCGCGCAGAGCCTGCTGCAGGCCGCGCTGGGCCGGAAGTAAGCCCGGACAGGATCGGCCTTTCAGACTCGGCACCCAAGCGGGCGGCTCGACGGCCGCCCGTTTTCTTTCCACTCACGCCGAAGTTGCGTACAATCCGGCTGGGCGCCCACGCCCACTCGCCTCACCCAGGAGCCTGTGCATGACCGCTTATGAGAAGCTCGGCGTCTTTTACCTCGGCAAGGAATATGACCTGGCCGCCAAGCAGACCCGCGAGGCGCTGCTGTTGTATGACTCCAAAGACCTGGTCACCCATGCCGTCGTGGTCGGTATGACCGGCTCCGGCAAGACCGGGCTATGCCTGGCGCTGCTGGAGGAGGCCGCCATCGACGGTTTGCCGGCCATCATCATCGACCCCAAGGGCGACCTGCCCAACCTGCTGCTGACTTTCCCACAGCTGCGCGGTGAAGACTTCCGCCCCTGGATCAACGAAGACGACGCCGCCAAGAAGGGCCTGACGCCCGAGGCCTTTGCCCAGCAGCAGGCCGACCTGTGGCAGAAGGGCCTGGGCGATTGGGGCCAGGACGGCGCCCGGATTGAGCGGCTGCGCGCGGCGGCTGAGGTCCTGGTCTACACGCCGGGCTCCAACGCCGGCCTGCCCGTCTCCATCCTCAAATCGTTCGCGGCCCCGGACCCGGCCCTGCTGGAGGACGGCGAGCTGCTGCGCGAGCGCATCAACACCACGGTCACCAGTCTGCTCGGCCTGCTCAACCTGCCGGCCGACCCGCTGCAGAGCCGCGAGCACATCCTGCTGGCTAACCTGCTCGACCACGTCTGGCGGCAGGGTCAGGACCTGGACCTGGCGGCCCTGATCGGCCTGGTGCAGAACCCGCCCATCGCCAAGATCGGCGTGCTGGATCTCGAGTCGTTCTACCCCGGCAAGGACCGCTTCGCGTTGGTGATGGCGCTCAACAACCTGCTGGCTGCGCCGGGCTTCAGCGCCTGGCTGGAAGGCGAGGCCCTGGACATCGGCGCCCTGCTCTACACGCCGCAGGGCCGGCCGCGCCACTGCATCTTCTCCATCGCCCACCTCAACGACGCCGAGCGCATGTTCTTCGTCTCGCT
>ERZ761602.859-NODE-859-length-60564-cov-6.096366_pt1 | contig 60564 bp, 55 predicted proteins | sample MGYA00512165_ERZ761602 | MGnify/ENA primary metagenome ERZ761602 (study PRJEB28899, sample SAMN02445085) | bioreactor sludge metagenome | biome: EBPR sludge; isolation source: Thorneside wastewater treatment plant | place: Australia: Brisbane, Thorneside Wastewater... | reverse complement strand
GTCCCAGGGCGTGGCCTCTGGGCCGGCGCGGGTACGACCGCTTAGCGGTGGCGAACACACCGGGCAAGGTATCACGGTCCCTTCGAAGGGGATGACCATGGAAGCTTCGTAGATTTGTAAGCGCCTCATGGGGAGTTAGTCTCGATTGGTCGTAAAGCCAGTTGATGCTCCGCGAGCAGACGAGCTCGACGCGCCGGCCTGCGAGACCGAGTGGAGGTGCTTTGCGGGTGAGGAAGGGGGAGAGGTAGCCTCAAGGCATGCCCGTGATCGCCTTCGACCGCTACTACCGCTACCACGATCTCACAGCCCTCTTGAGGGCTTATGTGAGCGAGTACCCCGATCTTGTGTCCCTCGAGTCGATCGGGACGTCGCATGAGGGCCGGGACATCTGGCTCGTGACCGTGACCCAGAGCCAGACCGGGCCCAGCCAAGAGAAGCCGGCGTTTTGGTGCGACGGGAACATCCACGCCAGCGAGGTCAGCGCCTCGACCGCGATCCTCCACCTCATCCATAAGCTCTGCACTCGGTACGGTCAGGACGAAGCGATCACCCGCGCCCTCGACACCCGAGCCTTCTATCTGGTGCCGAGGCTGAATCCCGACGGCGCCGAGTGGGCCCTCGAGGACGTTCCCCGGATCGTCCGCTCGTCGACCCGGCCCTATCCGTACGACGAAGACGACTTCTACGGGATCGAGCGTCAGGACCTGGACGGGGACGGCCGAATCCTCTCAATGCGGATTCCCGATCCCAACGGGCCGTGGAAGATCGCCGAGGAGGAGCCTCGGATGCTCAAGCGTCGCGAGCCGGGCGAAAGCGGGGGCCAGTACTATCGCCTTCTCCCCGAGGGCCTCTTCCACCATTTCGACGGCCTGACGATGCGCGGACGCAAGATCAAGGAAGGGCTCGATATGAACCGGAACTTCCCGTCGGCATGGCGGCTGGAATCCGAGCAGCATGGGGCGGGCCCGTTCCCGACGAGCGAACCCGAGATCCGCGCCTGTGTCGACGCGGTCTGTAAACGGCCGAACATCTGCGGTGCGGTCACGTTCCACACGTTCAGCGGCGTCCACTTGCGGCCGCCGAGTCGGATGCCGGACGACGACATCCCGGCCGAAGACCTCTGGGCGTACAAGGCGATCGGAGAAAAGGGCCACACGATGACCGGCTATCCGGCGATCAGCAACTACCACGAGTTCCGCTATCACCCGAAGGAGGTCATCACCGGCGTCTTCGACGACTGGATGTACGAGCACCGGGGCGTCTTCGCGTGGACGACGGAGATTTGGTCGCCGCAGCGTCAGGCCGGGATCACGGACTACAAGTACATCGATTGGTTCCGCGACCATCCTTTCGAAGATGATCTGAAGATGCTCGCGTGGTCGGATGAGAAGCTGGACGGCAAGGGGTATGTGGACTGGTATGCGTTCGAGCATCCCCAACTGGGGCCGGTCGAGCTGGGCGGCTGGGATCCGCACCTCGCGTTTCGCAATCCGCCGCCGCAGTACCTCGAGGCCGAGGTCGATCCGCTGGGAGATTGGGTCATCTGGCAAGCCCTCGCGTCACCGAAGCTCGAGCTGCGGGAGCTGGAGGCGGAGAAGCTTGGGGAGGGGGCGTGGCGGATCCGTTTCGCCGTGCAGAACACGGGCTGGCTCCCGACGAACGTCAGCAAGATGGCGGAGCAAAAGAAGCTGTGCCGGGGGGTCGTCGGCGAGATCAGCCGCGCCGGAGAGCCTCTCGATCCCACATCGACCCGCGGGCGGTCGGCTCCCGCGTGGCTGCGGGGCGGCAAGCTTCGCGAGACAGGCCCGCAGCTGGTGGGTTGGAGCCACGTCTCGGTGAGCGGCTTCGGCTGGCATGCTGACCCGACCGACGACATCGCGGTGTTCGAATGGGTCGTGACTCAGCCGGGGGCGTACGAGGTGATCGCCAAGCACGATCGCGCCGGCGTCGTGCGCCAGTCGGTAACGCTCTAGTTGGGGGTCTTGAAACCACGCTAATGCCGCGGCCGCTGAAATGGATTCTCTGGGTTGTTGGTACCTTTGTGTCCTTAGCAATTGGTACAGTGCTGCTGATGACTTGGGGTATCTATATGCTGGCAGGTGAGCCGAGTGAAGACGAAGTTGCCCGTGTCGTATCGCCGTCTGGAAAGATCGATGCCGTTCTTTTCGAGATCAACGGCGGAGCTACAACTTCATTCGGGTATGAGATTTACGTCGTAGAGCACGGCGCTAAACCCTCAGGCTCGCCAGCGGTTGCGCTATACGGTGCCGTTCGAAATGAACACGCATACGGCGCAAACCTCATCTGGTTATCGCCCGATTCACTGTCCGTCGAATATCTGAGGGCAAAGTCCGCCAAGGTCCATGCGCATACTCAGTCAATCGGTTCGCAAACCATCCATATTGCTCTTCGAGAGGGCGCAATCGATAATGCTGCTCCGCCAGGAGGCATGCTTTACAACCTTCGGGGGCGCCAATGACAGGCTACCCAACCCTTCATTTCACCGGACCTGCGCGAAAAGCCGCGCAGTCCGGTGAATCAAACGTTCGCCGGTCTCGCGCGGTTCCCATCCCAGCTCACGGACCTGTCAGACGCGAACGAAGCGCTCCCTGCCTCTCTCGGAGAGGCAGGGAGCGCTTGGCTTCGTTGTGCTTCCGGACTCTTAGTAGTCCATGTCGCCCATGCCGCCGCCGGGCATGGCCGGTGCGGCCTTCTTGGGCTCGGGCTTCTCGACGACGAGGGCTTCGGTCGTCAGGACAAGACCCGCGATCGAGGCGGCGTTCTGCAGCGCCGAGCGGGTGACTTTGGCCGGATCGACGATGCCCGCCTTGACGAGGTCGACGATTTCGCCGGTCGCGGCATTGAGGCCGAAGCCCGGCTTGGTGTCGCGCACCTTCTCGACGATGACCGAGCCTTCGAGGCCGGCGTTCTCCGCGATCTGGCGGAGCGGCTCTTCGAGGGCGCGGCGCACGATAAGGACGCCGGTCGCCTCATCACCGGTTACCTTGAGGCTCTCAAGGGCGGCAGCGGCTCGGAGCAGCGTGGTGCCGCCGCCGGGAACGATGCCTTCTTCGACCGCAGCTCGGGTTGCGGAGAGCGCATCCTCGTACCGGTGCTTCTTCTCCTTGAGCTCGGTTTCGGTGCTGGCTCCGACCTTGATGACGGCGACGCCGCCGCTGAGCTTGGCCAGGCGCTCCTGGAGCTTCTCGCGGTCGTAGTTGCTGTCGGTCTTCTCGATCTGGCTCTTGATCTGCTCGATTCGGCCCTTGACGTCACCGGTGCTTCCCGCGCCTTCGATGATCGTGGTCTCTTCCTTGGTGATCACGACCTTTTTGGCGGTGCCGAGGTCGGTCACGGCGACGTTCTCAAGCTTGACGCCGAGGTCCTCGCTGATGAACTTGCCCTTCGTGAGAACGGCAATGTCCTCGAGCATCGCCTTGCGGCGATCGCCGAAGCCGGGGGCCTTCACCGCGGCAACCTGAAGGACGCCGCGAATCTTGTTGAGAACGAGCGTCGCAAGGGCGTCGCCCTCGAGGTCCTCAGCGATGATCAGGAGCGGTCGCCGGGTGGCCGCGATCTTCTCGAGGAACGGGAGGAGGTCCTGGGCGCTGCCGATCTTCTTCTCGTGGAGGAGGATCAGCGGGTTCTCCATGATCGCTTCCATCCGCTCCGGATCGGTCACGAAGTACGGGGACACGTAGCCGCGATCGAACTGCATGCCCTCGACGATCTCGAGGCTGGTCTCGCGACCCTTGCTCTCCTCGACCGTGATGACGCCGTCCTTGCCGACCTTGTCCATCGCCTCGGCGACCTGCTTGCCGATCTCTTCGTCGTTGCCCGCAATCGTGGCGACGAAAGCGACCTCATCCTTGCCCTTGGTGGGCTTGCTGATCTTCTTGATCTCGGCCACGATCGCGTCGACGGCCTTGTCGATGCCGCGCTTCACCGCGATTGGGTTGCCACCGGCGGCGACGTAGCGCAGGCCCTCGTTCACGATCGCCTGGGCGAGGACGGTCGCGGTCGTCGTGCCGTCACCGGCCACGTCGTTCGTCTTGCTCGCGACTTCCTTGCATAGCTGGGCACCCATGTTCTCGTAAGGATCTTCGAGTTCGATCTCCTTGGCCACGGTGACGCCGTCCTTGGTGATCGTGGGGCTACCCCACTTCTTGTCGAGGACGACATTGCGGCCCTTCGGACCGAGGGTGACTTTGACCGCGTCGGCGACTTTGTTGACGCCGCGCTCCAAGGCGCGTCGCGCATTCTCATCGTAAAGCAGAGTTTTCGCAGGCATAGGTTTGTGTCTCCTTGATGGACCCGATTGGCACTCGGGCCGCTTGTCTGCCAATTATGGGGCACAGCGGGGCTTCCTGTCAACGGTTTCTGGCAGTCCGATGAGATGAGTGCCAGCTTCTACGCCGCCTGCTCGGCCGGCCTGGCGTCCGCCACGAACGCATCGTCGCCCCGCGTGAGCTGGGGAATCGCGCGTCGCAACACCTGCATCGTCCTGTGGTAGGCCTTCGCATCCCATCCATCCTCCCGAAGGAGGTCCCACGCCTCCGCCCGCGTGTTTGCGGCGAACGCGCGCTCCGAGATATGGAAGCCCGACGCGGAGACTCTGTCGGGTCGGAGGGCGTTGATTCGGACCGCAAAGGCTTCGGCGTCGATGATCGGCAGCATCGGGCTGATGCAGACCCCGACCGCGATGCCGGCTTCCTTCAAGTCCCGGAGCGCTTCGAATCGGCGGGCGATCGAAGCGCAACAAGGCTCGTATCGCTTCCTGACCGTGTCGCAATCGGTCGTGATCGACATGTTCACGCGAACGACCGGGAAGCGCCGCAGCACATCGATGTCGCGGGCGACGAGCGGACCCCGGGTTTGGATCACGATCCGAGGCGGGACCGACAGCGAGGCGAGATGCTCAAGGATCGCGCGGGTCAGTTCGGTCTTGGCTTCGAGGGGTTGATACGGGTCCGTCACCGAGCCGATGTAGAGACTCTTGCCCGCCACGTCCGGTCGGCGGCGGAGCAACTCGACCGCGTTCTCTTTGACCTCCACCCATTGGCCCCATGCGTCGGCCTTGTCGGCGCTGGGCACGAAAGCGGCCGCGTAGCAGTAGGCACACCCGAACTGACACCCGGTGTACGGATTCAGAGAGAAGTCGAACCCGCTCAGCGACCCGGTGCCCGGGTTCAAAATCGACGCCGCACGGCGATACGTGACATCCACCGAACCGAGACGATCGACCCGACCGCAGGTTTCCGGAAAGGCGAAAAGCGCCGGCTGGAGCGTGCTCATGAAACCAGTATACACATGAATACTATTCATGCGTCTACTAGTGCGTGCGGTTTTTTGCAGAGCCCCGGAGTTTTCCGATCGCGGTCACCGCGAGCACGATCACGATTCCGACGGCGAGCCCGAACAGGCCCTGCAGCAATGCCTCCCACAAGCCGCTGACCGGGAGTCCGTGAACAAGGCTGTGAATGCCCTCGTAGACCGGCGGGATCCCGTGGGCCACGATGCCGCCGCCGACGAGGAACATCGCCGCCGTTCCCAAGATCGAGAGCCCCCTCATGAGCCAAGGGGCGCCGGCAAGGATCGCGCGGGACATCGCGCGGCCGAAGCCGCCTTTCGACCGGGCGAGGCGGACCCCGAGGTCGTCGAGCTTGACGATCCCCGCCACAAGTCCGTACACGCCGACGGTCATGACGAGCCCGATCGCGATCAGAACGCCGATCCGGGTGGCGAGCGGCTTGTCTGCGACCGTCCCGAGCGAGATCACGATGATCTCGGCCGAGAGGATGAAATCGGTGCGGATCGCCCCCGCGATCTTCGTCTTCTCGACCGCGACCAAGTCGACCGCTTCGTTCGCGACCGCCTTCTTGTGCTCTTCCTCGTGCCGGTCCTTCGGGTGGAGCAGTTTGTGGACCAGCTTTTCCGTCCCTTCGAAGCAGAGGAACGCACCCCCCAACATGAGGAGCGGCATCACCGCCCACGGCGCGAGGGCGCTGATGAGGAGCGCGGCGGGGATGAGAAAGACCTTGTTCTTGGCCGAGCCCTTCGCGACCGCCCAGACGACCGGCAGCTCGCGGTCCGCTCGCACGCCCGTGACCTGTTCGGCATTGAGGGCGAGATCGTCGCCCAGGACCCCGGCGGTCTTTTTCGTCGCGACCTTGGTCATCGTCGCGACATCGTCGAGCAAGCTCGCGATGTCGTCGAAGAGGGCAAAGAAGCTCGAACCCGGCATAGCGCTAGATCATAGCCCAGGAAATCGGTCGGTCATGCGACGAGCACAAGCCGGAAGATCCGCTCTGGTTCGGATCCGCAGCGCTCGGCGACGTCGCCGGCGACTTCGATCAATGTCGCACGGTCTTCGGGCTCGAGCCGATCCGGGTGGCGAAGGAGGCAAAGGGTCTTCGCGGCGGGAAGGTCGGACCAGCAGTCTGTCAGGGCGTCCCAGTTGTAGCCGAAGTAGCTCGGAAACTCGTACACCTTGGCTAGCGTTTCGAAGAGGCTCTCGCGGCTGCCTTCGAGGGGAACCGCCACTGTTCGTACGTCGAAGCCGGCCTTCTCGGCAAGTTCCCGCAGGTCGTGGAGGTCTTGGCGGTCGAGTTCGGCGGTAATCGCGCCGGGAGCGTCGGGGGCAAGCAGGCCCACGAAGAACGCGCCGATCGTGCTCATGGGTTGACCCGCACAAACGACTTGTAGTGGTCGCCGGTGTAGAAGACCGCTCCATTCTTGCCGATCACGATCCGTTGCGGACCGGGAAACGGCATGTTCTTCATCGCGTGCACGAATTCGCGGTAAAAGTCGCGGTCGTCGCGGAGGGGAAGGAGCTTCTCGCGGTTGCGGAAGATCGATCCGTCGTTGCGGTGCTTGAGCTTCTCGCCTTTGCGGATGCGGTTGAGGGTCGGGTTGACGTCCATCCGGCCCTCATAGATGACCTTGCCGAAGTCCACGACCTTGACCGAGTCGAGCACGGGCACCTTGCCCGAAACCGCCCCGATCTGCGGTTGTCCGAAGTCGTTCTCGATGAGCGGCTGGAGCCCGGCGAGGGCGACAACCAATGCCGTGCCGAGGGCAAGCAAGTGCTTCATTCCGACTCCGCGAAGGCCCCTTTGAGCGCCTCGAGTCCAAGATTCGGGCGTTCGCCGTCGAACCCATACCAGAGCATGCCAATCGTGCCGTCCGGCTTCACGAGGACCCAAAACGGGGCCCCCGGGACGCCGATCGCGCGCTCGAGGCTCCCGGATTTGTCCCAAGCGCCGGCGGCAGGGGCGGTCGAGCCGAGCCGGATCTCGAACGTGGTGCCCTTCTGGGCGCGCACGAGCTCGATGGCGGCATCGAGGGTCTTCCGGTACTTGGGCGAGGCGGCCGCGTCGTCGAGGGCGAGCAGGGCCCACCGGCCCGAGGGCGGGCGAACGTCGCGTCCGGTGCGGGCATCGGTCCAAGAGACGGTCGGGAGTTTCCGCCCGATCTCGAGCGGGTAGGTGGGGGCGGGCAGGCGCGAGGGCACGAAGCCGTTCGGGATCGCGCTTTCCAGCGTGCCCAGCTTCGGGGCCGCGGACGTGAAGGCGATGCCTTCGAGAAGCGCGTGGCGGACGCCGTCGGCGCCAGTCGTGGTCAAGTCGTACTTGCGAAGCGCGCCGTCGGCCCCGATCCAGACTGAGCCCTCGAGACTCATGCGCGGATCGGCGAGCCGGATGTTGACGCGGTCACCCTCGTCGTCCTTGCCTGCCCAGGTGTATTGTGTCTCCGTCGGGAGCGTCTTGGTGATCGAGCCGGCGAGGAGCGAAAAAGGGAAGACGGCGTCGGCAATCTCAGAGACGTCGAGGGGCGGGGGCTCGAGGCCGGCGATGCCGGCGTAGATGACGTAGGTGCGCTGATCGCGGCTCATCTCGAGCACGCCCTCACGGTTCTGGGCGAAGAGGTAGTCGCCGAGGCCCCACTTGAGGTTGTAGACTTGCAGCCCGGGCCGCGCGACCGAGTAGGTCGCTTGGCCGACCGCAGGGGTCATCTTCGACTTCACGGTCATCGTCGCGGTGAATGTCGGCCGCGCCTTCATATACGCCTCGAATCGCCCCAGGACCTCTTGGGCATCGCCCTGGGGCAAATGGAGCACGGCGAGTGCGAGAAGGGGTGTCAACATGAGCCTCCGGCCGATGTTCCGGATGCCGATCCCCCGCGCGCGCATGCCGCTTCGGCGGCGTCCACGCAGTTGCCGAGGAGGCTGGCGACCGTCATCGGCCCGACGCCGCCGGGTACGGGCGTGATCCAGGAAGCGACCGTGGCGCAGCTCTCGAAGTCGCAATCGCCGACGTCGTGGGTGCGGCCGTCGACCCGGTTGTAACCGGCGTCGACGACGACGGCACCCGGTTTGAGCCAGTCACCACGCACCATTTCCGGCCGGCCGACCGCGGCAACGACGATGTCGGCCTCTCGGACGAGGTCGGGAAGATCGACCGTCTTGGAGTGGGCGATGGTGACGGTCGCGTTGGCCTGGAGGAGCATGAGAGCGGCCGGCTTGCCCAGGATGACGCTTCTGCCGATGACGACCGCGCGCTTCCCGGCGAGGGGGATCTCGTGGTGCGTGAGGAGTCGCATGATGCCGAGAGGGGTTGCGCACCGAAATCCGGGGAGATCGGCGGTCAACCGTCCCAGACTCTCGGGGGTGATCCCGTCGACGTCCTTGGTCGAGCCGAGCGCGAGCAGAGCGGCGTCTTCGTCGAGTTGCTTCGGAAGCGGATGTTGGAGAAGGACGCCATGAACCTCAGGATCGGCGTTGAGCCGGGCGATCCGGTCGAGGAGCTCGGTTTGGGTGGTGCGGTCATCGACTTCCGTGGCCTCACCGGCCATCCCGATCTCCTCGGCCCACTTGCGTTTCATCTTCACGTACGCGACGCTCGCCGGGTCCTGGGCGGCGACGATCACGTCGAGTCGCGGCACGATGCCTTGCTCGCGCAGGGCGTCCACTCGGACGCGGAGGGCGTCCCGTGTTTGGCGGCTCAGCGCCTTTCCATCCAGAATCTGTGCGCTCACGCGTCCTCCTTCACTTGGGTCCGCCAGGATGACTTGAACATCAGGGCGTCGTGCTCGACCGTGCCCTCTTGCACTTCGCCCTCGTCGATCACCTCGATCTCGGGCTCGGGCTCGGGGTCCGGCTCGAACGCTTCCGCATGGGACGGGTCCCAGTCCGCCTTCGGACTCTTCTCCAGCATCGAGCCGAGGAGTCCGTTCACAAATCGTCCGCTCTCCTCGGTTCCATACCGTTTCGCGAGCGAGATCGCCTGATCGATGGTGACCTTCGGAGGGATCTTCGGCATGTGGAACAGCTCGTAGCAGGCCATCCGCAAGACCGCCCGATCCGTTGCCGCGAGCCGATCAAGCGTCCAACCGGACGCAAGGAGCGGCGCTATCTGCGCGTCCAGCTCTCGGCGTCGGGCACAGGTGCCTCCGACCAGCTCGCTGATGAATGCGGCCGTGTGAACTTCGAACGGCTCTTCGGCAAGAAGATCGAGAAGCACGTCGAGCGGCTCGAACCCCCCGATCTCGACCTGGTATAGCGCCTTCAGCGCCGCTTCGCGGGCTGCACGCCGGGATTGGATGAGCTTCGGCTCTGCTTCCATCAGACGCCGACCGCTTCCTCCGGGGCGAGGAATCTCGGGACGAAGCCGGTGTCGACGTCTCCGCTCATGTACTCGGGCGAGGCGACGAGGCGCCTCAGGAACGGAATGTTCGTTTGGACGCCTTCGACATGGAATTCGTGGAGTGCCGTCTGAAGTTTTGCGACCGCCGCCTCGCGGGTTTCGGCGTGGACGATCAGCTTCGCGATCATGGGGTCATAGAACGGGGAGATCACGAATCCGGCGTAGACGTGCGTATCGAGGCGAACCCCTCGGCCGCCCGGGGTATCCCATCGGGTGATCTTGCCCGTGCACGGAGCGAAGTCGAGGTCAGGGTCTTGGGCCGTGATCCGAGCCTCGATCGCGTGGCCGTTGAGTCGGACCTGCTCCTGGGTCAGGGGCAGCTTCTCGCCCGCGGCGATCGCAATCTGAAGATGGACGAGATCGAGGCCGGTGACCTCTTCCGTCACCGGATGCTCGACCTGGAGACGGGTGTTCATCTCAAGGAAGTAGAAGTGCCCGTCGGCGTCGAGCAGGAATTCGACCGTTCCTGCGTTCGCGTAGCCGACGCTCTTTGCGACCCGGACGGCGGCGCTCCCGATGCGTTCGCGTTGCTCCCAGGTGAGGATGCCGCAGGGTGCTTCCTCGATGATCTTCTGGTGGCGCAGGTTTTGGACCGAACATTCGCGCTCACCCAGATGGATGACGTTTCCATGCTCATCGCCGAGGATCTGCACCTCGACATGGCGGGGCTCGACGACGTACCTTTCGACGATGAGCGCCCCGTTGCCGAAACTCGCCTGGGCCTCTGCCTGGGCCATCTTCCATTGGCGCGAGAGATCTTCGGGATCGTCCACGCGCCGAATGCCCCGTCCTCCACCGCCCGCAACGGCCTTGAGGAGAACGGGAAACCCGATGTCCTCCGCGAGCTTGAGTGCCTCTGCTTCGGTTGCGACCTCTCCTTCGCTTCCCGGGACAACGGGGCAGTCGGAGGCGATGGCGGCCTGCTTGGCGCGTGCCTTATCGCCCATCGCTTCGATCGCCTTGACCGGCGGGCCGATGAACTTCACACCAAGGGTCGACTCCAGCGCTTCTGCAAAGCGGGCGTTCTCGCTGAAGTACCCGTAACCGGGGTGGACTGCGTCGGCTCCGCTGATCTCGACCGCCATCAAGAGGTTGGACAGGTTGAGATAGCTGTCCGTGTTCGTCGCCTCGCCGACGCAGAAAGCTTGGTCCGCGATGCGGACATGGGTGCTGTCCTCATCCGCGCGGGAGTAGACGGCGACCGAAGGGATCCCGAGCTCGCGGCAAGCCCGGATGACGCGGCAGGCGATCTCTCCTCGGTTGGCGACCAGTATCTTCTTGAACATCAGTACTTCTCGTGTCCGGGATGCGGGCAAGAGACCTTGCCGGAGTTCGAATCGTAGGCGTAGTCTTCGCCCCCGATCGGGCACTTGAGCATATCTTTCGGCAACTTGAGTTCGCTCAGAGTGGCGGGCTTCATGTCCTCGTCCACCGTATCCTGCACCGCGATCGATTGTCGGATCTGGGAGAGATTGTTCTCGCACACCATATCCTTCGCTCGGGCCTTCGTCTGGCCCACGATCGTCTCGCCAACCTGGTCTTTGCGGAGGTTCTCGGCCTTGCCACCAAAGCCGCCGAAGACGAAGACGAGAACAAGACCGACGACCAGCACGATCGCGACCAAGGTGCCGATCAGACTGGACGAGCCCCGGCGCGTTCGCATGTCAATCTCCCTTCACGCGAGCAATCGCTTGGCCGTACTCGACGGCCTGACCGTTCGCGACGAGCAATTCGACGACTTCGCCGGTCACCGGAGACTCGACATCGTTCGCCAACCCAAGGGCGGCGATGATGGCGACGACATCCCCCTTTTCGATGCGCTTGCCGATCTCGAGTGGGGGGGTGGCTTCGCGGTAGTAGCCCACAAGCGGGGCGGTCAAATCTCGAAGCGCTTGGGTCTCGAAAACCGCGCTTGTCGGTGCATCGTCGCCGACTGCCGCATCGTCGTAGGCGGCCGGGAGCGCGTCATCGAGGCGGGCATGGAACTTCGCGTCCCCCGCTTTAAGTTTGACTTCGCGGAAGCCGTACTCCCGCGCGGTCCGCAGGGCATGACGGATGACGTCAGCATTCAGATCGGCCACGTCAGCAGTGTACCGCTGCTGTTCTTCCGGTCATCGTCGGCGGAGACAGTTCCCGATCATCGCTCCGCCCCCACCTGTTGCGGAAACGTACTGACGGTGTCCTCGCGGCGGCGACCCTGATCATCGACACGATTCCGGCCCACGCTGTACACGTGGACGGTGCCGCCGTCGACCCTGAGGCGGTAGGGTTTGCCATCGAACGGGTCCGTCTCGGTGAAACCAGCCTCGTCCAACGTCTTCGGCGGACGGCCTTTCTGGGTGCGAAATCGGAGCGCCGAGACCAATCCTCGGAACGACCCCGCCAGTGCCTCCCGCTGCCGGAGCGCGTTGTTGAAGTCTTCGATCTCAGGGAATGCGAGGCGATTGAGAGCGGTCGTCGGGTCGTTTTTTTGCGAATGCCGTGTGATTGCATCCCTGAGGGCTTCGAGGAAACGGAGGCTATCCTTATGGCCGGATTCCTCGGCATAGGCCATGTTCCAGACCTGAAGCACGCGCGCACGGTAGGCCTTGGCGACCAACTCGCGCGGGACCCCGCTGGGGAGAAGATCGGCCCGGGAGATCGGGCCCTCCCCCTGGGATTCGGTGAGTGCAGAGATGACCTGATCGGGGTCTTTGGCGGCCGCAAGCCCGTACATGACTTCGAACCGGCTTACCGCATAGAGATTCGGCGAGCGTGCGGAAGCTTGGGCGGCAAGCTGGAGCAGTGCGCGATGAAACTGAGTGTCCTTCGGTCGGGCTGTCAGTGCGGCGGTCATGCCACGGGTTAGGATCGCCTCGGTCGCGATCTGAACGAGGACCGCGAGAAAGTAAGGATCTGAGCCGATGATCCTTCCGAGTGCCAATCCAGTCCGGAAGTCCCTCACCGCACCCGCCGTATCTCCCCGGCTGGCCCGAATGAGTGCCCGCACGGAAATCGCTCGGCTGAGGTCCTTAACCTGGGCGAGCTCCGGAAACTCAAGAGCCCAGGGAGCGGTGTCGGTCCAATCCCGGTCAAACCGAACCGCGGGCTTGGCCGCAGCCTCCGTCGCCAACGCGAGGGCGGGTGCGAGTGCCTTCAGGATCTCGTCACCGCGCTCCCGGGTGCTCGCCGACGGGGAGTCGACGGCCGCCTCGAGGCGCTCTCTCCAGGCGTTGCCTTTGGGCACGGCCCGCTCGAAGGCCGCCAACGCCTTGGACAGGGGGACGACGGCGTTGTCCGCTGCCGACGGTGCCGGCTTAAGAAAAATGTCTGCGGCGCTCAACGGCACCCCGAGGCGCTTGGCTTCGGCTTCCACCTGTGGCAACTCGGCCGCGACGCTCTCGAACTTGCTTCGGGTTGTGTTGCGCCCGCAACCGCTGATGACTGCGATCAGCAAAACAAGTTGTGTTCCCCATCGCACGAACCTCATGGATTGCATTGTACACACAACTCGGTCCAAAGCCCAACCACTCGAAGGTGATCCGAGAGTGATCCGAGAGTGATCCGAGAGTGATCCGTGAGTCATGGCTCTTGCATGGGGAGTGGATCGTTTGCCCATTGCTGCCGGTGTGGCGACCGTAACCACAGGCACTTCCCAGAAAGCCTGGAATTGGGATGTGCGCGCACTCGCCCGTTCTCAAGGCGTGATCGTGAACGACCCGCCCGTCGGATTTCCGTTCCTGCCGAAAACCTTGAAGCTGAGCTGGATTCGCAATGACGTGCTCTCGACTTCGCTCTGGAGGAGCCAGCGCTTTCCGCTCTCGGCGTCCGCAAAGCCGTTCTGCTTCGCATCGCTCTCCATCCACCAGTCGAAGTGCTTTCTCACACCGGTAGGGAGCTCCGAGAAGCCCGATCTTGGCTCAGGAAGTTTGACTCCTGCCTTCGTGAACAGCTCCCCGGCCAAGTCCCAAAAGGTCGCTTGTAGCGTACTCGCTTCCTTTTCGCGATGCTGGAGGAAAGCCGTCATCAGTTGCGTGCGAAGGACGATCCCGGAACGGGCAGGGAAGGAGTAGAACGAGTCATTAAGGACCTCCGGGGGTTGCTCACGCGGGACACCTTCCGGATTCTCGCTCGTTTTCCAGCCTCTCACGGTCGGAACCGAGTTATCGGGTGCTTCGATCTTCCGCGTTACGAGCGGTGCGAGGGTCGAGACCTGTTTTCCTCCGCCGGAGAGCGTGATGATGGCATGCCCCTCGATGGTGAAGGGTACGGACTTCTTGTCAGCAATCCCAGCGAGCCAGTCGCCCGTTCGGCCCATTTCGTCCAGTTTCTCCCCGAGATACTCTTGCGCCCGTAGCGAAAGGTCGCCGATTCGGAGGGTGCCAGTCTGCGACTTGAGAATCTGCTCCAGAATCTCGACCCGTGGGCGACGTCCTTCCACTCCGAGAGGATCGCCATAGGCGAAGATGACGCCCTCCGGGAACTCGAATCGAAGATATCCTTCAGGGGTCGGCATCTTGAGCGCTTCTGCTCGCGAGAGGCGGGTCAGACGTACGCAATCAGGCGGGCGGCTCGGACCCCGCCTCGCGACCATGACGAAGTCGCGAGCCGAGCCATCCTGAACTCCAGCAGTGAGGAGAAGTGAGGTCAACATTAGCCTGGATTGCCCCCTTCACCGACATCCCAAGTATGCAGATACTGCTGTTGAACGAAGTCGTATCGAATCAGGTTCCGCGTGCAAACGTCCGGGGATTGGCTCCAGGTTTCGGCACCCTCATCCACTTCGAGCTTGTCATAGACGTGCCCGCCCTTGCGAGCCCCCAGTGACTTCGAGTAGTTTTGCATGATCGTGTGGTTGTTGTCGTAGAGCTCGTCAAAGTCCGCCGTCCAAGGTGGTGCACTGTTGGTGCTGCCGGTGACGCGATCCCACCAAGTATAGGAGTAAGAGCCCGTGATGGTTATCGTGCTCTCCGAGTTGTTAATGTGGTCGGGTCCCTTGGCACTGTTCATCGCCTCCCGAGGGCTGGTCCGCCAATTCCACGGATGGCCACTCGGCGACCTGGTCCAACGTTCCGTGAGCGGCACAAACGCCGAGCGACAGGAGAACCACTAGGCAAAAAGTGTTTCAAAACACGCGCAGTTTAGCCCCCCTCCCCGAAATCTCCCACCAATGTGTCTGCACTTTCCCACAAGTCTCCCACATGGCCAGAATTGCGCCTAGGAGCCCACCGTGGGATGCCTGAGATGAGCACGAAATAGCCGCTTCACGCCCACAGAAAACGAGCGCGGAACCGGGGTGTGAGCTCAACGTGGCCCGGCGACGGCGACGCCGCCTCGAGCGACGGGAATCCTGGAGCGGATCGGCATTCCGGATGCCTTGTGCTTCAGGCCGGCGGGCGCAAACTGGAGGACGAGCGCCCTCCGAACCGCATCGGAAGTGTTGGGTCCACTCTTATGGAGGGTCGTCGACCAGAAGACGATCGCGGTGCGGGCCGCGACCGGCACCAGGACCCCCTGATCGGGATCGTCGAGCCGATGGCCCGCCAGCCCGAAATCGCTTTCGACATGGGGAACCAGACCCCGATGATGGCTCCGGGGAAGCACGGAGATGCACCCGTTCGCTTCGGTCGCGTCATCGAGTGCGATCCAGACCGTTAGATAGGGTGAGGGCTCGACGGGACTGTAGGCATCGTCCTGGTGCCATGAAAATGCCGTCGTTCCGCCGGGGTACTTGATGACCGCCTGGTTGAAGTAGAGATCGACGTCCGGCCCGAGGAGCGAGGTCGCGAGTTCGGTGAAGCCGGGGCTCTGGGCGAGAGCCTGAACTCGTGAATCCCGCTCGGCCAGCTTCTGGAGGAACAGCACCCGGCCCGTGGGGTCGCCGTTCGCGATCCGCGGCTCCGCGATCTCCGCGAGCATCGCGCGCAGGCGTTCGGCGGTGTCGACGTCGATCGCCTCGGGGAGGACGACATAGCCGACGTCGTCCATCGCCGATCGTTGATCGTCGGTGAGTCGCACTACTTGCCGCCCACGTCTTCGACCCACGCCCGAAGGACTTCCGCGACGCTCCACGCTTGCCACGGGCAGCCGCCAGGCTTGCGCGGCTCGTCTCCGTCGTAGACTTCGGCGATCCCCCCGATGCCGTCTTCGATCAGCCAATCGCGGGCGGGTTTGAGAATCCGCTTCGCTTCCGCCCGGTCGCCGGTCAGCTTGACCAGCGCGGTGACGTAGGGGCCGAGGAGCCACGGCCATACGGTGCCCTGGTGATACGCCGCATCGAGATCGGGCAGCGGTCCCCGATAGCGTCCGCGATAGGCGGGCTCGCTCGGGCTGAGGGTCCGAAGGCCGTGGGGGGTCAGCAGTTCGCGGGTGATCTTCTGGAGCGCGGCGACCGCATTCGGTCCCTTGGCGGGCCCGAACGGAAGTGCCATGGCGATCAGCTGATTCGGTCGCAGAGACGCGTCGTCCGGATCGGCGGTGTCGAGGTAGTGCCCGACCAGCTCGCGCCAGAAGGCCGCATCGAAGTTCGACTCCGCCTTTTCGGCCGCCACGGCGAAGACCGAGGCGTCCTCGCCGAGCTTCTTCGCGAGCCACTCAGCGACCCGAAGAGCGTTGATCCAGAGTCCGTTGATTTCGACCGGCTTCCCATGTCGGGGTGTGACGACCCAGTCGCCGACTTTGGCATCCATCCACGTGAGCTGCACGCCCGGCTCACCCTGGCGCAGGAGCCCGTCTGCGGGGTCCACACCGATGCCGTAGAGCGTGCCGCGCAGGTGCCAGTCGACGGTATCGCGTAGCGCGGTGAGGGCCTTCCGAGCGAAGGCCTCATGCCACTCGGCTTCCAGCGTTTTGTAGATGGCGTTGGCAAACCAAAGGGTGGCGTCGACGGTGTTGTATTCCGGCTCTTCGCCGCTCTCGACGAATCGGTTCGGAATCAGACCCTGCTTCATCTGCCCCGCGAAGTCCAGGATGATCTTGCGGGCGTCGGCGACCCGACCCGTGTGGAGACAGAGCCCGGGCAGCGCGATCATCGTGTCGCGGCCCCAATCCGTGAACCAGGGGTAGCCGGCAATGATCGTGGTGCGCTGCTTGGTGGCGACGAAGAACACACTCGCGGCCTCGGAGAGCATCCCGCCGAGCGACGTCGCGCGCGCTCCGGGAACGATCTCCAACGGCACGAGCTTCCGCTCGACGGAAGCATCCAGAACCGCCTGTTCGCCGGGCATCAACTCGTAGCGAAGTTCGCAAGGGCAGTAGAGATCCTCGCGCCCGTCGAGTCCACGTTCGACCTCGCGCGTGTATTCGAACCGGTAGTACCAGCCCGCCGCGGGGAAGCGCTGCGCCCCTTCGTGGTGCAAGATCAGGGGGACGTCTGCGTGTTCGATGACGGTGAGGTGTTTGGGAAAGGTGATGGCAGCCGGATAACCTTCATCCGAGCGGAAGTTCTCGTGGTAGCCCCGATGAAGGACGAGTGGCCGTAGCACGAGCCCAATCGGGCGCTCGCCGATGTTGCGGTACCGCATCGTCACCGCGTTTTGTCCGGGCCTCATCGCGAGCAGCTTTTCCAGCGCCATGCCGCCGGCGCGGTAGCGCCAAGTGACCGCCTGCTCGGTTGCTTCGAACGACTCGAGGAAGTGATAGCCCTCCGGGTGGACGGCTCCGGCGTACTGGTTGCACGAGAGCCCGATCGGATTCCCATCACCCTGGACGGTGACTTCGACATTGGCGAGGAGGTTCACCCGGTCTGCCGGCGGATGCACGGCCGCAACGAGGTGGGCATGATACCGCCTCATGTTGGCACCGCTGACCGTGCCCATCGCGAAACCGCCGATGCCATTCGTCAGGAGCCACTCTCGCTGTGAGGAGAGTTCGAAGTGGCGGCAGAACCGAGCATCGAGGCTATAGAGCATCCGACGTTCAGCAGTTTACTTGGACGGCCCGTACGAATCGGGGCGTCGTCTCGTCTTGTTCACCGTGACGGCGCTTTACACGCTCGCCATCTTCGTCAGCGCGACCCTGCTCTTCCTGGTGCAGCCGCTCTTCGCACGCATGCTTCTGCCGATGCTCGGCGGGTCGCCTTCGGTTTGGAACACCGCCCTCCTCTTCTACCAAGGCGTGCTCCTCCTCGGCTATGGCTACGCCCACCTCACGACCCGATACCTTCCGGTGAAACGGCAGATCGCGGTCCACCTCGTCCTCCTTGCTTTGCCGCTCGTGGTCCTGCCGATCCAAGTCCGGCTCGGGGCACCTGCCGGCGACGCAAACCCGATCGGCTGGATCCTTGTCGCGATGTCGGTCTCGGTCGGCCTGCCGTTCCTCGTGGTTTCGACCACGAGCCCCCTGCTTCAACGATGGTACGGGGCGATGGGCTCGGTCCGGTCGACCGACCCCTACTTCATGTACGCCGCGAGCAACATCGGCAGCCTCCTGGCGTTGATCCTCTACCCGACCGTGCTCGAACCGTGGCTTCGGCTCATGGATCAGAGTTGGCTGTGGGCTGGGGGATACCTGATCTACGGCGGTTTGGTCGTGGCTTGTGCGCTTGCACTCCGAAGGGTCCCGGACGTCACGACCTCGGGTGCGCTCGCCGATTTGGAAGCCCCGGCGCAAGGTCGATTGGCCCGCCCCACGTGGCTGCGGCGAGCGAAGTGGGTGCTGTTCGCCTTCATTCCGTCGAGTCTGATGCTCAGCGTTACGACCTACATGACGACGGACATCGCCGTCTTTCCTCTTCTTTGGATCATCCCGCTGACCCTCTATCTCGTCAGCTTCATCATCGTCTTCTCCCGTCGCCCAATCTTGCCTCACAAGGTGATGGTCGCGATCCTCCCAGTGCTCCTGCTGTGTATGCTTCTCGCGCTCGGGCTGCCGATCAAGCGTCCGCTCGACTGGATGTTCGGCTTCCATCTCCTGACGTTCTTCGTCGCCGCAATGGTGTTCCACGGCGAACTCGCCGAGGATCGGCCTTCAGTCGCGCACCTGACCGAGTTCTACTTCCTGATGTCGCTCGGAGGTGTCCTCGGTGGGTTCTTCAATGCCATCGTCGCTCCGACGGTGTTCAGTACCGTCTGGGAGTACCCGGTGACCCTTGTCGCGGCGTGCTTCCTCCTCCCGACGGCCCGCGTGTTTGCGGCGCGGCTCGTGCGCAAGCCACCCCAACCGGAGAGCGAGGAGGAAGCGCCTCCGGTCGTCGATCGCCGCGCTCGGCGGAACGTGGTGTTCAATCTGATCCTGGATGCGGCTGCTCCGCTCGCCGTCCTGTTCTTCACCTACGCGCTCTTTCGCCGAGCCGAACTCGAGGATGGCTTCACCTGGGGGTGGCGGATCTGGCCGCTGATCTATGGTGCCCCGATCTTGCTGTGCCTCGTTTTCTTCAGGAGACCGGTTCGGTTCGGGTTGGCCGCCGTCGCTCTGTTCGGTTTCGCCCTATGGCAGCAAACGGCAACCGAACGGATCGTCCACGAGGAGCGAGGCTTCTTCGGCGTCCTTCGTGTCCGCACCGACAGTGCGTCGATTCCGACCTTCAGCCTGATGCACGGAACGACGGTGCATGGCATCCAGTCGAGCGATCCGATGCTTGCCCGCGAGCCAGTGTCCTACTACGCCAAGAACGGTCCGGTCGGGCAAGTGATGCAGTCGATGGACCTTGAAGGGGCCACGATCGCCGTCGTCGGCCTCGGGGTCGGGACGATGGCGGCCTACAGCCGGCCGGGTCAACGTTGGACCCTTTACGAAATCGATCCTGCCGTAGAGCGAATTGCGCGGAATCCGGCCTGGTTCACCTATCTCCGGGATGCCGCGGGGTCGGTGACGGTGAAACTTGGGGACGCACGGATCCAACTCGACCGTTCGGCCGACAAGTACAAGTTGATCATCCTCGATGCTTACAGCTCCGACGCGGTGCCGATCCATCTGATCACGAGGGAAGCGATGCAGGTGTATCTCGACCACCTCGCTCCCGGCGGCTTGCTCGCTTACCACATCTCGAATCGGCACCTCGATCTTGAGCCTGTACTCGCGAACCTCGCCACGTCTCTGGACTGCGTGGCCTATACGCGCGACCACGACACGACCTTCGAAGATCGCGCCCTCGGCAAGCAATCGTCCCAGTGGGTCGTGGTGGCGCGCGACAAGCACGACCTCCAACCCCTGATCGCGAAGGGCGACTGGTTTCCGTCCAAAACTCGGTCCGACGTCGGCCTCTGGACCGATGACTATTCGAGCGTGCTGAAGGTGATCAAGAGCCTGTAGCGGCCGGCGTGCGGGGGGAGTCCCGACCGCAGCATGTGGCCCGTCCAAGGACCGGAGCTGTCGGAGGTGTCTGGTACCATCGGAGGATCATGGCTACGACCGCATCGCGTCCCATTTGGAAGGGGATGATCAGCTTTGGCCTCGTCAGCATCCCTGTCCGACTCTTCACCGGCGCGGTAAGCAAGGACATCACGTTCAACGAACTCGCCCGTGAGGATCACTCGCGGCTCAAGCGCGTGCGGTGGTCGCCGACGCTCAATCGAGAGATCACGCAAGAGGAGGTCGTCAAGGGCTACGAGTACGCCAAAGGTCAGTATGTCGAACTGACCGAGGAGGACTTCGAGAAGCTCCCGGTGCCGAGCAAGCAGACGATCACGATCACGGCGTTCGTTCGCTCGGAGGAGATCGACCCCGTTTTCTTCGAGACCCCCTACGCTCTCGAGGCCGAAGAAATGGGCCTCAAACCGTTCGCCCTCTTCTTCCGAGCGCTCGAAGAGAAGGGGATGGTCGCCATCGGAAAGATCGCGATTCGCAAGAAGGAGCAGCTCTGCGCGATCCGGGTTTCGGGTGGGAACCTCTTCATGAGCACGCTCTACTATCCCGATGAACTCCGCGTGGACCTCGCCAAGGCCGGGCCGAACGTGGACGTTTCGGAGGCTGAGCTCAAGATGGCGGAGGCGCTCATCGACATGCTCACCACGAGCTTCGATCCGGAACAGTACAAGGACGAGTACCGCGAGCAGCTCATGGGTCTCATCCAAGCGAAGTTGGAAGGGAAGGAGGTCGTCTCCTCGCCCGAAGCCGCTCCACAGGTGATGGACCTCATGGAGGCGCTACGCGCCTCGCTTGCCGAGGCCGAGCGCCAGCGGGAGGCGGGCTAGCGCATGAAGCGTCCGACTCCCCAAGCCGGCTACGCCGGACTCGGCGTCGCGGTGGCTGGGGTGCTCATCGCGGCCTTCGGCGCTTTGACGAGCACGAAGACGTCGAGCCCATGGCTGCCGATGCTCGTGGGCGCGGCACTCTATCTGGTCGGTTCGCTGTTGGCCGTCGCCGCGTTCGGCTATAAGCGGGGGACCAAGCTGTTCCTCACGATCCGGGTCATGCGTCTTGTTTTCGCCGCCGTCGTCATGCTCGGCTTGGTGCGGACGTTCGGGAGCTAGATGAAGCCACTCGAAAGCTGGGAGTCCTCGGCCGAGGCGTGGGCCACGTTCGTCGAGCAGGGAGACCCGAACCGCGACCTTCTGCTCGATCCCGTCATGGTCGCCCGCTGCGGCGACGTGCGGGGACTACGCGTGCTCGACGTGGGGTGCGGCGAAGGCCGCTTCTGCCGGATGCTCGCCAAACGGGGCGCTGACGTTGTCGGCATCGACCCGACGGCGGGACTTCTGGAGGTGGCGCAGTCGAAGGGAGGTGGCCCAAGCTACGAGGAGGCGCACGCCGAGGCGCTCCCCTTCGCCGACGCGAGTTTCGATCTCGTCGTGAGCTATCTGAGCTTGATCGACATCGAGGACTATCGGCTCGGAATCCAGGAGATGGCGCGGGTGCTTCGCCCCGAGGGTCATTTGGTGGTGGCCAACCTCAGTTCGTTCGTAACGACGTCGCCGACCGGTTGGGTCAAGAACGCGGCCGGCGAGCGCCTTTACTTCCCGATCGACAACTACCTTGAGGAGCGCGGCGATCTCGTCGCATGGCGTGGGATCCAGATCATCAACTTCCATCGTCCGTTCGCAGCTTATCTGCAGGCGTTCCTCCAATGCGGCTTCCGACTCCTGAGCTGGGAGGAGCCGGCCCCGAGCGACGAGGTCGTGCGCCTCGCTCCGAACCTGGCCGACCATCAGCGGGTACCGCTGTTCTATGTGGCGGAATGGCGTTTGGACCCTCCGCGGGCACCGTGACCCTCACGCCGTGGCTGCTTCGCCAGGCCTATGCCCAGGGCCTTTTCCCGATGACCGACGACGGCGGCGTCATCCGGTTCTACCGCTCGACCTGCCGAGCGCTCTTCCCCATGACCGGGGCCCATGTCTCGCGGTCCCTCCGAAAGTCGATGCGACAGCCGGGTCTGGCCGTCGTCTTCGACCAAGACTTCGAAGCGACCGTTCGGGCTTGCATTCGACCGGACTGGGAGGGCAACTGGATCAGCGACGACCTGATCCGGCTTTACCTCATGATCTTCCGTGAAGGATGGGCCCATAGCGTCGAAGTTCGTTGGGACGGGCTTCTGGTCGGAGGGCTGTTCGGCGTCGCGATCGGGACGTGCTTCTGTGCCGAGTCGATGTTCCACCGCGAGACGGACATGTCGAAGGTAGCCCTTGTCCACGCGGTCAACCACTGCCGGGAGCTCGGTTTCACGATGTTCGACGCCCAGGTGATGAATCCGCATCTAGCCCGGATGGGCGCGGTCGAGGTCTCGGAGGCCGAATACTCCGTCCGGCTTGGCGAGGCCCTCGCCGGATCGACGCCGTGGAGCTGATCGTGGTGACACCCACGGCAATCTGGGACGTATCGTCCTTGAGACCCATGACGAGACACCCCTTCATCGCTCTGATCGCTTTTGGCCTCGTCGCGGCCGTTGGGGCCCAGCCGGTCGGTGGGCGGATGCCGTTCGAGTCGGGACGTGGGCTCGTTCTGATTCAAGGACGGATCAACGGTTCGCGACCGCTGAGCTTCATCCTCGATACGGGTGCCGGTATCTCGGTGATCGACAACAGCCTGATCGAATCGCTCGGGCTCAAGGAAGTCGGCTCGACGACGGCGATCGGGGCCGGAGGCGCGGCTCGGGCCAAATCCCTGGAAGGGGCAAAACTAGCCCTGGACCCTCTCGGTGAGCCGGTCGAACTTCCATTGATCGGCTTGCCGATCAAAGGCCTTGAGATGCAGATCGGTGCCCCGGTCGACGGAATCCTCGGGCGCGATCTGTTCGACAAGTACGTGATCACGATCGACTATCGTGATCGGTGGGTCGGATTCTCGAAGGAGCCGCCGGCGCCAGGTCGCGGCAAGGTCGTCCCTTTCAAATACGAACGTGGAATTCCGGTGGTCGAGGCCACCGTCGAACTCAGCGATGGCCGGAAGGTCGTGACGACCCTCGGGGTCGACACGGGGTCGACACGGGGCGTGACCCTGTATTCAGGGTTCACGACGGAGAACAAGGTGCTTCCATTTCCGGGCGCGAGCATCGAGACCTTGTCCGGCGGAGTCGGCGGGATGCGGGCGAGCGTCTTGGGCCGCCTCAACGCGGTTGAGTTCGGCGGATTCCGGATCGCACGCCCCATCGCGCAGGTGAACCCGACGGCGGTGAGTGGGTCCGCGGAATCGGCGGATCGTGGTGGGCTCCTCGGTTCAGAGGTGTTCCGCAAGTTTCGCGTGGTCGTAGATTATCCACGGAACCGCTTGATCCTCGAGCCGAACGACGACTTCGACCGTGCGATCGAGACCGACATGGTCGGGCTCGGACTTACCAAGACGGCGACCCATGTTCGCGTCACCCGCGTGAATCCGAAGTCCCCCGCGGGAGAGGGCGGGGTGAAGCCTGGCGATGTCCTCGTCGAGGTCGACGGGAGCTCCGCGCCGACCCTCGGCCTGACCGCACTCGAAGAGCTGTTCCGGACGGAAGGCAAGACCTACTCACTGGTCTTCATGCGCGGCCAAGAGCGCCGCGAACTCAAGGTGACGACACGAAGGTTGCTTTAGGTGCGGCCCGTTCCGGGTCGCGGCGCCATCCCACCCAGCTGCTTTAGCGGTTGAGAGTCTTGTCTCGCCGATCGCAACGGCGGGGATCAGATTAATAACGCAACGGTAACGCCCCCATAACTTTGCCTTAGTAAGCGTCGCTGAGAATCCGTTTGGTCACTTTGTGGACCGAATGACGCTTTTTTGAGGAGTGGAGTGATGAGCAAACGATTCTGTTCGACAGTTGCCGCTGCGTTGGCGGTGACGGGTGGGGCGATGGCCCAGTGGATTACCGAAGCGAGCCCGAATCCCCCGGGAAGCAACGACTGGACGCAGGGACGCCAGTTCATCGAGATCATGGGGACGCCGGGTCACACGATCGCGAACGATGTCTATCTTCTGTGCATCCAAGGTGGACCGCGAGTCGTACCCGATCCCAACAACCCCGGGCTCTTGGAGGTCGTCATTCCGCTCGGAGGTCTCCGATTCGGTTCGAACGGGCTTCTGTTGCTGCGCGACGCCCCCTCCACCACCGTCCTGCTGACGAATCGCAATGGCGTCAGCGTGGGCCCGGACCCGAACACGACCGCGGTCTACAACCTACTTCCGGTGGGTGGCGCGAACGGGAACGACCCTGGCCTCTGGGACATCTTCAACGACGCGGAGACGATCGTCCTCGTGAAGGGAGCCCCTGCGGGTGGCTGGGTCCGCAACACGGACCTCGACGCGGCGCCCGAGGATGGCGTCATCGACGGCAACATCTTCAGCGACCCGAACTATCCGATCGTTACCCTGGACGGCCTGAGCTACCTCGCGAACGGTTCGACCGAAACGAACCCGCAGTGGGAGTACGACCAGTTCAGCGGAATCTTCAAGTACGGCTTCCTGCAGGACGGTGAGGGCTCGGGAACTTGGGAGCCGAACTTCATCTACCGCATCCTGAGCACGCAGGGCGGCCCGGCTATCGGCACTCCGTTCGACAGCCGCGGTTGGTTCTCCGGCGACGACACGGGCGGTACGTTCGGACCCTACCTGTGGCACCCGACGACGATCAACAACTTCAACGGGTTCTCCAACTACGGCTTCGCGAACAACACCGAACTCAACAACCCGGATCCGGCCCTCGGGGCTTCGATCAGTCCGGGCTGGGTGAACCGGCGGATTTCGAACGGCCTGAGCCGAACGTTGACCGCCACGATCGACTTCGGCGCATGTCCGCCGCCGGCGACCGTGACCGTGACTTATCGTCTGGCCGGAGAGGTCGAGTGGCTCACCCAAGTCGTCAACCTGACCGGTAATCAGTTCACCGTGAACTGGCCGATGGGTGTGTATGACGCCACGATTCAGCCGCCACGCTTCTTGCGCCGCAAGTTCGACATCGATACCCGCGCCGCGAACGACACCGTGACGCTCATGCTCATCGGTGGCGACATCGACGGCAACAACATGGTCGACTCGGACGATTTCGACATTCTGGTCGCCGCGTTCGGAACGTCGAACGGCCAGTCCGGCTTCGTCGCCACCGCCGACCTCGACTGCAACGACATGATCGATTCCGACGACTTCGACATCCTTGTCGCGTCGTTCGGCAATTCGGGCGACAACTAAGTCGCCTCCAGGCTTCTCCCCGCCGTCGGCGGGGAGAAGCCATCCTTGATCACTGACCCGCATCTTGTTGGCGGGACCCTTTGGGACTTGGGGATCTTCCGCTCTATACTGAAAGTGGTATGAGGAGGTCTCCACCATGGTGATCATGTTGTCTCTCGCCGCCACACTTCTCGGGGGCGAGCTCCACGAACCGTTCTTAGCCCAGGCGAACGGCAAGCCGATTTCAGCTCCGATCGGGCACCTGGCCCCGATCCTCTACGACTTCGACAACGACGGATTGAAGGACCTGGCTTTGGGCACCTTCAGTCCCGGCGTGATCCGAATCTATCGCAACGTCGGAAGCAAGACCGAACCGAAGTTCGGCGAGTTTCAGACCGTCCAGGCGGGCGGCAAAGAGATCCAAGTCGAATCCGGGTGATGCATCGGCGCGGTTCCACGGTTCGTGGACCTCGATGGCGATAAGATCGATGACCTCATTTCCGGCTCATACACCGGGGGCGTGACGTTCTACAAGGGCCTCGGGCAAGGGAAGTTCGAGACGGCGTCCCAGATTCTCCCCAAGAACGTGAAGTACGACAGCGGAGAACTAGCCCTTTCGCCCTGTGGCGGCGATTGGGATGGCGACGGCGATGCGGACCTGGCTGTCGGGCAGATTTCGGGGCCGGTGAGGCTCCTGATCAACGACGGCAAGGGTAACTTCACCCGTGCCGGCAACTTCACTTCCGGGGGCAAGGAGATTAGCGCCGGCGATGGCGGCCCTTGCCTGACGGACTGGAACAACGACAGCGTGCTCGACCTGTTGCTCGGTGACGACGAGGGCAATGTGCTGCTTTATCCGGGCACCAAGAAAGGCTCGCTCGAGCTCGGGGTGGGTTCGGCGGTACTCACCCAGCAGAAGCAAGGTGACGGCTGGAAGCCCACGAAGCGCGATCCGAAGTCGCCGACAGGGCTGGCGGCGAAGCGCCCGGGAGTCCGGGTGAAGCCCTTTGCCGCCGACTGGAACGGGGACGGGAAGCTCGACTTGCTCGTGGGCGACTTCCTCCAGGTCGCGCCTCCGGCGAAGAAACTGAGCGCGACCGAACAGACCAAGTTGAAGAAGCTCCAGACCGAAATGGCGCAGGTTCAGAAAGTGCTGAGCGCCGCGTATCAGCGAGCTCAGGAGCGGGCGCTCAAGGATGTTGGAGCGAAGAGCGTTCAGGGCCTGACTCCCGATCAGATGAAGAAGTGGCAGGACGCGTACATGAAGCACTACGACGCGGAGATGAAGGCGTTGGAGGCCCAGAATGAGCGTGCCATGGTCTTGCAGCGCGAGATCGGCAAACTCGTGCCGCCGGCTGAAGCGACCGGCTTTGTGTGGGTCTACCTGAGGAAGTAACCTGCTACCGCTCCCCAGGGAGCCATTTGGGTACCCTGGGGAGCCTATGTCCGACACGCTTTCGCGCGTCCCGGGCGGGGCTGAGGCCCCGTCGGACTTCATCCGCGATGCCATCCGCCAAGATCTGCGCGATGGCCGGTTTGACCGTGTCCACACTCGATTTCCGCCGGAGCCGAATGCGTACCTGCATATCGGCCATGCCAAGGCGATCTGGATCGATTACGGGATCGCTCGAGAGTTCGGTGGTCTGTTCAATCTGCGGTTCGACGACACGAACCCTCTGAAGGAGGAACAGGAGTTCGTCGATGCGATCATCGAGGACGTGCGCTGGCTCGGCGCCGACTTCGGCGACCGTCTCTTTTTCGGCTCGGACTACTTCGAGCAGATGTTCACGTGGGCTGTTCAGCTGATCGAAAAGGGAAAGGCGTACGTCTGCGACCTGAGCCCCGAACAGATGCGCGAGACCCGAGGCACTTTGACGTCCCCGGGAACCGACAGCCCGTTTCGGGAGCGAAGCGTCGAAGAGAACCTCGATCTCTTCACCCGCATGCGAGCGGGCGACTTCCCCGATGGGACCCGAACCCTCCGTGCGAAGATCGACATGGCTTCGCCGAACCTGGTGATGCGCGATCCCGTCATGTACCGCATTCGTCATGCATCGCACCACCGAACCGGGGACACGTGGAGCATCTATCCCAGCTACGATTGGGCTCACGGACTGGAAGACTCGATCGAGGGGATTACCCACTCCCTGTGTTCGCTGGAGTACGAGATCCATCGCCCGCTCTACGATTGGTTTCTCGACGAACTGGGCATCTACCATCCTCGCCAGATCGAGTTCGGCCGTTTGGGTCTGAGCTACACGGTGATGAGCAAACGGCGGTTTGTCGAACTCGTCGATGGGGGCTTTGTCCAGGGCTACGACGATCCGCGGATGCCGACCCTCGCCGGGATGCGCCGACGGGGCTACCGGCCCGAGGCGATCTGGGACTTCTGTGAGCGCGCCGGAGTCGGCGGGCGCGCGGACGTCACCATCGACGCGCATGTCCTGGAGGATTGCGTCCGCGTGGACCTGAACAAGGTCTCGCGCCGGCTCTTTGCCGTCCTGAATCCGATCAAGGTCGTGCTGCTGAACGTGCCGGAGGGCGAGACGCGCTGGATCGAGGCGGTCAACAACCCGGAAGATCCGGAAGCCGGGACGCGGAAAGTTCCGTTCACCCGCGAGATCTACATCGAGCGCGACGACTTTCGCAAGGAGCCGCCTCCGAAGTTCCACCGGCTGTATCCGGGCAACGAGGTCCGTCTTCGCTACGCCTGCTTCATAACCTGTGTGGAGGTCATCGAGGACGCCGACGGCGAGATCGTCGAGCTCCATGCGACGATCGACCCCGAGACTTGGAGCGGCGATGCCCCCGACGGCCGCAAGCCGAAGGGCACGATTCACTGGGTGTCGGCCGAGCACGGCGTCGAGTTTGAGGCGCGGCTCTTCGACCACCTGTTCGGTGTGCCCGACCCCGACGACGTACCCGAGGGCGGAAGCTACCTCGACAACCTGAACCCGGATTCGCTCAGGGTCGTGCATGGGATTGCGGAGCCGACGATCCGGGAGCTGACCCCGGAGGATCGAGTTCAATTCGAACGCGTGGGCTACTTCTGCCTCGACCGTGACAGCGCGTCGGGACGGCTCGTGCTCAACCGGACGGTGTCGCTCAAGGACTCGTGGGCCAAGATCGAGAAGGCCCAGGCCTCGGGCCAGAAGGGGTAAACTCCCCCGTCGTTGCCCGATAGCTCAATTGGCAGAGCGCCTGACTCTGGATCAGGAGGTTCCAGGTTCGAGCCCTGGTCGGGCAGCCAATCCCCACGACCTCAGCGCGGGGCGCGCTTGCGCCACACGAGATAGGCGATCCCGCACACGACGGCCAGCGGCGCGAGTACAAGCAACCACTCCAGGGCTCCGGTTCCACCGTCGAGCTCAAGTCCGGTGAGTTTCTCGATCCAATCCATGGCCGCGTTTTACCCGGGCAGCGCGAGGGGGAATCGACGTCGCCGCTGTCGAACTGAGTTGCCAGGATGATAGCCCTCGCTCTCGCGGCGACGTGCGCGCTTCAGAAGCCGCCGATCGTCAACTTGACCGCCATCCCGTTCACCGAAGTCAGCATCGACGACCGATTCTGGGCTCCTCGCCAACGCACGAACCGTAAAGTGTCGATTCCACACACGTTCGATCAGTGCGAAAAGACGGGGCGGCTGGCGAACTTCGACTTGGCCGCGAAAGGGGCCCGGACCGGATTCAAGGGTCTGATCTTCGACGACAGCGACGTCTACAAGTCGCTCGAGGCGGCCGCCTTTGCTCTGGCCGAGAAGAAGGATGTCGCCCTCGAGAATCGCGTCGACGCGATCATCGCCCGGATTGGCGCGGCCCAGCGTCCCGATGGGTACCTGAACACTTGGTACGAGATCAATGCGCCGGACCAGGTGTTCACGAACCTCGCCGACAACCACGAGCTCTACTGCGCGGGGCACCTCTTCGAAGCCGCCTCCGCCCATTTTCAGGCGACCGGCAAGAGGTCCTTGCTGAACATCGCGACCAAGTTCGCCGACCTTCTGTGTCGTACGTTCGGCGACAAGCCCGGGCAGCGCATGGGTTACTGCGGGCATCCGGAGATCGAGCTCGCGCTGATGAAGCTCTGGCGAGCGACCGGTGAGCAACGCTACTACGAACTCGCCGCCTTCTTCCTAAACAATCGAGGCAGCCGCTTCTTCGCCGACGAGCGAAAGGTGTCGAAAGAGAAGTTCGACGGCACGTACTGGCTGGACGACGTCCCGCTTCGAGAGCATAAAGAGATCAAGGGCCACGCCGTGCGGGCCGCCTATCTGTTCTCGGGTGCCGCGGATCTCGCCGCGGCGACCCAGGACGAAGGCTTGCGGACGGCGCTGGATCGCGTCTGGCGCAACACGGTGTTTCGCCGGGCGTTCGTGACCGGCGGGATCGGGCCGAGCGGCAGCAACGAGGGGTTCACGGTCGACTACGACCTGCCGACATACAGCGCATACCAAGAGACCTGCGCCTCGGTCGCGATGGTGCTGTGGAACCACCGCATGGGCCTGATGGAGGGGGACGCGAAGTATTGGGACTGGGTGGAGCGCTCGCTCTACAACGGCTTCCTTGCCGGAGTTTCCCTGGAAGGTTCGCACTTCTTCTACGTCAATCCGTTGGCGAGCCGCGGGAATCATGCCCGGTCCGAGTGGTTTGGATGCGCCTGCTGTCCCCCCAACGTCACCCGGCTCCTCGCGTCGCTCGGCTCCTATGTCTATGCCAAGTCGGCGGACACGCTCTACGTGAATCTGTTCGTCGGCGGTGCTGTCAAGACGAAGCTCGGCAACGATGCGGTGGAGCTCTTGGTCGAGACCGACTATCCGTGGGACGGCAAAGTCGTCCTCAAGCCAAAGTCCGCTTCGGGCAAGGCTTTCAATATCCGCGTCCGCGTCCCCGAATGGGCCGGCGAAACCAAAGTCCGGCGCGCCAACGGAGCGACGGCGAGCGGGTACGCCGACGGCTATCTGATCCTGCCCGCAGAATGGAAACCGGGCGAGGTGTTCACGGTCGAGTTCCCGATGCGGGCTCAACGGGTCGTCGCCCATCCGTCTGCCAAGGATCTCACGCAGCGGGCCGCCGTGCAACGCGGGCCGCTCGTTTACTGCTTCGAGAACAAGGACAATCCTGACGTCGACTTAAGCCGCGTGATCCTCCCGATGGATGCGTTGCTCCAGCCGGAACCGAGCCCCGAACTGGGTGGAATCGTCAAGCTGGGCAGCACCGGCTTCCTGAGCGAGCCGATCGATTGGCGGCGTCGACTCTACGCCCCGATCGACGAAGGGAAAGCAGTTTCCCTAACCGCGATCCCGTACTACGCATGGGACAATCGCGGCAACGCGTCGATGGCGACTTGGCTTCCGACGGTGCGGCTTCCGGAATCTCCGGGTGGGTTGGAGCGGTCGGCGAAGGTCTCGCTGTCGTACACGAGCGGCATCTGCACTCCGGGGGCACTCCAAGACGGCCGCCCGATCGAGGCATCGAACAAGCACCCCGGCGAACTCTGCCACTTCTGGCCGCACAAAGGCACCGAGGAATGGATCGAGTATTCCTGGAACAAGCCGGCGACGATCGATGGTGTCGAAGTCTATTGGTTCGACGACACCGGATTCGGCGAGTGTCGTCCGCCGGCCGAATGGTGGGTCGAGGCAAGGGTCGGTGACGACTGGAAGCGAATCGACGGCACCTACGGCGTTGCCCTGAATTCATGGAATCGAGTGACCTTTCCTACCGTCACGACAAGCGCGCTCCGGCTCAAGCTCAAGTTGCAGAAGGACTGGTCCGTCGGCATCCACGAGTGGAAGATCCTCGAACCGGACGAGAACTGACGATGGCACCGGTCCTCGAAGCGACCGGCATCGTCAAGCGATTCCCTGGCTTGATCGCCCTCGATCAGGTCTCGCTGAGCCTGACCGGAGGCGAGGTTCACGCTCTGATGGGCGAAAACGGGGCGGGGAAGTCGACCCTGATCAAGGCGGTCACCGGAGTGACGTCGCCTGATGCCGGCGAGATCCGGGTGGAAGGGAAGCCCTTCCAGCCCCGTGCCCCTCATGACGCGATGGCGCGCGGCATACGGACCGTCCATCAGGAGCTCAACCTCGTCCCGAACCTCCCCGTCGCCGAGAATCTCGCACTCGGCCGCCTCCCGGCGGGACCGTTCGGCATCCGCTGGCACGAAGTGCGGACACGGGCGGAAGCCGCGCTCGCGCGGATCGGAGTGACGATTCCGGTCAGCCGAACGGTCGGCGCCCTGTCCATCGCCGAACAGCAGCTGGTCGCCATCGCGAGGGCCGTCGACCGTTGGGCGGGCGAGCCCCTGCGTGTGCTGATCCTCGATGAGCCGACCTCGAGCTTGGACCGCGCCGAGGTCGTGCGGCTGTTCGACGTCGTTCGCCGTCTCCGGAACGAAGGGGTCGCGATCCTCTTCGTCAGTCACTTTCTCGACCAGGTGTACGAGATCTCCGATCGGATCACCGTGCTTCGGAACGGCCGGCTCGTCGCGACCGGCACGGTAGCGGAGATTCCTCATCTCGAGCTCGTCCAGCAAATGACCGGCCGGAGCATCGATCTCGAGTCCCGCAGCGGAGCCAGATCCCGCGCGATCCTCGGAGAGAGCACCACGCTCCTCGAAGCCACCTCGTTGGGCAAGCGGCGCTCCGTTTCCGACGTCACGCTCACGATCAGGGCCGGAGACGTCGTCGGGTTTGCCGGCCTTCTCGGTTCGGGCCGGACCGAAGCGATTCGCCTGCTCTACGGCCTCGATCGGGCCGACAGCGGCCGCCTGACCGGACGCGGGCCCGGGATTCGCGGATCGCTCCGAGCCGGATTCGGGCTCTGCCCCGAGGACCGCAAACGGCAAGGGATCTTCCCGCAACTGTCTCTTCGAGAGAACATCCTGATCGCGCTCCAAGCCCAGCGGGGGTGGTGGCGGCCGCTCACGAAGGGAAAGCAGCGCGGCCTCGTCGACGACGCGATCGCTCGGCTCCGCATCGCGGCAACCGACGCCGAGCAGGCGATCGGAACGCTCAGCGGGGGCAACCAACAGAAGGCGATTCTCGCGCGATGGCTGGCTGCCGAGCCCAAGCTTCTTCTCCTCGACGAACCGACCCGCGGCATCGACATCGGTTCAAAGGCGGACCTGATGGGCGAGGTGGAGCGCCTTCGGAGTTCGGGGATGGCGTTCGTCTTTGTCTCCTCCGAAATGCCTGAAGTGGTCGCGGCGTCGACGCAGGTCGCGGTGTTCCGCGACCGAAGGATGGTCTCGGTTTTCGCGGGCGCCTCGGTGGACGAGCCGACGCTCCTCGCAGCGATTGCGGAGGGAGCCCCGAGCCCATGAAATCGAAGCCTCCCTACTTCTGGCCGCTCCTCGCATTGGTCGCGGTCCTACTGATCGACCTGATCCTCGCGCCGAGCTTCTTCGCGTTCACGATCCGCGACGGCCGAATCTACGGAAGCCTGATCGACATCCTCAATCGTGCTGCGCCGATCGCCCTGATCGCCGTCGGGATGACCCTCGTGATCGCGACCGGCGGCGTCGACCTTTCGGTAGGGGCCGTCATGGCGATCGGAGGCGCGGTCGCCGCCTGCGTCATCGCTCGTCCCTCGGACTGCATTCTGAATGGCCTCCAGCTCCCCCCGACGGCATTCTATGCGGTTGCGGCGGGACTCGTGGCGGCTGCCCTCTGCGGCATCTTCAACGGCTTTCTGGTCAGCAGGGTTCGGGTCCAGCCGATCGTTGCGACACTTCTCTTGATGGTGGCGGGTCGGGGCGTTGCCCAACTTCTGACCAACGGCCAGATCGTCACCTTCACGGACAAGACCCTCTCCTCGCTCGGCTCGGGTGGAACCCTGGGCTTGCCCAACCCGCTCTGGATCGCGGCGTTCGTCGCGCTCGCAGTCGGCATCCTCTGCCGGCGAACGGCTCTCGGGCTCTTCGTCGAGGCGACGGGTGAAAACGAGGAGGCGGCCCGCATTGCCGGTCTCAGGACACGGGCGATCATCGGATTCGCCTATGTCCTGTGCGCCGTCTGTGCAGGACTAGCCGGAATTCTCGCCGCCGCCGACATCCGGGCCGCGGACGCGAACAACGCCGGCCTCTATGCCGAACTCGACGCGATCCTCGCGGTCGCGATCGGCGGCACCGCGATGACCGGGGGTCGCTTCAGCCTGGCCGGAACGCTGATCGGGGCGGTGCTCATGCAAACCGTCACGACGACGATTCTCACACGGGGCGTCTCGGCCGAACTGACGTTCGTGCTCAAGGCTCTGATTGTGATCGGCGTCTGCCTCCTCCAGTCGCCCGTCCTCCGATCCCGGCTGAGGAATCCCGCGTGAGAGGGTTCGACTGGCGGCGGCACTCTGCCCTGACGACCCTCGTCGTGGGCGTGCTCATCTACGTCGGTTGCGCGATGAACTTCCGGGGGTTTGCCTCGCTTTCTGTGGCGATGAACCTGATTTCGGAGAATGCCTACCTCGGGGTGATCGGGATCGGTCTCACGTTCGTGATCCTCACCGGCGGTATCGACCTGAGCGTGGGCGCCCTCGCCGGCGCTTCGGGGATAGCGCTTGCGCGTCTCGTCCAGGACGCTCACTGGAACCCATTGCTCGCGGTCGTCGCAATCCTGGTCGGTGGTCTTGCGCTTGGCATGGTTCAGGGGATGCTTGTCGCCCGTTATCGGCTTGCGCCCTTTCTGGTCACGCTGTCGGGGCTCTTCTTCTGCCGGGGCTTGGCCCTGTACATCAGCAAGGAGGCGCGGGGGATCGATCACCCAGTTTTCAAGTCGTGGACGGACTTTGCCGTGCGTTTGCCGGAGGGGGCAAGGCTCCCGATCGGAGCTTGGGTCTTCGTGATCTCGCTCATGATCGCCGCGTTCGTACTGGCCCGAACCCCGTTCGGACGCTCGGTGTATGCGGTCGGGGGAAGCGCTCCGTCCGCTCACCTGATGGGCGTCCCGGTCCAACGGGCGACGATCTCGGTCTACGCGATTTCGGGCTTCTGCGCCGCGTTGGGCGGAATCCTCTATTCGATCGCGCTCGGGAGTGGCAATCCGATTGCGGGGGTCGGGATGGAACTTGATGCGATCGCAGCGGTGGTGATCGGCGGCACCCTCCTTACCGGTGGCTACGGCTCGGTGTGGGGCACGTTGTTGGGAGTGCTCATTCTCGGCATGATCCAGACCGCGATCACGTTTCAGGGAACGCTCAATTCCTGGTGGACGAAGATCGCGATCGGAATCCTGCTGCTCGGCTTCATTCTCGCCCAGAAGGCTATTGGCGCTCGCGCCAGCTCTGGACCTTGAGAGTGAAGTACATCTTGTCGCCCGGCATCGCCGGGGGCATGTTGTAGGGAAGCGCGGGGACCTGGTAGATCTTGGGCACGTTGGTGCCCATGTCATAGAAGTTCGCGACGAAGGTACCCATGATCTCGTTCTGCTTGGCGCTCGTGATTCGACCCTGGGCGTAGAACGCTCCCGCAAGCTTGAGCTGGGCGTCTCCGCTACCGGTGGCCAGGTTCATGTTTCGCTTCGCGATCAGTCCGAGCCGGGCCGTGGTCGGGAACGTCTTGCCGTTCGCCGGGAGCAGACTGCAACTGATCGAGATGTCCTGCTTCGCGAAGACGGTGCCATTGCCGTCGTAGGTGATGAGCTGCTTCGATCCGCCGATCTGAATGCTCCCGTTGATCCGAACAATGCCGTTGACGGTCAGCTTCGCGGGCTTGGTGACGTTGTTCCCTTGTGTGACCTGTGGCGTGAACGCGATGGAGTTCCCGTTCCCGTCCGAGAACGAGAATGCCGCGGTCGTGGCTGTGATGGTCGAGAGATTGACCGTCAAGGACTTGGCGTCCAGAAACGTCTCATGGTTCGTCCATGTCGTTCCGGTCTTGTCGATGTAAGGGTCGGCGCCGATGCCGCTCAAGAGTGGAAAGTCGATCCCGACATGTCCTAAGTCGTAAGAGTTGGACGTCCCGTTGTCGCTGAAGACCGAATTCGCGCCCTGATTGCCGGTGTATCCATCGCTGACGTACGATCCGTCGATCGTGGCCTTGCTCGTCCCTCCATCGACGGAGTCGTCGGTTCCGATCGAAGCGTTTCCATTGATGCCGATGCGGCCGTGCTTGACGCGCACCTCGGTCGAGAGCGTCTCGATCCCGTTCACTCGCGGCGCGGCGGGAACGACCGCCTCCAAGCCCGCGTCCATCCCGCTGTAGTTGTTGCCGATGTAGGCCGTCCCGCTGAAGGACGAGTTGAGGTCGGTTTGCGTCAGCGGCGGGTCGTAGATGCCGTTGTTGTTCGTGTCGTTGTACGGTTCGGCGGCGTTCCACACCCCGTCGCTGTTCGCATCTACGAAGGGTTCCCCCGGATCCCACGTGCCGTTGTTGTTCGAGTCCGTGAACGTCTCGGCCTTATCCCACTTGCCGTTGCCGTTCAAGTCCGAGTAGGGTTCGCCGTCCCCGAGGATGTGCACCGAGCCTCGGATATCGACGTTGCCGTTGATGGCTTGCCCACTGGCACCGGTGCCGGCGAAGATCGCGTTGTTCCAAATCCCGACGTTGCGCGAACGGATCATCGATCGAACGCTCTTGGTCCGACCGCCGAAACTGACCGTGCTCGTGACCCAAGCATAGGTGTTGTCGGTTTGGGGCACGACCGTGGTCGTTCCGGTTGCCCCCGAAGCGATCGCAGCAAGTTCCTCGTTGATCGTGGTGGTCGTGTTGACGAACACACCGTTGTTGGCGGCAAGTGCGTTGTAGGCACGCGCGATCGCGAGGTCGAGGCCTGCTTGCGATCCCTGGAACGCGGTCAGGGCGGTGCGGTCCTTGCGAGTTCGGCCAAGGCTCTGAATGACGAAGGCTGAAACGCCTAAGCTCGCCGTCACGAGGACGAGGAGCATGATCAAGGCGATCATCGAAGTCGATCCCTTTCGGTAATTCTTCATGGGCTGTTGCGGATAAGAACGGTCGTCTTGAAGCGGACGTACCGGGGTTTGCCCAAAACACTCTGCTGAGTAATCAAAGTCACCGTGACGGCGCGTCTCGAGCCGATCGTGGTGAGCTGGAAGGGTGCATAGACCTGGTTGTACTGGGTTGAGGTAGGATCCGGATCTCGTGTTGCGACATTGCTGACGAGGGTCCGGTTGGTACTCAGGTCGCGCAGATTCCCTCCGCTCACCACGAAGACGCGATTCACGCCGTCAGAGGTGATCGGGACTTGAACTTCTCTCTCTCCCGTGAGCTGGTCGGTGGCCGTGCTCATCCGTGGGAGGTTGTAGGTGATCTGGGTGCCGTCGGAGCTCAGGGTCACGCTGACGGCGGAGCGCAGAGTCTCGACGAGTCGGCGCATGCCTTGAGCGTTCTTCTGGGCCAGATCGGTATCGGTCGTCGTTTTCTGGAACGACTTCAGGCCGTACATCATCAGGTTGACGAGCCCGAGCATGACGAAGGACATGATTCCGAGGCCGACGATCAACTCCGAAAGGGTGAAGCCGCGACGACGTCTCATCGGTAGCCTCCCAGAATCGTGCCGGTGGTGATGCTGCTGCTCTTGCCGCTCGAGGACTTCCAGCCGATGGTGATCGCGAGGCGAACCGAACTCGCGTCAAGCTGGGTCACCGTCAGCGTCCCGGTCCCGTTTCGAAGTGCCTGGGCGGGCGAGAACCGCCACCCGGCATCGAGCGGTATGTTCGTGAAACTGTACGGCGGCTGGGTTTGATTCGGATCGATCAGGTTGAGCTGGCTGAGCGTGCCCGGGGTGATGTCCGAGGGCTTGAGGAGCTGCAGTTGCTCAAGCATCCGCTGGGACATCTGTTGAGCGATCGCCTCTTCCTTGGCGATCTGCTGGGAACGATGCACGGTCGGGAACAGTGCGAAGAACGTCGTCGCTGCCATCGCGAGCACGAAGACGCCAAACATCAAGTCGACGAGAAGGGCTCCTCGACGAAGGCGGCGTGACATAGTGCGCGGTGTTGTCGACGTCATGGCGTTCACCATCTCCCATAGCGTCTATTCCACGTCTATCCAAATTCTTGACATCGTGTAGTGAAGCCGGCAACATCGCCGAGACGCCTCGGGCACGACCCGAGTCATCGGCTTGCGATGCACATGCAAGGAAGTGGCTAGAAGTCTATCGACTGTCTCTTTCGACGTGGATCGTCTTCTCGTGGGTATACAGCGCCGTTCCGGGTGGTGCCCCTTTGGGCTTGCGCACATACCGCTTGAGGGTGTAATCGACCGGCACATAGCCCGCGTGTTTCTGCGGTGACTGGCGGACTGCGACCTGAGCTGCGAACAGGATGACCTCGCGAGGCACCCGGTCCGGTTGATTGCCGGTCTGGATCACCACGTGCGCGGATGGTCCGCCACGGACGTGGAGCCACCAATCGTTGGGCTTCGCGACGCGCAGCGTGAGGTAGTCGTTCGATGTCGAATTGTCGCCGTAGAGGATCTTGTAGCCCTGCGGCCCGAGGAGTTCACGCACGGCGTGGCCTTGATGGGGGCGCTCCTCTTTGGTTCGCGTGGGTGGAGGTTGGTGGAACAGCCAGCGCCGACGGTCGGCTTCGGCAACGAGGTCCGCGACGTCGGCCGGGCTTTCCGCGAGATCGAGGCGGGCAAGGAGCTCGGCGATCGCAGCCCGGTCGTCCTCCAGGCGCGCGATCTGGTCGGCGACGCTGGGGGCGCCTTGCTTCGCCTTGCGAGCCTTCTCGAAGAGCCGATTCGCGTTTTCGGCGGGGGAAAGGTCGGCAAGGAGGGGAATCGTGACCGGATTGCCGGCGAAATCCCAGGCCTCGAGCATCGTAGCTCCTTCAGAGAGGCTCGCGGCGTAGGCGAGGATGATCTGACCCCGCTCTTGGAGCGCTCCGGCCCGAGATGCAGAATCGGCAGCCTCATGAAGGCCACGAAGCGCGACGTCGCGCGCAAGGAGGATCCGCTCCAATTGGGTTCGGAGGGAGCGGCTCGCCCGTTCGAGCGATTGGCTGTGGATCCGGTTCGCGAATGTCTGTTCGATCGCCTGGGAGAGCGATGCCCGAGGAATCGCCTCGATGCCCAAGGAGTCGAGGGGTAAGGGGTAGGCGCCCTGACCTTCGGCATACCACGCCCCAAAGTCGCCCTTCCGGACGCGGCTTTGAACCTCCGCCAGAGGCAGTCCCGATTCGATCAGACGGATGAGGAACGGGGAGACGCCGTCGAAGTCCCGAAGGTCGTCTCCCGGCTGGGCTTCGGTCATCGGGGGCAAGGGATCGAAAGGCGGCGGCTCATAGATCCGATGCGCGAGGACGGGTCGCTTCGACTGCCGGGGGCCGAGCCACTTCGCGGCCGCTTCGATCTTGCCGTCGGCCACGAGGATCAGGTTGGCGTGCTTGCCCATCAGTTCGGCAACGAGCACTACCTCACCGATCGTCAGATCGACGACTCGGTCGAGTCCGCGCTGCTCGACTGCCAAGAGCGGGCGATCGAGCAGATGCCGCCGGAGGTCCTGAACAAAGGGGGGGATCGTGTCGCCCCGGAGGCTGTCCTCGGGACGGCGGGTGAGGAGGTGCATTCTCGCGTATTCGGGCTCTGCGCTGAGCAAGAGCCAATGCTCCCGACCATGAGCATAGACACCCAGCACGACCTCCAACGGTGTGCGAGCCAAGATCTTCTGCACGCGTCCGCCGACCAGCGCCTGGACTTCGAGGACGACGGCGCGCAGGCACAGGCTGTCGAACGGGATCTTCATGGCGCGACGATAGCGCCAAGGGCGATCCGGTACTCCCAGATCTCGGGCTGGAAGACACCGGCCGCAACCGCGGGATCGGCGCGGATGAAGGACCACGCTGCCTCTTCGCCTTCGGCCGTGAACAGGACGATGCCGAACGTGGCATCGTCGCAGCGACCGGCATGAAGGACCGTTCCGGCGTCGGTCGCCTCCTTCAGGTACAGGAAGTGCTCCCCGACGATCGCGAATTCGTCGTCCGTGCCCGTGGCGGGGAAGCCCGGCTTGGTAGGACGGATCTGGCAGAGAAAGACTTTCATCTAGCCAACCGGCTCGAAGACCGGCGCATCGCCGATTCGATGGAGATCCTGACGAGACATCGACTGGACGCTCGCGTAGGCTGCGAGGCGACCCGCGATTCGGTGGAACTCGGCGGCCTGGGGCCGGTCAGGGTGAGCCAAAATCGAGGGCACTCCGCGGTCGGAACTCTCGCTGATCGCCGGATCAAGCGGGACCGAACCGAGGAAGGGAATCTTCAGTTGGGCCGCAAGCTCCTCGCCGCTCATGCCCGCGAAGAGGCGCGTCGGCTCACCGCAATTTGGGCAGATCAGGTTCGCCATGTTCTCGACGACTCCGAGAAGCGGAGCGTTGAGGCGTTGGAACAATGCCGCAGCTTTGCCTGCGATGTTGGCAGCCACGTTATGCGGTGTCGTGACAATCACGACACCGGTCAGCGGCACCAACTGCGCCAGTGACATCGGCGCATCGCCTGTGCCGGGGGGGAGATCGACGAGGAGGTAGTCGAGGTCGCCCCAGTCGACGTCCGCGAGAAGCTGCCGTACCGTACCGGCGACCATCGGACCTCGCCAAAGCACGGCCTGGCCTTCTTCGAGGAGGAAACCGAGGGACATCATCGCGACCCCGTCCTTTTCGATCGGCACGATCTTGCCGTCCCGGGTGAATGGCCTATCGTCCGGACAGCCAAGCATCAAGGGGATGCTCGGTCCATACACGTCGGCATCCATCAAGCCGACGCGTGCGCCGGTTTGGGCGAGTGCTACCGCCAGGTTCACCGTGACCGTGCTCTTGCCGACTCCTCCCTTGCCGCTCGCGATCGCGATGATCTGCTTGACTTGAGGGACGAGGTCCTGCTGTTGCGACGGGCGCGTCCGTACTTGGGCCGTCATCTCGACCACGACCTGGCTCACGCCGTCGATCGCCGATACGACGTCCTCACACTCGGCCTTGAGTTGGTCTTTGACCGGACATGCCGGGGTCGTCAACTCGACCGTGAAGGCCACGATCCCGTCACAGACCTTGACGTCCTTGACAAACCCCAGCGTCACGATATCGCGGCGGAGGTCAGGGTCCTGTACGGCACGTAGCGCGTCGAGAATCTGGGCTTCGGTAATCGCCATCGCCTTTCATTGTGAAGGATCGTCGGTGGTCCTGCTATGATCGCCGCCATGGATGGATTGGCAGGTCAGGTGGCGTTGGTCACGGGGGGAGGTTCGGGGATCGGTGCGGCGATCGCGGAGTCGTTTGCTGGGGAAGGGGCGTCGATCGTCCTCACCGGTCGCCGCGGGTTCGCGCTCGAGGAGGTCGCGCGACGTTTGCCTGGCCCGGTGCACTGCGCCGTAGGGGACGTCCGCGATCCTGTTTCGGGCCAAGCCCTCGTCGCGGCCGCGATCGAGCGGTTCGGGCGGCTCGACGTCCTCGTCAACAGCGCCGGCATCTTCAAGATCACGCCGTTCCCGGAGACGAGTCTGGAGTTCTGGGACGATGTGCTCGATACGAATCTCAGGGGTGCGTATGTGCTCAGCCACGCCGCATGGCCGCACCTGCAGGCCACGCGCGGCCAGATCGTGAACATCAGCTCTGTGGCAGGCACTCGCGGCTTCGCCGGGTCGTCAGCCTACTGCGCGAGCAAACACGGCCTGAATGGTCTCAGCGAAGTCCTCGCGCTCGAAGGGCGCCCCCACGGGATTCGGGTGTTCGCGGTGTGTCCGGGTGCGGTCGAGACCGCGATCTGGGCGGAAGAAGACGCGGCGACGCGCGCGAAGATGATGCGCTCGGAGGATGTCGCCGAGCTTGTGCGGTGGCTGGTGCTCTCACCCCGCGGTCTGGGAGTCGGTCCGGTCGTGATCGACAACTTCGTGAACCCGTGGGCGGGCTGATCGGGAGCAGGAGCGGGGTCGCCCCGCGTCGAACATCCCTCCACCCATGAAAGCGCGCGCGATTTCGATCTTGACGGCGGCCTTGCTGATCGCCGCACTTGGCTGTGGTTCCAAGGATTCGGGCAATGCGTCCGGCACCAACGGCTCGGAGCCCGCTCCCTCGGGCAAGTCCGAATACAAGATTGCGGTGATTCCGAAGGGCTCGACCCACGAATTCTGGAAGGCCGTGAAGGCCGGCGCAGAATCCGCCGGAAAGGAACTCGGCGTCGAAGTGATCTGGAAGGGACCGATGAAGGAGGACGACCGGGAGAGTCAGATCAAAGTCGTCGAGGACTTCACGACCCAACAGGTTTCGGGCATCGTGCTCGCCCCGCTCGACGACACCGCACTCCGACCGCCGGTCGAGAACGCCGTGCGCAGCAACATCCCCGTCGTCATCATCGATTCCGACCTCAAGGGTGGTGACACGGTGAGCTTCGTGGCCACCGATAACTTCAAGGGTGGCCAGATGGCGGGCGAGGAGCTCGCGCGGCTGCTCGGAGGCAAGGGCCGTGTCGTGATGCTCCGGTATCAGGAGGGCTCCGCGAGCACGAACTTTCGCGAAGAGGGCTTTTTGGACGCGATCAAGAAGCATCCTGAGATCGAGGTCGTCAGCGCCAACCAGTACGCGGGAGCCACGACCGAGAGCGCTCAAAAGGCCGCTGAGAATCTCCTCGCCCCGCTCAAGAAGGACGACGGCAGCCTCGGCGTCGACGGCATCTTCACCCCGAATGAGTCGTCGACGTTCGGCATGCTTCGGGTCCTGCAAGATAGCCAGTGGGCCGGCAAAGTCAAGTTCGTGGGTTTCGACGCTTCCCAGAAGCTCGTCGATGGCCTGAAGGCCGGGGAACTCCAGGGGCTGATCCTCCAGAATCCGGAGAAGATGGGCTACCTCGGGGTCAAGACGATGGTCGAGCACCTGAAGGGCACGAAAGTCGAGAAGCGGATCGACACCGGAGCCGTGCTGGTGACCCAGGAGAACATGGAGCAGCCCGACGTCGCCAAGCTCCTCGCTCCGCCGAAGGAATGAACCGGCTGACCAGCTCGACGAAGAGCCTCGTCGGCCTGGCGATGGCTCTGGTCGTGTTGTTCGTGGGCTTCAGCCTCAACCTTCCCCAGTTCGCCACTCTGCGGAACGTCGAGACCCTGGCTCGCCAGAGCACCATCGTCTCGATCGCCGCCCTTGGCATGACCTTCATCATCGTCGCAGGCGGGATCGACCTGTCGATCGGCTCCATCGTTGCGTTCGTGACGGTGGTGATCGCGGCGTTGCTGCAAGCGGGCGTCGATCCGGTTCTTGCTGCCGGGCTCGGCGTGCTTGCCGGCGCGGCGTGCGGGGCCTTGAATGGCGGGATGATCTCGGGCTTCAAGGTCGGGCCGTTCATCGTCACCCTCGGTTCTCTTCTGGTGATTCGTGGCATCGCGAAAGGGTTGGCCCACGAGCAGAAGATCGATGCCCCCGCGTCCTGGCTTTCCGAGTTGGTCGCGGTCCTGCCACCCGACCGGAAGTGGATGCTCCTGCCTCCCGGAGTCTGGGTTCTCATCGCGCTTGCGATCCTCAGTAGCCTGGTCCTCTGGCGAACCGTCTTCGGGCGGCACGTGTTCGCGATCGGCTCGAATGAACGCGCCGCGCATTACTGCGGCCTCCCGGTCTCGAGGGTGAAGTTCGGGGTCTACGTGCTCGGGGGCTTCTTTGCGGGGATCGCCGGCTTGATGCAATTCTCGCGCCTGACCGTCGGTGATCCGACCGTCGCCGTCGGGCTCGAACTGGACGTGATTGCCGCCGTCGTGATCGGGGGAGCGAGTCTCTCCGGCGGACACGGCTCGATCATGGGATCGATCCTCGGGGCTTTCATCATGACGACCATCCGGGCGGGCTGCTCGCAGATGGGCCTCCCGAACTGGGTCCAGGAGATCGTGACCGGCGTCATCATCGTCCTCTCCGTCGGCCTCGACCGGTTGCGGGCAGCCCGAGAAGCTTAAGTCCCGCCGACCACCCGCAAGAAGACCCGCTTGCCGATCGGCGAGCGGGTCTTCTTGCGAGGGTTGCCAGAAAGTGCTACGGGCTGATCGCGTTCAGGAACAGCTGGACACAGTCCGTCCGAAGTGTGAAGGTCCGGGGCGAGCCACCGACCGGAATCGGAGAGTTCCCCCGAAGGACCACGCGAACGGAGCCATCGGCCTTCACATAGCGGCTCAGGTTGTTGGTGATCGAGATCGTCATGGCGCCTTGGCCGCTCGCAGGAAGATTGACCGACCGCTGGAAGTCCATGCGTCCGGTTTGCCAGTTGTAGATCCACGCCATGCCGGTGATGTTCGCGATCGAAGCGACGTTCTCGATGTAGACATCGAAGCCTTGAAGCTGCGAAACGGGTCGCGCGATGCGGAAGTTCACCTCGACTTCGGAAACTTGGCCCAGGCCCGAAGTCATCGTCGATCCGACCATGAAGTACCGCTCGTCAGGCCTCTGGATATCGGCCAGGGTGCCCTGAACTCCGGTTCCGACTCGCATGGTTGCCGACTGGGCAAGGACGACGTCGTTCGGATTGCCGCCGGACGAGATCGTCCACTTGGGAATTTCAGTGCTCCAGGCGCCGTTGGCCATGATGACCTGACCGATGCCCCAGAACGTGGAGTCGTCGTTTGGATCGGTTACGCAGGCGAAGTAATCGCCCCAACGATGACCGCCGCCGCCATAGGCACCGGCGCTGAACCCGAGGGACCGCGGGACGCCCATCTGACCGAGGGGGTCCGCAGCCTTCCGGCCCGTGACCATGACATCGGCCGAGACGTTGGCACTCGCCCGCGAGAAGATCAGTGCGATGTCGCCGAGACGGTTGCTGTGAATCGCCGGCATGAAGTAACTTTCGCCGCTCGGAGGACGGACGTCGCCACTCTGGGCGAGGGTCGGGCGGCCGGCTCCGGGCCAGTTCTGGACGTTGAACTCGTACCAGCGGACCTGGGCTCGCTGCTCGCTCGGCACGGAGGCCGAATGTGCGGTGAGCACACGGTTGTTCCGGAAACTCGCATTGAGGACGCGATCGCCGAGGGTGTCAAGCTGGGCACCGTTGCGGGAGGTTGCTCGACCGGCTCGCTGAAAAGCGGGTACGGAAACACTCGCCTTCTGGATTTGCGGGTTGGACGTGAGATTCGTGATGCAGAACATGCGGGCGCTGTTCGTGCTCGCGATGCTCACCGCGTAAATCTTGTTCGACGTCGAGTCCATCGTCTGGCAAACCTGAACCGAGGCTTCGGCACCATCGACGATGCTGGTGACGTTGGCGGAATTGCCGGACATCAGCGGCGCGCTCGGAAGGATGATGAACTGGGCACCGGCCCAGCTGTTCCCGAACCCGAACATGTTCCCGGTCACGACGTAGGCGTCCTTGTTGAAGCCAAAACCGGGGTAGTCGAGCCAATGCTCCTGACCGTTGGCGGTGACCTTGGCTTCGATACGGTACTTGTTCCAGTTTCCGTTCGGATCGGCGTCGTCGGACACGGCGACGAGGATCTTGCTGACCTGGTTGCCTTGGTCAAGTTCGGGTGCGACGATCACGAAACGGCGATTGATGTGATCGTAGAAGACTTTGGGGTCGAACACGAAATTCGACGGGTTGAGGGAAGCGAAGAAGCCGCTTGCCCCGAGGTCCTGCTGAAACGTCTTCGCGCCAGTCGACTTGTTGAAAAACGCGACCGCGACGTTGACGGTTGCCACGACGTGGTTCGGACCGGCCGCCATCGTGCAGTCCGGCGGATTCCAGCCGGTGGCGTTGATTCCGGGGAAGCGGGCCTGGGTCTGGACTCGATGCCCGCCGTCATTGGTGCCGGAGACGCGAAGTCCATTGTCGGCCCCGACCGGCAGGGGGAGCTTCGGGTTGGCCGGTTTCATCGGCCGCGCGCTGTAGCTTTCGTTGATCTGAGGAAACACGTTGTGCGTCGACTCGATGACGGCCGGGTCGGTGCGGAACGTGCGGGTCGTGATTTGCGCCGATGCGCCGGCGCCGAGAAGAGCGAAGAGGCCCAGCGCAAGCACGGGGCGCAGACTGACACGAACAACCATCGATTGCATTGATTCAACCCTCATTGAGGCGGCGCGCAGTCCGGCCACCCTACCGTTGGACGTTACCCGGGAACGGGAAAGTTTGACCGGTCTGGAACTTTGTCAAGAACTTGCGTGAAGCCTGGGCGCAGGTACAATGCGTCACCAAGAGTGATGAAGATCGAGCGAGCGACGACGCCGTCGGCGAAGACCGCTCCCGTATTGGGAGTGGAGATCAGTTTGCTCGCCATGGAGGAGACCCTCGACTTCATCGATCAGCGGATCGCGGCTCGGTCCCTCGGTTTGATCGTCACGGCCGATGCCACCGGTCTGATGATCGCGCGGCGGGACCCCGAGTTCGCCGAAATCCTCCGCCAAGCCGCGCTCGTCACGCCCGACAGTGCCGGCGTCGTCTGGGCGCTGAAGCGGCAGGGGATCGTGGCCCAACGCGTGAGCGGGGTCGATCTCGTCGACCGTCTCTGTGCTCGGAGCGCGGACCACGGCTATCGGATCTACTTTCTCGGAGCGGCTCCGGGGGTCGCGGAGCGAGCCGCGGAGCGTATGCGCCTCCGCCATCCGGGCTGCAACATCGTGGGCGCCCAGCACGGCTACTTTCCTTCCGAAAGCGATGAGATCGTAGCGCAGCAGGTGGCCGAAGCCAAGCCCGACATCCTGTTCGTCGCGATGGGCATGCCGAGGCAAGAGAAGTTCATCCACAAGATCCAAGGCATCGTCGGTGCGCCGATCGCGATGGGCGTGGGAGGCTCGTTCGATGTCCTCAGCGGGAGGACGAGGCGCGCGCCCGTTCTCATCCAGAAGCTGCACGCCGAGTGGCTGTGGCGTCTGCTCCTCAACCCCAAGAAGTTCCAGAAAGTGCGTGAACTCCCTGGCTTCGTCCGAGCAGTCCTGAAGTCACAGCGATGAGAATCTACACCAAGAGCGGTGACCTGGGCCAGACCGGTCTGATCGGAGGCGATCGGGTCGGTAAAGACCACGTGCGCGTCGAAGCGGTCGGTGCGATCGACGAGTTCAACGCCGCTCTCGGGATCGCCAGGCTCCACCCCGACGCCTACTTCGATCCCTGGCTCGAGTCGCTTCAGAACCGGCTGTTCGACGTCGGCGCCGAAGTCGCTACCCCAACGGACTCCCGTTTCTACCGAATTGCGACCGATGAGACCCAGGTCACCGCTCTTGAAGCGTCGATCGACGAGATGACCGCGGAACTCGAGCCGCTTCGAAACTTCATTCTTCCTGGGGGCTCAGCTCTCGCGGCCCACCTTCACTCTTGTCGCACACTTTGCCGCCGAGCCGAGCGAGCGGTGCTGCGACTCCACCGCCAAGAGCCTGTTGCCGACGTCACCTTGCGCTATCTCAACCGTCTTTCCGATTGGTTCTTCACCGCCGCTCGCTATGCGAACCATCGGGCCGGCGTTGCGGAGACGGTTTGGAAACAGGAACAATCGAAGCCATGATCTGGATGACTCTGCTCGCGATGGCCCCCCAGCCGCAGCCGACGGCGGCGGAAACCGTGTCGAAAATGCTGCGACGTTACTCGGATTTGAGTTCGCTGACCGGTTCGATCACGATGACGCAGAGAGTGGGGAGTGCAACCGCAGTCATCAAGACGCAGCTTCAATACGAGCGTCCGAGCAAGCTCTTCATCCGCCAGGATCTGCAATCGTCGACGCCTCAAACATGGATCGTGACCAGCGATGGTGCGACCTTCTCGTACAACGTGCCCAACGATCGTCCCGGTCGACCCGGCGAGCGGCTGATCGAGAAGGTGGCCACGGCCGGCCGAGTCCTCAACTTCCAGGACATCTACGCGGTTGCCTCGAGGAGCCTGGGCGACCGGTCCTTTCCGACCGACATTGCGATCTCACGGCTTGACGACTTGAGATATCTGCGCGACCAGTGGGCGACCCTCGGGTTCGTCGATCCCCAGCCACAAGGACTCACCGCGGTCGGAGGTCAGTGGCGCGAATACAAGACCGCGCCGGCGAGCGGCACGTTCGAGATTTGGGTCGACAAGGAGGGCAACCTGCGCCGCTACATTCAACGCGAAACGGTCAAGCCCTTGCCCAACGCCGAAACGCAATTCGTGACGACGGTGTGGGACGTCGATTTCGTGCCGAACGGTAAACCCAACCCCGACCTGTTCCAGGTCCTCAAGTAAGTTCGGGCGGCATCACAAGGGAATCGGCAAGCAACGTCGAACAGACTTCGCAATGCTTGCCGCATTCCTCATGCTGATGACCGACGCCACACAACTGCCGCCGCTCGAAACGCCTTGGACGAAGCTGGTCTCCAAGACCGCACCCCACCCGGAGTATCCGCGACCTCAGCTCGTGCGTGAAGGGTGGGTCAACCTCAACGGGAAATGGGACGTCGCGGTCATGGGTGGTGCCGCCGAGCCGCTTGCAAAGGATTTTGCGAGGAAGATCCTCGTGCCATTCCCGATCGAATCGGTGCTCTCAGGGATTCAGGAGCGCGTTCCCGACGACGCGACGGTCTGGTATCGCCGCAAGGTGCGCACTCCGGACGGGGGCGGTCGCCTCATGTTGCACTTCGGTGCCGTCGACTGGCATGCCCGCGTCTGGATCGACGATTCGTTCGTCGGCGAACACCGTGGCGGTTACGACCCGTTCAGCTTCGATGTCACCGACCTGTGCCAGGCGGGGAAGTCGCATGAGATTCGGGTCGCCGTGACCGACCCGAGCGATGGCGGTCCACAGCCACGGGGCAAGCAGGTGCGACAGCCCAGCGGCATTTGGTACACACCCACCACCGGTATCTGGCAAACCGTCTGGATGGAGCGAGTGCCGCCCGAGCGAATCGATCGCATCCTCGCGAAGACGAAGGTCAGCGGAGCGCTCGAGGTTCAGCTCTCGCTGGTCGGCAAGGCCACGAAGCCCGCGAGCATCGAGATCTTCGACGGTAAGCGTCGGGTCGCGCGAGGGGAGGCCAACCGCTTGGGCAGAGCCCGTCTTCAGGTCCCACGACCGAAGCTCTGGACACCCGATCGGCCGCATCGGTATCGCCTCATCGCCCGGTACGGGGTCGACGAGGTTGAGACCCGATTCGGCATTCGCGAATTCGGCCTGAAGAAGGACCGTAAGGGACGACCCCAGATCGCCCTCAATGGCAAGCCGATCTTCCTGCATGGATTCCTGGATCAGGGTTTCTGGCCGGACGGACTCTACACCGCACCGGGCGCCGTTGCGATGCGTTACGACCTCGAGGTTTCGAAGCGTCTCGGGTTCAACTGTGTCCGCAAGCACGTCAAGGTCGAGCCTGCCACCTGGTACGCCGCTTGCGACGAGCTCGGTCTCATCGTGTTGCAGGACATGCCGAGCGGGGACGGCTTCATCGGGGGCAACGATCCTGATTTGCAGCGTTCCGCGTACTCGGCGGAGATCTTTGCTCGCGAACTCGGCGCGATGATCGATTGGCTCGAACCGTTCACCTGCATCGGCATGTGGGTCGTATTCAACGAGGGCTGGGGACAGTTCGAAACGAAGAAGTGGACGGCATGGACCGAGCGGCGCGATCCCACCCGGCTCGTGAATTCCGCAAGTGGGTGGACCGATCGCGGCGTTGGTGATGTCCATGACGTTCACGTCTATCCCGGTCCCGGCGCACCACCTCCGAGCGCGACGCGAGCCCTTTTCTTGGGCGAGTATGGTGGGCTCGGACTCCCGGTCGAGGGCCATACGCCCGCCGGCTGGGGTTACCAGTCGTTCAAGACCCGCACGGAGTTGATGGCGCGCCTGCAACGTCTCTTTGCCGAACTCCACGCGCTCAAGGAGCGAACGGGGTTGTCCGGCGCGATCTACACCCAAACCACCGACGTCGAGACCGAGATCAACGGGTTCATGACCTACGACCGTAAGGTGCTCAAAGTCGATCCGCGCCAAGTTCGATCCTTTATCAGGGCCATCGACGGCCCCGCGCCGCGCACCCAAGTGATCGTCGCAACGTCGGAACTCAAGCCGCAGACCTGGAGGATGACGTTGACCGATCCGGGCACCGGCTGGGAGAAGCCGGACTTCAACGACTCCGAATGGAAGGCGGCTCCGGGTGGGTTTGGGACTTCGGGGACCCCGGGAGCGGTCGTCGGAACCCGCTGGAACCAGGCCGGCTCGATCTGGATTCGTCGCCGATTCACACTCAGCCGTGACACCGCGACCAAGGACGTTCGCTTGCGCATCCACCACGACGAAGATGCGGACGTCTACTTGGACGGAACACGGGTCGCCCAGCTTGCCGGGTATTCGACTTACTATACAGATGTCGCCATGGTCAAGGTACCGAAGATCTTGAAACGAGGGGTGCATACGATCGCGATCCGGTGCACCCAGACGACGGGCGGCCAGTTCATCGATGCGGGACTCGTCCGCATCCTGCGGTAGACCCCGACCCCGGTCAAAAACTGGGGGAAAAACGCCGAAAGTCATGGTCCCGCCCCAGGGTCCTGCCATGCATACTCGAATCGTCTAGGTTGCACAAGGAACGGCGGTTCCGAATTCAGCCAAGCGGACTCGAAGGGATCTGCCACCGCCCGCCGAAAGGCGGGCGGTGCTTTCCGGAAGGAGGAATGCAGCCCTTTAGGGTAGAATACCGTCTACTGTATTCGGCCGCCGACCTCCTGATCAATCCATGCGAACCTCCATCGAAGATTACGTCCCACCGCACAGCCTCGAGGCTGAGATGGGCACGCTCGGTGCGATGCTCCTGTCGGAGAGGGCGTGCGAAGAGGTTCAGTCTCTGGTGGGCGAGGATGACTTCTATCATCCCGCCCACAAGGAGATCTTCCGTGCGATTCGGCAGTTGATGATGAACGCCAAGGCGGTGGACCTCGTCACGGCCAAGAACGAGCTCAGCGAGCGAGGAACGCTGCAAGCGGTCGGCGGAGTCGACTATCTGATCCAGGTCGCCGAAAGCGTCCCGAGTGCATCCAACGCCCCCCACTACGCCCAGATCGTCCTGGACAAGGCGACCCAACGCCGTCTCGAGGACACCGGGCACGAGATCATCAAGGTCGTGCGCGACGCCGAGAAGAGCGCCGAAGAGATGGTCGACGAGGCCGAGCGGATGGTGTTCGAGGTCGGTCGAGCGCGGATCGGCAAGTACTTCAGTCCGGTTCGCAGCCTCGCGAAGGACTTCTTCGTCGACGTCGATCGCCTCAACGAAACCGGTGAGCCGCTCCTCGGCTCGAACACCGGCTTTGCCGACTTGAACGAGATGACCGGCGGTTTCTATCCGGGCGAACTGACGATCGTCGCCGCCCGGCCGTCGATGGGTAAGACGTCCCTTGCGCTCGCCTTCGCACTCTCGGTCGCGCGGGAAGGGAAGGGGGTCGCCGTGTTTTCCCTCGAAATGAGCGGCCAACAGCTGGTGCGACGCTTGGCGTCGATGATCGGAAAGGTCTCGATGAGCGTGCTGAAGAAGACGCGGCTCAGCTTCGAAGAGTACGACGCCCTCGCCAATGCCTGCGAGACCCTCTATAGTCTCCCGATCTTCATCGACGACACTTCCGACGTCACGCCGCTTGAGATGCGGGGCAAGTGTCGGCGTCTGAAGGCCGAAACCGGGCTGAGTCTCGTCGTCGTCGATTACCTGCAGCTGATGCGCAGCAATCGTCGCACCGAGAATCGAGTTCAGGAAATCAGCGACATCGCCCGTTCTCTCAAGGCGCTGTCGAAGGAATTGGAAGTGCCGGTCATCGCCCTCGGTCAGCTCAACCGTGGGGTCGAGGGCCGAGACGACAAGCGGCCGATGCTCAGCGACATCCGTGAGTCGGGCTCGATCGAGGCCGAGGCGGACCTCGTGATGATGATCTATCGCGATGCCTATTACAAGGCCAAAGACGCCCAGGAGCCTCGCGACTATGATCCCAAGCGCGTGGAGGTGTCGGAGATCCTGATCGCCAAGCATCGCAACGGCCCGACCGGGAAGGTCTTGCTCGCGTTCCAACCCAGCTTTGCGCTTTTCAGCAACCTCGACGAAAGCTCGAAGGCGCAGTACATGGCCTCCCAGAAAGGCGGCGCCTAGGGTTCGCGAACGACCCAAACCGCTCCCGGCCCATGAACTCCGCGTACCAGGATTCCTTCGATGTCGGCGGTGCGGCTCGGTCCGGTGACGATCACCGTCGTCGCAGCGGGCATGCCGAGGGCAAATGCGTCCTCAAGAGTCGCGACAAGACGGCGCACAAACACGACGTTGAGGGGTGGAGCCAAGCTCCCCAGTCGCGCGCTTTCCGGCCCCGCGGCGAGTACGACGGACCCGGTCTCGCCGATGGCGAATTCGGCGATGCTCAAGCCCACTTCAGCATCCCAGACCCCTGCGGCGATGAGCCCCAGGTCAATGGCGAGATCCGCGAGCCGGGTATCCCAGATCGCCCTGCGGCCCCGGATCTCTTCGAGCGATTCGATGGTGCGAAGCTCGGCACCGAGTGATTCGAGTCGGATGCGCAAGAGCTCCCAGTCGCCGTCGACGACCGGCTTCTGAACGGCCACCGGTCCCTCCCCCCGAGCCGGGGGCAGGCGGTCGAAGATTCGATCACGATCGTTCACGCCACCACTCCCGGAAGGACCGTCCTTCCCGCATCGGCATCTCGCGCTTCTGTGCCCATTCGCGACCCAGAGCACTCGGCAACTTCCGCGCGATCGGAAGGAGGGTGAGGCCGGCCCGCCAGAGCAGCTCGCTTCCAGCCAGAGTCGCGAAGCGCTTCCAGGGTATGTCTCGCTTGCCGAGGCCGGCGCGAGCGGCCTCATCCCGAAGTTCGAGGAGCATCCTCGGAATCGGAATCTTGACCGGACAAACCTCCTCGCATGCCCCACAGAGCGTCGAGGCTTTGGCAAGATCGCCGATCGCGTCGATGCCTTCGAGCGCGGGTGCGAGCACAGCCCCTATCGGCCCCGAGTAGACGTGGCGGTAGGCGTGTCCCGAGACCTGACGGTAGACCGGACAGACGTTGAGGCAGGCTCCGCATCGGATGCACCGGAGAATCTCGCGGTATCGACCTTCGAGGACCCTTGTCCGTCCGTTGTCGAGGAAGATCACGTGGACTTCCTCGGGGCCATCGGGATCGTTGGCTTCGCGGGGACCCGAGATGAGGTGGACGTACGTGGTGAGCCGCTGACCGGTGGCGCTCCCCGCGAGGAGCTTGAGGAAGAGGGGCAACTCCCGCTCGGAAGGCAGGAGTTTCTCGATCCCGGCGACGGCGATGTGGACCCTTGGAGCCGTCGTCGAGAACCGGTTGTTGCCCTCGTTCTCGACGAGGACGATGCGGCCCGTCTCGGCGATCAGGAAGTTCGCTCCGCTCACGCCGACCGACGCCTGGCGGAACACGTCTCGAAGCTTGGCGCGTGCCTGCATCGTCAGCTCGGCCGGGTCCTCCGTATAGGGTCCGAGACCCTCTCGCACGAAACTCCGAGCGACGTCAACCCGGTTCTTATGGATGATCGGGGTCACGATGTGGCTGGGGTGATCTCCGTCGATCTGAACGACGTACTCGCCCAGATCGGTTTCGATGGGGCGAAACCCCGCGCCTTCGAGCGCGGAGTTGAGGCCGATCTCTTCGGTCGCCATCGACTTGGCCTTGGCCACGATCGCCCCCGGCTCGGCCACGCGACGACAGATCTCCAGGACGACCCGATTGGCTTCAGCCGCGTCCGAGGCCCAGTGGACCTGAATGCGCCTTGCGGTGGCGCGCGCCTCGAACTCCAGAAGGAGGTCCCGCAGTCGGTCGAGGACCTCATCCTTGATCCGCGCTGCCTCGGTTCGGGCCGATTCGATATCGTCGAACGCTTCCCCGAGCGTCGACACCCGCGAGGCGACTTTGGCGGCCGAGGCCGTGCGGACACTGGTGACGACTTCGCCGCGGAGGGCACGAGCGAACGCTTCGACCTTAGGGACGCTCACTGGGCCTCCGCAAGCACTTGAGCGAAGTGCCGAACCTCGATCGGACTGTGCTGCCGAGAGAGGAGCCCTTTGAGATGCATCAAACAGCCCATGTCGCCACTCACGAGCATCTCCGCGCCGGTCGTTGCGACTTGGGCGAGCTTCTCCATGCCGATCCCGGTGCTGACCTTCGGATGGGTCGCTGAGAAGGCTCCCCCGAACCCGCAGCACTGCTCGGCTTGTGGAAGGCCAACCCATTCGATCCCTTCGACCGTGCCGAGAAGTCTCTCATGAAGATCGCCAAGGTGCAAGCCGCGTCCATGGCACGCCCGATGATAGACGGCCCGGATCGGTTCTTCGCGCCGCAGGCGGCCAGGCCATTCGACGATCCCTCGATGGCGAACAAGAAACTCCCCAAACTCGAACACCTGCGCGCGCAAGGTCCAATCGGGAAACAGCATCGCGTACCCCTCCCGAAGCATCGCCGCACAAGAGGAACTCGGGGTGACGACCACGCTTGCAGGATCGTCGAGTTCAAACACGGTTCGACACCGTTCAGCGACCGCGCGGCTCGCCGCCCAGTCGCCGGCGTTGAACGGTGGCTGGCCGCAGCACGTCTGTTCGGCAGGAAACTCTACTCGGCAGCCGATCCGTTGAAGCACTTCGACCGTGGCGATGCCGACCTCCCCGTAGAAGGCGTCGCACAGACAGGTCAGCATCAGCCGAACGGTCACTCGCGAGGCCTCGGCAGGGTCGTGTGCGTCGCGACGCTTCGGTCGACGGCGGCCGCCATCGTCGCCACATCCGGGTACTCGCCTTGCGCCAAGAACTGCACGGCCAGGTTGCCGAGGACGGTGCCTTCCACGGGGCCGGCGACCACGGGCAGACCGGTGCGGTCGGCGAGGGCTTGGCAGAACGCCAAACTTCGCGAGCCGCCTCCGGCGACCCGGATGCGGTCGAACGACCGGCCCGTGACCTGATTCAACTCCTCGGGAACCGCACCGAGCGCGTCCACCAGCGAGAACAGAGCCAAGCCGGCCCAAGCTTCGGGGCCGTCCGGGACCTTGCCCGCGAGCGTGGCGCAGGCCTCCGCCATCGAACTCGGGTTGAAGAGGAGCGGATCATGGAGGTCGGCTCGGACCCCCGGATCACTGGCGCGTTCGAGCCAGTCGCCGACGGTCTCCGTGATGCCGAGTTCTTCGTGGATCCGGTTGACCACGTAGAAGCCCGGGATGTTCTTGAGATACCGGACGCGTCCGTCCGCAGCGCGCTCGTTGGTGAAGTTCGCCGCTTCGCCTTCTGGTGAGGTCAGCGGTGCGTCGAGCATGCAGCCCATGACCGACCACGTACCGACGTTGAGGAACAGGTCTCGATCCGTCAAGGTTCCGAACCCGACGACGGCCGAAGCGGTGTCGTGGCCACCGACCCGCACGATGTCCACGCCACCCGAGGAGCCGATCTGGGTTCCTGGGAGTACCGGCTGCACCTCGGGTACCGGCCAACCCGCGATCGCGAACGCTTCCGCGGACCAACATCCATCGATGCCCAGGAGTTGGGTGGTCGAGGCTTGGGTGATCTCCGAACCTAACTCGGCACCCAAGAGCCGCGCGATCAGATCCGGCATCATGACAAAGCGACTCCGATCCGGAAGCGTCGGGTCTTCGGTTCGGCGAGCAATCAGCTGGCACAAGGTGTTGAAAGGCTGCCGCTGGATACCGGTCAACTCGTAGAGCCGGGGCTGGTGGTCGCTGATGGAGTCGAACGCGATTTGGTGGGTCGGATCGCGATACGCGACCGGAGGCCCGAGTAACTCGCCTTGATGGCTGACGAAGGCATGGTCGACCCCCCATGTGTCGATACCGATCGACGCCCGATCGAAGCCTGCTTGGGCCGCTTCGAGACCATGGCGAGCAATGCTCAGGAGGGTATCGAGATCCCAGACGACGCGACCCCGCTCGGTCCGCACCTGGTGCGGCGTCTGCTCACCGATTTCGAATCGGATCGCCCCGTCCTCGACTTGACCGATGGCGAATCGACCCGAGGTAGCCCCCAGGTCGACTGCGACCGCGCCCCGACGTCCCTTCACGGCTTCATTATCCTCGTTTGCAGCGCCGCTGCCAGATCGTCCACCGTGAGTTCAAGCCTGAAGGTCGTCCCGCCCAACCTCGCCTCCCATTGGATCGGCTCGACCTCGAGACCCATCACCTCGTCGGTGAACTCGACAAGAAGCTTCTCGTCCTCGACCTCCACGTGCGCGACCTCGGCCAGCGGAATCCGGGTCCGGCGAAGGAGCGCACCGAACGCGATCGCCTCGTCGTCGATCGTGAGTCGGCCCGCCCCGAGGGACGACCACGCCCCGTCGCGATACTCGAGACGTTCGAAGGGTCCCGACCACAGGACCTTCGGGTCGCGCGTATCGAATTCCACGGCACCCTCGCGGTACGCCTCGCGAAGGGTCCGTTCGATTTCGCCGGAAAGCTCGTTCTCGTGGCCGGCGAGAGGCAGCCCTTGGGCGATCCGATGCCAGTCGCCGAGGTCATGAAGGCCCCCGGGGCGCAACGCCATCCGGGCGTTCGTGGTTCGTACCAGGCGCAGCTGGTCGCCGACCTGATCGAATTCGGTGCCGCAAGCGCGGCAGAGAAACCCCCGAGCGCCGCTCTCCTTCCCGACCCCGAGCCAATGGAGTCGGTCTGGGGGGATCAGCCTCCCGATGTGGGTGGCCGCAAACCCGTAGTCGTCGGGCCCCTTGGAGTCCAAAAGCGTGACGCCGTGCTCGTCTCCGTAGTAGTCGGCTTGGCAGAGGCTGCAGGCCATGTTGCCGCTTCCCGGCTCGAGACCCATTGCCACCTGGGCCCATTCGTCGGGGAAGAGGCAGTCGTAGCGGTCGGGCGGCGGCGTCACCTGACGACGACGTCCGTCGTCGAGGCTGTCGAATTGAGCACGACACCCATCGCATTCCCAGACTTCCTCCGATCGACCCGACTGCTCGCGCCAGGTGGAGGGCGGCTTGCTCGTTTCGTTGTGGACCCACTCGCCCCGTTGTTGCTGGAATCGTGCCCCGCAACCGTCACACGAGTACGATTTCTTCGCGGGCAGGAGCCCTCCCCCATGGAGGACCCCGATTCGGCAGATCGGGCAGTATCGAAGCGGGTTGCCGTTGGATTGCCGGTGCAGGACGCCCACCCGGCAGACGGGGCACGCCCGAGCAGGAGTCTTCCGCGGCGTGATCAGGCCCTCACGGCAACAAGGACAGATGCCGGGTTTGAGGGGCTTCGGCGCTTCGAGCAAGCCGCCGCAACCGGGACACTCGCGCCGCTCATAGCGGAATTGCCGGAGTCGGGCCTGACGCCGATCGAGAGCGGCCAGACGGGCGGCAACATCCCGCACCTCCGGTTCGATCGTGAACAGCGCGCGGAACGCGGCCACCGATCCAGGACGGTCGTCGAGCTTCAAGGCGAGCCCGGCTTCGATCGCGTCGATCACCTTCGGATCGAGGTCGGGCCGCACTGCCCGAAGGGATATCAGCGGGGCTCCGGCGGCTCGGTCGGTGGCGGGGAGGGGAGGCTCTCCGGTGAAGAGAGCGTACGCCGTCGCGCAAAGGGCGTACAAGTCAGTCCCGGGGCCGCGGCGCGCCCGCTCGCTCATCTGCTCGATCGGCGCATAGCCGGGCGTGAACTGGACGGTGTGCTGAACGGTGAGGTCCGCGTGCCATTCCCGAGCGCTTCCGAAGTCGATCAGGGTGACTTGCCCCTCCGGTGACACGAGGATGTTCGAAGGCTTCAGGTCTCGGTGGAGTAAGCCACGCTGATGCAGCCCTTCGAGAATGTCGAGCACACCGAAGACGATGTCGAGGACGGCTTCCTCCTCCATACGGCCTTCGCTGAGCAGGATCCGCTGCAAGGACTGGGCGTGGCCGACGTAGTCGGTGACGAAGTACGCGGTGCCTCGATCCTGAAACGACGCCCGACAGGGAAGAACCCCGGCCAGCCGCAGGTCACCGAGGAGCCGCCCCTCTTGAACGAACTGATGCCGCAAGCGCTGCGCGGTGGCAGGTCCGAGTTCGGCGAGGCTCAGATCACCCGATTCAAGACGGCGTGCGCCCGGCGGCGCGAGTTCCTTGATCACGCACGCGTCACCTCGCTCGAGGTCGTGACCCAGGTAGGTGATGCCGAACCCGCCCCGCCCGAGCAGATGCCGAACCTCGAATCGTCGTACGAGGACGACGCCTTCGTCGAGCGGTTCGGGCGCGGGGGCCATGTCGAATTCTGGCACGCAACAAATGAGATGGGCGATGTCCGAACCTCTTCGCCCCTGGGGGAGAAGATTTGAACTTGGGAGGTCTTCCCCTTCGCCCCACGAATGTTGGGGAGAGGGGGCGGCGGTGAGGCGTGTGACCTCTTCGCCCCTGGGGGAGAGGTCGGTGAGCGAAGCGAGCCGGGTGAGGTGGCGACTTCCCGAGACCGAGTGCGACTCGCCTCCTCATCCGGTTCGGGCTACGCCCTCACCGACTTCTCCTCCAGTGGAGGAGAAGTAACGTCGGAATCTCGCAATGACCGGGTGAGGTGATCGGCGGCCAACAGAGGGTGGCCGCTCCTCGTCTCAGCCGGTTCCTACCACGTCGTCTCGACGGTGTAGATCAGCTTCTTGGTTTCGTTACCCTTCACGCGAACCTCCCAGACCACGGTGCCGTTTTCGGGTTGCGTAAACGGAAGGTTCGGTTCGAGGATCTTGTATTCGCCCCAATGCCGTTCGATGACCGTGATGGTCTCGTCGGCGTCCTTGCGGTTTCGGATTTCGATCTCGAACGTCTCTTTGGCACCACGTATGTCGCTTCCCCGGCGAATCCAGGCGAAGGCGGTGCGCTTCCGCTCGGCGACGATGTCGAACGCCCTGCCGACGACGAGGGAGATCGTCTCGTCGCGTGGCGTGTGATCGATTCCTCCCCGAGGAGTTGGACCGCGCCGCTCGAGTCGCGCTGGAAGACTTTGAACCGGCCCATCGGAAGGGGCATCCCCATCTGGTTGGCTTTGGTGTTCGCGACTTCGATGCGGATCTGCGGCTTGATCGGACCCGTGCCCATCGCTCCCTCTTCCTGGGGTCGGTAGCCGCCGTAGGCCCGCATCGCGTCGACGATCAGGCGCTTCTTGACCTTGACGTCAAACGCCTCGAGCAGCGAGACCTGCTTCATTTCGTTTTGGCGTACGGTGGCAGGTCGCTGGAGCGTATACAGGTGGTAATCCGCGAACTGTTCTTGCTGAAAGCCGCCGTCGGCCGCCATCTCGGCGCCCCCTGCTCCTCGCGCGCCTGGGGCTGTTTTTGGGGCTCTCGCGACGTCCCCGGCGAGCAGTTTCAGTTTGGCGTTCGTAAAGGTGGCCCCAGAGCCATTGTTCAAGGTCACCCATCCTTTGAGGTCGCCCTGCGCTCCGGCCTTATCGAGGCTGAGCACATAGTCGGCGTTCCACCGAATACCCTGGGTGATGTAGCTGAGCTCGACCCGGTTCTCGCCGGCTTGCTTGGCGATGACGTCCCAGAGCAGGCTCGGCTTCGAGATCAGGCCTGCCGGAATCGAAGAAACCTCGACCTCGCCACTTGGATTGAGCAGAATGCGTCCGTCTTCCGTCCGGATGACCATCCCCTGTTCGGGAGCGCTCATCAAGGTGCCGGTCACGCGCTCTTTCTGCCCGTTGGGAAGGATGCGGTTGAGCACGATGGTCTGGCCGACCGCCTTGCGCAGGATCGCCTGGGTGTTGATCAGGTCGTATTGGTAGTTCTGCTCCAAGACTTCGAACGAGCCGGGCGCGGAGATGCTCCGGATGCCGACGCTCGACGGCTCGATCTGCTGGGCGACGTCTTCGATGCGGACATCTTGGCGACCGGCAGTGAGGTTCAGTACGCGGACGTCCTTGACAAGCGCGAAGCCTTGGTTGTAAACGGTGAGTTCGGTGCCGCTCTCGGCCTGAACGCTCGCGAGTACGGTGGCGAGGGCATATGCGAAAACCATGTTCTTGCGACCTCCTTGGTTCGTGTGATTGGGTGTACCCGGATTGGCGAAGTGTTCAATCGCCTGCCAAACTTCACGCGTGTTCACGGTCTTCGTTAGCGGTCTCGAGGTCTACGCCTATCACGGGGCGAACGCGCCCGAACGCGAAGTCGGTCATCGGTTTGTCGTGGATATCGAAGTAGAGGTCGACGGTGACGCGATCGTGACCGACCGCGTGGCTGACACGGTCGACTACGGCGCACTCACCGAACTGGCTCACCGCGCGCTGAGCGAGGGCCCATACCACACGGTCGAGCGAGGCGCGCAACTCATCGCCGACGCGATTCTTGCGAGGTTCGTCCACGCGCAAGGCGTCACGGTCACGATCGCCAAGCGGCTGCCCCCGATCGCGGCGACGGTCGACCTCGCCGGCGTGAAAGTCAGCCTCCGCCGAGAGAGCTAGACCATCGGTTGCCGCGAGGCCGACGCATAGCGCCCAGTCGCGAAGTGCTCGAGCTGGCGCTCGATGTCGGTCAGGAGGGTGCTCGCCCCGAGTCGGAAGAGCTCGGGTGTGAGCCACGAGACACCCAACTCCTCCCGCATCAGAATCATCCAGTCGAGCGCCTGCTTGGCGGTTCGAATTCCCCCAGCCGGCTTGAATCCGACCCGGAAGCCGGTCCGGTCTCGGTAGTCCCGAATCGCCCGCATCATCGTCAGGCCGACGGGGAGAACCGCGTTGATCGACTCCTTTCCGGTCGACGTCTTGATGAAGTCCGCTCCGGCCATCATGCAGACGGCACTCGCCTTGCCGACGTTCTGGAGCGTGCCAAGTTCGCCGGTTGCGAGGATCGTCTTGAGATGCGCTTCGCCGCATGCCGTGCGGAAGGCGGCGACCTCGTCGTAGAGCGCTTTCCAGTTTTGGGTCAGAACGTGGGCCCGCGTGATCACGATGTCGATCTCGGTGGCCCCGGCGCCGATGCTCGCTTCGATCTCGGCGACGCGCTGCTCGAACGGGCTTTGACCATGGGGAAAGCCGGCCGCCACCGCCGCGACGGGGATGGAACTCCCCCGCAAGGCGTCGACGGCGGTGGCCACCCACTCGTGGTACACGCAGACGGCGCCGACCTGGATGCCGAGGCTATCGACCCCCAGACGGTCGACGAGTTCCTCGCGCAGGGGGCGCTTCGCTTTGGCGCAGAGTCTGCGGACGGTTCCCGCCGTGTCGTCGCCTTGCAGCGTCGTGAGGTCCATCAGCGTGATCGCCTTCAGGAGCCAGGCAGCCTGCCACTGCTTCTTGACGGTACGTCGTTTCGTGAGCGTGTCGGCCCGGCGCTCGGCCGCACTCCGGTTCACGCGGACGCGGTCGACCCAGTCGAGGTCGAGGGTAATACCGGTGTTCCGTCCCAGGTCGGGGGCGACGTCACGAAGCGCCATGGGACTATTGTAGTCGCTGTTCCGGTCCCCGAAACCGGATGTTCCATCGGGCGACCGGTGTCGCCGGGTCTTGGTCGAACACACCGATGGTCGCCGATCCCGTGGTCTCGGTGGGCGCCCCC
>ERZ761602.857-NODE-857-length-60626-cov-8.249938_pt1 | contig 60626 bp, 53 predicted proteins | sample MGYA00512165_ERZ761602 | MGnify/ENA primary metagenome ERZ761602 (study PRJEB28899, sample SAMN02445085) | bioreactor sludge metagenome | biome: EBPR sludge; isolation source: Thorneside wastewater treatment plant | place: Australia: Brisbane, Thorneside Wastewater... | reverse complement strand
GCCGGGGCGCTGGAGGGTTGCCCCGGCCTGACCGGCCTCCACACGCTCAACATCGCCGGCAACTCCATCGGCGAGGAAGGGGCCAAGGCGATCGCCGGGGCGCTGGAGGGTTGCCCCGGCCTGACCGGCCTCCACACGCTCAACATCGGCCGCAACTCCATCCGCGACGCGCAGGTGATCGTCGACCTGATCGAAAGGCTCCGCCCCGGCGGGAAGCTGGAGGAGATTCAGGTCAGCGGGAATCCGCTGGCTTTTGCGGTGCCCGGCGGGGAGCCGATCCGCGTGCCTCCGGAGGTGCTGTCGGAGAGAGACCCGGTGAAGCTGCTGGCGGAGCTGCGCAGGCTGATGCCCGAGACCGTGGTGGACAAGCGAACCGGAGCGAAAACGACCGTCGTCACCAGCGAGACGGTCGACTGGATTCGCGCGACCGTGCTCGGCCGAAAGGAGATCGGCAAGTCGCACCTGTTCCGCAGGCTGATCTTCAAGCCGCCTTTCAGGAAGCCGCCCAAGACGCAGGCGTGGGAGAGTGGCATTTTGCGGATGGAAGGCGTCGGACCGAAGAATCGGACGATCTTCGTCCGGGTGCACGATCTGGGAGGCGACCCCGATTTACATGGTGCGCATTCGACGTTCCTCAGCGACAAGCGGAACTGTTATCTCGCGGTGTGCAACGCGTCCGAATCGCGCGGCCAGAGCCTGCTCGACTACTGGATGAGGGTCGTGCGGGCGTACGGCGTCTTCCACGAAACTGAACAAGACCAGAAGCCCCGCGCGGTGATCCCCCCGACGACGGTGCTGTTGTCGTGGTGTGACAAAGAGGTGCATGCAGACTTCGCAAGCAAAGAAGGGGTGGCGGAGTCGATCAAGCAGAAACACAGACCCCTTCAAGCGATCGTGGTCGACCGATACTGGGACCCCGACGAAGGGAAGACGGCGGGCGACCTGAAGTACGACGAACGCCTGGAAGCCGTACGGGATGCAATTCGCGACATGGTGAAGATGCAGCACGCGGAACTGGACAGCGGCTATGCCCCGGGATTCAAAGCCGCCATCGCAGATTTCGATTCGCTGGATGAGGAGAGCAAACCGAAGAAGTCTTTGCTGGACGCCGGGCCGATGACGATGCAGGCGGTACGCGAGGCGTTTTTTGATCGCACGCAGGACCCGATCGACAAGACGAGTGACGTAGGCATTGGTCTGCTGCGTAACATCGGTCTGGCGATCTGCCCGGAACTGGACGCGAGCGACCGGAAGGACGAAGAAGCACGATCCAGTGGCGCGGAGATCGGCGCCCGCCTGAAGCCCCCGACCGATGACCCCGCCAACCTGCGACAGCTGCGGGGCCTGGTGTTCGGTGTGGAGTGGCTCAAGGCACCGACGTACCACCTGATCCGCACGGGGCATTTTGACCAGAAGATGGGCGTGGCGACCCGAGACGTGCTGATCGAGGAACTCACGAAGCAACTGAGCGATAACGAGACGTGGGCGGAACAGGTGCTTGAGCTATTGAAGTGGCAAAGGCTGGTCTTCCCGTATGCGCACGCGAACAAGGAGAAGTATCTGATCGTGGATCGGCTCAAGCCATTGGACGTCGCGGATGAAGACGATCACGAGATCAAGGAGAATCAGGAGCGTAAATTCAACGCCGCGCGAAAGTGGTTTTTGCAGCTCGACATGCTGCTGGATTCACATTTGCCGCAGTTCATCGGACACGCTTACGCGACACTGACGGGAAAGATGTACGTCTCCGATGGGGCGGCATTGTCGCAGACCATACGGCGCGACCGGATCGTCGTCCGCTGCGGCGTAGCTGAAGGGGTGGAGGCACTGCTGACAGTCGACCTGAACGAAGCGCAGGTTCATGCCCGCGTCATCGGCGGGACGGCGAAGCAACAGGACGATTTCGTAGCGCAGATCGGGCTGGAAATGATGAGGGTTACGGGGAAGGTGGGGAGGTTTGAGGAGGAATCGGTTACACCAACACAGAGGCCAGCGGTGGGAGACCGCGCAGACGGCACTACTTCGATTTCGTTCACGACGGTGGAACGATGTGCAATGGCGCTCTTGCTCGGCAAGAGAAAGTGGTTCGGCAACCGCAAAGCGCTCGCGGACGCAATCGGGCTGCCGGATCAGTCACAGATATCGAAACTCCTCAATCCAACGCTGAGGCGCAAACTAAATCCACACTACAACGCACGCCTTGCCAAAGCGATGGAACTCCACGAGCAACTGTATCAAAAGCGGGGTCGGCGGACTATATCCCCTTCAACGAGCGACCAGGAAATAGAACAGCTTGAGGCGTCTCTAGCCAACATGACTCCAGAGATGCCTTCGGACGTGCCGCAAGATTGGAAGTCACATCTTTCAGACCGAGCCTGGATCATCGACAAGTGGTTCGAGTTGTTCCCGGACACCCCCCGCGAACAACGGACGCAGCTTGAGGCGGCCGAACTCTCAACTCTTGTCAGCGCAATGCTGAGAGAGCATGATCAGCGCGACAATACTTGACAATCGTCTTGTCGACGTTTGTCACTGAAGAACCGCCATTTGTCGAACAAAACGCATGCCTACGTCGGGACGCGATCGTCCCGGCGGGCAGGCCGGCACCCACTAACAAACGCCGGGTTTGAAACGGAGTCAACCGTGTCAAACTCGAATCACTCGTCCTCCGCCGCGGCGAACAATAGCGGCGAGTATACCAACCAAGGCCCGTGGCCCACGCCCGAAGAGGGCTGCCCGCCGATGAACCCGCCGTTTGCGACGGAGTGGGTCATCGTCGACCCACCGGCTTCGCCGTCACCGGTGGCGTCGGTTCTGTCGCGGCCGGTCAGCCCGCGGACGCCTGCCGCGCCCAACCCCACTACCCCTCGGCGGCCGGCCACAATTGCTGAAATCGAGCAGGCGCGGTTGCTGATCGATCGCTACGGTCATCCGTTTCAACACCTGCGTCCGCCGAGCGACCCGGTGATTGCCGCCGAGATGCTGGCAGCGATCGCGCGGATCGAAGCCGACCGCCTGAAACGCCAACAAGCGGCGGCAGAGGCCAAGGCCCAGTGGGCTCGCAACTATGTCCGCGACCGCGCGGCTGCGATGTCGGAGGACATCGCGCCCGCAGGCGCGTTCAGTCTCGCTTCGGCGGAAGAATCGCGCGATGCGATCGCGCGCACCATAACCGGCGCGGGGTTGGGGTTGCTGCTGGCCATCTCGGTCTGGGTCGCCGTCGGCTTGCGTTGAACGGACGGAACAGCGTTAAACGATGGCAGCCGTTCACCCGCCGTCTTTGCGAAAGTGGAGGCGGCGGGTTCTTCTGTCGCCGGATATCATCTGTATCCGTCGTTGCACAGCGTTGGTTCCGGCAAAATATTGTGGGTAGCTCAGATGCTCCGCTGGAGTGCCAGCCGACCATCTCGCGGTGGGGCGTTGGTCGATTGCTGCGGATCGAGTAAAACAGCCGTCTGGAAAAGAAGGAAGAATACTGCCCATGCTCGACCCGAAGCTGATTCGTGATAATCCCGATGCCATTAAACAAGCCACGCGGATCAAGCGCGTGGGTAGCCCGGAACTGGTTGATGCGTGGCTTGCTTCGGATGAGAGCCGCCGCAGGGCGCAAACGGATGCCGATGCCGTGCGGGCCGAGCAGGGCAAGATTGGGGCGCAGGTTGGCAAGCTCAAGGGGCAACTGAAGGGCGGAACCAGCGAGGAGCTGGAAGGCCTGCTCAGGCAGGCGGCTCAGTTAAAGAGCAAATATGAAGCGATGGTCGCAGCGCAGACCGCGGCCGAGGCGCAGTCCAACGAGTTGATGCTTCAATTGCCGGCCATTCCCGACGCAAGCTGGCCCGTGGGCAAAGACGACTCGGAAAACAAGGTGGTGCGGACGTGGGACAATGGTGCGATCACGCCGGCGCCGTTGGGGGCCGAACGGCTGTCGCATATTGAGCTTGGCGTAAAGAAGAACATCCTCGATTTTGATCGCGGGGTGAAGCTCGCCGGTTCGCGCAGCTATGTGGTGCGCGGCGATGGCGCGCTGCTGTATACGGCGGTGCTGCGGTTTGCGCAGGATACGCTTGCCCAGCGGGGGTATGAGCCTTTTGTGGTGCCCGTCGTGGTGACAGAGCAATGCATGATCGGCACGGGCTATTTCCCCGCCGGTCGCGATCAGGCTTATGTGACGCAGGACAACACGGTGCTGGTCGGCACGAGCGAAGTGCCGCTGGCCAGTTTTTATCAGGGTGAGATTCTGGATGAGTCGGCGTTGCCCAGGCGCATGGCGGCGCTGAGCACCTGCTTCCGCCGCGAGGCAGGCGCCGCCGGGAAGGACACCGCCGGACTGTACCGGGTGCACCAGTTTGATAAAGTCGAGCAGGTTATCGTTCACAAGGCCGACGACGCCGAACACATCGCCCTTCATGAAGAGATCATGGCCAACAGCGAGCACATCCTGCAGCAACTGGGCCTGCCATACCGCGTCGTGCAAAACTGCACGGGAGACATGGGCCAGGGCAAGTGGCGCATGTACGACATTGAAACATGGATGCCCAGCCGCAATGAAGGCAAGGGTGCCTATGGTGAAACGCATAGCGGCAGCGCGCTGCGGGATTTTCAGGCCCGGCGGCTCAACCTGCGATATCGCAAGGCCGGCGAGAAACAGCCGACGTTCTGCTATACACTCAACAACACAGCCATTGCGTGCCCGCGGATTTTGATTGCAATTCTGGAGAATTGCCAAACCGCCGACGGCAATGTGACCGTGCCCGCGGTTCTGCGGGGGTATATGGGCGAGAAAGAGCTGATTTGACTTATCATCAGATTTTATGCCCTCTTTTTCAGGAAAGCGACGAGACGGGTTGAAAACCCGTGCTACCTATGACTTGTTTCCTCTGCCAGCGCATCGCCGACATACAAGCGGGCACGAATCCGTACTTTGTAACGGAACTGGAAACGGGCTACGTCGTACTTGGCGATTTTCAGTGTTGGCGCGGCTATACGCTTTTCATCAGCAAGCACTGCAAGCCGGAGCTTCATCACCTTGAGACGGCTACTCGATCTAAGTTTCTGCAGGAGATGGCGACCGTTGCTGAAGCGGTGTGCAATGTGTTTAGGCCGGCGAAGCTCAATTATGAGATGCTGGGCAACCTTGTTCCCCACATGCACTGGCACTTTTTCCCACGGAGGCTGGATGAGCCGGATCGGTTATCGCCGGTGTGGGAACGATACGCCACCGCCAAGGATGACCCGAGTTACAAACCGGGTGTTGAGGAGATGAACGACATGAGAACGGCACTGCGGCGGGAGATAGATCGCCTGCTGGGGCGTTGAAACACCGCCGTTGCAGTCTCGCGCATGGCATCGCTCTTTTTCATGCGGCGATGGAGGTAGGTTGGCGGGCGTTGTTCTGGGCAGCCTCATCCATTCGCCACCACGGCTGGGAGGCAAATCCGGCCTGCATCACTGGCGCAAACCGTCCCCCCAGCCAGTTGGCACACACCGCCACTGCGTGGCGGGCCTGTTGGGGTGAATCAAAGAATGCCGTGAGTTCATCCTGCCCCGCAGGATCGCGCCAAGTCGTTAGAAACTGGCTAATGGTGTAAACACCGAGCAGTTGCATCGGCAGTGCTATCTCGGCACGGATGACGGTTGTGAGAGGGAGATTGAGAATGGCGTCTCGTCGCACGATAGATTGCTCCGCCGCTCGGGAACGGTTGCTGTTTTTGAGCTATGACCCAGCTTTTATCGGTCAACCCCGCCCATTTGCTTGACTGCCGACGCAACGCATCTACATTCCGCGGCAGGAATTGTACTTGCAACGCCGGTTTCCGTGCCCGTGAACGCCGCCGCAACCGAACTAACCGAAGGTGCCCGCTGTGAACTACTTACTCGAAGGAAATGCCGCCGTTGTCGGGTTGCAGTGGGGGGACGAAGGCAAGGGCAAAATCGTCGATTATCTCGCGGAAAACGCAGAAGTCGTCGCCCGGTATTGCGGCGGGGCCAACGCCGGGCACTCGGTGCGCATTAATGGTGTGAAGTATGCCACGCACCTGCTTCCCGTCGGCATTTTTCGTCCAAATGTTGTCAATTGCATCGGAAACGGCGTAGTTCTCGATCCGGCCGTGCTTTTTCACGAGATTGACGAGTTCCTGAAGCTCGGTGTGCCGATCAGCCCGGCCAACTTAAAGGTGAGCTACAAGGCTCATCTGGTTATGCCGCACCACATGCAGGAAGACGCCGCCCGTGAAAACAAGGCTGGTGCCGGCGGTATTGGCACCACCAAACGGGGCATCGGTCCGACCTACGCCGACAAGATGCAGCGGACGACAGCGATTCGCGTGGCCGATCTGCTGCACGAAGACAAGCTCAAAAGCCGCGTCGAGCGCATCGTCGTTGATCGCAACAAGCAGCTTGCGGCGATGTATGACTCCCCGCCGATCGACTGGAAGGCCACCTACGGGTTGTATCGGGACTATGGCCGGCGCATCGCGCCGTTTGTGGACGATGTTGGCCAGATTCTCATCGACGCGGCGCGCGAACGAAAGAGGATTCTCTTCGAGGGTGCCCACGCGGCGCTTCTCGACGTCGATCACGGGACTTATCCGTATGTCACCAGCAGCAGTTGCAGCGCGCTGGGCATCTTCAGCGGTTGCGGGGTGCCTCCGGCGATCGTGCGAAACTATATCGGCATCATGAAAGCATACAGCACGCGCGTGGGCGGGGGGCCGTTTCCCACCGAGCAGGACAACGACACGGGCAACTACATCCGCGAGCGCGGAAACGAGTATGGCACCACCACCCGCCGTCCCCGTCGGTGTGGGTGGTTTGATGCTGTTGCCGTCAAGTATTCCGTCGCGCTGCAGGGCATTACCGCGATCGCAATCACGCTGCTCGATGTGCTCAGCGGGCTGGATCATCTGCAAATCTGCACCGGCTATCGCGTCAACGGCCAGCGCGTCGACCTGTTCCGGGCGGATATGGATGTGCTGGAGGATGCCCAGCCGATCTACGAGACGCTGCCCGGCTGGCGCGGCAACATCACCACCTGCCGCCGGTTTGAAGAACTTCCGCGCGAAGCGCAGCAGTACGTCAAACGGTTGGAAACCCTTGTGGGCGCGCCGATCAAGATCGTGAGCGTCGGTCCAGACCGGTCGGCGACGATTATGCGATGAAACACGGTAGCATGGGTTTCCAATCCATTCTTCAATTTGAGAAATCGTGTTAGAAACCCGTGACACGAATGCGCGCATATACGCCGCGCCGGTTTCCTGCTAAAATGCCTGACTCGATAAACGGAATTCACTCGTAAACCCATGCAGATTCGCAACTTCTCGATCATCGCCCATATTGACCACGGCAAGAGCACCCTCTCCGACCGCCTGCTGATGCGCGCCGGTGCAATCACCGAGCGCGAGTTTCAGAGCCAGATGCTTGACGACATGGACCTCGAGCGCGAGCGCGGCATTACGATCAAGGCCAGCGCCGTCACCGTGTTTCACGATCACAAGATGCCCGACGGGCGGATCGAGAAGTTCATGCTGAATTTCATCGACACGCCCGGCCATGTCGATTTTCATTACGAAGTGCAGAAAGCGCTGCAGGCGTGCGAAGGGGCGATTCTGGTGGTGGATGCGACCCAGGGCGTGCAGGCGCAGACGGTCGCCAACGCCTACGCCGCGATCGAGGTGGGGCTGGAGATTATTCCGGTCATTAACAAGATCGATCTTCCTTCCGCCCAGCCGATCGTGGTGGCCGAGGAAATCGAGCAGGTGCTGGGATTCGCCGCGGAAGATGCGATTGAGGTGTCGGCAAAGACGGGAAAAGGGATCGATGAACTCATCGCCAAGCTCTGCGACCAGCTTCCCGCGCCCCGTGGCAACCCAGAAGCACCGACGCGCGCCCTGATTTTCGATAGCATCTACGACGATTACCGCGGCGTGATTACCTATGTGCGTGTGATGGATGGCGAGATTCGCAAGGGGCAGAAGATCCGCTTCATGGGCACGGATAAACAGTACCAGGTGACCGATCTCGGCAAGCTCACACCCCGGCCGACGCAGGTACAGCGCATCGGCACCGGCGAGGTCGGTTACATCGTCGCTGCGATTAAAGACCTGCACGACGTCCGGATCGGCGACACCGTGACCGATGACGACAACAAAGCCGCCGAGGCCCTGCCCGGATATAAGCCCAGCCAGCAGATGGTCTACTGCGATTTCTACCCCAGCGGCAAGACGCAATATGACGAGCTGCGCGATGCGATGGACCGGCTCAGCCTCAACGACAGCAGCTTCAGCTTTGAACCAGAGAGCAATGACGCGCTCGGATTCGGCTTCCGCTGCGGGTTCCTCGGTTTACTTCACATGGAGATTATCCAGGAGCGGCTGGAACGCGAGTTTAACATCGACATGATCCAGACCGCACCGACGGTGACTTATGAAATCAAGCAGACTGACGGCAAGGTGCTGCGAATTGACTCGCCAAGCCAGTTGCCCAACCCCACCAACGTCGAAGAGATTCGCGAGCCGTTCATCAAGATGAACCTCATCCTGCCCGGCGACACGGTGGGCAACATGATGAAGCTCTGCGAAGACCGCCGGGGGGTGTATCAGAAGACTGAATACATCGGCTCGACGCGCGTCATGCTCACCTACGAAATGCCGCTCGCCGAAGTCATCTACGACTTTTACGATCGCCTGAAGAGCGCCACCAAGGGCTATGGCACGATGGATTTCGATTTCATCGGTTTTCGTCACGGCGAACTGGTGAAGGTCGATATCCTGGTGAATGGCGACCGGGTTGATGCGCTGAGCGTCATCGTTCATCGCAGCACCGCCGAGGCGCGCGCGCGGAAACTGCTTGTGCGGCTGAAGGAAGAAATCGACCGCCACCTGTTTGAGATTCCCCTGCAAGCCGCCATCGGCGGGAAGATCATCGCCCGGGAAACCATCAAGAGCGTCGGCAAGAACGTCACCGCAAAATGCTACGGCGGCGACGTGACGCGCAAGCGCAAGCTCCTCGAAAAGCAGAAAGAGGGCAAAAAGCGCATGAAGCGCGTCGGCAGCGTCGATATCCCGCAGGAAGCGTTCATGGCGATTCTTGAAAGCGGGGAGTAGTTCTCACGTTTGAAACAAAACACCGCGCACAGATCTATCCGCCGCGGTCGGGGGGTCTCAACGCGGAACCGCGCGGCAACCCGTCAAACAAACGCGCAACCGCCCAGACTTGTTCACGTTCCATGTGGATTCGACTCAATGGTCTCCCCTCGAACGCGCCTTCGCCGCCGGCTTTGATTTGCGGCGTCCCTCTGCAAATTCAACCGCCAACCGCGGCTTCGATCGCGGCAATGTCGATTCTCATTTGCTTCATCATCGCCGCCATCGCCCTGGCAGCCACTTCCCTGTCGGCGCTCATCGTCAACTCCGTCAGCCGTTTCGGAAAAATCTGCCACGACACACCGTAGCGGTCTTTCAGCCACCCACAGTGGCTCTGCGTACCTCCGTCGGCGGTCAGGGCGGCATTGAGGCGATCGGCCTCGGCCTGGTCGTCGGTCGCTACTGAAATCGACACCGCTTCGGTCATGGTGAATGTCGGCCCGGCGTCGAGAATCTGGTAGGGCACCCCGCCGAGCGAGAAATCGATGACCGAGAACGCGCCATGCCCCGCGTCGCCGTGAAATGACTTCTCAACCCGGCTTCCTGGAATCAAGGCACAGTAAAACTCAGCCGCTTCACGCCCCCGCCCGTCGCGAAACCAAAGACAGGTGCGGATAGAATTGGCCATGGGGTTGCTCCTCGTGTGAGTATGTTGAAACTGATCGGAAACGTAATGCCCATCACCGGCCGGGCCGGCACCGTGCCGGCTCTTGAACCACAAGCAGCTCACCCGCCGGCACGGTCCACTGCATCGGCGGGTTATCCCGCCGTCGGGTCGGCAGTCTGTCCGATGGCCCGGGCCATCTCGAACTCCGCCAGTGTGGGATCATTCGGGTACGGTTCTGTCCGGCCAGTCTTCCTGAAGCCTAACCGCTCGTAGAAGCGCGTCGCAACGTCGTTGTTCGACGTAACCATCAGGCACAACGTCTCGGCGCGACGGTTGCACGCCCAATCGATAATGCCTTCGACAAGCAATCGGCCCAGGCCGCGCCCGCGATCCGACGGTGCGACCCACATCGACACCAGATGCGCCTTGGTCGTTTGCCCCTCATCCAGGAAGCCCGCGGCGATTCCGCAGGGGCGATCTCCGTCCCAGGCCAGCAGACCGATCGATCGATCGCCGTTCCACTGCGCTACACGCCGCTGCCAATCCGCGTCGGACAATCGCGACTCCTTTGCGAAGGTGGAGCCGAACGCCGAAGGGGTGTCCTTCAACGCGCTCAACCGCACAGCCTTGAAGCTGGCAACGGAGGCGGCAGTGATGGTCTTGAGGATCACCATGTTCGCGTTCACTTGGCAGGATAACGGATCAACGTTCAACGGCCGGCGCCGCACTACCCGGCTTCACACTACCGCAACGCTCAACGCGGGGCCGGTCCATTGCCTCGTTTGGTTAGCCTGCGGCCGCATCGCCGGATGTTCTGACTTCATCCGACACGCTCTTTTCCTCGACTTGAAGTTCGGCTCGCGGATCGCCAAACACATCCCACTTGTCTCGGAAGTCGAGAATGTCCTTGCGGTAAACCGACCAGAACTCCGACTTCGGGTGCTTGCTGTAGACGGTTCGCTCTTTCACCACGCTGCTCGGCACGACGAAATACTCGGGCGCCGGGCCGTCCTTGGACTGAAGGTTCACCAAAACGTAAACGTGAGTGTCCGAAACGGGCGTGTGCCTCCCGACCAACCAAAAGGTCGCGGCGGTCGAGTTGGTTTTCACTTGGACCGAGAGTGCTCTCTGGCATGCCTGATCGGTGACGAGGATATCCGCTGCCAGCGCGCTGCGGGATGTTGGAGAGGCGATGAAGCCAAGCCGCGACAACTCCGCCGCGGTGAGATAGACGCCTCGCATTCCCGACAGCTGTCCCTTCACGAGTCCTCCCGCAAACTAAATACCGATGCCCCCGACCGCCCGCGTCGATTAACGTGACGCGACCGCCGTAGGTAGCGTGACGCTAGAGTCTTGGCCTGTCAACCGCTGGCGTAGTCGCACGCGCGTTGGGGCGGGCTGTTATCTGGACTGGCGTGGCTGGGCGGGGGCGATATCTGGCGCGGCCGGGTCGCTCGTTGGCTTCGCCCGGCGGGGGCGGGCGCGTTTGTCCGCTGCTGGGCTTGGGCGCAGTTATCGGGACGCGCCCATAAAACCCGTGAATCAGCGTTCTGCGGGCGGATTACACGAGAAAGCGGGCGGAATTCATCCACAGAAAGACGTCCCTTAGCCGCTGCGGGACGTATTTCAGCGGCTGAGGGACGTATTTTAGCCGCTGAAAGACGTATTTTAGTCGCTGCGGGACGTATTTCAGGCGCTGAAAGACGTATTTCAGGCGCTGAAAGACGTATTTTAGGCGCTGAAAGACGTATTTCGGGCGCTGGTTGATGTCATTCAGGCGGCTGCGGAAGGGAGGGGCGGGTGCAGCCAGGGAATAACTTGCTCACGCAGGGGCATGGGCTGCGGCCGGGGGCGTTTGGGGCGATTGCGGCCGGGTTTCTCGCGGGCCGCGGAGTACCCCCAAGGGGAGTCGAACCCCTGTTCTCTGGCTGAGAACCAGATGTCCTGGGCCACTAGACGATGGGGGCGTGTAGGACCAGCGTGAAGTTTATTGCATGGATGGCGGGCGTCAAGTTGGCGCGTGTGGGGTTTTCGTTACGCCTTGCGAAGGTGGTTAATCAGGTGGCCGAGTTCGGGGCCGATCAGTTTTTGCATCGCAAGTTCGACCGCCTTGGTGCTGCCGGGCAGGGCAAACAGCAGTTTGCTGTTCACCGCGCCGCCGACGGCGCGACTGAGCATGGCGGCGGCACCGACTTGTTCGTAGCTGAGCATGCGAAACAACTCGCCAAAGCCGGGCAGGGGGAGCGAGATGATTGACTCAACAACGGGGATGGTCTGGTCGCGCGCCGCGATGCCCGTGCCGCCGTTGGTAATGACGGCATCAATGTCATCGCGGGCGAGCAGTTGGGTGAGAACGGCGCGCAGGTCGGAAGGCTCATCCTTGATGATCTGGTAATGCGCCACGGCGTGCCCGGCAGCGGCTAACCCCGCTTTGACGGCGGCGCCGGATCGATCGGTTGACTCGTCGCGCGTATCGCTGAGTGTGACGACGGCGCAGCGGGCCACGATGGCCTTTCCGCAGGCGCGGTGTTGTTCGGCGCTCATCCGTGTTCCTTCCTGGCTTGCCCGGCCAGCGCCCGGGACTGCTCTTCGTCGAGCGGGATGAACAGCAGCACCAGCGTTCCGGGGATGGTCATGATGCACGCACCGATGAACACACCGGTATAGCCAAACACGGATTGTACAATGCCCGCGGCGATGGTTGCGAAGGTGATGAACAGCGCGCCCAGTCCCGTGCCGATGGCGTAGTGGCTTGTGACGAATCGTCCGCGCTGGGCCACCTGCATGAGGAAGACAAAATAACCGGCAAACCCGACGCCGTAGCCGAACGCGTCAATGAACACGACCGGGTAAAGCCAGTTTGGATGGGGAAGCGTGTAGGCCGTCCAGACATAGAGCAGGTTGGGCGTGTGCAGGCAGATCATCAGCAGCCAGAATGCCTTTCGGAGGCCGACCCTGGAGATCCACCATCCGCCGAGCAGCCCGCCGAGCATGAGGCCGATGGGCTGGCCGAGGCCCTTGACCATGCCGAGCTGGCCGAGCGTCATCCCCATCCCGCCGGCATCGCGCGCATCGAGGACGAATAGCGAGGTCATGGCGAAGATCATCGCCTCGCCAAACCGGTAGAACATGATGAATGACAAAATCGCGGCAAAACCGGGCTGGCGGGCATAGCTCACAAACGCATCGCCCATCGTCGTGTTACGAACCAGCTTGCGAATGATCAGCGCACAGACCGGCAACAGGCCGAGACCCGCGATGAGGATGGTGGCCTGCGTGCGCAGCGCGTCGGCGGTCATGTGCCAGTTGGCGGGCACGCGCGGCTTGGGTAGCGCAGTGAGCGCCGCCTTTCGCAATTCAGGGTCTGTCATCGCCATGGCGGCATCAAAGGTGTTGCCGTGGAGGGAGCGAAAGACGCCGTATCCGATGAACTCGATCGTTGCGGAGATCAGGAAATAGAGCGTCACACCGGCGGCGATGATGGCGAGCGTGCGCCAGATGTTGCGCAGCCGCTCTTCGGTGGGAATGTCGGCGGCGGGCTTGTCGGCGGCGGGGCGGGGAAGGACAAAGAAGTTCCAAACCGCGCCTGCAGCATACATCCCTGCGGCGATGCCCAGCGCGATCATCCACGCCGATTGCGCCTCCAAGCCCCGGTTAATCAGGTAGCCCGCGAAGACAACCAGAATCGAATCAACAAACAGCCGGCCCAATCGCGATGCAGCCCCCATCACGCCGCTGAATGCCGCCTGCCGCTGTTTGTCGAGCGACATGAGGTAAAGCCCGTCGCAAGCGATGTCGTGCGTGGCCGAGAGGGTGGCCATGAGAAACATCGCGATGACAGTCAGGACGAAGAACTGCGGCGTCGCTATCGCACCGGCGGTGAGCAGCAGAACGACGGTGATCGCGGCCTGCATCGCGCACGTCCAGCGGCGCTTGGTGGAATTGAGATCAACCAGCGGCCCCCAGAACATCTTGAAAGTCCACGGCAGCGATGCCAGCCCGGTCCACATCGCGATCTTCAGGTTTTCGACGCCCAAACTCTTGTATACCGCGGCAAACAACGATGTGACCAGACCGTTGGGCAGAAACTGCATGAAGTAGAGTACAGGCACGAACAGCCACGGATTGAGGGCCGGTCGGGCGGCGGGGGCATAGTCGAGCGGTTCGGGCGGCGGGACCGATTTGGACAAGTAAAACCTCCGTGACTATCCAAGTCTTACACAACTCTTATGCAATATGGAAGCAGTGTTATGCCGATGCGGCGAGCGGGCTGGTGGGAATCAGCTCGACGGCAAGCTGTTCGACCGCTGCGTTGCGCAGCGCGCCGCGCAGGGCTTCGTCGGATTGAAACGGCGTTGCGGGGAGCCTTCGGAAGGGAATGCGCGCGGTCACCGCCTCGCCCACGAACGGCCACGGGCGCACACAGGCACGGTGAAGGTCGAGCCGTGTCACATGATATTGCTGCGGCGAAAGCCCCGGGGCGGTAGTAACCTGCGCCAGCACCGGAAACACCACGCTGCTGCAAAGCACATCGAGCGAAAGCTGATCCATGCCCGCCAGCCAGCGGTAGTCGTAAACCAACTGCTGCTCGCGCGGTTCGATGGATTCCAGCGCCAGGCCGCAGGTGAGGGGCGCGTCGAGTCGCATTCCGAGTCGCCGGCGGATCTGTTCCTGCAGCTCTATCTCGGCGTGCTGGAACTTGTTGACCCTGAAGTGCAGCGGCAAGTCGGCAGCCCGGCCGGGCTTACTCGCAAACGCACCCTTGGCGGCATGTGCCGAGAGAGCGAGCGAATGGCAGCTCACCAGCAACCCGCCGTAATCGCCAAGCGCCTGATGGCCGAGGAGGCTCGATTGCCGCCAGGTGGTCAGAGCGGATTCAATGGGCGTTTCAAAGACGTCAACCGGTTGGCCTTGTGAGTTGATGCTGGTGGCGGCATCGGGCTCGATCCAGCCTACGTCGTGGTTGCGGGTTGCGGCAAGGACTTCGCGTTCGAGCGGTCGCACCTGCCCGCCGAGTTGCGCGGCAAAATCACCCGCGAGCGCCGCGTGATCGTGCTGCGCGAAGAGCCACCACTCGTGATCGACCTGCCGGCGAATCATGCTGTGAGAATAGCATGATTCTGACGAAAGCCCCCATGCCGTCGCGGGAAACCGGCGGAGGTATTGCACGCGGGCACCGCGCGCCGTGAGCGCGCGATTGAGACCTGAAGAGCAATGCGATAAAACCCATCGCCCGGCATGGAACTCAACCCGTTTACACTCGGCAGTGCGATGATTCTGCTGCTTCCCATTGCCTTGGCGCTTGTAGCGGGCGCATTCGAGCCGGGTGCCGCCGTCTGGAGGCGGCTCGGTGCGGCATTTGGCTCGGCGGGCCTGACCTTTGGGCTGATCGGTGCGGCTGTGCTGCAAGGGGATGCAGAGCCGCTGTTTTCACTCGATTCATCGCGACTCTGGTTTCAGAATCTTGATGGAGCATCGTTTCACCATGCGATGCTGGCGATGCTGCTGGCGGGCATCATCGGAACGTCGCTGCGCGCAGCCTCGGTCGTCGCGATCGTGATGATATCGGCACTGGTGGCCGGGCTGTTGTTTCCAGTCGCGGCGAAACTCATCTGGTTCGGCCCGCTCCGCCGCGCGGGATTGATTGATATCGGCGGCGCGACGGTTTTGCTTTCGCTGGGTGGGGCATTGACGACCACCGCGATGCGGCTCTGTGCTGACCGGTGGCGCGAGGGTCAAACCAGTGAGTTCATCCGTGCGACGCCAGCGGCGACGGGCGTTGCGGGAATGCTGCTCGTGGTCGGGTGGTGTGCACTTCTGGCGACTGCGGGCGTCATGCAGTCGCCGGCTACTCCCATTTCGGGCATGCTCAACGGTTTGCGCGCGATGACGGTCGCAGCGGTGGTGGCGATGGTGCTGGCGAAGGTTTTGCGGCGCGAGTTCGGGCCGCTGGGCGTGCTGGGGGCGATAAGCCTAGCCGCAGCATGCACTTCGGCGGTCGCCGGGCGCGTGCCGGTCGGCTCGGCGGTGGCGGTGGGGCTCATCGTCGGTGTAATCGGCTCGCCGTTGATTGTGTCGGCACGACAAATCCTCGCCCGCGGGCCTGCCGGCGATTTTTCCGTCACCGTCTGGCTCGGCGGGCTGATCGCCACCCTGCTCGCGGTGCCTTACGGGCGCGATCCTGACTCCATGCTGGTGCAACTCCTGGTGCAGCTATCCGGCTTCGCAATCTGCAGCGGCATGGGGATTTGTGCGGCGATTCTTTTTTCCACGCTTGTTCGACTCAGTGCATGGCGGCCGCGCGATCAGCCAATTGCAGCGAGCTGAATTGTGTCGCCGAACTGTTTGACCAGGGCATTTCGAAGTGTCCGTCGCGAACTGGCGGCGAGGCGCGGGTCGGCGGTGAGAATTTCTTTGGCGTCTTCCCGACAAATCTGCAGAAGCTCGATTTCGCGTGTGATGTCGGCCAGTTTCATCTCGGGCAACCCCGATTGGCGCGTGCCGAAAAACTCGCCCGGGCCGCGCTGCTGGAGATCAATCTCGGCAATCTCAAATCCGTCGTTGGTGCGGCACATCGCCTGCAACCGCTCGACCGCGGCATCGGTTTGGGTGTCGCTGATGAGAATGCAGAAGCTCTCGTGTTCGCCTCTACCGACACGACCCCGAAGCTGATGCAACTGCGCCAACCCAAACCGCTCCGCCGACTCAATTACCATCACGGTTGCATTAACGACGTCGACACCAACTTCGATAACCGTGGTGGCAACAAGGACTTGCGTTGTGCCCGACCGAAACTCCTGCATCACAGCCTGCTTCTCTTCGGTCGATAGTTCGCCGTGCAACATGGCCAGCGTGAGTCCTTCGAGCGGCCCCTTTCGAAGTCGATCGTACTCGGCCTTTACTGATTTGATGTCTTCCGTCGGCGATTCCTCAATCTGCGGGAGCACGACATACGCTTGACGACCCGCCTCGATCTGCTTCCGTACAAAATCCCAGGCGGGCGTAGACTGATCGCTGCGAAAGAGACTGGTGCGGATTGGCGTGCGACCGGGGGGCAATTCATCAATGACGCTTAAATCAAAGTCGGCGAAGTATGATAGAGCGAGCGTGCGCGGAATGGGCGTGGCTGTCATGACAAGGTAATGAGGCGAGTATCCCTTGGTTTTCAGTTTGGCCCGCTGCTTGACACCGAGCTTATGTTGCTCATCAACCACGACCAGCCCGAGATTGGCAAACTCAATATCCTGCTGCAGAAGTGCCTGCGTGCCGACGGCGAGGTGAAAGTCGCCATTGGAGAGGGCGCGGTTGAGTTCCCCCTTGGCCAGCCGCTTCGTGCGTTGTGTGAACAGGCCGACGTTGACGCTGCTGCCCTTCATGAGGTTGCAGAGCGTGAGGTAGTGTTGTTCGGCGAGCACCTCGGTTGGGGCAAGAATTGCCGCCTGCATCTTATTCGCCACGGCGACGAGCATGGCATAAACCGCCACACTCGTCTTGCCGCTGCCCACATCACCCTGCAGCAGCCTGTTCATCGGTGCGCCCGATTGCAAGTCTCGCAGAATCTGGTGAATTGCCCGCGTCTGTGCAGCCGTCAATGCAAATGGGAATCGGCGGCGGATGCGCTCGTCGAGCATCCTATCCACCTTTAGCTGCGGCGCGGTCACTCGGCCGTCACGTAACGACTTGCTGATGCCCAGCCCGAGTTGCATCAACAGCAACTCGTCATAAATCAGGCGCCGGCGGGCGCGGGGACCGTCGCGCAACGTCTGCGGCTGATGGATAAGCTGAAATGCTTCGGCGCGCGAGATGAGCTGGTGTCGCGCCTTTCGATCTTCGTCCAAAAAATCTTCGATCAGGGGCAGCGCGCTGGGGAGATGTTCGCCGATGATTCGCTCGATCTCATCGCTCTTGAGATCGGCGGACGCGGGATAGATCGGGCGAATACGCGATTCGACGATCGGCGGGTCGTCCGAGTCCACCCGCTGCATCTTTGGGTTGGCCATTTGCGGGATGTTGCGAAAAATGCGTACGGTGCCCTGTACGCGGATCTGAATACCGGGGTGAATGGTCCGCCTGAAGTAGTGCCCATTGAACCAGACCACGGCAAGTTTCTCGCGGCTTTCATCCTGAAGGGTCGCTTCAAAACGGGGCTTACCCCGGCCGGCAATGTAATCGCATGCGACAACCTCCCCGCGGACGGTGTGTATCTGCCCTTCAACAAGATCGGAGATTAACCCTTCCGCGGCTTCGTATTGGTATCGGTGCGGAAAATGCTCTATCAAGTCGCCGAGCGTGAGAATGTCAAGTTGGCGCAGCAGTTTTACCCGGCGGGCCGTCATCGGAGCTAGCGTCTCTGTCGGTGAATCAAGGGTGATTGCAGCGGCTGCGGGCATTTGTAGCGATGATAACGAGATCAACCCCCGGCGACGAACCCCCGGTGGATTTGCAAAGCTCAAATCAACCCACACAATCGCCAACGAGCGATGACAAAGCGAAATGTGCTCATCTTTCACAGCGGGGCAATGGGCGACTTTGTCGTCAGTTGGCCCCTGGCCATGGCGTGCTGCCGAGTCATGCCGCAAAACAGGGTGATTTATGTGACCGCTGGGCAAAAAGGGAAGCTGGCTGAACATGTTCTGGGAGTTGAGTCTATCGATATTGAGAGTGGATTTGCCTCGCTGTGGCAAGGTGCCGATGGCGCGCCGGAGAATGTGAGGAAGCTCGTCGCGGGCGCGGCGATGATCTTCAGCTTTGGAACGCATGACGATGATCAATGGTCGGCTGCTGTCAGAGCGATCGCGCCAGAGGCTCGACTGATTCACCTGACAACAAAATGTCCGGATGCTTTCGCGGGGCATGTCGCGCGATACATGGTCGAGCAAATCAAAGCAGTTCAGCCTGCCGTCGCGGCGGCGGTGGGGCAGATGGTCAGTGCGCTATTCCGGAGGGGCTATGGCTCGCGATCGGTGCTGCGCGATGGCGTGTTGCTGCATCCCGGCAGCGGAGCAGAGCGCAAAAACTGGCCACGTGAACGATTTGTTGAGCTTGGAACTGCACTCGTGCAATCAGGGCACTCGGTTCGTTACATACTGGGTGAAGTCGAGCGTGAGAAATGGGGCAAGGCAGTATGGGAAGAGTTTGCGAGCGTTGGAACGGTGGTGCAACCTGCGACTTTGGTTGACCTTGGCAGGCTCCTCGGAAATGCCGCCGCCGTTGTTTGTAACGACTCCGGCCCGGCTCATGTCTCGGCGGCGCTAGGAGTGCCGACGGTGGCGATCTTCGGCCCGGCCAGCAACGCAGAACAATGGTCGCCTACAGGTCCGGCGGTTTCGGTTGTTACCACACCGTCGCTCGCTGAACTCGGTACGCCGCGCGTGCTTGCGGAGGTTAGTGAGTTGCTCGCCCGCGCCTCGGCTGGAGCGCGATCGGTAGAAGCTCCATCGTCAGACGAATGACCGCCCCCAGCGCCGCCGCCGCCGACGCGACCGACGCGGCCATGTACAAACTGACCGCCGCCTGCAGCGGCAACGCGTTTCGGTCGTCGGCGAGCGTCGAACCGACCGTGAGAAGTGTGACCGCGCCCACCATTAACAACGCCGCGATCAACCCTGTCCAAAAAAATGTGGATGCCGCACCAGCAAGACAGAGTGATTTTGCCAGGTTGCGAAGGTGCAGGTAGAGCAGCAGCGTCGCAGGCAGTTCGACCCCCGCGATTGCAGTCATAACAAACTTGCGCACCTGCGGATCGTTGTACCCGACGCCTTCACTTCCGAGCGATAATCCAAGAAACCCCCCAAAGAGAATGACCGGTGCCCATCGCGCCCAGTACCGAATACTCCGTAGCGGCTCCTGCCAGCCTCGCTCTACCTTTGGAGTTGTAATAAGCAGAATTGCAACAGCGATGAGCAATCCCCGCGTTACGCCGTTAACGCCCCAACTGCCCGGCTGATAGCCGACCGACCGCTGGATGAGCGAAACGGTCCACACCTTCGGCCCGACATAATTCAGCTTGGCGATCGTCCCGCCGTAGTCGTCGCTGAAACGCATGATCAACACCGTGCCAATTGACTCAAATGTCGCGAACAGCCAGATGCAGACGCCTAGCACGACCATGCGCGACCACCGCACTTGGGCCGGCGGGTAGACAATCACTTCAGGCTCAACCGACTGCGACACAGGCCGCCCGCATTCGGGGCAGGCCCCATCCTGCGATATGCCGCGCAAGCTATACCCGCAGGTGGCACAGCGCACCTCGACTCGATCCAACCACGCATCCGGCGATACGACCGACATCACTATCCTCCATGACGAGCCGGGCAATCATAATCGCGCGTTGACGGGGTGGGTTGCGAAAGGTTCGGAATAAGCGGCATAAGTCGCGCGGCGTGACTCACTTCTGGCTGGCTGAGGCGTTCGGGCGGCGGAAATTGCGCCTTTCCCGTATTGCAAGCCGACGAATCCGGATTAGGTTTCTTGAATGCAGTTGGACAGCCTCAAGCCTCTCCGTGGAAAGACCGCGCTGGTCACCGGTGCGGGTGGGTTTATTGGCGCTCGGCTGTGCGGGTTATTGCGAGAAAATGGCGTGCGGGTCTTGGGCACCACTCGATCGGAAGCGCAGCTCGATTGTGTCGATGAGACAATCTCACTCGATCTGGCTCAACCCGCGGAAGTGAGAGCTGTCTTTGAGCGAAATCGCTTTGACGTGATCTTCCATCTCGCCGGCGCGACATCGGCGGCGCGGTCGATAGAACAGGTTGCGCCAACGTTTCTCGCCAACCTGGCATCGACCGTGTGGCTACTCGAGGCTGCAGCGAAGCATCAATGTGAGCGGATTGTCCTTGCCGGGTCGCAGGAAGACCCGCAGGCGGCTTCCGGCGGTCGCGTGGTTCCGTCGTCGCCCTATTCGGCCAGCAAGCATGCGGCGGCGGCGTACGGATTGATGTTTCATCAGACATTTAGCGTTCCCGTTGTGCTGGCCAGGATTTTCATGGTTTATGGCCCCGGCCAGCGCGATCTGCGCAAGCTGATTCCGTATGTCACAACGTCCCTGCTGCGCCACGAGTCGCCACGGCTGACATCGGGGCGGCGCGCGGTCGATTGGGTGTATGTTGACGACGTAGCAAGAGACCTCGCCCTCGCCGCCGCGGTGCCGGGGCTGGCGGGAAAGACGATCGATATCGGAACGGGCGTGCTTACGCCCGTCCGCGCGGTAGCCCGGCGGCTTGGGGAGATGATGAACTCGCGCGTCAAGCCGATTTTTGGCGAATTGGCCGACCGCGCCGACGAACAGGAGTTCGCCGCCGACACCGCCTCACGGCATCGGTTGCTGGGAGACGCCCCCGTCACGCCCCTGGATGTCGGACTACGGCACACAATCGAGTGGTACACCCAGACAGCAAAAACCAGACCATCCGGGTGAATTGATCGCCCGGTGCGGTGGCTGTATCGTCAAAGCGGTATGCCCCTGAGCGAGCAGGATGTTTATCTGGCGATTGGCGAAGCCGGCTTCGCAACTCTGACGGCGGCATTTTTTCGGCGGGTCGCGAGCGATCCTCTCCTGAGTGCGATTTACCCGAAACACGACCTGACCGGCGCAGAGCAGCGGCTCTGCAGTTTTCTTACCTATCGCTTCGGCGGGCCGGACAGCTATGTGCAGGCGCGCGGGCATCCGCGTCTCCGCATGCGCCACGCCGCTTTTGCAATCGACCGCGCCGCCGCTGATCGGTGGGTGCAGGTGATGCAGGAGGCGCTCACTGATGCTGCGTTTCCGCCAGAGCCCGCGCAGTTGCTGCGGCGATACTTCAGCGAAAGTGCGAATTTTCTCATTAACCGAGCGGATGGAACCCAGTGAGATGCGTGCTGGCGCTAGTTCTGTGTTGTGCGGCATCACTTTCCTGCGAGCGAAATCCGATGACATTTTCAGATGGCACGCTGCGAATGCTGGCGCTGGGCGATTCATACACCATCGGCGAATCGGTGGAAGCAGAGCATCGATGGCCCGTGCAACTCAGCCGGCGGCTTCGGGAGCGGGGTGTCATGATCGGCGACGTGGCGATCATCGCCCGCACGGGCTGGACAACCGGGGAATTGCATGCGGCGATTGACGCACAAAAACCTGCCGGGCCGTTTGACTATGTGACGCTGCTGATCGGCGTGAACGATCAGTACCGGGGGGGCACGGCCGAGGCGTTTCGAGCTGCGTTCGCGAGTGTGCTCGAACGCGCCGTCGCTCTGGCCGGGGGCGATTCCGGAAGGGTCATCGTCGTGTCGATCCCCGATTGGGGCGTTATGCCGTTTGCCGAAGGCCGGGATCGTGAGATCATCGCGCAGCAGATCGATGCCTTCAATGAAGTCTGCCGAAGCACGGCGGTTACCCGGCTTGTGACCTTCGTGGACCTGACTGCGATATCGCGTCGCGCGGCGACCCAGCCGGCGCTCGTAGCCGAAGATGGCCTGCATCCTTCCGCGGCGCAGTATGCACTTTGGGCCCGCGCGATCGATGAAGTGATGGCTCGTTAGCTAGTCGGACCGAAGCGCTTCAATTGGGTTTGTGTTGGCCGCGACCCATGCCGGCCACAGGCCAAACGCCAGCCCACTAATGATTGACACACTCAAGCTTAAGAAAACCGTAATCGGGGCAACATAAGTCGGCCAGCCGGCGTATCCGGCGACCAGTTGCGATAAGCCATAGCCGAGGGCCAGCCCCACCAGCCCGCCGAGCGTGGTGAGAGTCGCCGATTCGACCAAAAACTGCCTCACGATGTCGAGCCGACGGGCGCCAAGCGCCCTGCGGGTGCCGATTTCCTTGCGTCGCTCGGAAACGTTGGCAAGCATGATGTTCATGATGCCGATACCGCCGATCAGTAACGAGATTCCAGCGATCGAAGCCATGACGATGGTAAAGATGCGCTGCGTCGCAGCCGATTGCTTCATCAACTCCAGCGGGACGACCAACTCATAGTCCTGTCGTTCCCTGTTCGAAGATAGATAATGCCCCAACCGCGCCGCGGTCGGCTCGACCGCCGCCTGCTCTTCCAACTGGATGTAGATCGCATCCAACTCGATCTTGTTAATCTCACGCGTACCTTCATTGCGTTGCATGCTCACGTCGCCGTAACGCATGCCCGCGGTTGTGATAGGAATGAAAATGGCGTTTGCAATGTCATCCCCGCCGGCGTCGCGAGCGGCGGAATCGTTGTCCAGCACGCCGACCACCGTATACCAGTCGTTACCGATGCGGAGCGACTGTCCGATTGGCTCGATCCACGCAAACACCTTCGCCGCCGCTCGGGAACCGATGACGCAAATGTTGAGTTTTTGCTCCAAGTCGGTCTCATGCAGGAACCGGCCCGCCAGCAGCCGCGATCGAGTGATTTCCATGTACCTGGGCTCGGTCGCGAGGACGGGCAGGTCGAGTTTGCGATTGATGGTCTTGGTGTGGACGGTCTGCCGGGTGTTTTTAACTCCTACCGAGTGCCGCACGAGCGCAAAGGTGTGTCGGACGTGATCGAGGTCGCGGCGTTTCAGTCCATACTCACTAATATACCTCTGCTGCTGTTGAGCGGAGTCGGTAGGGGCGACTTCCGGCTTGGGCGGCTTGACGGTTCGTATGATAACGTTGTCCACCCCTAGAAGTGCGATGCGGTTCAATGTCTCCCGTCGGGCACCGTCGCTTATCGAAATCATGGCCAGCACCGAAGCCACAGCAAACATGATGCCAAGTGTGGCCAGGGCGGATCGAAACTTGCGGGTGGCAAGGTCGAGCAGTGCCGTGCGAATTGTTTCGAATAGATCCATGATACTCGGTTGCTAAGCGAACAGTTCACCACCTTTCATCTGCAGGACCTTCTGCACGCGTGCGCGGTACGATGGATTGTGGGTAACAAGGATGATGCTCGTGCCCTGTGAAACAAGCTCTTCGAAGAGGCGAAGCACTTCTTCTCCGGTCGCCTCGTCGAGGTTGCCAGTGGGTTCGTCGGCGAGGATGAGTGAGGGTTGGTTGGCCATGGCCCGGGCGATGGCGACCCGCTGCATTTCACCGCCGGACAACTGCATGGGACGATGATGCAGCCGCTCGGAAAGCCCAACTCGCTCCGCTAGCATTCGCGCGCGGCGACGGCGTTCGAGAATGGGGACACCGCCGTAACTCATGGGTACTTCAATGTTCTGCTGCACCGTGAGTTGCTGAAACAGATTAAACGACTGAAAGACGAAGCCAATCTGCCTGTTACGTAGCCGCGAAAGCAGATGCTCGGGCATGCGGGAGACATCTTCGCCGGCAAGGATATATGTTCCGGCGTCGGCCACATCCAGCAGACCGAGCAGGTTCAGCATGGTGCTCTTGCCGCTGCCACTGGGTCCCATGATGGCGACGTATTCCCCCGTGCGCACCTCCATCGAGATTCCGCGCAGCACATGCAGCCGGCGCTCTCCCGATCGATAGAACTTGTGGACATTCTGCAACGAAATGACGGCGGGATGATTCACAGCTTTTGTGCCGGTTGTGTTGTGGCGTTGTTCTGGAAATCGGGTGGGGCGATGAGGGAAATCGCCTCGCCGTCGGTCAATCCTTCGACGATCTGAACGAAACTGTCGTTGCGTTTCCCGGGCTTGACCCGCCGGGGGGTGAGCCGTCCACTTTCTTTCACAAACACCGAGGGGCTGCCGCCGACGTTGAAAACGCCGTCGACCGGGATGCACAGTGCATTCTCCACCGCATCGGCAATGATCTCCACGCGCGCCGACATGCCGCTGATGAGGCGGGTGTCAGTCGAATCGAGTGACACGACCGATTTGAATTTGCGTCCACTGGAGCCGTCGTCGTAGTAATTGTCCGTTTGCGTCACGCGGGCAATCGACTTGAGCTTGCCGGCAATAGTCAGGTCGGGAACCGCATCGAGGCTGATGTTGACCGGTGCCGCTTCCTGCACCCGACCGCGGTACTCCTCCGGAATTCCGAGGTCGACTTCAAAGGCGCTCAAATCGGGGATGTTCATCATGGCATTTCCACCATACCAGCTTGCGCCGACGGCCAGGCGTTCGCCGTAATAGATGTTGGAGTTTGGGTCGCCGTAGACAATCAGCCCATCGCACGGCGCGAGAATTGTGCATTTCGAGATGTTGTCTTTGGTCGTCGCAATGTTGCGGTCTAATCGGGAGATTTTTTCCCTCACTTTGGCCAGTTCCGCCTCTTTCTGCGTGTTCTCGCGCGCAGCGGTGGTTTCGGCTTTCTTTACATCCAACTCGGCATTGATGAAGGCTTCGCGCTTTGCGTCGAATTGCTGCGGATATTCATATTGTCGGAAGATCTTCTTCTGCAGCAGAAAGTTGTCGAGAATGCGCTTGGCCGTGTCGGATGAATCGCGGGCGTCGCCGAGGCGGCCTTCCAGGACCTTTCTCTGCTCGTCTTCAATGAAAAGCTGGTCGTCCATCGCCCTGCGGGCGTCTTCCAGGCCCTTGGCAGCTTCCAGCAATCGTGTACGGCTTTCATTGATCGATTTATCAAGTTCGCCGATACGTTTCGGGCCTTCGAGGTCGCGGTAGGTTTTCCACTCGACCTCGGCCTGCTTGAGCTTTGTCTTGGCGGTGGCGACGGCACTCTTACCCGTAGACAACGCAATATCAACCGCAGCCTCTGCGACGATCAACTCATTGCGCGCCGCCTCCAGTTCGCCGTTCATGGTCAGAAGCTGCTCTTCAAACTCCTTGCTCTCAAAGCTGACCAACCGATCACCTTTCGTGACGGTGCTACCTTCCGGCACGAGCCAGGTAATCTTGAGTTGTCGTCCGCTGATCATGGGAAAGATCAACTCGCTTTTGATCGCGCGCAGCCTGCCCAACTCCACGAACACGACTTTGAGGGTTTGGCGTGTTGCAATCGCGGTTTCGACCTTTGACCGGGTGCTCTCCGAGTTTACAGCCGCGCCTTCACTGCCGAAGAACAGTCCGCGGGCGCGGGGGCTGATTCCGGCGACCGCCGTGACGATGACCACGCCCAGGATGAGCCACAGCCAGCCGGTTTTGGGTCGAAGCGCGTTCATGGCGCGCTCCGATCTTGCGTATCGCTCGATTTTTGTGTCGTAGAAGGCAGGGTGGTTGCCATCATTTTGTCGATCGCTTCAAACCCCGCATCGGGCTGGAGCACGCGAATCTGATTAGGCTCCCCTGCGGGGATGATGTGTACACGCAAGAAGAAGATCACCTGCGTCCGCACCTGCTGTTCCCGCCGGCTTTGAAACGCCAGGCCGATTCCGGGTACATCCTGCAAGCCGGGAATGCCTCGGGTATTGAGCCGATCCTCGGTGCTGAGCAGCCCGCCGACGGTTAGAATCTCGCCGTCTCGCAAGGACAAGGTGCTGGTGATGTTGCGAATGGCCACGATCGGGTTCTGAATCTCCTGCCCCTCGACCTGCCCGGTGGTGATGAACCGGATAACGGTTGATACTTCGGGGTTCAACTCCAGGCGCGCTGTGTCCCCGGCAAGCTGAAGGAGGTTGACCCTGAGCTTGATGCCGACGCGTTTGAACTGCGTTGTTGTGCTCTGACTTGATCCCACCGTTGTCACTGATTGGATCGGCACTTCCTGACCGGTGATGATGCTCGCCTCTGTTCCTGGCGAGACAATCAAGTTGGGTGAAGAAAGGATCTTGGCCTTTCCTCGCGTGAGCAAGACTCGGACAAAGTTATCAAGCTTGACGTCATCTGCGCCAATTGTCCGCAGCGCGAGGTTAAGACCCTGCCCTAGAAGTGGAGCCGAGCCGGGCGTGTCAAACTTGGTGTCAATCGTCTGGACGACAGAGTCGTCGCCAGCAACGCTGAGGAAGTGCCGGATTTCACTTTCCAGATCCTGATCCAGCGTAACTTCGAGCACGCGGGCTTCGACCAGAAGTTGGTTCGTCGGTCGATCCAACTCCTTTAAGACGGTGAGCATGGTCTGCACGTTTTCGGCGCGATCGTACACAACCAGCGAGTTCAGGACGCTCGATGCCTCGATTGATCCTTCCGGGCTGACAAGCCCGTCGATAGCGCTCGCGAGCACCTCGCTTCGCGCGTTTCGGCAGGGATAAATCAAGGTGGAGCGGTCGCTCTGCTCGATCAGCCTCGGCTCGCGAGGGGGTTCGACGGGCCGGCTTGTTGGCGTACGTGCGGCCAGATCGGTGACGCTTCCATCGCGCGGCGTGGCGAAGAAGCCTGACGGCTGCGCGGGCAAGCTTGTGAAAGACTCGCTCGATTTACAGCCGAACCCCAGCATCGCAGTTATCCCGGCGACGATGATACTGAATCGCACGCGGCAGTCCCCGATTCTGAAAAGTCCTGATGTCAATCAATAGTTGATGTCGACCGCACCGGCTGTAAGCCAATGGACGAGAATCTATCACACCGGACACCGTCCGCGCCAATAAATCGTCGTCTGTGACAGAGTGGAGTGATTGCGTGTTACAATGAGGCGGCAGGTAGTGTTTTCCAGTGAGATCGGGCATGACTCAGACCATTCGAAACGTAATCTCACGGGCGACGCTTCTCACTGTTGCAGCGGTCTGTCTCTTCGGTGGGTGGAAATGTTGTACCGCGGCGCACCGCATCTTTGCTGACGAGCGAGTCCGTCACCTGGCGAAGCCGCAGCCCCGGGCGGGTGGGGGGTGGGTGTTGCCAGGGGCGGTTGGGGTTGGGCTGATGGCGATCGGCGGCATCGCCGCGCTAGGGGGCGTGCTTCCGCTTCGAGTGATACACAAGATTCCCCCGACCGCCCCGCGGCTGCACGATAACCCTGAGATTGGGCCAATTCAGAACTTTTGAGGATCGAAGAGGATGGAGTTACCGCGTTTTGTCGTTCTACATCACACCGGGTGCGATCCGCCGCATTACGACTTCATGCTGCAGGGACTGGACGGTCAAACCTCGAGCGCGGCTGAGTTGGCAACATTCCGAGCGCCGCGCTGGCCAATTAGCGCCGGCGATGAGCTGGAGCAGATCAGCTCCCACCGGGCGGATTTTCTAACCTATGAAGGCCCCTTGACCGGTGGGAGGGGAGCTGTTCGCCGGGTCGCGCGGGGCAGATTTGGGGTGCTGCAAAAGAGCGGCGAGTTCCTGCAGCTCGAACTCAAACCGGATCACGCCAGCAGCGGTTGCCGCATTGCGCTTAGCCGGATCAAAAAAGGTCGGAATGTCTGGCTGGTTGAAACAGCCTGTGAAGCCGTGTAATGGGTCAAAAAAGAGGTGCCGTGGGCCTCTCGGCATCCCACGGCACCCAGGGAAGGAGGATCGTTCAACATTTAGTACGATAGGATAGGGTAAATGTTCGAGGTACCGGCAAGAAATTTACCCCAAATTATCAAATAATCCGAGATGAATCCGTAAGTAGCATGCCGAAATAGAGTTAGATGCGCTGTCGGCTGGAACGTTTTGAGGGAAAATGATGCCTATTCGACTTTCCGCGGCGGCGGTAGCGGAGTTTCTTGGGACATTCGCGCTTTGTTTCGTCGGAATCCTGGCCATCCATCATTCTGCCGGTCAGGGTGGTTTGCTGCTCGTCGCGCTGGCTCACGGTCTGATTTTGGTCGGCTTGGTGTCTGCTGCGATGCCGACGAGCGGGGGACATTTTAATCCCGCCGTCACCGTCGGATTCCTCATCACAGGAAAAATCCGCGCGATGTCGGCAGGCGTCTACATCCTGTCGCAGGCTCTGGGAGCGATTGCCGCTTCTCTGGCGGTTTACATCATCCTCGGAAACGATGAGTCCGCGGCGCGGGCAGTGCAGGCGGGCACGCCTCAGTACAACCCCGAACTTGTTTCGACAGCGGGCGCACTGGTCGCAGAGATCATCGCGACAGGATTGCTCGTGTTTGTAATCTGGGGAACTGCCGCCGACCCGCGCGCAAAGAATGTAGCCGGGATGGCAATTGGGATCGTCGTTGCTGCGAACATTATGGCCATCGGACCGATCACCGGTGCCGCGATGAACCCTGCCCGGGTGCTCGGCCCCACGGTCGTCGGTTCCATGCTGCCCGGCGGCACCCTCTGGAGCCAGCATTGGCTCTACTGGGTCGGCCCACTCGTCGGCGCAGGGATCGTCGCGATTGGGTATCATCTGCTCTTTTGGCCTCGCGATCCCGCGCGAAACATCGATCCCGATGCGATGCAGGTCCCTCCCAGCCAGCGCCCCTGAAGTTGCCCAAGCGCCCTCAATGATGCCGGCGTGTTCTCAAGAGCAATCCGAGACCGCAAAACCACGCCAGAAGCAACTGCGGTTCGGGTACCGCGGCAGCATTGGCCTTGGCAATCGGTGAGGTGATGCCCGAGATGCCGAAGTTGGCAGCGAGCGCGGTAAAGTCATTGAGTCCGACCAGTCCGTCATAATCAAAGTCGCCCCGCGCCCAGTTACCCGGCCCTCCGAAGCTCGATGCGAGCGAAGTGAAGTCGTTGAGGTCAACCCCACCGTCCATCGTAGCGTCGCCGGCAGGGACGAGTGCCAGTAGCAGCGCGCTATCGTCCAGCGGAAACGAACTAGAAACGGAATTCGCTCCACCGACCTCACTCAGGCGCACCAGGCCGATCGCCGCGCGCGGATCGAGTGCAATCCGCGATGACGTGATGCCTGCCCCATCCCACGCGCCGCCGTGGCGGGCAGTCGCTATGAGCGAACTGAGCCGGTCGAACTCCGCAACACTCCCATCGTCAACAAACATGCGCCTCGCACCGAGGTCAAGGGTTGCGCCGTCGACGACTTGCAAAGTGCCAACCCAGCCGTCGGCGCCATTCTGACCCAGTTGGAGCGTACCCGCATCGACTTCGATTGCAGCAAGCGGCCTCGGTCCGTCGATCGCAGTGATCAATGCCTGTCGGATGATCAATCTCCCGCCGCCGGTCTTTTTCAGTCGGCTGGACGATGCAGGCGATTGGTCGGCCCAGTTGCCGTTGAGTAGTAGAGAGTGACCCATTGCGACGCCGACCTTGGCATCGGCGAGCAGGTGTACATCCGAATTGAGCGCGTTGTCGCCCCTGTGGCCATAAAGCGCGCCCAGTCCGTCGACGCCGCTGCCCTGCAGGAACAAGTTGCCTGCCTGTACGACCATGCCAGTCGTGCCTTCCGGCGCGTCGAGTTCCAGCATCGATGCGGGACTATCAAGCTGAACCCCTGCGTGGCCGAGCGCCTTCGGGTGTGCCACGCGAAGGGTTGCGCCCGCGGTGGGGTGATCGAACCGCCAAATGCTGGAGCGCCGACTAGGATTCGACCATCGAATTGCGTTTCGCTGACAATGGAGAGCGTACCACTGGAGACCGCCGCTCCGCCGAATGAATCGGCCAGCAGCCGGAACGAACCGTTGCCCGCGCTCCCCGCCAATGTCACCGCCGACCCAGCCGCGACTGCGATCGGCCTGCCGACACTCCCGGCAAACGACACCGGTCCGGCGAGGGTCAGCTCACCCTCTAATCGAACGACCGAATCGCCTATCGCAGGCGCGAATGTGGTTGCGTTCGTCAATACAACAGGCCCGCCGACGGCCCGCAAGGTCGATCGCGATGTCGGAGCAAAGTAGATTGGCCCGGTTCCCAGCGCCTCATCGGATGCAACTTGAACGGCTGCCGGTGCGCCCGTAAGTCCGAGTTCCAGCCCGCCGGTCCAGTCGGGGTTTGATAATGCGAATGTGGTGACTGCGGGGCCGAAATCGCGAAAACGACCCGGTCCCGAAATGGAGGATCGAAAATTCACGTTCCCACGCGCGACACCGAGCGGCGCCTGGACAGATTCGAGTACAACTCCTCCGTCAATATTGAGTGTGCCGCTGGAAGAGACGCTATCGAGCAGGGCGCCGACCGCCGATGCGTGAGTCTGTCCGCGGACGAAGATGGGCCGGCCGATTGAAAGGGCTGTGCCGGGTCGCTGCGCGGTGAGTCGCGTCTGGTTGCCCGGCTCGAACTGCCCAGGCAGGCTGCCGCCGGCGATGAAGATGATCGGATCGTTGCTCGCTCCCAGCGGGCCGGGCGCGCCGGGGGAAACATCGTCAAAGATAGTCGTGCGTCCGGCACCGAGCGTGGTGGGGCCGGTGTAGGTGTTGGTGCCCGCAAGAAGGAGATTGCCAGCCCCGAGCTTTGTAAGCCCGCCGGTGCCAGCGATTGATCCCCAGATGGTCAGTCCTTCATCGCCCAAGCTGCCCGACGTGCTCGCAGAGATGATGACCGCTTCGCTGGCCCCAAACTGCATGGGTGTGAAGACGCTGTTGCCGCGGGTGGTGCTGAGCAGTGCGCCCGATGCGATGGTCACCGTCCCGCCGGTGAGAGAACTGGGCGTGCCTGTGTCACTGTTGCTGGTGCTCCCCAGAAGAAGCGCGTTAACGTGTCTGCCAGCCGGGGCGACCGTCTGGGCGCCTGTGATTCGAACGTTGTCGTCCGGGCTTGCAACGACAATGTTGTTTGAATACTCGGCAGACAGATCAAGCGGTCGAAGCCCCGCTGTGCCCGCGGTGACGAATGAGGCGCGACCCGAGCCGTTACTGCCAGTGCCTGCGTTACCGAAGTAGGCCCATGCCCAGGGAATGATCGATTGCGATGTCGATCCCGTCGCGCCGCCGCCGCCGACCAAGAGCGAAGCCGCGTTGCCGATCAAAAACGAGTTAGAACCGGTTCCGACCGACGCACCGTCCAGAAACAACCCGCCGCGGCTCGTGCGAGTGAGGTGCGCGGCGTGCAGCGTCATCGGCGCGCTCACTCCAGCAAACCGCACAGTGTTGACCCCGCCGCCGACGGCAATTGTGCCGACTGACTCAGATGCCGGCATCGCGCCAAGAGTCTGCATCACGAGCACCCCGCCGTGGAGCGAGACCGAGGCTGAATCACCGATCCGGTTGTGCTCGGTCCCTGTCGAGCCTCGCGTCAGCAGGATTGTTCCGGTCGACTCGATCGCCGGTGATTCCGCGATCGAACCAGCGAGTGTGAGTGTGCGCCCTGAAAAGATCGTCGGGCCTGTGTAAGAATTGACGGCTGCCAGCACGGCCGAGTCCCGCTCGATCAGCAGCGGCCCGGTGCCGGAGATGATGCCCCGCACCGCCACGGGGAGAGTCGCTGATAGCGAGATGGTCATCCCCGCCGGGCCGATCTCAAGATCGCGATTCAGTTCTGCCGCGGCCGCCGCACCAGATCCAAAATGCGTCCACCGAAGTGTTGAGGCGTTAAACTGCAGCGGGGCGGTCCCGGTGCCGAAGCGCGCGTCGTAGTTGTCGTTGCCGGAGCGATTGGTGAGCGTGAGGATGCCAGTCGATACCGAGACAGGGCCGGCAAACGAGTTGGAATGGCCCAGCGCAATCGCTGCGTTCCCCGTGACGGTGACTCCGGCGGGGCCTGTGATAGGAACATCAATATTGTGGATGGTCGCGTCGAGGGCAGCCCGACTGGGGGCGTCATTGGGTGTACCAAATGCTCGCACAATGAGGCCTTGCGCGTCGGTACTGATCGAGGCGTTGATAGCTGGCTGAGTATCGGTGACGTCGATGCCGCCGGGGTTGGCGAGTCGGATTTCTCGGAGGGCGATGTTAGTATCCAGGGTGATGACGAGCCTCGCTGCGCGATCGACCGAGGCGTCTCCGCCGGGCTGGGCAATGTCTGCGAGTCCGCCGCCGCTTGGAAAGCTCGCCGCGGACCAATTGGCGATGTTGCTCCAGTCGTGGCCCTGATTCAGCACCAACAGCGGCCCGGGTTGCGACGCGATCAGAGGTTCATCGGTGAATGTGGCTGGTCCCACCCAACTCGCGTCAACCTGTGCCCTCACGACATCCGGCGCGCAGGCAACCGCTGCGAGGCAGGCGAGCGCGATGGGGTGTTTGCTGCGGCGAGGTCGAACCATTTGAACTGCGACTCCACGGCGGCCCCGTTTCTGAGGAAATCGTACCCGGTGCAGTCGATTTAGCAGCCAGAAAAATCTCAAAATCGACGGCGGTGGAGCAAACCCAGTGAAGCTGCTGCGGCAGCGAGAGGCGCGAATGGCTCGGGCACTGCCGTCTGGCGCGCTAAATCGGCCTGAGTCAGCCCGAAGTTGGCTGCGAGATCTGTAAAATCGTCTAGGCTCACCACGCCGTCATAGCCAAAATCGCCATCCCTCCAGACCGCAGCGGTTGAGCCAAATGCGCCGGCGAGCGCAGTGAAGTCGTCGAGGTTGACCGAACCATTGAGGTCGGTGTCGCCCTTGAAGGTCGTTCGCAGGAGAATTGCGGTTCCATCGACCGCCGTCGGGGTGGGCGTTGTGCCATCGAGCAGCGTCAGGCCGATGGAACTGGCCTCTGCATAGCCAATGGCCTTGCGCGGGTCAGCGTTGAGGCTATCCACAATTCTGCCTCCTGCGAAGGTCGCGCGCAAGGCTTGAATCGGCGATGTGCCGATATAGTCAATCAGTACCTTGGAACTCACGCCGGTTGTTGATGAGCCGATATCCAGTGTGCCGTCAGCAACCGTGACCGCTGTTAGAACACTCGTGCCGACAAATGTCCCTCCGGCGGTGAGTTGCAACGTCCCGCCGTTTACGACGAGGGCTGCATCACGAATCTCCCGCACGCGCATCGTTCCGCCGCCGGTCTTAGTGAGGGTTCTGGCGGGCGCGAGGAAATTCTGCCGAAATCGCACTTGAGCGCCGTCGGCGATCTCGAACGTCGCATCTTTGTCGATCAGCACATTGGTATTGAATTCGTGTGAACCGGCACTGACTGCTAAGCCGGTGCTGGTCGTGCCCGCAAGCCGGAGTGTCCACGGGTTGTTCGACACGATCCCGGAGAGCGTGTACCCGACGGGGCTGGTGATCTGCAGTTGGTCGATGGTCACCGTTCCCCCGCTGAGGCTGATGGTGCGCGGCGTGCTGATGGCGGTTCCGAGTTTTGCGATGGCGGTTGTGCCGCTTGGCGAAAGACCGCCGATCCAATCAGTGGGCGTGTTCCAGCTTCCGCCGAGCGGGTTGCCCCATTCGATTGGCGCCGGGACAGGCACGCCAACCGTCACGGAAAAGTCGTCGAACAAGGCAAAGTCGTTTGCTGGAATCTGCTGGCTGTGGCGAAAATCAAAATCACCGATGATTCCGCTGCCGAGGGTCAGGGTGAGGTTATTGTGAAAGAGCTCGTCGTTCACCGCCACGCTGTAGCGGTTTGTCACAAAGTTCATTTCGAGCTTGTAGCGATTCCAAGTGTCGCGCGCGACCGTATTGGCTGAGGCAACGAATCCATTCGAGCCGTCCTGCGCGCGAATCTGGTTATTGAGATCGACCTGCCAACTGGCCATGAAATTGATGTTGGTTGAAAAAACGTCCATTCCCCAGCCGCCGGATTGGGCGGCGCTCGATTTGATGAACATCGAGAACTCTGCAGTGACGAGAGGCGTGTTGGCCGCGACGGGCGCGATTTCGATCGGATCGTAGAAAACCCACCCTCCGGCGGCGGTAGAGGGGTTGGCAGTGATTTTCAGCGCCTGGCTGCCCGTATTTGCTGAACCGGCCTGCACTTGCGCGTCAAGGGTCGTGCCGGCCAACTCTGCGGTCCACCCCGATTGGTTAACCACCGGGCCCGGCGCGAATCCCGGGGATTCAAAACCGGTTGAGTAGACAGTGGTCTGACTTAAACCTGACGAACATGCTGAAACGATCAGACCGCAAGCGACTAGAATCCGGCGCACATTTACTCCTGATGCTGGGGCGAGGCGCTGTCAGATTATACGACAAAGACGCCGGCCAATGCGAGAGAATATTTCATAATATCGCGAGCGGGTTTGATCCAGCCGTCGCCACCGCGGCCAGAATTTGCTCATCCCTCGACGGCGCGCGATACTGGTCAGCGCCGCGGAGAGTGTTGTTTTAGCGGATTTTGAGGTCTGCAAGCTGTGAAAATGAACCAAAATCGCTGGTTAACCGCTGGGTTGTGGCTGAATGCAGTGCTTCTCGGCTGGATCGGCTTCACGCTCGCGAGTCGTTCGGGTGGAATCACTGCGAATATCCCGGAACTGATGCCGATGGCCATGGCGCAGCCGGCGCAGGGGCCAATCGCGGGTGGCGCGGGGTTGTTTCTTATGCCGGCGCAGTTTTCTTCAAATACCTGGGGGTGTTATGTCATGGATGTTGATAGCCAGACGCTTTGCGCCTACCAGTTCTTGCCCGGCGACAAGCAACTGAGGTTGATTGCGGCCCGCAATTTCCGATTTGACAGGCGATTGGGCAATTACAACACGCTTCCCGCCCCGCTGGATGTGAAGGATCTGGTGGAGAAGGAAGGGCAAACGAACCGGATCGGCGGCGAGTGAACGGTTGCTGAATCGAACCAGAGCGATCGCCGAGAGGAAATGGCCCCCTCGCATGACCGCGGCGAATGATTGGGGCATTTGATGAGTTGTGCTTGCGGAAATGCATTGCTTTCAGCCGATGTTTCGCGCTAAAATACGAGTAACAACAGGAGCAGCACCCCTATGATGGCGAAAATGTTCTATACGCTCGACGAAACAAAGTCGGCGCTTGATAAGAGTGAAGAAGAGATCAAGCAATTGGCCCGCGAAGGCCGTCTGCGCGAGTTCCGCGATGGCCCGCGACTGATGTTTAAGGCTGATCAGGTTGAGTCCTTAAAAGCCGAGATCACTGGCGGGTCGCCGCGCGATCAGGTCGATCTCTCTGCTGAGACGACCGGCCCGCTGGGCATGATTGACAGCAAGGGCGCGAGTGGGAGCGTCATCAGCCTTGCCGACACCGGTGGCCGAGGGGGCAGCAGCATCGGCATCGGTCTCGCCCCGAAGGATGACACCGCTCTGGCAGCAGACATTTCGAGCGGCAGCCTTGGAGGAGTGCCTTCTCCTGGAAAGCCGGGAAGCGGAAGCGGGCTGGCGGGATCAGCGGCGGGACGAAGTGCGATCAACGTCTTTTCACCCGACGAAGCAAGCGCCGACCCAATGGCGCAGACCAATATCCAGTCGGGAATCAGCGATCAAATCAACATCGAAGGTGTCGGATCAGGGAGCGGCCTGCTCGACCTCACCCGCGAAAGTGATGATACAAGCCTCGGGGCCGAACTACTCGACGAAATTTCCCCCGGCGGGTCCAGCGGTAGCCGCAAGGGCATCACTGGCATCGGCGGAACTGGTTTTGGGGCCACCGGAGCCGGTGGGACGGCCGTTGGCGGGACAGCGGCAGGAGCCTCGGGAATCGCTAATGCGCCCGTGCGCGGGCGTGGCGCGGTTGGAACCCCAATCTACGTCGAGGCCCGTGACCCAAGCTCTGACTTCTTTGGAGGCCTTTGTCTGGGTGCAGCGGCGTTTGTGATATTTGGGTCGTTCGTGCTCGTGTCGGCAGTGCTCGGCAATAAAGCACCGGAGGCGCTCGCCGACGCGTTCAACCAGCCGACGGTCTATCTCGCGGGCGCCGGCATTCTGGCAGCGGTCATTTTCGGATTCATCGGATTTATGTTTGGCAAGCTGCGATAGCCCAAGGGGTTACCGCGCAACGCGCCCACTATTGGGCGCTTACGATCAGGTGGATGAGACGCAGACAGAAGCTCATCAGATTTTGCGGAGGATGAGCGACGAAGCCCGGGCCACAAGCGCCGGGCTTCTTTATTGGGGCTTCTTCATTGGGCTATAAATTGCCCACTCCGCTCGGAGTGGATCGGGCGAGGCCGATCCGATCCATCAGCGGGGTAAGCAGTCCAGCCAGAATCAGGGCAACGTACGGCCCAAACTCAACGCTCACATACAATTGCAGCGCCGCGCAGACGACGCCCGCCGTCCCCGCCCAGATGACGCGCCACCGGCGGCAGAGTGGGCGAATGGACGGCGAGGTGGCAAGGAACATGGCAGCGAAAATCAACGGAGAGGCGAGCAATTCATAGTTCGCGAACGTCACGGCGACGCCCCATGTCGCCGCAGAATCTCGCCACGCAAGCCATCGCCACTGCGGTCCCTGCTCGTTGAGCAGTATTGGCACAGGCAGCACCAAGAACGCAAGAAACGCTGCGGAGATCATCACCAGCGGTATTCGGTAATCGATCAACCCGCGGTACAGCAGAAACAGCCCGCCAACTATGACGAACACGGTGCTGGCGGTGCCGATTGGCCGTGGCTCGCCTGCGACCATCAAATCTTCGATCGGAGGCAGGCGGTCGCGAATCAAGCTTTCGAGCGATAACCAGCCTCGCTCCGGTCTGTCGATGCCGGTGGTGAAGAGCGTGAGTCTGCGGGCGATGGGTTCACGCAAGTAGGCGTCGTAACCTTCGACGGATTCTTGCGAAAGCCACGGTATCTGCGGATTGATCTGAGAATCAACCGGCACACGGAGCAGATCGCCGCGCACCAGTCGATCGGGTTGCAGCACTTGGCGTGGAACAAGGTAGGGCTGAAACATCACCACCAGCAGCAGGTGCGTCAGCAGAACCGGATGAACGCGCGCCGTCCCGCCGAGCAGCCAGCAGAGAATCGCGAGCACGATCCCCGCCGCTGGGAGAATGGGCCACGGAGATTGAAGGTCCGCGGTTGGCGACGAAGACGAAAACAGGTGGGCTGGCAGGGTCATCGCCAGCATCAGCGCTGCCACTGCCATACCGAGCACGGAGATGCGGCTGCCGCGCCGGCCAACCCGTTGCCAGACAAGTGCAGCGAGCACCGCTGTGATGACTAACGTCGCCGCGCCCGCTGCGGCGCGCCAGCCGAATATCGCCACCCCCGCGGCGAGGGGGAACAACAACGCCACCAGTTGCATCCAGGTAATGCGGTGGTTTGAAACGCCCGACCATCCGCCGGATGCCACCTGCCACCCGGTTCGGGCATCAGGGCATGATTTTGGCAGTGATTCGTCGGCGGGTGCTGAAGCGTGCATCGATCGAGGTTGAGTCTAACCGGCGTCAGGCGACATCGGCAAATGCTCACATCACCCCGCGCCGCGCTCTCCCCGCCGCGGCGCGGGTTGCCTTGACCAATGGCAACCGCGACGGGCAAACGTAGTCGCATAGCCCGCATTCGATGCACAGTGACGCGCGCGAACGGTCAGCCAGCGATGCGTCACCCATTTGAACGGCCTCAAGCGCAACCATCGGTAGCACACGAGTTGGGCACACGTCGGCACACCAGTTGCACCGAGTGCAGGGGGCGGGCGTTGTGGGCGCTGTGGCGCGGCAAATGTGAAGAACCGGGGCGGCTCGGCCTGCGGTGCGGGTCAGGTCGGCTGGCTGATGCAGGATCAGCTCACCAGAAATGGCGCAATCGCCATCTTCAAGAGTGGGCAGGCGCAGGGCGTGCATCAAATCAGCGAGCATCACCTCCGGGGCGACGGCGGCGAAGGTGACTCGGCCCGTCCGGTGATCGCGGACGCACACCGGCACCGCGGATGAAACATTGCCAGACAAGAGCCGCGCGATTGTCCACGCAGCGGCGGCGTCGATCATTACCACGCCCGCATCCAGTGGCTGACGACCGGGCACAAGCTGTCGCGATAAGACCCGTGGCAGCAGCAAAGCCGGATGTAGCTGTGGGTAAGCATGATCCAACTGCACGAGCTTCATGGAGTCATCGCGGCGCCGTCCGGCGCGCCAGCCAGACGGCAGTGCGGAATCAAAGACTACGATCGATTGTGTGGCCTTCAGCACTTTGGCAACGCATTCGACGCCGAGCTGCACCTCGCGCGCAAACTGTACTGCCACGTTGGCGTTTAGCCGCGCGACGGAATCGGCGTCCAGCCCAGAACAAACTACGACATCGGCCGGTCGCGCGGCTGCCTGATGTAACTGGCCAGAAAGGTCGGGCGAGGTCATCCGATTGATTTCAATTCCCGCCTCGCGAAGGAGTTGAATGAGCAGCGCCACCGTGAGACCCTCGCGCGACAGTGCGGCTGCGCAGGACGACTCGGGAAGTGATAAATCCGGGTCAACCCCAATTGGAATGAATGCCGCCGTCGCCATCTGTATAGGGGTGCCAAGTTTCGGGCTGCAGGTCAAGCGGCGGTGCGATCGTTGGGCGAATCCTGCCAGCAGTCACAACCGCTCGCCGGATCAAAATGGGGCTGGACGATCATTTTCGGATGATCAAGACGAGAGGTCGCCGCCGCCGCTGTTGATTTTTAGAACGCCTCGCTGGCGCTTCACCGCGATGATTCGGTTCTTCAGATTATCAAAAATAGGTCGCGGATTTGGCAGACTTTGAAGATTGAGCGTGCGAGTTGTTTCGTCGTGTGTATAGATGGTGATCGTCCCAACCCCTAGGATTCGATCGACCACGCTCTGGTTGAACTGGATGTCTTCAACGTGCCAAAGTTCGAGAGTGTCGATTTTCTTACTGAGCAGGCCGATCTCGCGATCGATGCGGTAGTTGCTGATGCGATACTTGATTCGTTTCGTCTCAATGATCGGCACAGCCGCGACGATCGCTCCGATCGCTATGGAAATCGGCCATAGCCACCAGAGTTTGAAATCTTCAAAGTCGAAAATCCAGATCAGGCTTGGCAGTGCCGCGATGATAAGGCCGAAACTAATCCAGGCAGTCGTATATAGTAACTCCCCGCGGAGCATCGGGGAGCCTTGAAAGTAGATGCGTTCATCATCCCCGGTCGGGGCTACGTGGTCCGGGTCGAGGGTGGCTTCGAGCGCAGATTGTTCGAGCTTCTTTTCCATGTCACGCCATCTTCGCCAAAGTCAGCAGCCGTTTCCACATCTCCGCCGGTACCGGCACGACGCTCAGCCGACTGATACGCAAAAGGTCGAACCCCACAAATGCCGGATCTGCCTTGATTTGTTGGAGGGTAACCGCAACCTCCAATGGCTGTTTCGCCATGATATCCACCGCCACCAGCTTGGGATTGCCGGCCCTGGGGTCTGGATAAGGGCCTTTCACAATCTCTGCGATCCCAACACACGCTCGTTCGCTTCCGGTGTGATAAATGAGGGCTAGATCCCTCGGCTTCATTGCACGCAAGTGAATCAGCGCTGTCGCGTTGGAGATACCTGACCAGCTTGTCACCTTATCGTGTACGAGATCATGCCATGAGTATTCCGTAGGCTCTGTCTTGAGAAGCCAGAAATTGTTCTCAGTACGCTGAGGCATGCGGATTGGGGGAAAGGATACGTCGGCCTACAAGTTTGGAGTGTTAAACGTGTCACCCTGATTTGGATCGCCGGATTGGAAGCCCTTGCGAAACCATCGAACGCGCTGCTCGCCGGTGCCGTGGGTGAAGCTGTCGGGGACCGCATAGCCCTGAATCTTCTTCTGAATGTTGTCGTCGCCGATGGCGCTGGCTGCGTTGAGGGCTTCTTCCAAGTCTCCGGGCTCAAGGATGCTCTTGGTTCTTTGTGCGTGGTGTGCCCACACGCCGGCGTAGTAGTCGGCCTGCAACTCAAGACGCACAGAAAGGTCGTTGTACTGCGATTCACTGAGTTGCTGCCGCGCCGCGTGCACTTGCCCGCTGACGCCGAGCAGATTCTGAACATGGTGCCCGACTTCGTGAGCAATGACATACGCCTGCGCGAAATCGCCCGGTGCCTGGAATCGCTGCCGCAGTTCGCGGTAGAAGCTGAGATCGATATACACCGTCTGGTCTTCGGGGCAATAAAAAGGACCCATCTCCGCCGACCCATGCCCGCAGCGCGACCGGACCTGCCCGGTGAACAGCACGAGCTTGGGCGGCTCATAGCGTCGGCCTGACTGCGCAAAAAGCTGGCCCCAGACATCTTCGGTGCTCTTCAGCACTGCCGAGACCATGCTTTTGAGCTCTTCCTCTTCCGGGCTGAATTGCCGCGGGGCCGACTCCCGCTGCGCGCTGGGCGCGCCTCCGCCGGCGGGAAGCTGTTGGATGACCTGCTGCGGATCGCCGCCAAGCAGGGCAATAAGGATGATGATAATGAGCATCCCGATTCCGCCGCCGCCGACCGCCATCGTTCGCCCTGAAACGGGCACGCCTCTGCGGTCCTCGACGTTGGAGCTTTGTCCCAGGTTTTTCCAGCGCATTGTGTGCCTCGTAATGGCTCAAACGCAGTGATCTTCACCGCTGCCGCCGGAATTGTAGCCCGATCTCTCCGATTCGGAGCAACAGAAATCAGATCGCGCCAGCATCAAAGGTCAGAATCGGACACAAGCGGCTCTGGCACGCGACTTCGCGACGGGCCACGGCATCCCCAAAAGCAGAACGCCCCGGCCCAAACCGAGGCGTGCAACCGTTGAACAGTGGGCGTTAAGGGACTTGAACCCCTGACCTCACGGGTGTGATCCGTGCGCTCTAGCCAGCTGAGCTAAACGCCCATTCTACTGCGATAAACTCTATCCGATCGCGTTGGAACTGCAAGTTAGCTCGCGATTTGAAGGCGAATCCGAATCTCCTCGATCAGCGGGCCATTGGCGGGGAGAAAATGGAGGGTGAGCAGGTCGGCTGGCGTGCACCAACGGAAATCAGCCACTTCGATCAGCTGCGGTTGCCCGGCAATGTGTCGGCAGAGCCAAGGGTGAAGCTCGACCTGCCGGTTCCGGTCGGGATAGTGATGATGAAACAGGGGAAGTTGCTCAATAGGTTCGACCGTGATGCCGAGTTCTTCGCGCAGTTCTCGGACGATGCAGCCTGCTGGCGTCTCGCCCGGTTCACACTTCCCCCCGGGGAACTCCCAAAACCCGCCGTAGTAGTCGTCTGCCCGACGCAGGCAGGCGAGGACGCGGGTCCGATCATCCGAAACCACGACCCCAACCCCCACGCGGAGCAGCGATGGGCCATTCTGCATGGTTCCTCCAGATCGGGCCTTTGTGTGGTAAATGTCACGCCCGATAAAACCCGGTTTCCGCCACATGTTGTGTGGCATGCGATATGGCATAACTATATGCAGAACATGATCTTACGCAACAAAAAAGATACTTTCGCCAAGCTAAAAGGTCGATTGACTTGGGTAGTAGGCGGAAGTATAGTCGCCCTGAGAACGCAGCGTGAAACTCGCCGCGTAAAACGATCTTACGGCTTCTTGCCGTGGCGCACTTCCGGAGGTGGACAGGAGCCACCCCTCCGGAAGTTTTTTTATGCGCACGGATCGCACCCACTTGCGACCGCACGGCCAGATTTCCCCATCGCGGGGGTCGCCGATGCATTTTAATCCATCACCGATCGACGTGTGATTCAATATTCTACTCGTTTCGCCGTGTCGCCTCGTTGCACGCAGTTGCAGGATCCTCACTTCACTTCACTTCGATTCTGTGAGCACATCCGTAGAATGCACTAATGAACCAGCGGCGTGGACAGTTTACCGGGGTGGTCTGTGCGAATATCCCATTGTGCCGGGAGCATTTTAAGCTGGTGATGGAAGTCCGGGGATTCCCACCAACGAAGGCAGGGCAGTTTGTCCAACTGCTGTGTCGCTCAACTCGCGATCTTGACTACGTTGAGCGAGAACTCGAGTGGCCCTCGCCTCAGAGGCCGGAGGTTGAAAATGTTGACCTGATTGCGCCTACGGCCCTGCTTCGGCGACCGTTTTCATTGGCAGGGGCGACAACTGATGGCGAGACAGCGACGATCGAGGTCATTCACCGTGTTGTAGGCGTTGGGACAGACTGGCTGGTGCAACTTCGCACTGGTGACGAAGTAGGCATTCTTGGACCGCTTGGAAACACGTTCTCACACCCTGTGGAGAACCAGATTGCGATTTTGGTGGGAGGCGGAGTAGGCATTCCGCCGATGCTTTATCTCGCTAGCGAGCTGGTAGGCAAGAAAGTGATCGCTTTCTGCGGCGCGACCACGCGCGACCTGCTGAGTCTCACTGTCACCGCGGACGCGCGAACGCCGGGCATTGATTCGATCGAGCCGCTATACAACATTCAGGAGTTCGCCGCGCACGGCATCCCCGCGGTCATCAGCACAGATGATGGCAGCTACGGTTTCAGGGGGTTTGTGACCCAGTCGCTCCAGGAATATCTGGATAGATTCCGCATCCGCGGCGAAATGGCGGTGATTTACACCTGCGGCCCGGAGGTGATGATGAAGCGGGTCGCCGACCTCGCCAGGGCCCGGCAGATCCCCTGCCAGGTTGCGGTAGAACGCGCCATGGCCTGCGGCATGGGCACCTGCCAGAGTTGCTGCATCCGAGTGAAGAAGCCCGACGCCAGCGCTGTCCCGTTGCCGGGGCAGGACTGGTGCTATCGCCTGGCATGTACCGACGGGCCGGTGTTCGCAGGGGAAGAGTTGCTTTGGTAAAGTGATGAGTCAAGGTTGAGATTGTCGTGATTGATTTATCTGTACATTTGGCCGGATTGAAGCTCGCGAACCCCACCATGACCTGCTCGGGGACGTGTGGTTATGCGTTCGAGTATGGCGATTTCATGGATTTGTCGCAGCTCGGCGCGTTCGTCACGAAGTCGGTTACGCGGGAAGAGCGGCCGGGCAACCCGCCGGCGCGGATTGTTGAAACACGCGGGGGAATGTTGAATGCGATTGGGCTGGCGAATGTGGGGCTGAAGCGGTTCCTTGATGAGAAGGTTCCGCAACTTGAAAAAATGCCGTGTCCGATTGTGGTTAACGTCGCTGGTCATTCGTACGACGACTATGTGGAAACGGTCGCCGCGATGAACCCAATTGCGTGTGTTGGATCGGTGGAACTCAACGTGTCCTGCCCCAATGTGAAGGACGGGCTTACTTTCGGCACTAACCCCGGTCGTCTAAAGGAGTTAGTGCATGAGGTAAAGAAGGTCTTGCCGGCCAAGCCATTGATGGTCAAGCTGAGTCCGAACGTGGACGACGTTGCCGTCACTGCGCGGGCGGCAATTGAAGGCGGGGCCGACGTGCTCACGCTGGTTAACACGTTCACCGCGATGTCGATCGACATCCACAGGCGTCGCCCGCGTTTGGCCAACGTAACCGGGGGCCTTAGCGGGCCGGCAATTAAGCCGATCGCAATCCACATGGTCAGCCGGGTTTATCGTCAGGTTGCAAAGGCTGCGGGCGTGCCAATCGTGGGTATGGGCGGCGTGCAAACCTGGCAGGACGCCGCCGAGTTCATACTCGCCGGAGCGTCGGCGGTCGCGATCGGCACGGCATTATTCGTTGACCCAGCCGCTCCGAACAAAATCTGTGAAGGTTTGGGCGAGTGGGTGAGCAAACAGGGCGCGGAGAAGCTCAGCGACCTCGTCGGCACCGTGCAAATGCCCGGAGATTAGCCGGTAAAATCGCCATCTCTATAGGCTGCTTCGTGGCTTAAGTTAGAATGGACATGAATTCCTGCACGCTTCTCCAACCATGCCAATGAAGTGGTGGCATAAACTTCATCACATCGCGACGCAGCCCCTGCCCGGAATGCGGGACGACCGTCGAATCGGTGGTCGATTCTCACGCGAACAGACAATAGAATCTTGTCGTAACGGCAGCTAACAGCCTATGTCGATCGCCATCAGCCAACCTGTGCAACTGCCTCACGAACCATTCGGGCAAACCGGCGTTCGGCAGTATGTCGGTTCATTCTCGGCGTTGTTTTGCGCTGCGATGGTGGCGATGTGCCTGACGCTCTGGTATCGCAGCTTCACTGTGATGGATACAGTCGAGTTTTATCACGCCCAGAGCAGGAGCCTCGTGCAATCGGCCCAGGGGCGGCTGGCAATTGTCAACATTCAAGGCAGTGCGGGTGACGGTGCGGGCTGGGGGTTCAGCAGTCGGCCGGTGCGGCGCGGGCGGTTGGATCGGTGGCCCGACTCGATCTGGAAGACCATTGGCGTTCAGGTCATGTCCGACACTTTTTCCGGTCAGCGGGCATGGTTGCTGCGGGTGAAGTTTCCCTTTGCGGCGGCGGTGCTCGGAGTGGTCCCGGTGGTGCATGTGATCAAGCAGTTGCGGATGGTTCGGCGCCGGGATGAGCCAGACAACTCACCGCGAGCGGCGTTCTGCCCGCGGTGTGGAAGGGGTGCGGGGGCGGGCGATTCCCGTTGTCGCTGCTGTGGGCGCGAGTTTCGAGGTGGCTCAACCCATTCAATCGCGGTCGGGGCGTAGTGCCAGCGGCCGCTGAAGAATTTCTGTGAGCATGAACTGCTCGCGAAGGGTTTGCGGCCGCAGCCACCCGCGGAGCTGCCCGGCATCCACCGCCGGCCCCGGTTGTCGCGCCACGGCCGGGGGTGCAGTGACCGGCGTTGGCGATGCTGCGGCTTCTGGAAATGGCCGTTCGGCGAAGACCTGCGCTGGCTTCTTCGGCTTCTTTTGTTTTTGCTGCTTCTGCCGCTGATTCCCCCGGTTTATCGACACCGGCGACGGGCGATTGGCGGGGATGTTCATCCGCGGTGGCACAGGGGGTGGCGGGGCGGGCGGATGATACGGTGCCGGCACACGCTGCGGCGGTGGGGGAGTCGGCGGCTGGTAGCCGGTCGACGTGGACACACGTGGGACCGGGGCCGCCGGTGGAGACGGGCGCGACGCAATCTCGTCATAATCCGGCGCGTTTGCCCGCGATGCCTCCAGTTCTGCCCGAACCCGCTCGCGATGCTCCTGCTCTTTCTTCTTCGATGCCATCTTCGCCAACGCGCCCACGCCCCAGATCAGCGCGAAGATCACAAAAAAAATGATCTTCATCAGCGGATCTTCATCGCGGGCGGCGAGGATGGAAATGACCGGAGACATGCTCATTAACCTAGAATCAGTCAGACCTTACGCGAGGCGGTCAGACCTGCTCACAAAACGGAATCGCCGATTGCAGCGAGTATCATTCACAACCGTTACCCTTGTCGCTCCGGCGGCTTGGCAATCGCTTCACGCATACTCGTGTCGGCGGCGACGTTCTTCATCTTATAGTAATCCATGATCCCCATATTGCCCGTCCGGAACGCGTCGGCCATCGCGCGGGGCACTTCTGCCTCGGCCAGCACGACCAGCGCGCGATTCTTGGCTTGTTCCGCCACGTTTTCCTGCTCCTGCGCCACTGCCATCGCACGGCGTTTTTCTGCCTCAGCCTGAGCACGCTTTTTATCCGACTCGGCCTGGTCTGCCTGCAGCTTGGCACCGACATTGTCGCCCACATCAATATCGGCGATGTCAATCGACAATATTTCGAACGCGGTGTTGGCGTCCAACCCCTTTACCAGCACGGCCTTGGAAATATGATCGGGGTTTTCAAGCACATCTTTATAATCAATCGCTGAGCCGATCGCAGTGACGATGCCTTCGCCCACGCGCGCAATGATGGTTTCTTCGGTCGCACCGCCGACGAGCGACTTGATGTTGGTTCGGACTGTCACCCGCGCCTTGACCTTGAGCTGAATGCCGTCTTTGGCCACGGCGTCGATCGTATTGCGACCCATCGCCGCGGAGGGAACGTCGATCACCTTCGGGTTGACGCTGGTTTGCACCGCTTCAAGAATATCGCGGCCAGCGAGGTCAATCGCCGTGGCAACGCGCCAGTTCAGTTCGATGTTAGCCTTGTTTGCCGCAATCATCGCTGCGATGACGCGCTGCACATCACCGCCGGCCAGGACGTGGCTTTCCATCTCAGCCTGGCTGACCTCCAGCCCGGCGCGCATCGCCTGGATTCGGGCATTGACGATGACGTTGGAATTGACGCGCCGCAGGCGCATGCCGATCAGCTCCAGCATGCTCACACGCGCGCCGCTGACGAGGGCGCGGATGTACAGGCCGAGGAACTGAAAAATCACTCCGAACACGATGAGCAGGAAAATCAGGATGAAAACGACCAGCCCAACCATCCAGCCGCTCGTGCTCTCTCTCGCTTGTGCGATAATCTCAATCATGCTTAATCCTTCCAATTCAGTCTTGTCGATCAGAGCCTTTTCGATCTATATCACTCGCTCTAAATCACTCATTGCATTCGTTTCGTCATCCGCGATCCCACTGTTACGCAACCGTCACCATCTCGACGATGATTCTTCCTGCATCAATCCTGACAACCCGAACCTTGCTTCCTTGCTGGATAATGCCGATTTGCGATCGAACTTCCATCCGTTCGCCTTCAAAATCGACTGTGCCCATCGGACGCAGTTCGCTCATCGCGACACCGACTTTGCCGACTGTCACCGCGGGTGGGGTGATTGGGGAATCGGTGGGCTGCAGCATCATCCGCCGGCCAATAGGTGTTCTTGGCCACACCTTCAGCGCCGCGGAGATGGCAAAGGGTGACACCATCGCCGCCAGTAGAAGCACACCCAGGCCGAGATACTGATTGATCTTAAAGCAAATCGCAATCGCGCCGATCATCGCCGCGGTTGCCATTAACCCCAGCAGGCCATGTGAAGGCAGAAACAACTCGGCTACCAGCAGCACCAAGCTGATTCCAAACAGAACGAATGCCCAGGTGGATGCTTCCATAAATCAATAGTCAATTCATCAACGACGCGCAATCAAGGTTGTCAGGCATTCTCAGTCGGCCTGACGACCACATGGTTGCCGTGTACCTGCTGCACCACAATCTGTGTGTTGGCCAGCACAAAGCCGCTATCGCTCACCACATTGGTTGTTACGAGTTCATGCGTTTCATCGTCGGCAAATGCCGCTGTGCCGCCAGGGCGGAGGTCGGTGAGCGCTCTGCCGACTGCGCCGATCTCCGGCCAGACTTCGTCATCGATGTCCTGAGCGTAGTCGCCGGTCACCGTGCTGCCAACGGTGGTTGTCAGCACGAGCCTTCCAAAGTACGGCATGTCTGGGAGATGCCGATTTAACCAGACTCCAAGCACCATGGCGCCCGCGAGGGAACAAGTGACAATCAGCAGGCCCTTCCAGAATGCCTGGTAAGTGCCCGGCAGGGTCGGCATCCAGCCGGGCCGCACTGGCTCCGCGGGAACAAAGGTCATCGTCAGGCCGGCCACGATCATCAGCAGGCCCGTAATGCCGATGAAGCCAAACCCCGGAATCACAAACAACTCCACCGCAAGCAAGCCAATTCCCACGATCATGAGGACAATCTCAAACCACGTGGCATATCCGGTCAGGAGTGGCACGCCGACCAGCAGGCTTAGGGCAAACAGCGCAATCGCCTCCGGCGGCCCGCTTCCGGGCGTGTGGAATGCGGCATAGAGCGATAGGACAAAGATGGTAGTCAAAATCCCCCGAACCGCGGCACTCCCGAGCAATCCTATGAGATACTCGCCCTTGGAATGATCGAGCGTATCGACGATCCGAAACTGCCGGCTCTGCACAAACTCACTCAATGAAGCATAAACGCCCTTGGAAAGCCCCAGCGATGTTGCCTGCGAGGCGGTGACGGTGAGTAGCGACTCGCCGTCATCCACCGGATTTGGCACACCTTCCACGGGCTTCCATCCGTTTTCCTTCACGAGCGATTCGTATGCCGCCGCGTCAACAAACTTACGCTCGCCATCGGGACCTTGGATGTAGTGTACCACCCGGCCGACGCTTACCATCGCCTGCACGAGCAGGGGATCGTAGTTGTTTTTCTCCGCCGAGTCGGCAAATTCGGCGAGAATCGGCCCTTCGCTCTTGGCGCGTTCGGTCTTTTCAAGTTGCTGCCCGGGCACAATCGGGGCACAGTCGCCGAGCATAGAGCCTTGCTGCATGACGATTTCATTGCACGCGATAGCAATCATAGCCCCCGCCGAGATCGCCTTTTCGTCAACATAGGCGATGATGTGCAGGTCGTCCTGCTTTTTGAGCATTTGCGAGATTTCAATCGCGGACATAGCCGACCCGCCCCAGGTGTTGATTTGCAGCAAGACGGTGCTCGCTTGGCTGCGCGCATCGGCCAGCCGCTTTTCGAGCATCACCTTACTGAAATCGTTGATTTCGCCCGTGAGTTTGATGACTACAACATCTGCCCCAACCGGCACCGATGGCTGGGAGGTCGATTCGACCTGGCCGCGGGCGGCACCTATGAGGCATAAAGGGAGGAAGACTGCTAGCAGGCGTCCAAGCATAGTAACGATTGTATTCGTAAGCTGTTGGAAAGTATCGCGTTATAACGCGACCGCATTATTTGACACATGAGTGGATAAATCGACCCCGCTCTCGCGTTTGGCCGCCCTATGGTGCCGCCGTTCGACCACCTGCGCGTGCTGGGCCCAGAAATCGGCAAACGTGTCGGCGAGGCTGAACTGCTTCAACCGCGCGGCCGCGGCGAGGCCCATTTGGGTGCGGGTTTGGCGATCATCGAGCAACCGTTCGATTTCTGCTGCCCAATGATGCGGATCGATGCCCTGGACGACGCGGCCGGTCTCTCCGTGCTGAACGATGGTCTTCGGCCCGCCCTCGTCACTGACCAATGCCGGCAGCCCGCAAGCCTGCGACTCCATTACCACCTGCCCAAGTGTGTCGGTGCGGCTGGGAAACGCAAACAAGTCGGCGGCGCAATACAGCTCTGCAAGAGTTTGATCGGTCTGAACGCCCAGTACATAGCTCGGCGTTCCGGCAAGCATCGACTTCATCGGTTCGCGAAAAGGCCCATCACCCGCGACTACCAGCGCAACATCTCTCCTTCGCGCTGAAATGAGCTTAAAGGCATCGACGAGCGTTTGTAAGTTCTTTTCGACGCTCACCCGCCCGATGTAGAGAAGTCGCAGCGGTTCGGTCACACCAAACCGCTGCCAGATGTCCGGGTTGCGATAATCAGCGTTGAACCGTCGGAGGTTGATCGCGGGTCGAATTGTGCGCAATCGATTGGGCGCGATGCCAAGTTTGATGAGAATCTCGTGATACTCCCGGCTGCGCGCAAAAACCAGCGTCGCAGGACGATAAAACCACTTCATGAAAACGCTGGTGCCGCCCGTGACGATGCGGCTACCCGAGAGCCGATCAACGTACGCGGGAAAGTCGGTGTGATACGTCGCTGCGAAAGGAATTCGCAGCCAGCGGGCGATGAGCCAGCCGCAAAGTCCCACAGGGCCGGGCGTGCTCAAGTGAATCATGTCGAACTTCTGCTTTTTTGCCCAGCTCAGCATAGTCGAAAAGGGGGGTAGCGCGATGGCCTGCTGCGGGTAATAGGGCAGTGCCGTACTTACGAGCGGCCTGAAGTTCTTTCTGGCGAACTCGGCGTTGGTCAAGGTGGTTCTGGCCGCGCAGGTATGGATGACGAATTCGTGTTCGGTATGCCTTGCCTGTTCACCCATATCACGAATGAATCGGGCGACCCCGTTGATGTCTTCCAGCGTGTCAGTAAACAGGCCAAGCTTCATACAATCTCCAGACAGTCTCGAAGCTCGATCTTGTAGCCGGAGATGGCCAATGATGCACGCGGGGGAGTCATTTGCCACAGAAATGAAGAGTGGAGACGCGAACGCCCTCCCAGGCCGATCCGATGTTGCTTCGCGGGGGTTCGTTCGGAGGAAGTACTGCGTCAGTTCCCCATCAATTCGCGAATCTTGCCGCTGATGTCCTGAGATTTCATAATGCTTTCGCCGACAAGAATCGCACGCACCCCGGCGTCGGCAAGCTTTTGCACGTCGGCGGCAGTGTGGATGCCGCTTTCGCTTACCAGCACACTGCGATCTTCAACCAGTTCTGCCATTCGGAGGGTCGTTCCGAGGTCGGTCTTGAACGTGCGTAAGTCACGATTGTTGATGCCGATGAGACTGTAGGCCTTCATCGGCACCCCGATCACCCCGTCACGCACACGCATGAGATTATCAAGGTCGTGGACCTCAATGAGGGTGGTAAGATGTAACTCGGTGGCCAGAATCTGCAGGTCGATCAACTCATTGGTTTTCAGGCACTCGGCGATCAGCAACACCGCATCCGCCCCGGCGGCGGCTGACTCGTATATCTGATACGGATCGACGACAAAATCTTTCCTCAGCGCGGGAAGCTCGATTGCATCGCGAACCCGCTGGACAAACTCTAGCTTTCCCTGAAAAAACTGCTCGTCGGTCAGCACGCTCACCGCGTCGGCTCCGGCACTGGAGTACTCCCTGGCAATCGCCACCGGATCAAAATCGAGACGAATGATACCGGCGCTCGGCGAGGCCTTTTTAATCTCGGCGATCAGATTAAGTGGCCGGCCATACTCCGGCGGCTTGGTGACCGCGTGAAAGAAGTTACGGGGCCGGGGCATCGCCAGCGCACGAGCCTTCATTTCTTCAAGTGGGCAGACGGCTTTGCGTTCGGCCACTTCCCGGTGCTTGACGGCGATGATGTCGTCGAGAATGCTCATGTGTCATTTGCACGACCGGGGCGATAAGATACCGGTCCGCCGACGGGCGGGCGAAGCCTAAACCAGCGAAATTGAATGTCAAACCACCCCTGTGATGACTGAAGAACAGATTGCGTGGATCGTCGTCGTCGTGTTGACCGCTGCGCTGGTGCTGTGGCTTTGCTTGACCCGCTGGTTTTCCGCAGTTCTAGGCACCCCGCGGGCGGACGTGGGCCAGCCGATCCTGCCCTGGGCTGCAGCGGTGTTTCTCGGGGGCGTGGTGTGGCTCGCCTCGCAGTTAATCTATGTCGTGTACCTGACGGCCTCACGCACATCGGCGAGCCCCGGCACCACGCTTCCGACAACGAACTCAGCCGATTTTGAGTTTGCTGCCCACGAGTTGGCGATTGCCTCGACGGTGCCCCCCTTTCTCGGTGCCGCTGCCATGCTGTTGGCGGCGCTTGTGAAGGGGGATTGGCTTGTCAAGATCGGCCTATGCCTGAGATTGATCCCTCGGGGCTTGGGGCAGGCGGTGGTTGGGCTGGTGTTGGCATATCCTCTCGTGTTTTGGACTTTGCAGGGCGTCGAGCGGCTGTACCGCATGATCGACTTCGAGCATCCGCGCGAGCACGAACTTCTGCAAAAGCTCACAGAAAGCGGCACGGACGTCGTACGTCTGGCGATGCTCATCGGGGCGGTGATCGCAGCCCCGCTTTTCGAGGAACTTCTCTTCCGCGGGGGGCTGCAGACACTGGTGAGGTGGGGCATGACACGGTGGATGGGCCGCGAACGATTGATGTGTGCCTGGGCTTCGATTTTGATCGTTTCGCTGTTATTCGCCTCGATCCATCCCCTCTGGATGGCACCGGCGATCCTCGTATTGAGCGTATGCATTGGATACCTATATGAGCGAACTGCCAACCTCTGGGCGTGCATCTTCATGCACGCGATGTTCAATGGCCTGAACACCGTTATGTATCTCGCCCAATCTTAAGTTTGGCGGGCGGTTTGATTGCCGGGAATCGATCGACCATCTAAACTCGCATGAAATGACACCGAGCATCGACGAACAGATCACCTCGCTCCAGCGGCGCACCGACCGGCTCATCAGCACCGACGACCTGCGCGCCAAGCTCACCCGCAGCGCCAAGACCGGCAAGCCAATGCGTATCAAACTGGGAATGGACCCCACCGCACCCGACGTGCATCTCGGCCACGCGGTGCCGCTGAAGATCATCAGGCAGTTTCAGGATTGGGGCCACAAAGCAGTGCTGATCATCGGCGACTACACCGCCCGCGTGGGCGACCCGAGCGGGCGCAACTCGACGCGGCCCGTGCTCACCGGCGATGAGATCGACGCCAACGCCAAGACCTATGTAGCGCAAGTCGGCAAGATCTTGCTCACCACGCCCGATCGGCTGGAAATTCGATACAACGGCGAGTGGCTCGGCAAGATGAACATGACCGATATCATCAAGTTGCTGAGCCGAAAGAGTGTTGCGCAACTGCTGCAGCGGGAAGACTTTGCGCGTCGCTTCGCCGAGCAGGTCGATATTCGCCTTCACGAGCTGTTCTACCCCCTTCTGCAAGGGTGGGACAGCGTGGTGATCGAGGCCGACCTGGAAATGGGCGGCAGCGACCAACTGTTTAACAACTTGGTAGGCCGAGAACTGCAGAAAGAGCAAGGCGGCGACGGCCAATGCGTGCTGGTGACACCGCTGCTGGTCGGCACAGATGGCTCTGCGAAGATGAGCAAGAGCAAGAAAAATTACATCGGCCTGACCGACCCCCCGAGCGGGGCTGACGGGATTTTTGGCAAGATCATGCGGGTTCCTGATACGCTGCTCAGTTCGTACTACAAGCTGTTGACCGAGGTCGAAGAAACGCTCTACGAACGACAAATCGCATCCGATCCGCGACAAGCCAAAATCGACCTGGCAAAGATGATGATCACATGGCTGTACGATGGCAACGCGGCCTCGGCGGCTGAGCAGGAATTTCAGAAGGTGATCGTCGGCGGGGGGATTCCTGATGAAATGCCGGAGTTGAAGGTTGGCCCCGGCCCGCATCGGCTTGCTCCGCTTCTTGCCCGCGCAGGTTTCGTGACGAGCAACAGCGAGGGCATTCGAAAAATCAAGGAGGGTGCGGTCAAGCTGGACGGAGAAAAAGTGCCCGCGGGGGCGTTTAACGAGGATTTCACTTTTGGCAGCCCGCGTGTATTGCAGCTGGGCAACCGGCGGTTTGTGCGGGTGAGTTGAGAAGTCTCGACTACATTGTATAGTCTTTGACGATACAGAGGTGCAAAATGGCTCGTGTTGCGATCGCAAAGTGGGGTAACAACCTGGCGTTACGTCTTCCCAAGGCCGCCGTGCAGGCGCTGGGTGCGGAAAGCGGCACCGAGTTCGAGCTTGACGTACGCGGCGGCGCGCTCTTCGCCCGTCCAATTCGGAAAAAGCCGAATCTTGCCGAGTTGGTGAAGAAAATCACGCCGCGAAACCGGCACACCGCGACCGATTGGGGCAAACCCGTCGGCGGCGAGGTCTGGTGATGGCGCGCGAGACTTACATTCCTGATCTTGGCGATCTGATACACATGACTTTCAGCCCGTCGACAGGGCGGGAACAGACCGGCCCTCGCTACGCTGTTGTGTTAACCCCGAAGTCTTATAGCCGGGCTTCGGGGCTGGCGCTTTGCTGTCCGATTACCTCTAAGGTGAAAGGTTATCCTTTTGAAGTCGCGGTCGGTGGTTCGGTTGTTCAGGGCGTGGTGCTGTGCGACCACGTCCGAAGCATCGACTTTCGCGAGCGCAACGCCGTGTTTATCGAAAAGGCCCGGCGTGATGTGATCGATGATGTCACGGCGATGGTACTTCCGCTCGTGGATCCGCGGGCACTTTGACATGCGATACCGATGTCCGTGCCGACGGCTGCAAATCCAATCTCTTCTCCACGGTTGGCGATTCTGACATGCTGCCAGTGCGTTTCATCGCCGATGAGAGTGGCTGAAAGCGTGACAACGACGATTTTGATGCCGAACGCCTTGGGTCAGGTGAAAGAGCAGCGACGATGCGATACCCTGCTGGCTGGCAAGCAAATTAGGAGCCGCCCGCAGTGAAGCTCGAAACCGAACGTCTCATCATCCGCAATTGGAAAATCAGCTCGCGCGGGGACATCATGGGCGCGTTTGCGATGTATTCCGATCCGCAGGTACTGCGATACTTCCCCCCGACCAAGCAGATCGCGTCCATGTCTGAAATGAAAGAAGTACTTCGACAGCGCATCGAGCGGAACAAAACGTATCCGCCGGGGCAGGGGCTTTGGTGCGTCGAGGAGAGAGCCGAGTCCAGGGTAGTCGGCACGGCGCTGCTCAAGCCGTTGCCTGATGGTGCCGGCAATCTCACTGCTGAAATTGAAGTCGGCTGGCATCTTCGCCGCGATGCATGGGGCAAGGGTTTTGCCACGGAGTTTGGCCGGGCACTGCTGGAGTATGGATTTGCCGAGTTAAAGCTCGCAGAGATTTTTGCGGTCGTGTTTCCGTCCAACCAGCAGAGCGTGCGCGTCACCCAGCGGCTGGGCATGGAACCTCTCGGGCCGACGGATAAATACTACGGCACGACCACCGAACTCTTCCGCATGACCGCCGATGCCTGGCGGCAGGCGATTTAGGCCCTCACAGCAAGTCATCCAACTCCTCAACAAGCTGCGAGAACCGCTTCATTGCCGCGTTCACTGGTTGCGGGCTTTGCATGTTGACCCCGGCATCGCGCAGTAGGTCCAGAGGCCACTTGCTGCAGCCGCCCTTCAGGAAGCTCAGGTACTGCCTTAGCTCCGCCGCGCCGCCGCGCAGCACGCGCTCGCTTAACGCGATTGCGGCGCTGAGACCCGTTGCATACTTGTAGACGTAGAATGCGCGATAAAAGTGAGGAATACGGAGACATTCCAACTCGAGTTCGCTGTCAATCGCAAACTTCGGCCCAAAATAATCGTTCAGAAGTCGGCGATACTGTGTCCGCAGCGTCTCTACGGTAAGCGGCTCACCCGCTTCGACAAGGTCGTGCGTAATTTTCTCAAACTCGGCAAACATCGTCTGCCTGACAACTGTCCCACGGATCTCATCAATCGCGTGGTTTATCAGGTACGCCCGCTCAGTCTTGTTCTTAGTCTGCTTCAATAAGTGATCGAGTAGCAGTTGTTCATTAAACGTGCTCGCCACTTCGGCGACGAAGATCGTATAGTGGCTGTACTGAAACGGCTGGCTTCCCCGGCTGTACCAACTGTGCATGCTGTGGCCGGCTTCATGCGCGAGCGTAAACATGTGGTCGAGCACCTCTGGCTGGTAGTTCATCATGATGTACGGCATGCCATCGAAGGTCCCGTAGCTGAACGCGCCGCTTTGTTTGCCGGCATTTGGGTAGCGGTCACACCAGCGGGCCGTCGTCAGCCCTTCGGCGAGCACCCTGCAATATTCATCCCCCAGCGGGGCCATTGCCTCAATGCATGTCTTTACCGCAGTATCCCACGGTGTCTGCTTTGAAATTTTGGACAGGATAGGAGCGTAAGTGTCGTATTGGTGGATCTCCTTCAGCTTCATCGCCCGTCGGCGCAGTTCATAATATCGATGCACCGCGGGGAGATTTTTGCGGACGCTCGCGATCAAGTTGTCGTAAACGCTTACCGGCACATTGTCGGCAAACAGCGCCGATTCGCGCGCCGACTTAAACCCCCGGGCCTTCGCATAAAAAGCATCTTTCTGCACCGAACCGTTATACGCCGCCGCGGTGCAGTTTTTGTGGAGGTCGTACTGTGCATAGAACTGTTGAAACGCGGCCTTCCGCACCGACGCATTTCCCGAGTGAAGCAGGGCGCTGTACGACGAGTGCCCCAACTCGATTGTCTGCCCCTTCTCATTCTTAATCGTGCCGAATTTCAGGTCGGCGTCATTCAACTGCCTGAAGATTTGTGAAGGCGATTCCGCAATCTGCTCGGTCATGGCAAGGAGTTGCTCTTCTTGCTTGCTCAGCGTGTGCTTGCGGTAACGCAGCACGCGTTCGAGTACCAGCTTCCATTCTGCCAACTCCTTTTGCTTCAGAAATCGCGCGATCCTGGCTTCTGGAATCGCCATTAGCTCGGGCCGAATGAATGACGATGCTTCGCTTGCCTTGGTTGCGACATGCTGATACCGGCCGCGCATGCGCTGGCTGACGCTATCGCCCTGATCTTCAGCACATTTGAGAAAGGCGTACACGCCCAGACGCTCGCCCAGCCGGTCAAAAGCCGAGTCATACTTCAGACACGAGGCCAGCATCGCGCTGGATTGTCCGAGTTTGCCCTTAAACTTCGAAAAACCTGCAATCTGCCTTTCCCACTTGCCAAACGTGCGTTCCCAATCGTCGGCGGTCTTAAACAGCTTGCTTAGGTCCCATGTATCCTCAATCTTCACTTTGCTGCGCGGTAACAATTTTACGGTGGATTTTGGTTTGGTCATGTTGGTGACAAACATAATCGCCGGGTCGCAGAAATTCACCTGATGATCGAGCCTTGCCTGGCGTGTGAATCGTGCGACGGCTTATCCCGTTTCAAAATCTGCACGATAGATGACGCAAAATGAAAGCCCAATCATGCGCCATGCCTGCGACTTCCGCAGTATCATCAGTCGTTTACGACCTTGGCGATGGCGGAACCAATCAAGGCAGAAATTTTCGGCTCCCTCCCCGGCGGCGACGTGGTGGAGGCTTTCGACCTTAAAGGGCCCGCAGGGCTTTCGGCGCGTGTTATCACGCTCGGCGGAATTGTGACGCACCTGCGCGCCCCAGACCGGCGGGGCGACGCCGCCGACGTTGTCCTGGGATTTAATAATCTCGCCGGCTACCTCGCTCCGCACCCGTATTTCGGGGCGATCGCTGGCCGAGTTGCGGGCCGAATCAGCCAGGGCCGTTTTCAGCTGGATGGCCGGGAGTATTCGCTGGCGTGCAACGACCCCCCCAACCACCTTCACGGTGGCGACCGTGGTTTTGACAAGCGGCTTTGGAATTCAGAGCCGCTCGATCGCGCCGACGGCGCCGCGTCCCTCCGCCTCAGCCGGCTCAGTGCCGATGGCGAGGAAGGCTATCCTGGCAATCTGCGGGTGAGTGTGATTTACACAGTGACGGCGGCCAACGAATTGGTGATCGAAACCGAAGCCACGACCGATCGCCCGACACCCGTCAATCTTACCCACCATTCCTATTTTAACTTGGCTGGTGAAGGATCGTGTTCGGTTGAGTCGCATCAATTGCAGGTGTTCGCCGGCAGTTACGCCCCCGCGGATGCGGCGTCCGGGCTGACGGGTCGCCGCGAGCCGGTCACGGACAACGACCTTCGCACGCCAAAACGCCTCGGCGACGTCATTCCCAACCTGCGCGGCCGACACGGCGACCTCTACTTCATCGACCGGGCCGCGCCCGCCGGTCTGGTTGATGTCGCCCGATTGGTGGACCCTGCGAGTGGCAGAGCGATGACCGTACGTTCGACGGAGACTTGTGTGCAGTTTTATACAGGCGTCGGTCTGGACGGCACGCTGGTTGGCAAATCGGGTCGGAAGTACGGGCCGTTTGCAGGGTTATGCCTTGAGTGTGAAGGATTCCCGGATGGTGTGAACCGGCCCGAGCTTGGAAACATCGTACTCCGGCCCGGTGAGGTGAGCCGGCATACGACTGTTTACGCATTTTCAACGCTGTGAGGGTCTGCGATGAGCTTAGATCATGATCACGGCACCGCTGTCCTAACCCGGCCGCCGAAACACCTTGATTACAGCCTGACCGGCGAAGAGGCAGGCCGGGCGATCGAGCGCGGGCTTGCGGAGGCTGAGTGGTACCAGTGTCCCGTTCCCCGCTCGACCATGCGCCAGTTGCTCGACGAAGACACCGTCAAGCTGATGGCTGAAAAAGGCATCTGGTGGAGCCTGCAGCCATTCATTGATGACGGATCGAGCCCCTGGCCCGCGGGGAGCCCCAACCGCATCAAGCAGCTCGAGATGTTTGCCGGTACCGACAACGCCTTCGCGCTAGCGAAAAAGCACAAGGTAAAGATCGCGGTCGGCACCGACAAGCTGTTCGATGCCCGCGCCGCGAAGCTTCAAAATGCGAACATCGTCCTGCTGACTCGATGGTTTACGCCCGCCGAGACGCTGCGGCTTGCGACCTCGCAAAACGCCGAACTGCTCGCCCTGTCCGGGCCGCGCAATCCTTACCCCGGCAAGCTGGGCGTGATCGAACCGGGCGCGCTGGCCGACCTGCTCATCGTCGAAGGAGACCCCATCGCCGATATCAAGCTACTGGCCGACCCCGCGAGCAACATTCGCCTGATCATGAAAGACGGCCGGGTATACAAAAACACGCTCCCCCGTTGACGCGGCGACCGGGCCGAGCCGGAACGGCATCAGGCAATACCTGATGACATTTCGTCAGTTAATCACTATGGTGGGGGTCGCTGATGCGTCTGGCTGATTTTATCCTCGCGAACGTCGAACCGATCCTGGCGGAATGGGAAGTGTTCGCGCGGAGCATCGATTCCTGCGAGGCGCTCGACCAGCTCACCTTGCGCGACCATGCCGGGCAAATCCTGCAGGCCACCGCGCGAAACATGAAGTCGGCACAATCGCCGGAAGAACGGGCGCAGAAATCCAAAGGCCAGCCGCAACCAGGCCAGGATAGCGACGCCCTCGACGGCGCATCGGACATGCACGCGCTCGACCGGCTGAACCTCGGGTTTGACATGCTCGAGGTCATGAGCGAGTACCGCGCCCTGCGCGCCAGCGTGCTTCGGCTTTGGCATGAAAGCACGCGCGACATCAGCCACACCGACGTCGAAGATCTCACCCGCTTTAATGAGTCGATCGATCAATCGCTGGCGCAAGCCGTCGCCAGTTACACCCGGCGGGTCGATCAGGCGCGCGACATGTTCCTCGCCATCCTCAGCCACGACCTGCGCAACCCGCTCAGCGCGATTTCCATGTCCGCTTACGTTCTGCCGCGGCTGGTGAATAACCAGACCGAAACGGTGGAGTGCAGCCTGCGCATCGCGCGCAGCGTGCTGGTGATGGAGCGGATGATCAGCGATCTGCTGGATTACACGCGCACGCGCCTGGGCGCGGGCATGCCCGTTACCCCCGCCCCGGTCGACCTGGCCGAACTGGCGCGCGGGTTGATCGAGGAATATCGCTCGGCCTATCCCGATCGCAACATTCACTCCACCTTCTCCGGCGACCTGCGCGGTCAGTTTGATGCCGACCGCGTGCGCCAGGCGATCTCCAACCTGCTGGGCAACGCGGTGCAGCATGGCGCGGTCGACGTTCCGATTTCGCTGCAACTCAAGGGTGAAGAATCGCATGTCGCAATCTCCATTCACAACGGCGGCACACCCATTCCGCCGGGCGAACTGCCGAACATCTTCAACCCGCTCGTGCGCGGCTCCAGCGCCGTGAACCCGAAAGCCAATCGCCCGGGCAGTATCGGCATGGGCCTGTACATCGCCCGCGAAGTGGCCAAATCGCACGGCGGCCATATTCACGTCACCTCCACCGCAGAAGAAGGCACGCGTTTCACCATCCGCCTGCCCCGCAAGCCCGCTCCCGGCACGCGGCCGCCCATCCTGGATGCCGGCCAGATTCGTAAAATGTGAATGATCGGTCTCAATTGATTGCGAAGCGTTGCCGCCGGCTGCCCGTAGGCGCACGCGCCGCTTTCTATCCATCCAACCTGGTTCGCAAAAACATGGGCGAGACGCCCATGCCACCTCGCGGGGATGCCCCGATGCAGCGTTGTCGCACCACCACGCATACTGCTTCGTAACAACACAAAGGATCCACCATGACCAAAACAGAACGAGCCAATCTGCCTCAACCGCATCAATCGTATGAACGGGCCGACCCCAATGCCGAATCGGGCATGGGTGATTTGGACAAAGCCAAATCCACGCCGGTCAATCGCCCGGACGGCCACCAGCAGGCCAACGAGAATCGCCCCGGCGGCAAAGACCCGGCGCCCGAGTTGCCCGCCAATGCCGCGCCCACTGATCCCGAGTCAACCGATAACACGTCGATTGACGAGGTCGAGGTGGGCATCGGCCAGGGCCTGCAACCGACGCCTGATGTGGCCGATGGCAAAGTGGCCTTTGGCCCGCCGCGCGATGCGTCGCACGATCCTGAATTGATCGGCGACGACGGCCAACCCATCGACCCAACGACGACGCTGCCCGAACAGCCGGTCGGCAAGAAGCCCACCGCGAAAGATGCCGCGCATCGGCATGATGACAAAGTGTGATTCGACGTGGGCGGTTCGCATGGCTGCACGCGGTCACAACAGTCGCCGCAGCCATTGCGCGACGAACTTCTGCACCAGCCCTGCAACCAGGCCGCCGGCCATCCCGGCGGCTTGGGCGTTTTCCAGCGCCGCCTGAAACTCGGCATCGTTCCGAAGCGCCGCGGTCGCTTCCTCCACCAGCACGGCACGCTCCAACGCCGCCCGACCGCTGGGTACTGCTTCCAACCTAAAACGGCGTAAACCACACCGGCTGCGGATGTCCCTTTGGTTTGCGCAGCCGCTTGGCGCGCTGCACATCCACCAGATGCCAGCGGAAACGCGGAAGGATGAATGATGAACGATGAATGGAAGACCGTCCTTCATCATTCATCATTCCGACTTCATCATTGATTTCCTCCACCCGTTCAATCACCGCACTCCCCACGATCACCCCCGTCGGCAGTTCCGCGTCCGGCGGGATCAGCTTCACCTGTTGCGCCAGCTCGATCATCCACCCCGGCACCGGCCCGAGCGCATCCGCCAAATCATACGACCACGCCTTCCCCCTCCGCCCACCGCCC